>Ga0209398_1000979_pt1 | contig 15807 bp, 7 predicted proteins | sample AshMeaBigSpring_FD_184125 | JGI IMG/M metagenome (GOLD analysis project Ga0209398, IMG submission 184125) | Groundwater microbial communities from Big Spring, Nevada to study Microbial Dark Matter (Phase II) - Ash Meadows Big Spring (SPAdes)... | ecosystem: Environmental > Aquatic > Deep... | reverse complement strand
TGGCAGTGGCGCCGCCGCTTGGCGGCAGAGTTGGTGCAGCCTGTCTATGTCGTCATGCGCAACGAGTTGATGCTGCGGATCGCCGAAACACGCCCGCAGACGTTGGACGAGCTGGCGGCGCTCCCAGGGATGGGCGCACAGCGGATGCTGCACTACGGCGAGGCGCTGCTCGACATTATCAAGCTCAACCCGCCGCAGCCTGGTGATGACGAGCTGTTGGCGGCGCAGCGCGCTGAACAGGAAGCGCAGGTCGCGGCCAAGTCGGCCGCTGCCCCAGAAACGGAGCAAGTGTCGCCGCAGCTCGAGAAGCAGATAAAAATGCGTTTGCAGGAGATGCGCCAGAAGCTGGCAATCGGCGCCCGCGTCAAACCCTTCACTATCGCCGGCGACCCGTTGATCAACGAGATCGCGCGCTGTGCGCCAGCCAGCCTCGATGCGTTGCAGGCGGTGCCAGGCTTTCCAAACAGCGGGCTGGTCAAAGCCTCCGCCCAGATCATCACGATGATCGCCGCGCTGCGCCAGCAAAAGTAAGCCATCATCTCCAGCATAATGGGACGCGGCGTCCTATCGCGCAAAATTCAGCCTGACTTCAACTGTTTGTACAGCGCCACCGTTTCCGGCGCCGGCGTCACGTCCAACTCATCACGCAGCGTCTGCACACAGCGTTGATAGCTACGCGCCACCTGGCCACGGTCGCCCAACCCGGCGTAGGCCAGCATCAGATGACGATAGGCGCGCTCCCAGCAGTTGTCCTGCACCAGAATGCGCTGGCAGAGGTCGATGGCCTCGCTGTACCGTTCCCGCTCGATCCAGGTCTCCACCAAGCGGTCGGCGCTCTCCAGGAAGATCGTTGCCAGGCGTTCGCGCGCGCCTGCCGCCCATGTGGCATAACGCGCCTCCGGCAGATACTCGCCCTGATAGAGGGTGAGCGCCCGCGCCAGCGCATCGGGATCGCCGCGCGCAGCTTTCACCGCGGCGGCGAATTGCTCGGCGTCAAGCCAGAGGTCGGCGTGGGGGCGCAGCCCGTAGATGCTGCCCTCGCGCAGAATGTAGGCGGACTCGGCGCCGGCGCTGCGTCCCGGCTCCAGCACCTGATAGAGCGCGTTCAGTGCGATCTTGAAACTCTGCTGTGCGGTCGTCGGGTCTGCCTCCGGCCAGAGCGCCTCGCAAATCTGGTCACGATCCAGCGGTGTGCGGCGCTGCGTGAGGAGCAACTGCAGCAACTGGCGTGCGGTTTTGCGCCGCCAACCGTTCGCCGGGATCGGTGCATCGCCCAGCCAGACCTGGAAGCCACCCAGCGTTCGCACACGCACTTGATAGCCGGGATGCAGTTCTACGCGGTGCAGGTCGAGTTGCTCCAGCAGGTGCAGGGCATAGCTGTGCTCCCAACCCTGCCGCACAGCAAGCAGCAGCAGCGGCGTGAAAAGACGCGGGTCTGGGGCGCCGACAAACGAGGGGCGCGTCCACAGGAAGGCGTAGTCATTGGCGCGACACGTCGCCAGCAGCTCAGGCAGCAACTGCGCCAGACGCGCGCTGCGCCCGGTTCTGAGCAAGGCCGCGGCTAGCCACAGCCGCGCCGCACTGCGTCCCAGCGGGTCACTGCACTCCTGGAAGCCGGCGCCAGCGCGTATCAGCCACGGTTCGGCCGCATCGTTGCGCCCGGCCAGCACAAAACTGGCCCCCAGCGCCAGCCGGATCAGCGAGGCGATCCACTCGTCCCCGGCTTGGGTGGCAATGGCGAGCGACTCCTCGGCGCTGGCGGCGGCGTTGACCAGATCGCCGGCATAGCCGTAGGCGCGGCACAGTCCCCAGCCTGCTTCCACGCGCAGCCGCGGCACGGCCAGCGCCTGGCTGATCGCGATGCTCTGTGCGTACTGCTGGCGTGCTGCGGCATATTGTTCGCCGCGCGTGCGATAGTCGCCCAACAGCATCAGCGCGTGTCCTTGCCGCATGTGTCCCACAGCGCTGATGAAGGGCGAACTAAGCGCGACGCCACGCTGCGTCCCTTCGTAGGCGGCGCAGTGTGCAGCCTCCCCCTCACCCAGCAACACGTAGATGAGCGAGAGCAGCAGCAGCGTTTCGCGATGGGCGCGCGGCGTCTGCACCGGCGCCTGGCGTTCGGCAGCGGCGTGTTGCTCCAGCGCCTGCCGCGCTTCGTGCAGCCGTCCTGTGCGCAGCAGCACCCGCAGCCACAATTGATCGTTGGCGGGGCCTTCCAGCCGCAATGCCTCGGCGCGGCGGCGCAGTTGTTCGGCCTCCGTCACGTGCCCGGCGTTGAGCTTATTCTCGGCCAGCAGCTCGTAAACGCGAATCTGCGCTGCGCGATCCGCGAAGTCGTCGCTCAGGCGGATCGCTTCCTCCAGCAATTGCTCGGCCTTGCTCGGATCCACCGTGTCCAGATAGACGCGCACCTGCCCGCGCAGCGCGCGGGCGATGCCCTCCTTGCTGCCGCGCGCCCGCCAGATGCTTTCGGCCTGGGTGTACCAGGCGCGCGCCGTGTCGAAGCGGCTGTGCAGGCGCGCCAGCTCGCCCAGCATAAAGAGCAGCATCGGGTGTTGGTGCAGCATCTCCGGCGGCAGCGCATCGATGTAGGCGCTCAACGTGTCGAGGCGCCCAGCGGCCAGCAGGTCGGCGGCGAAGGCGTCTAGCAGGTTGGCGACCGCTTCCCACGCCTGCGCTTGCAGCAAATGATAGATCGCGCTCTCTTGGTCACCGCTGTTGGCAAAATAGACGGATGCGGCGTGGTGCCACTGCTCACGCTGCGCAGGCGACGCCTGTTGGCGCAAGAAGGTGTGAAAGATGTGATGATAACGCAGCGCGCCGCCAGCGGTTTCGACCACGAAGAGTTGCTGGCGGCGCAGATAGGCAAGCAATGCGGCGGCGTCATCGCCAGGGCGCCCGGTCGCCGTGAGCAGCGCATCACAGGCGGCAGGCGTCAGATCGCGCAGCGTCGCCGTGAGCAGCAGAAAATGCTGCACTTCGGGCGCCTGGCCGTTGAAGACTTCCTGCGCCAGCAAGTCGAACAGCGCGTCTGGCGAGGCGGCCTGTCCGCGCAGCGCCAGGTCACGCGCGGTCAGCGTCTGTGCGCGCAGGTTCTGCCAGATGAGCTGGAGCGCAATCGCCCAGCCTTCGGTGTAGGCGTGCAGCGTGTTCGCCTCGGCCGGCGTTAACGTCACCGCGTAGTGCGCCGTGAAAAGCTGCGTAATCTCATCGAGGGTGAAGGTCAGCGCGGCCTGATCGAGTTGGAGCACGGCGCCGTGTGCGCGCCAGCGCGCCAGGCTGGGCAAGGTGAGCGTAGGGCGGCCAGCCAGCAGCACGTGCAGGTGCGCCGGCGCCAGGGTGATCAGTCGATCCAGCAAGTGCGGGATGTCGCCGCAGGCGATCACTTGCTGCGCGTCGTCGATCACCAGCAGCGTGGGCGCCGTTAGCCCATCGCTCAGAGCGTTGATGATCTGGTCGAGCAGGTCGCGCCAGGGCAGCGGCCCCTGGTCGCCGTCCCAGGCTTCGATGGCGGCGATGGGTAGATTGGCAATGTCTGGCGCGGCGTGCTGGATGGCGTAGCAGATGTGCAGCAGCAACACCGACGGGTCGCCATCTTCTGCGCTGGCCTGATACCAGATCAGTGGCTGGATTTCGGCGGCAAGCTCGGCCAGCGCCGTGCTCTTGCCGTAACCGGCGCCGGCCTGGAGAATCGTGAGGCGATAGTCGAGGGCGTGCATCAGTTGCGTAGTGACCCGCGGACGATCCAGTGTGCGCGCCCGGCGTGGGGGCGCGATGATCTTGGTGCGGACGACGTGGGGTGCAAATAGCCGCATACGCTGTCTGACGCGTCTCAGCTGCGCGCAAAGAGGTAGATCATGTAACCGATGTACAACAACAGCAGGATCGCTCCCTGCCAGCGTTCGACGCGATGAGGCGGCCGCCACACCAGCGCGTAGACCAGTCCGGTGAAGAACAGCATGACCACCAGGCTGATCCACAGGTCGGACGACGCCGTCAGCGGCTTGATGGCGGCCGTCAGCCCGGCGATGCCGAGAATGTTGAAGAGGTTGCTGCCGACGACGTTGCCGATCGCCAGGTCGCCCTGGCCGCGGAAGGTCGCCACCAGCGAGGTTGCGGCTTCGGGCAGGCTGGTGCCTACGGCGACCAGCGTCAGCCCGATCACCATCTCGCTGACGCCAAAGGCAAGCGCAATCGTCTGTGCGCCGGTCACCAGCCAGTCGGCGCCGAGCACCAACCCGCCCAGCCCCATCACAATCAGCAGGACGTCGAACCAGGGCTGGCGGCTCGGTTCCGTGACTTGTGCGTCAACGGTCGCCACGGCCTCGATATTTTCCTCGGCGATGTGCGTCATTTCATACTGCTGGCGCGCGGTGACGACGTTCCAGGCAATGAAGGCGATCATGCCGGCAAAGAGTAGCACCCCCTCCCACCGGTAGAGCACACCGCCTAGCAGCATGGCGCTGAAGATCACCGTTACGCCGATCAGCAGGGGATACTCGATCTTGATGATGTGCCGGTTCACGCTCAGCGCGTAGACGCTGCCGCACAGCCCCAGGATCAGCCCCAGGTTGGCAATGTTGCTGCCGATGATGTTGCCGAGCGCCATGTCGCTGCCGACCGTATCGCCGAGGTTTGCCGTCACGCTGACCAGCAGTTCGGGGGCGCTGGTGCCAAAGGCCACCACCGTCAGCCCGACCACGATCGGCTGGATGCCCAGGCGCAGCGCGATGCGGCTGGCGCCGCGAATCAACAGCTCGGCGCCACCGACGAGTAAGATGAATCCGGCAATGAACTGTGCGGCTGCCCAGGCAATTTCCATGATGGGATGCTCCTCTTTGTGCGCCACCATTCGTAGTGACAACGACCCTACACCTGCTCTGGCCGCCCGCAAGGGCGCGCCTCAACGCACAACAGCCGTGACGGTTCAGCTTGCGTTCAAGGGAATGGCAAAAATCTGCGCCGGCGCTACGATTTTGTCGGGCAGCGGCGATACGTCGCGTACGAAGCGTCCCTGCATCGACCACGGCCCGGTCCACGTGATTTGCGCCTCGACCAGACGCCCGCGCAGCGGCAGGTCGCTCTCGATGAAGACGAGCTTGTTCTGGCGGTTGCGCCCGCGCCACTTGCCTTTGTGCTGATCCTCGACGAGCACCTCGACGACTGCGCCCAGGAAGCGCTGGTTGATGGCGCCGCTGATCTGCTCTTGCAGCGCCTCCAGCACCTTGTGCCGGCGCACCTTCTCCGCTTCGGGCACATCATCGTCCATGCGCCGCTCGCTGACGGTGCCCGGGCGCGGGCTGTAGCGCGCCAGATGCACCTTGTCGAACTTCAGATCACGCACGATCTCGACCGTGCGCTCAAATTGCGAGTCTGTCTCGCCGCAGAAGCCGACAATGATGTCGGTGTTGATGGCGACTTCCGGCACGATGGCGCGGATGCGCTCGAGCAGGGCGCGGTACTCGGCGTTGGTGTAGCCCCGCTTCATGCGCTCCAGCACGTCGTCGTCGCCAGCCTGGATCGGGACTTCGATGTGTGGGCAGACCTTGGGCAGATCGCGCACGGTCTCCAAAATGCGGTCGGTCATGTAATTGGGGTGGCTGGTGAGGAAGCGAATGCGCCAGAGGCCGTCGATTTCGTGGACAGCACGCAGGAGATCGGCTAAGTCGTATGCATTGTGAATTGTGAATTGTGAATCGTCAATCGTGAGTGGGAGGTCTGCGCCATTTTCTGCGCTGCCGAGAAAAGCCTTGACGGTGGCGCTGTTGCCCAGTTCGCCGCGCCAGTCATAGCCGTAACGATCCACGATCTGGCCGAGCAGCGTTACTTCGCGCACCCCCTGCGCCACCAGCCCGCGCACCTCGTTGACGATCGCTGCGACTGGGCGGCTGCGTTCGACGCCGCGTCGGAAGGGGATGATGCAGAAGGTGCAGGCGTGGCTGCAACCGTAGACGATCGGCACGTGCGCGGCGACGGGCGTCTCCCCGCTCAGCGCCAGGTGCTTGATCGACTGCACGGCGCCGATGGGCTGCATCGCGTCCTGAAGTTGGTAGCGCTGCGCCAGTTGCTGCCGCTCGATTTCGGCCATCTCCGCGTCGATCTCGGCCTGGCGCAAAAAGTTGACAAGCGGCGTCGCCTCGCTGGGCGGCATGAAGACATCGACAAAGGGATAGCTTGCCAGCAACTGCGGGCTGGGCTTGACGCCGACCATGCAGCCCATCAGCGCCACGGCGCGGTCGGCTTTGGCCTTCTTCCACGGCTTGAGGTTGCCGAGCTTGCCGATAGCCTTGTCCTCGGCGCTCTGGCGCACGACGCAGGTGTTGAGCACGACGACATCGGCTTCGTCGAGGCGGTCGGTCGGCCCGTAGCCGATCTTCTCCAATTCGGCGGCAACGTGGTTGGAGTCGGCTACGTTCATCTGACAGCCGATTGTCCAGATGTGGTACTTGCGGGCGGCGGCGGAACTCTGGTCAGTGGCGAGTTCGTAGGTGATCGGTTCATCGGTGGCGTGCGCGGCATCTATGTACGCGCCGGGTCGATCGGTCATTGGCTCCCTCCTGTGATCCGGCGTGAACCGGGCAGGTTTTCCGTTGGCGGAATCGGCAAGAAACGCCAGGGCGCCACCAACTTGCGCCCTGGCAAACAAGATATGGATTGTAGCGGTGCGGCGGGTGGGTGTCAAACGGTATGCGTAGAGGGGCGTCATTCATGCCCGCCGGTCTCGCGTTCCTGCCAGTCCACCCACGCCACCCCCTGCGTTTTGACATAGGTGTTGACGGCCTCGCCCAACGTCGGGAAGAAAGCCCCGGCGCCCAGGCGTGTAAAGAGGCCAAAGCGCTTGAGCTTATCCTTGACCGGGTCTTTCATTTCGGCAAAACGGAGTTCGATGCCGGTGGCGTGCAACGCGTCCTCCAGTTCGAGCAACATGTCGGCGGCGGTGACATCCACGCTGGTCACTGGCTCGGCGGCGACGACGACCCAGCGCACGGGCGCAGGCGCGCGGGCGCAGGCGTCAAGCACGCGTGTGTGGAAGTATTCGGCGTTGGCGAAGAAGAGCGGCGCGTCCCAGCGAAAGAGCACGAGCCCCGGAATCAGCCGCGCCTGCGGGTAGCGGGTGATGTCGTGGTAACCCTTGACGCCGTCGGCGCGCCCTAATACGGCCGAGTGGGGGCGCCAGCCATCCCACAGGAATTCGATCACGGCGGCGACAATGGCCAGGCCAATCCCCTGGATTGCGCCGAAGATCGTCACGCCGGCAAAGCAGGCCATCGACAGCCAGAACTCCCAACGTTGGATACGATAGATGCGGCGCAGGTCGCTCACCTGAAAGAGGCGCAGCGCCGAGGCGATCACGACGGCGGCCAGCGTTGGCTCGGGCAGGTTGTGCAGCAGGTTTGGCGCCAGGACGAGGAGCAGCGCGATCACGCCAGCGCCGACCACGCCGGTCAATTGGGTTTTGGCGCCAGCGGCCTCCGCCACCGGCGTGCGCGAGGAGCTGCTGCAAATGGCAAAGCCCTGGCACAGCCCCGCCGCCACGTTGACCGCGCCCAGCGCCACCATTTCCTGGCTGGGGTCGACCGTGTCGCTCATCTTGGCGGCGTAGGTGCGCGAGAGGACGCTGGTGTCGGCAAAGGCGACAAGGGCGACGGCCACCCCGCCAAAGAGAACCGGCGCCAGATCGTCGAGGGTGATCCACGGGAAGACAAAGGTGGGCAAGCCCTGCGGCAATGGCCCCAGCACAGCGACGCCCGCCTGCGCCGCCAGATCGAATAGGGTGACGGCCAGCATCGCGCCGACGACGGCGATGAGGATGCCGGGCAGCCTGGGCCAGCGGCGCAGCAGCAGGATCGTCGCCAGTGTGCCGGCGCCGAGCAGCAGCGACGCCGCATTGGTTTGTCCGGCTGCCACCCCGCGCACAAAGACGACGAAGCGCATCGGCACGTTGTCGCCATCAACGCTGAAGCCAAAGAGCTTGGGCAACTGGCTGACGAGCACCGTCAGCGCAATCCCGTTCATGTAGCCGTAGCGGATCGGCTTGGAGAGCAACTCGGTGATGAAGCCGAGGCGGGCGATGCCAGCCACAATGCAGACCACGCCCGCAACAAGCGCCGTCATCCCGGCCAGCGCCACGGCGCGTGCAGGGTCGCCAGCCGCCAGCGGCACGATCGTGGCGGCAATGATCGGCGCCAGCGACGAATCGGGGCCGAGCACGAGGATGCGGCTGGGGCCGAAGATGGCGTAGGCCAGCAGCGGCACAATCGTCGCGTAGAGACCGTAGATGCCGGGCAATCCTGACGCCTGGGCGTAGGCAATGCCCACCGGCACAAGGATCGTCGTGAGCACCAGGCCGGCGACCAGATCATAGCGCAGCCAGGTCAGGGGGTAGGCGCGCAGCACGCGCAGCCCAGGCAACCACCGTTGCCAACCGGCGGCAGGCGCGGACGGGGAAATCACAGGTGGAGACCGCCCAGGATCGGATGTGGTCACGGCGCTATCGTCTCAGCAGCAGGTGCGCAAAGGGCTTGGGAAGCAGGTGTACTTCACGGTTGGGTGCATCTTATCATGCATAGCGAAGCAATGTATAATCCCAATGCTTTGTCAATCTTTAGTCTGCGGTCGGGTCTACTTTACGATAGGGGCGAAGTCGGCGCCGTAAGTCGTCGCCTTCGGCATGACATGCCACCCCGTCACGCCGGCGGCGATGACCTACTTGAAGTAGCCCCTCTGCGGTTGGGCAAACCGTAGGACGGCGTGAGGACTCCGCCACCGGGAAGCGCTGTCACTTCCTGACAACTGATGAAGGAAACAGAACCGATGGAAAAGGTGCGACGCCTGTATTTACGGCTTCGGTATGACGCTTATCTTAACTTTGTGCTGGGCGTGCTGACAGCGGGGTTGATCCAGATCGTGAGTCAGGATATGTGGCAACAGCACGGTCTGCTGGGCTTTACTGGTGTGGCGTTGGCCGTGCTGGCAATCTTTGTGGCCTATCGCGTGGCTCTATACGGAATTCAGATGCTGCTACCGCCACAAACGTACCCGGTCGGCGCCGCGCCCGCCAAGCGCAAGGGCGTTATCCTGGTGTTGGGTGGTGGCAGCCGCCAAACCGGCGAGGAGGCGATCCGCCATCATCAAGCGCGCCTCGAACACCTCTGGTGCATTGTCACCGACAGAACCGAGGAAATTGCCCATCATCTTGAGACGGTGGCTATACCCGCGCGAACCCACCTTGTCGACATTGAGAATTACCTGGACGTGGCGCAGTGCGATGACGCCGTACAGCGTGCGATCCAACAAGCCCACGCCATGGGCTTGCCACCGGCGGAACTGATCTGCGATATCACCGGCGGCACCACCTCGATGACCGCCGGCGCCATCAAAGCCTGTCTGCCCGCCGGCATTGCCACAGAGATGGTGGCGGCGCGCTACGACGACGAATCGCTCAAAGCGCTCAAGCCGATCGCCGTCATCGAGCTGGAACTCCTCCCTCCCCACGCCTGATTTTTTCCGCACAATTGCATGCCGGGCGGCGCGTCGCGCCGCCCGCTCTCCATTGGACAAGTGAATATCGGCAGGTAGGTGCGGTTCGCAACCGCACAGCGTAATCCAGCAAGCGAAATCTGCGGTTGCAAACCGTAGATGAATTCCTGTTGTCTTGCCATTTCTCCTTGTCCTCACTTTCCTGCCACCAATTTCCACGCGCGTGCAATATCGGCGGCGTCCGCTGCATCCTCACTCAATAGCGGGGTTTTATTTCTATCCCTGGAAAGGAGGGGGAGCATGTTCATTTTCCGCTTTGTACAAAGAGTGACGTGTGGCTGTCTGATGATGGTTGTGTTGATTGTGGCGCTGCTGGCGCTGGTGTTCGGCTTCTTCCTGGCGCAGGAGGTCGCCGCCGCGCCGCTCGCTGCCCCACGGCAGACGGGAGCTGGTCAGGCGCTGCCAGCCGACCCGCTGTTCGACATTGTGCTGGTCTCGGATCAGTCGGTGTCGATGTGGGATTGCGACGGCGTGGGGTCGGACCCGGAGCTGCTGCGCGTGGATGCGGTGCATCTCTTCATCAACTACCTCGGCGCCGACAGCTCAAGCCAGCGCTTCCGGCTGGGGCTGATCCACTTTGGCGGCAAGGTGCAGGTGATGGCGCCGTTGACGAGCATGAGCGCCGACGCTATGCGCAGCCAATTGGCGGAGGTAGCGGCGAATCCAGCGCCGATTCCCTGGACTGATCCGCTGCAGGCGTTGCAGGCGGCGCGCACCATGCTGCGCGAGACGGGTCAGCCGGACAGCCGCCGTGTGATCGTGCTGATGACGGATGGCGAACCTGCCTGGCCGGACGACGCCGCCGTCGACGCCGCCGGCTACAAAACGGCGCTGCACGGGCTGGCGCAAGCGCTGGCGCAGGAGGCAACCGCACTCTACGTGGTGCAGTTGACCAACCCCAACACCACCTGCAACCAGCGCATGATTACCGAGTGGATGAGCGTGTGGGAGGCGATCGTCGCCACTGCTGGCGCCGGCGCGATCCAGACGGCCACCAGCGCCGCCGACCTGCTGCCCATCTATCACACCATCGTGCGCGATCTGATGGTGCGCGAAACAGGGAACCAGGCGCAGAGCCGGCCGCTGGTGGAGGCGCAGCCGCTGGTCGAACGCGAACCCTACACAGTCACTGTCGTGGTGGATGCGCCGCTGACCAGCATGACGCTGGTCGTGCTCAAGCAGGCAGCCGACACGCACGTGGCAGTGTGGGGACCGCTGGGTGAAGTGGCGCGCACGTCCACGCCGGGCGTCGCTGTCACCGGCAGCGGCGGCAAGCAAGAGGTGTGGCGCGTGGTCGCACCGGCGCTGGGCGTCTGGCAGGTCGTGTTGCTGGGGCGCGGCGAGGTGACAGTCTGGCAGGATCGCGTGATCCCGCTGCCCACGCCCACGCCGCTGCCGCTGCCCACCAACACGGCAACGCTGACGCCGACACCGGCGCCACCCACCGCCACGCCGACCGCGACCAGCACGCCGACGCCTGTGCCGCCGACCAGCACCGCCACGGCGACCAACACGGCGACCAACACGGCGACCAACACGGCGACCAACACGGCGACCAACACGGCGACCAACACGGCGACCAACACGGCGACTCCGCTGCCGCCGACGCCAACCGCGACCGCCACACCGGCGCCGCCCCCAGTGGCGCCCGTGCGCAGTCAGACGCCCTGGTGGCGCTACCTGGCGGGGAGTGTATTGCTGCTGAGTTTGACTGCCGCAGGTGGGGCGCTGGCGCGACGCCTTCAGACCACACCCCTGCGTGGGGAGCTGACGCCGCTGCGCACGCCCAGCGCGGCGCAGATCGGCGGCGAGATGACGCCGATCGACCTGAGCAGCCGGCGACTGCGCCGCCTGGCATTAGGCGTCAAGGGCAAGGGGCAGTGGCGGCTGCCCGGCTGGAATGGCAGCGCCGTGTTGGAGTCGGCGGGCGGCGGGCAGACGCGGCTGACGCCGGAAGACAAAAATGGTGCGATCCTGATCAACGGCGCCCCGGTCTTTCGCCCCGTGATTCTGCACGACGGCGACCTGTTGACCTTCGGCGAGTATCAATTTCGTTATGACAATTTGTTGCAGTGATTCAACACAAGGAGAAACGACCATGAACGGCAATCAGAATGGCTTTCACACCACACGCCAGGCGCCTGCGGCACGCAGCACTGGCACGGATCAGCACACCGGCTTTGACCTGACAGGAGGGATCGATATGCATACACACGACGCCATGACCGGGTTCGACGAGCGGGCGCTCTTTGCCGGCGACATGGAGGCCGTCAACCGCATCCTGGATCAAGAACTGGGCGACGCGACGTGGGTCAATCTTACAGACCGGCGCGACGGCGAGCACAGACGCGACGCCAAAAAGCTGACCGCCCAGTTGAACCTAGCCGTCTTTGTGGGCGGCACAGGCGTCAAGGTGGCGACGCAGCTCAAGGCGCGCTTTGTGGAGTCGATGGGCGGCGTACCGCGCAACGTGATGCTGCTGGCGGTGGATGGCGCCAACGACCCCATCGCCGTGCGTGAGGCGCGCAACGGCGCCATCGTGGCGCTGGAGTGGGGCAGCGAGCGCCATCAACTGGACGCAGTGCCCGTCGCCAACATCCTGAAATCGCTCAATCTGCACCCGGAGATCGGCGACCGCTTTGGTAAGGAGATGCTGCTCAAGATGCGCGGCCACATCGTGGATGGCGCCGCCGGCGAACGTCCCCAGGGCGCCGTCACCATCGTGTGGAACGCGCCGCGTCTGGTGAGCTTTATCGGCGCGGCGCTGCGGCGGCTGGCCGAACGCACCAAAGACCTGCAGCAGGTCATGGATGGCGCGGTGGTGCTGCGCGTCTATCTCGTCGGCTCGATTGCGGGCGGCATGGGCGCCGGCGCCGTCATCGACCTGGCCTATCTCATCCGTGAGGAGCTGCAGAAGCTGGGCACGCTGGGCGAGAGCAGCTCCATCCACGCCATGCTGCTGCTGCCGGGCGCCTTCTACGGCATCGAGGGGCAGCGCAACCAGGCCAACGCCTACGCAACGCTGCGTGAGATCAACGCGCTGATGCTGGGGGAGGCCACCTTCAACAGCGGCTACCCCAGCGTGCGCCGCATTGACTCCGCGCTGCCGCCCTTCAAGGACGTGGCGCTCTACGACGGCGTCAACGAACATGGGCGGACGTGGCGCAGCCAGGATGAAATTGTGGCGCTGATGGCGGAAACACTGTGGCTCCAGACGAGCAGCGAGGTCGGTTCGCAGGAGGCCAACCTCAAGATCAACGAGGCGGGCGTCCTGACCGATGTCAGCCCAGGCGGCTACGCCACCTGCGCCACCACCTCTGGCGCGGTCGTGCTGCGTTTCCCGGCGCAAACAGCGGCGGTGTGGTGTGCGCTGCGGCACGCCGGACAGATGCTGACCAGCCTGCTGGCGGCGCCTGCCGAGGATACGCCGCCAGTGGTGCTGCGCGATGTCGCCACGCTGCGCGACCGCTGTCTCAGCAATGCCGACGGCGTGCCACATCAGGTGCGGCTGGTGGCGCCGGCCGCCCTGCTGGAGATGCCTATCGAAGAACTGCCGGGGCAGACGCGCAACCTGTTCGAGAACTTCATGCAGCGCCGGCTCTATGACGACATCTTCGTCCACATGAAGCGACGCATGGAGGAGCAGCTCGACAGCCTGGTCGCCGTGCTGACGCATCAGCACACCGCGTTGTTGGAAACCGGGCGCCCGCTGACGACCCTGGCCTGGCTCGCCGCCAACACCGCTGCCCTGAGCACCCTGCTGACCGCGGTCGGCGGCGAACAGAGCCGGCTGGCGCAGATAGCTGAACAGCAGCAGGCGGCGCTGGAGAGTGCAGCGCTGGCGCTGGAGCGGGCGTGCAGCGGTCTGGCTGCCTATGTGCCGATCGTGGGGCGCAACCAGGCGCGCAGCGCGGTCAACGTCTACCTGGACGAGGCGACGGCGCTGGCGCGGCTGCGGCTGGCGCAGCGCGGCGAGGAGTTATGCGCCGAGGTGCTCCACCGCTTGGGCGACTGGCTGCAGCAGCATCAGCGCCAGCTCGACACCATCCAGGCGCGCCTGGCGCAGACACAAGCCTGGCTGTCGGCCTATGAGACCACCCTCAGCCGGCGTAGCAGCGGGCGCAGTGAAATCTCGCTGCTCGACGCCGGGCTGATCGACGCGTTCTACCGCAGCTACGCCAGCAATCCCCAGACGGCGGCGCAGATGGCGCTGGGGCAGAGCGGCGGCCTGGTCGCCTGGGCGACGCAGAAGCCAGAACAGATCGGGCGGCGGTTGGTGCAGACGGCGCTCACCAGCTTCGACAAGGTGGCCCAGTTGTCGGTGGAGGAGGTGCTGCGGCTGCGCTTCCCGGCGCGCTCGGCGGCGCAGTGGGTGACGATGTTCCAGGCGCTGGCCGCCGGTTCGTGGAATCTCGACCGCGCCTTGCTCAAGAGCGGCGGCGCCAACCTGGCGCGCATTCTGACCATCGGTGTGCCGGATGAGAGCAAATCGAGCTTTCAGGATTGCGGTCACGGCTTGGTCAGCACCCACGACCCGGAGCGCATCGTCGTGCTGATGACTGTCTACGGTGCATCGTTCGACGCCTTGAAAGCCTTTGCGCAGTGGGAGACCGCCTATCGCACCCAGAATGGCGCTCGCCCGGTGCATGTGCTGCCCCACTTCTTGCGCAACGGTGACGCAGCGACGCGCATCTTCGGGCTGGGGCTGGCTTTTGAGCTGATTCAAATGACGGGCGCCTGGTGCTACTACCGCCCAGAAGACCCGCTGGCGGACAAAGTGCGACTGGGGCAGGGGTTGGAAAGCGCTGTGCGCACACTGGCTGTCACGCCGGCTGTGCAAGAGCAGGTGGTGCGCCGCGTCGAGACGCTGATCGCGGCGCAGGGGATCGACGCCACGGTTAGACGGCTGCAAAGCTGGATCGAACGGGGCGGCGCCACCGGCGACGAGATGCTCAAGCGGCTGCGCGTGGCCGTGCGCCAGTATTGCGAGGTGGAGCTGGGCGTGGAGTTGCAGCCGAAAGCTGGGGCGCCAGGCTGAGGCGTAACGGGCTGCGCCGTTGAGAAAGGTTCACAGCTTCAGTGGCTGGTGAACCTGAGCGTAACGGCGCAGCCCAAACATATCAAGCCCGCCCAGGCGTGGCAAACGCCATGTCTCGCCGGACGAGTGACCTACGAATCGCCTGAATCTTCTCAACTTGTTTGGAGGTGAACGATGAACACATTCAACGACATTACTCTGGAATCACTGCTGGCGGCGCCGGCCTTGCGCACGCCGCCCACGTCGCAGCCACGTCACGCCCTGACGCGCACCTTGCTGGTCTCAGCGGGGGCGCAGGCGCGGATCGTCTGTCGCCGTGCGTGGGAGATTGCGGCGGACTGGCTGAACACCACCCCGCCGCTGGCGCACTGGGACGCCGGGACGCTGGCAGCGGCAGGCACACCGGAGGACACCGCCCGCGTGACCGTGCTGCTCGACGGCATCGCCCAACGCAAGGGCATTCAGGCGCTGCACGACGCCGGATACACAGTGCAAAACCCTGAAGAAATCGTGCTCTGGATGGTGCTGAGCGACGACGGGGAAGGGCTGCCCGAGCCAGCGGCGCTGCAGACGGTGAGCGCGTGGCTGCATCGGCTGGCGTGGAGCCGGATGCGCGCGCGCGCCACTCTATCGGTCATGGCATTGGTAGAGCCAGACAACGTCAGCGTCATGGGACGCTGGCGACAACAGATAGCATCCACGACCGACGCACTCCATCTGTGCAGCCCGGTCAATCTGCATCACCTGCGCCTTGACGCCGCCGACTTCTGCGAGCATACGGCAGTGGCGCTGGCGGTGCGCGTGTGCGGCGCCTTTCCCAGCCACACACGCCCGGCGGATGCGTCGTGTCTGGCGGTGGGTGCGGCGCAGTGGACGGCGCCGATTGCTGAACTTCGACGTGGGTTGGCGTTGCTCAGCGCACAGCACGCGGTGGCGGCGCTGCGCAACGAACTGGCTGCCGCCATCGCTGACGCCAATGCCAGCTCCCATCACGACTTGATGATTGGACGCATTGCCACACTCGAACAGAGCGATCTCGACCTGGCGGCGGCGGTGACGCCAGCTGCACCGGCCGCCCGCTGGCGTCAGCTTGGGCTGGGGTGGAGCGACCTGGCGGAACTGCGCACGCGTGTACAAGAGCGACTGGATCGACGCGATGCCCGGCACGAACAGATGCTGCGTCAGGCGCGCCATGCCTGGCTGGATCAACGCATCGACCAGTGGCGCAC
>Ga0209398_1000978_pt1 | contig 15809 bp, 11 predicted proteins | sample AshMeaBigSpring_FD_184125 | JGI IMG/M metagenome (GOLD analysis project Ga0209398, IMG submission 184125) | Groundwater microbial communities from Big Spring, Nevada to study Microbial Dark Matter (Phase II) - Ash Meadows Big Spring (SPAdes)... | ecosystem: Environmental > Aquatic > Deep... | reverse complement strand
TTTAAATGAAAAGATGAACGACAAACAACCTGCGAAACTCGATTATTATGGTTTAGAGGAACCTTGGACGAAAGCTCACAACAGCTATCCTTCTACTCCTCAAAAAGAGGTTGTCCCAACTGTGAAGAAGATATTTGATGAGGTTGTCTTTTAAATCTCAACTCCTGTGATTGCAATAGGATGATCACACGATATTCTATCATCATCAGATGGTCTTCTATTATCGTCACATGATATCTTATCATCATACTATCATTCTATTATGATCATATGAGTATCGCATTACTTGAATTTAGTTTCTATAAAAAAGGAGTTGCTCAATCTTGGGCAACTCCTTTTTCATTTTCTTTATGTATTGAATATACTCTATATGTTGTAAGTCTTGCTGATTACAGAATGCCTTGTGCCATCATGGCTTTGGCTACTTTCATGAATCCGGCAACGTTTGCTCCTTTCACGTAGTTCACCGTTCCGTCAGGCTCTGTACCGTATTGTACGCAGGCTTCGTGAATGTTTTGCATGATGCTTTTCAGCTTTTCATCCACTTCTTCGGCGCTCCAACTCAGTTTGATGGAGTTTTGTGTCATTTCCAAACCGGATACCGATACTCCGCCTGCATTGGCTGCTTTGCCTGGTGCATAAAGGATCTTCGCATCTTGGAATACTTTGATTGCTTCGGGTGTCGATGGCATATTCGCGCCTTCGGAAACAGCGATGCATCCGTTGGCAATCAGTTGGCGGGCATGATCGCCATTCAACTCGTTCTGTGTGGCAGAGGGTAGGGCAATGTCGCACTTCTCGCCCCAAGGTTTGGCTCCTTCTACATATTTGCATCCATAAGTCTCGGCATATTCACGGATCCTACCGCGATAAAGGTTCTTTAGTTCCATGATGTAGTCGAGTTTCTGACGGTCGATTCCTGCAGGATCGTAAATATAACCGTCGGAGTCGGACATGGTAACCACTTTACCCCCTAGTTCAATCACTTTCTCAGCGGTATATTGGGCTACATTTCCCGAACCGGAAATCACACAAACCTTATCTTTAATATCCAAGCCTTTGGTCTTAAGCATCTCCTGAAGGAAATAAATATTTCCATAACCGGTTGCTTCGGGGCGAATCAACGAACCGCCAAACTCACGTCCTTTGCCGGTTAATGTTCCGGTAAACTCACGAGTCAGTTTCTTGTACATGCCAAACATGTAACCAATCTCGCGACCACCTACTCCGATATCTCCTGCCGGTACATCCGTTTCCGGACCGATGTGACGCCAAAGCTCCAGCATAAAAGCTTGCACAAAACGCATCACCTCGCTATTCGACTTTCCACGTGGTGAGAAGTCAGATCCTCCTTTTCCACCTCCCATGGGGAGAGTGGTAAGAGAGTTTTTAAATGTCTGCTCAAAAGCTAAGAATTTCAGAATGGAAAGATTCACCGACGAGTGAAATCTGATACCCCCTTTATAAGGACCAATCGCATTGTTGTGCTGAACACGGTAGCCCATGTTTGTATGCACAAATCCTTTATCATCGGTCCAAGTTACCCGAAACTGGAAAACCCGGTCGGGGATACACAAACGTTCAATCAAATTGGCTTTGTCGAATTCGGGGTGTTTGTTGTACTCCTCTTCAATGGTAGAAAGTACTTCTTCTACGGCTTGATGATACTCTGGTTCATAAGGAAACTTTCTCTTTAAATCGTCTAATACCTTAGCTGCATTCATAATCTGTTTCTTTCTTTTATTGGTTGTTGTAAATTTGATTATAATTCTTTTGTGGTATTGCAAATTTATATATAAAAAACAGAAATCAAAGCATTATATAAAGAAAAGCGCGATAAAATATATAAAATGATATTTTATCGCGCTTTAAAAGAATAAAAAGATATTATTTATTCTTTTTCATCGATTTGTATACAGGAATAAATACTAAAGCTGCAGAAATGAGCAACATTAGGATAGTCATCCCGTCAATACGTTCAGCTTTGGTAAGGACAAGATAGCATAGTGCCAGCCAAAGCAGACTGATACAAACTATTTGTGATTTTGAAAGTGGACGTTTCATTCAATACCTGCTTTTTTCTTGTATACAATAGCATCAATTGCTGCTACTGCTGTAATATTTACGATATCGTGTACCGAACTTTCGAAATCGGTGAAATGGATAGGTTTGTTCAATCCCATCTGGATCGGGCCGATAAGTTCCATATCCGGGTTCATTGCTTGCACGAGTTTATATCCTGAGTTAGCAGAGCTTAAGTTCGGGAATATCAACGTGTTCACATCCTTTCCGTAAAGGCGTGTGAACGGGTATTTTGTATCGCGCAAGTTACGGTTCATCGCAAAGTTAACTTGCATTTCACCATCAATAGCTAGTTCAGGGTACTCGTTTTGTATCAAACTAACAGCGTCGTGTACTTTTTGAGGACTTCCGGTCTGATCTGATCCAAAGTTAGAATAACTGATCATTGCCATGACAGGGGTGTGATTGAAGAATCTTACAGTCTGTGCACTTAATTTGGCAATATCTGTTAGAGTGGCAGTATCCGGATGTCTATTGATCAGCGTATCTGCTAAGAAGTATGTACCTTTTTTAGAGTTCAAAATATGCATCGTACCGAAGTTTTGATATTCCGGACGAATGCCAATCACCTCTTTGGCAACTTTAATGGTATTGCTGTATTTAGTATACAAACCGGTAATGAAAGCATCTGCTTCTCCCGTTTCAACCATCATCATTCCGAAATAGTTGCGCTCAAACATCTTATCCAATGCTTCATCGTAGGTAGCGCCTTCTCTTTCTCTTTTCTTTGCCAGAATTTGTGCATAACGTTCGCGACGCTCTGCTTGACTGTCGTGGCGCAGACTGACAATCTCGATACCGTTTAAAGATAGATCCAACTCTTTGGCCAGGCTCATGATCTTCTCTTTATTCCCTAATAAGATAGGGTGGCAAATACCTTCGGCTTTAGCTTCAACTGCTGCTTTAAGCATATTCGGGTGACCGCCTTCAGCATATACCACTCGTTGAGGCTTTCTTCTAGCTGTATCGTACAACTGACGAGTCATCTTCGATTCGTATCCCATCAATTCGCGGAGTTGTAACCTATATGCATCCCAATCTTCAATGTTTTTACGGGCTACACCACTCTCCATGGCAGCTTTGGCAACAGCACAGGCAACTTCTGTAATCAAACGGGGGTCTACCGGTTTGGGAATAAAGTATTCGGGACCGAAGGTGAAGTTATTCACATGATAAGTTTCGTTCACCACATCAGGAACCGGTTGGTGAGCCAGATTAGCAATCGCATGTACGGCAGCTATCTTCATCTCTTCGTTGATGGCTTTGGCTTGAGTATCCAACGCCCCACGGAAGATATAAGGGAAACCGATCACATTATTAATCTGATTGGGATAATCCGAACGTCCGGTCGACATTAACACATCAGGGCGAGCTTCCATTGCATCTTCATACGAGATCTCAGGAGTAGGGTTTGCCAAGGCGAAGACAATTGGAGAGGCAGCCATGCTACGTACCATATCTTGTGTAAGTACATTGCCTTTCGATAAACCTAAGAAAACATCTGCTCCTTTAATCGCATCTTCCAATGTATGTATATCGGTGCGTGAAGTTGCAAAATACTGTTTTTGCTCATTCAGATTCGTGCGTGATTTGCTGATTACACCTTTACTGTCCACCATTACAATGTTTTCCAGACGTGCACCTAACGAAACATATAGTTTGGTACACGAAACAGCGGAAGCACCGGCACCATTCACTACAATATGTACATCTTCGATTTTCTTTCCTGCAACCTCTAATGCATTGAGTAGACCGGCACTCGAGATGATAGCTGTACCGTGCTGGTCATCGTGCATCACGGGAATATCGAGTTCCTCTTTCAGTCGACGTTCGATTTCAAAACATTCGGGAGCTTTAATATCTTCCAAGTTAATACCACCGAAAGTAGGTGCGATTGCCTTGACAGCTTCAATAAACTTATCAGGGTCCTTTTCTTCTATTTCAATGTCGAATACGTCGATCCCAGCGTATATCTTAAAAAGCAAGCCTTTGCCTTCCATTACCGGCTTGCCACTTAGAGCTCCTATATCGCCCAATCCAAGTACGGCGGTACCGTTGGATATTACTGCAACAAGATTTCCTTTGGCTGTATATTTGTATGCGTCCTGCGGATTCTTTTCAATCTCCAAGCAAGGTTCTGCAACGCCCGGAGAGTATGCTAGTGATAAATCGGTTTGTGTCCTGTAGGGTTTGGTAGGCACTACTTCTATTTTGCCTGGTTTGCCTTGTGAATGATAAAGCAAAGCGGCTTCTTTGGATATTTTAGCCATAGTTTTTATAATTTAAAAAAATGATCAACCATCCGCAAATGTAGGAATAAAAGTTATATATTGATGTTTAAAACGAGTAAATTCTATTTAATTAATAACAAAAAGTAAGTAAATCGGATTTAGAATAAGTTTATGTATTGGTTTTTAGATAGTTGATTCGTTGGTTTGTTGCCATCTTTCTGTCATAATGATTTTGTTTCATCTTTGCTAATCAAAAATAGGTTTACGTATAAGGGAAAAAAAGGAAAATAATTGTATTTTTGTCCTCCCAAACTTAAACAAATACAATAAGTGTGGTGATAGTAAATGACAAATATGAAACATAAGTTCTATTTCCTTTTGTTGTTATGCTTTCTCTTTTCGCTAACAAGCGTGCAAGCCCAAGAGAAGGCAACTCCAAAATCAGGCGAAGGTATTTCTACATTTCTTTTGCGGCATAATCGTGGAATGAAAAAGTATTATGATGATTTTATCCGACTGAATAAAGATAAATTAGGTAAGAACAACTCGTTACAGTTGGGCGTTTCTTACATCATTCCCCCTGCTAAAAGTTCGCGAAAATCGGATGGCTCTTCATCGGAGGATGAGGCTTCTGATACAGAAAGTTCCAATGTAGCTCATAAAACTTCTCGGTCGAAAAGAAGAAGAACGGTCGACTCCTCGAAAGAGAATGATACATCCGAGAAAGAGAGCTCCCATACAGATAAAAAATCAACCCGCTCGAAGAAGAAAGGATCAGTCTATGAACCCCTCTTTGGTAAGAGTCTGGCCAATGTAAAAGTGAAATCCAGTCGGTTGTCCGGTGCTTGCTTTTATGTGGTGAGCGGTCATGGCGGTCCCGATCCCGGAGCTATCGGACAGATAGGCGATCAGGAACTTCATGAGGATGAGTATGCATACGATATTGCTCTTCGGTTGGCACGTAATCTGATGGAAGAAGGAGCGGAAGTTCGGATCATTATTCAAGATGAAGAAGATGGTATACGCAACGAGGCCTATCTTAATAACAGCAAACGAGAGGTTTGTATGGGCGATCCAATCCCTTTGAATCAGGTGGAACGTCTTCGTCAGAGATGTGATAAGATTAATGCTTCTTATCGAAAAGATCGTAGAAAGTATAAATATTGCAGATCGATCTTTATACATGTAGACAGTCGTAGTAAAGGCAAACAGACCGATGTGTTCTTTTATCATTCGAGTAAGAAAGCCGAAAGCAAACGTCTGGCAAATAATATGAAAGCAACGTTCGAGTCGAGATACGATCGTCACCAACCCAACCGCGGCTTTACGGGTACGGTCAGTGCTCGCGATCTATTTGTGCTTTCACATGCTTCTCCTGCGGCTGTGTTTGTTGAATTGGGAAATATCCAAAACACTTTCGATCAAAAACGGCTCATCATGAGTTCCAATCGTAGGGTTCTTGCCAGTTGGCTGTTAGAGGGTTTCCTCAAAGACTATAAAGAATTAAAATAAACTTATTGGACTTTTCTTCGAAAAATAGTTTTTTCCGACAGTAAAAGTGCATTTTCTAGTGAACAAAACCTAATGGGTAGTGTTCTATATATGCAAGTCACTTGAAACTGATTGTAAGTATGCGAATATATCCAGTCAGTATACATATCGCCCTGATATGTATTGCGATTTGCATAGTAGTTTTGTCGTGTTTTATTTTGTGTTTGTGTTGTGACGGTGCTGCGATGTGAATCGAGGTGCCGTTTTTTTAATCTGCAATACAGCCGTTTATTCATTACCGATAAACTTGATGCATACCGGTTTATCCAGTTTTATATCTTGATTCATATTAGTAAGTAATCCGGTCGACAGATCGCGTTTGTACACTTGTATGCTATTACTGTCGCGACATGCCACCAATAAATATTTGCCGTTGGGAGTGATGATAAAGTTACGTGGATGAATGCCTGTTAACTGATACCCCGCTTTAGTCAGCTGTCCGCTTGCCGGATCGATACTGAAAATAGCGATCCCATCCGCTTTCAAGCGGTTGCTTGCATAAAGGAATTTGCCGTCGGGGCTGATATGAATATCTGCACTACCCCTTCCGCCAACGGTATCTGCCGCTATGGTTTGTATCTCTTTCAGATCACCCTCGTTATAACTAAATGCCACAACAGTTCCCGAAAGTTCGTTGATGATATATGCAAAGTGTCCATTGGGTGAAAAGGTCAGATGACGTGGTCCTGATCCCGGTTTGAGTTTGAAGGCAGCCGTCGATCCTTTCTGTATAAACGCCCCCTTCTGATCGTTCAGATTCTTCTGCACCTTTTGATCGTCCATATTCTTTTCATTGTCCAGATCTTTTTGAACTTCCAAATTCTTTTGATCCTTTAGTCCCTTCTGGCTGTTTTGATCGTTCAGCTCTTTCTGCTTGTGCTGATTCTCCAAACTGTTTTGATTGTTTTGACAGATCAGATCGTCCTTGTTTGCAGCGGGATTAATGCTAAACTTGTGGATCTGATCAGTTCCCAGATCATTGGCAAATAAATAGTTTCCTTCCGGAGAGATCTGAACACAATGCAAGTGTGGTTTCTCCTGTCGTACCTTGTCCGCTCCGTTTCCTTTAAAAGCAATCACGCTGTCGACCGGTAAGAGCGTACCATCCTTGGCAATTGAAAAGATAGAAATACTACCTCCGCTATAATTAGCAGTGACCACATGCTTTCCGTCCGTCAGCAAATAACAAGGATCGGCACCAAGAGTCTTCTGACTGTTTAAGAAACGAAAAGTTCCTTTCGTGCGGTCGAATGCAAATGCATTTACTGCTGCACGATCTTCACCGAATTCGCTCACAGCATATACAAACTTCCCGTCGGATGAAGGGATCAGATAAGAAGGGTTTCCTATCTCTGCTAAACTGAGTGCTTGACTTTCACCCGTTTCCTGATTGAAGCGGTAAGAGTAGATACCTTTACTTTCACCGGTGGTGTAAGTACCTACCAGCATCGTCAGTTCAGTCTGTTGCTGCTCGGTCGATTCCGTAGCCGATGTTTTCTTTTGAGTACAGCTGCCCGCGGTCAGCCCTAAGATACAAATGGTTGCGAGTGTCTTGTTCATACATCTAAAATGTTAGCTGTTTTTTTGATTCTTGTAACTAGATTCTTGTTTCAAGATTCTAAATTCTAGTATCATGTTTCTAGTCTTTTTAATTTTATTCTTTAGGCTGGTAAAGATAGGTGTTTCGAATAATATTTGCTAATGATGATTCGGAATAAGAAAAGAATTCTTATCTTTGCATCCACAGAAAGTGTTCTGAACAATACACTTTTATCTGATGTAACTCTGGGGTTGACTGGATTTGACAGCGGGTAGAAATGGTATGTAAGCATGCAGTGCGTCGTTGATTGGCACTTAAATCTCAGTCTTCAAAATTTTATCTGGCAACGAAAATTACGCTCTTGCTGCTTAATCGAATCATAGTAGATTAGCTTTATTTCTACCATAGTGGTAGAAACGAGACATCGTTCAAAAGCTCTTGTTCCGAAGCGTTTGGTTCAACGGTGCAGTAAAATCGGGAATAGTTAGAGTCTTTTCTCGGGACTCTTACGAAAATTTAGAGGATAAGGTATGAGTTGGTGGCTTTGGTCTTGCTCATACTCGAAAATTTAGGCAAAGATAAGCATGTAGAAAGCGTATGGTTTCCTCGTTTGGACGAGGGTTCGATTCCCTCCAGCTCCACGGTGACTGATGTATACATATTTCACGTGTACACTTAGTCGATAAAAACTGCTCTTACAAGAATCTTCTTGTAGGAGCAGTTTTTGCTCTATACCCAATGATTCCGATTTTGTACTATTTTGCCGCATGTATCGGACGATTTTCTCAGTTAAAGTCGTTCAAACTTCTTATTTTTGTATCGATCTTTAATTGAAAACGAATAACCATTTAATTGGTAGCTATCCAACTACAATGGATATCTACCCAACTACAATGGATATTTACCAAACTATAATACGTAACTAACAACCATTTAATAAATAACTACTATGAACATAAGAAAACCTCTTATTTGTACCCTCTTATTAGCATGTTATCTAGCCTTCTCGTTTAAGGCATATGCTTATACCGAGCGCAATTTGCTTCAAAAAGTGGCCGACGAGGTAAAAGTAAGAAAGAGCTTGGTCTTGAATCAAGGTTGGGTACCCTACCCATTGTATACGAATCGTTCCGCATGGGACACACTGTTGGGCGCCAATAAAGAGAAGTTGATTAAGAATGGGGAGAAACTGCTGAACTATAAGTGGCAATTGATTCCCGCTACAGCATACTTGGCATACGAGCGAACAGGCGAGCGAAAGATCATGGAAAACCCTTACGATGACAATCGCGAAGCCCTTAATGCCCTAATGCTTGCCGAACTTGCCGAGGGGAAAGGTCGTTTCATCGATCAGTTGATTAACGGTGTTTTCATGAGCTGCGAGATGAACTCCTGGGTCTTATCGGCGCATCTTCCCCGACAGAGCACTCGTCGTTCTTTGCCCGATTTCCGTGAGCAGACCATCGATCTAGGTTCCGGCGGCTACGGATCATTAATGGCTTGGGTGTATTACTTCTTCCATTCGACGTTCGATCAGGTCGATCCCGTGATCTCTTTGCAGATTGAAAAAGCGATCAGAGAACGCATACTCGATCCCTATATGAACAATGATAACATGTGGTGGATGGCGTTCAACTGGAAGCCCGGTGATCTGATTAATAATTGGAATCCCTGGTGTAACACCAATGTCCTGCAATGTTTCCTTTTGATGGAAAACGATGCCGATCGACTTTCCAAAGCTGTTTATCGCTCCATGAAGTCAGTCGACCGTTTCCTTAATTTCGTAAAATCCGATGGAGCGTGTGAGGAAGGACCTTCCTATTGGGGGCATGCAGCCGGCAAACTATACGATTATCTACAGATCCTTTCGCAAGGAACCGGCGGACAGATCACCCTGTTCAACGAACCAATGATCCGACGGATGGGAGAGTACATGTCCCGTTCGTATGTAGGCAACGGATGGGTGGTGAATTTCGCAGATGCTTCGGCTAAAGGCGGTGGCGACCCCATGCTGATCTATCGTTTTGGAAAAGCCGTAGCGAGTGATGAGATGATGGGCTTTGCTTCCTATCTGTTGGATGGTAAGAAACCGTCGGTCTCAAGTGGAAACGATGCCTACCGTTCGCTCGAATCACTACGTTACTGCGAAGAACTCTCGCAGATCGCTCCCAAACATCAATCACTATCGGTAACCTGGTATCCGGAGACTGAATTTTGTTACATGCAGAATAAGAACGGCATGTTCGTTGCAGCCAAAGGAGGCTTCAATAATGAGAGTCATAACCACAACGATGTAGGAACCTTCTCGCTCTATGTCCATACCCATCCCATGCTGATTGATGCAGGAGTAGGGACCTATACCCGTCAGACCTTCAGCAGCGAACGTTACAACATCTGGACGATGCAAAGCAATTACCATAATCTCCCGATGATAAACGGAGTCCCTCAAAAAGATGGTGCGCAGTATAAAGCCCAACACACCGTTTGCAACGCTTCCAAGCAGACCTTCTCAACAGATATTTCTGCTGCTTATCCCGCAAACGCAAATGTGAAAAGTTGGGTGCGCTCCTACCGTTTGAAAGGTGATGAATTACAGATAACCGACGACTTCTCACTCCTTCAGTCATCAGGCACGAATCAGATCAATTTTCTAACTTGGGGCAAAGTGAGTGTAGAGCATCCGGGTAAAATTAAGATCACAGTACAGGGACAAACCGTGGAACTGACTTATCCCAAAGAGTTGAAAGCCGAAATTGAGACCGTTAAGCTCGATGATCCACGCCTCTCCAGTGTGTGGGGTAAAGAGATCTATCGCATTGGTTTGAAGGCTAATCAACAGATGGGAGATTCATCGAAAGCAGGCTCTCAGAAAGCAGGGCAACCAATGTTGAAAGCTGACCAGAAAGTATTGAAAGGTAGCTATCAATATTCAATAAAGCAGGTGAAACCTTAAACTTTCTCAGTGCTACTCATTCTCATTCTTGTTCTCATTCTTATTCTTGTTCTTATTCATGTACAAATAAACAATGAATGGTGGGGTGATGTATGCTGAGAATCTTACACTGGGGAGTATGAGATCTTCGTTGAAGAAGAATCCATAAACATAAACAGTTATTAAAATAGCGATACCCGTTGGTGGAATTAAATTAGCACATATTTAATTTTACCAAAGGGTTCACTTTATTATTTAGTCATTCTCTAATAGCCTCATTTTAATTATATCATATTTGCAATCTGAATACCGATTTTGTTATTGATAGCCGTTTCTATAGCTTGATACACTTCTGTTTCTTTTGATTTAATTGATATTACAAGCGAATATTTAATCACATTGTCAATATTTTCAAGTTTGCGTTCTTTCCACCAACCTGAACTTGGGTATACAATAATTTTGCCACATTCGGCTAATTCTTGTGCCGTACAAGTAAACCAATCCGATTGTACCGTTCCATTTTCTCTACGTTGTTGACCAATCTTCCATCGAGATGAATCATTCGTAGGAGAAGATTCTCCCTCCTTCTTATTCCTGCGACGTAGAAACTCATCTTCGCTTTCAGTAGCAGTTTTTACATCAAAGTGAAGTGTTGCAGATGGATAACGATACTTATAATTTTTACCTCCTGTTCCTGGAGTTGGTTTAACATAATAGGAAAGTGTTACTCGCATAGTGACACTTTCATTGAGCATGGATTCTAATAGTTCGGTTGGCCAAGGCAAATCGTAGTAGTGCATCTCGTTATAATTATTATTGCTTGATGCGTCACTTTTGACAAAAGGTACGATCTCGTTTTCAAAAACAAAAGTTGCACATTTCTCGTTGCTAAAAAGGGCTATATCTTCGTTTGGAACTCCATATCCACATAAAGGCATAATGTCCTTTGGCTGCCCTATACGAGTCATTTCTGGAGTCCATTCTGCTGAATGAACCATCAAAGCTCTTACAGACAACATACTTAGTGTAGGATTTGCAGTCTTAATTTTGGCCGCCAATCTGGATGCAAGTGCTGTTGCCGCACTTGTGGCATTAAAAGCTTCAAGTGGTTTCTGTAAATCCTGAGATGTAGTTATCAGGCTTAAATCTTCATTAGTTGTGATACCAAGCATTTTATGCAATGCAAGATTACCACCTTCCATAACTATTTCGGGCTTTATCCGTCCGTTGCTCCAACAGTCTGTGGTTCTGGAAACTGGAGATATTGAACCGGGGGCAGCAAGCGGTTTATGCCCTTGTCTGTTGGCAATAATCGTTTTTTCTGTAAATGCACCGACTGTCAATGCGTTCCAAGCCTGTGATGGACTTAAAATAGCATTAGCTCTACAAGATTTCAAATAGTCGGTTTTATCAACATCTGCTGTTTGTATGTTCCCAGCAGACACCATAACTAAGCGGTCGCAACGTCCACCGTGGTAGATACTTTCGTCTAATGCAGCAGAGCTTGATGTTGGATGACCATCAAGAGAAACGTCATCTGTAATAGCCATGCAGTTTAATGTAGCTCCCATAGATTGAGCTTGATCAATAGCGTCTTCAATTACAGCACCATAAAAATCCGATTGTGTTAGATGTCCATCTTCGTATATTTTGACTGAGACAAGTGAATGTTCTATATCAGATGAGCCACCTCTTTGATAAGCTAATTTAGTTAAATCGCCGAGTAATGCCAATCCTGCCATATCAGTACCATGAAAGCTATTGTCAATGTTATCTTGAACGTTGATAGCAGAACCCATACTTGCATCAGGTAACGCAGGTGCTAATAATTTGTGTGCGTTATTAACCCCTGTATCTAAAATGCCTATACAAACAGAATCATCCGTGATATTAAAATTTATATCATCACTGAACAAATCATTCCATTCCCGATTTGTTTCATGTGTTTCTGTCAGAATGGACGGCTGGCGATAACGGCGGATTTCTGCTATGTAACCCAAATGATTTGGAAGACTTCCGAGTACGTTCTTTGTTGTTTTAATCAAAAACACATCAACGTCTGCAAATTGAAGTCTATTGTCAATATTATATTCTATGCCAAGAGTATCTAGTGTTTTTGATACATCTTCAATAGAATAATCCTCTTTTTTGTTTATCCATAATTCAAACAGAAGAGCTTCGTTTTCAGCCAATCCGTCAAAAGATTCCGAAGATTCATAAAGAGAATGAATACCTGAAAGTTTTATTTCTTCAATAGGAGCAATAAGTTTTTCATTTTTGGCTATTCCTTTTTCTGTATTTTTCGTGGCGTATTCGTCCGCCTTTTTGCTTAACCAATCTTTGTCTTTTTTCTCGATAAAGACTGTAACATTGGCGTTTTCTTCGCCTTCATCTGACACTTTCATAATTTTGGCACCACTCTTGGTATCAAAACCATCTGAAATCAGCTTCTTTTTAACCTCAATATCTAAATACACACCATCAGCAACAGGCTTACCACTTGCTGCTAATTGATCTTGCAAAGCAATAGCTTCATGGAAGAATATCTGATATTGTTCTTTGAGCAATTGTGCATGTTCCCCTCGATTACGTTGGGGCATTGCATTAGGCGGTATTAGATGAGATTGTGGTGTAAACTCTTTTGCTACTGCTATTTGGTTTCCTAAGTAGAAATGATTCTTCGGCATAACAAACTTTATCCAATATTACGGCATCGAGCATTGCGCATGGCTATTACATTATTTACAAGTTTCTCAGTGATAGCAACATCGTTTAAAAGAGCATCCTTGAAAATATCTGCACATATCATTTTAATCTCGGCATGACTCATTCCGTCAAATTTGGGTTCAACCATAGCGAAATCTAAGTCTTTAGCTGTATAAAGATATTCTTTTAAAAGGCTCAGACGTTGCTGCGCATCAGGTAATTGATATTCTATCACATCATCAAATCTGCGAAATAGAGCCTTGTCGATGGATTCTACACTATTTGTCGCTGCAATAATGAAGCTATCCGAAGCATCTCTTTCCAACAGTTGAAGGAATGTATTCAATATCCGCCGTTGTTCTCCAACTTCGTTATCCATACCTCTTTGAGCTCCAATCGCATCAAACTCGTCAAAGAGATAAACAGCAGGAACTTCTGATATAAAATCAAAGATATTACTCAGTTTAAGTCCTGTTTCACCCATAAACTTGGTTACAACCTTTTCGGTTCTGACCACAAAGAAAGGAAGATTTAGCTCTTTGGCAAGAACATTTGCTGTCATCGTTTTGCCAGTACCAGATTCTCCGAAGAGCATCAGTTTACGTCTGTTTGCAAGACCATATTTCCGTAAATCATCCCGCTTCTCATATTCCTTGATTACTCGCTTTATCTTTTCAATGATTTCATCAGAGGCTATAAGACATTTCAAATCGTCAAAACAATCGAGCTGCAACAGTAAGTCTTCAACAGGTTTGGATTTTGTAGATAAATGAAGTGGGCTGAATGAGGTGTTTTTCTTACTTAACAAATCTTGTATGGTCCGAGCTAAGATAACATGACCATTCTTGGCCTCTATAGCTGAAATCTGTAGAGCCACTTTTCTGAACTGAGCATCATCGTTGTTAAGATGATTCCGAATCAGAGATAATACTTGGTCTGAATTAGCCATATTAATTACGTTTACAATATTTGCTTTGCAAAGATAATCTTTATTTCTAATTCTACCCAAATTTGCAATTTAAACACAGCGTCTATATCCCAAATTATGCTATTTTTAGGTGAATTATTACATTCTTATCTATATTGCGAGCGATTGAGTCTAACTTTAAAAGTATCATAAACGTCTTAGCTACATTTGGCAATAATCACCAATACACAGAAACAGCGATAGACTTCAACAGTATCAACGCAAAGCTAATTAAGTTTAACTATAACAGCACGAACTCTACTATGATAATTGAAAAATCATATTAAAAGTGAAAAATTCCGACTGCTTTCTTTGCAATAGGGACTCTTTGCTTGATTTTACGAAGTAGTGCTGCATAACCACGAAAACTATCCGTCAAATTATCAATTACTTGTATGTTCTATTTTTAGCCATATTTTTTTAATTTATTCACAATATTACTTTTTTTCGTGCATCATTCATACTCTTACTGTACGTCATTCATACTCTTACTGTACGTCATTCACACTCTTACTGTACGTCATTCATATTCTTTCTGTGCATCAAAGCAAGGGCAAGCCTTGTGAATGTTGGCCGAGAGCTGATAATGTCCCACCACCTTTGCATCTGGGAACAAACTTTTGAGTTCATCGATCACTAGTTTCAAGGTTTCCCTTTGCTTCGCAGTCCTCGTATCTTTCGGTTGCCCATCGCAATCCAGTCCGCCTTCGTAACACACGCCGATGCTGTTGAGATTGAACCCACGAGCATGTGCACCAATCTCACTGAACGGACGAGTGTGATGAACCACCCCATCGGTCGTGATATACAGGTGATACCCTATCGTCCGAAAGCCCCGTTCCAGATGGCAAGCCAATAAGTCCGCTTCACTGAAAGGCTGATCCACTCGTGTTGCCGTGCAATGCACCACAATGTAGAGAATCCGGCGGGGAGTGTACGCCGTCGGATTCAATTCTTGGTTTTTCATGATTTCTTTTTTCTCATGTTACATTTTCTGTTGTTGCTTTTTCTCATGTTACTGTTTCTCTTGATACAGTTCTTCGCATCTTTTTGATGATGCTTTTTCACATTTTTCTTATGATATTTCTTTCTTATAATACTGCTTTTACATCCCCATGCACGAGGTAGTCGTGATGGTTGAGATGATAGCAGTCGCAATGGTGATGATGATTTGCAGCACCTGTTTAAGTACATTCTTTTTCATAGATTCAATTGATTTTAAAGTTAGACATTGTTTGATTGATTGATGGATTGATGGAACGATCGATTGATTAAAAACGATTCCTTTATGAATTAATCGTTCCCTTTTGTTGGTTTACTGTGCCCCACCCACGAAAGGGTGGGTGAGGGCACGGTCAGCCTTTACGACAATGGGTCGGGGATATTATCATCGTTACCATCGTCTTTCCCTGGCTTATTTCCATCGGTCTTACCATCGGTCTTTCCGTCCGTTTTGCCATCGGTCTTACCACCAGATGGTTTATTTGGATCCTTCTCTTCCTCTTCCGGTTTGTACAAAGAATACTTCATCGCTTTGCACATATCGCGTAGCATGCTGCCGGGGGTAAAACGCACACGCGACTTTTTGATACAGGTCAGCGCACTGAACTTCTCGGGATCTGCGGTAGCTTTTCCAGTACAGATCGTTACTCTGAAGCTGCCCAACTCACCTAGACTTACGGTATTTCCCAATTCAAGCTGATTCTTCAACTCGATAAGAAATTCGCAGATAGCACCATTCAACTCACCCATGGAGAAAGACGAACGCTCAGCAATACGTCTTACTACCTCATGGATATC
>Ga0209398_1000976_pt1 | contig 15839 bp, 11 predicted proteins | sample AshMeaBigSpring_FD_184125 | JGI IMG/M metagenome (GOLD analysis project Ga0209398, IMG submission 184125) | Groundwater microbial communities from Big Spring, Nevada to study Microbial Dark Matter (Phase II) - Ash Meadows Big Spring (SPAdes)... | ecosystem: Environmental > Aquatic > Deep... | reverse complement strand
GTGCGGTCTGGTTGTGCGGCTCGGCGGATACCAGCTTGTTGAGGATTTCCGTTGCGTAGAGGTAGGCCCCCTCGTTATAGAGCTGCTGGGCGCGCGCGAGGATCTTCTCGGCGCCGCCCATGGTCTCGACGTACAGGGGAGCCGAGTCTGCTGGGGAGAGCGGGATCAGGTTGGTCGGGTTGCCGTCGTAGTGTCCGAGGAAGCGGTTGATTACGGCACGCGCATTGTTCTGCACGTCGCCGTGGTAGCTGCGCGCGGCCCAATTCTGCTGGAGGCTCTTCGGCACTTCATAGACGTTGTGGATCTCGTTGATCGTCACGCCCTGGTTGGCGTAATGCAGCGCCTGGTTGTTGAGGTTGGCGTAGGTGTCGCGCTGCGCACGCAGCACCTCCTGGATGCGCTCGTTGCCCCAGCGCGGCCAGCTATGCGAGGCGAACATGACCTCCGCCTCCTGGCCGAACTTGTAGAGCGCCTCGTTGATCTCCTTCGACCAGTTGATCGCGTTGCGCACTGCAGCGCCGCGGATGGTGTAGATGTTGTGAATCGTGCCGGTGATGATCTCCGACGACCAGAGCGCCTTGAACTGGGGGAAGTAGGTGTTCATCTCCACCGGCGCCTCGGTGTCCGGTGCGTTCTGGAACACCATCGTCACGCCGTCGAGCGTGATCTCCTCGAAGTCCTTACTCACGAGCCGGTTCGGGGCGATCAGCCCGGTGTTGCCGTTCGCCACGTTCTTGCCGATAGCCTGGTCGACGTGGCCGAACGGATTGCGCTCGAGCAGCACCGCGTACTGCCATTGGGTACGGCGCGACATGGCATTGCCGGCGAAGACGTTCTCCGAGATCGCGGCGTCCATGAAGCCTGTCGGGGCGATCACCATCACCTTGCCGCTGGCGGCGTCGGCCTCGTCCACCACGCCGCGCACGCCGCCAAAGTGGTCCACGTGCGAGTGCGAGTAGACCACGCCCACCACCGGCCGCTTGCCGAGCTTCTCGTTGATGAAGTCGAGGGCCGCCCGGGCCGTCTCCTTCGCCGTCAGGGGATCGAAGATGATCCAGCCGGTGTCGCCCTTGATGAAGCTGATGTTGGCGAGGTCGTAGCCGCGCACCTGGTAGATGCGCCCCGGGACCACCTCATAGAGCCCATAGGCCATGTTAAGCACGGCCTGTCGTTGGAGCGAGGGGTTGATGCTCTCGAATTCCTGGCCGCCCAAGAGCCACCGATAGCTCCCCATGTCCCAGGCCACATGACCGGCGTCCGCCATGATCTGCTGGTAAGGCGGCTCGGCGATGAAGCCCTTCGTGGCCTCCTCGAAGTCGCGTCGATCCGCGAACGGCAAGTTGGCCTTGAGGCGCTCGCGCAACTCGATGGTGAATGGTGACGGCCCCTTGCCCAGGGGGTCGAAGTGCCCCGGATGGCCTGGCTCAGTCTCGGGCTGGGCCGGGGACGTCTGGTGCCGTGGGGCGGTCTCGGCCGGCCTTGCCGCCACCAGTCCCGGCGGCAACTCATAGGAGACACCAGCCCACAGCCTGACGGCGGAGTCCAGCTTCACCGAGGCCGGGTCCTTCCAGACGTAGCCGAAGCGATCATCGAACCACTGGCGGTTGGCGAACAGGATCTCCCTGATGCAATCGGGGGTCGAGACGTTCGTGCCAGATTGCTGAAGGGTGGCGCAGAGGGAAGACAGGTTCTCTCCCCGCTTCAGGGTGAAGTGCGTCGCCTGGGTGGCGCTGGCGGCTGGCTCCGCCCCGGCCGCCAGGGCTGTGATGGCCGTGCCGGCGAACAACAACAGTGAAGGCAGTCGGGTAGGCATAGGTCTCTCCCTCGGGTGGTTGATATGGGGCTTGCGGTGCCATCGCCGGAGGCGGCGGTTTCGATCGTCTGGGGAAGGGATTGGTTGCGGCGAAGTCCGGCGCTGCCGGTCAGAACCGCAGGGTAAGACCTATCAAGGGGCCGTTGAAGTCGATCTTGACGTCGCGCCCTTCGATCTCCTTCTCCGCAGAAAAGTAGCGCCAGCCGCCCTGGACCGACCAGCGTTGGTCGAATCGGTAGCCGAGGCTCGCAAACGCCTGCCAGGTCAGGTCGGAGTCGCCGCCCGCCCCGCCGACATCGCCAAAGGCGACTGCGAACCACCTGTCCCCCAGCGCCAAACGCGCCCGCCCGCCGATCACCGGGTCGATCCAGGTCTCGCTCACGCCGATGCGCTGGCTCGGAAGCAGCCCCGGCGACAGGGACAAGTCGAGATCGACAGAGCTGACCCGAAAGCCGGCCATGAGGTCGAGGGTGACCTGCTGGTCCTCGCTGACTCGGTACGTGGCGTAGGCGCTCAGCTCCTTCGCCTCGGTTTCGAGCCGAGCCCGCGTGAAGAGCAGGCCGAGGGGGGTGGCACGGCTTTGCGACAGGTCGGCGTAGAATAGGTCGGCGATCAGGCCCCAGCGGCCATTGCGCGCCTCGAACGCGGCCATGAAGGCGAGATCGAGATCGGAGAGCACGTCGCTGCTGCTCTTGTCGACGCCGACGGTTCCCAACCCAGTCGCTACGGATGCGTTGATTCCCGGCGTCCAGAAATAGGGGGAGAACGCAAAGCTCCAACCGGGCGTCTGCGCCATGGCTGGTCCTGCGAGCAGCACGCAAAGATAGGCATGAGTGGCCGCAATAGCACTCGCAGTCCGCTTTGTTGGCCGGTGAGAACCGCAACGCATTGTATTGCCCGGCAATACCTTGATCGGGCGATACCTGCTGTTGCTACGAATAGTCTTGCAGCGATTGAAAAAGTCTGTCTTCATCGGGGCAGCGGTGCGGGCCTGGAATCTGGTGTCCATCAGTAAGCTTTTGCCGGGGTCTTGCGACCCCGGCCAGAACGGGGGCCGGCCAGTCGCCCAGGCGGAGGGGCTGGCCTTGCTCCAGGATTAGTCGATGTTGCCCTTGCGATGCTGATCGTAGAGGAAACCGCCGAGCGCGCCCGCGCCGGCACCGATCAGGGCGCCGCGCCCCGCGTTGGCGCTCAGAGAGCCGACAGCGGCACCGGTTGCAGCGCCAAACGCAGCCCCACTACCGGCGCGACTGGTAGTGGTGGTGCCGCAGCCTGAGATGGCGATGGCCGCGATCAGTAAGACAGTGATACCCATGGCTTTCATTGGTTGATACTCCGATTAGGCTGGTATTGGTGTGAGGGAGAATTGCGTGCCGGTGAACGCAGGGTATCGATCATTTGCAGGGGTAGGCCTTGCCCAACGCCCGGATCAGTCCGACCACCGGCAATTCCCCCATGCGTTTTGCGTCGCCCGCGTTCTTTGCACCCCAGGCCACGAATGCCTTTTGACCGTCGGCGATGGTGGCGCCCTGCGGAGGACAGGTGAGTCGCTTGAGCTGCTTGCGGTTGGAAACGGCGTCATGGTATTGGATCGTCGCTTCGATGAAGGCCGTGCAGGCGATTTGCGCCGCGGTGAAATCCGGGTCGCTGCCCTCTGTCGAGCAGACGCGGTAGAGGTCATTGGTGGTTTCGAAGGCGAAGGCGCCTTCCTGCACCGCCGCTGCGGGCCTGGACATGGCGCCTATCAGCAGCGAAATGGAAATGACGACTAGGGGTGCTCGGGACTTACGTGACAGTGTCGACACAAGGTGCATCCTCATCTTGGGGTTTGGAGGGGTGGTTCCACTCGCGACGCGGGGTGCCGTAACATAGGTCGTCCCTTCGTGCCTTGTCAAGAGAAATCCGCGCTGGATTCATCATTGGCAAGACCTGATAATCGGATGCTTGAACGCTATGATACTGGCTAACGACAAAGGTCCCACGAACACAGTGTTACGTGCGTCCCCATAGAACAGAGAGGTTGCCGATGACAGACTTAGACCCCCTGACCATGACCATCGAGCTACTCGGCGGGCTCGCACTTTTTCTTTACGGCATGGAGAAGATGACCGACGGGTTGAAGGCCGCCGCAGGCAAGCAGATGAATACGCTGCTGGCCAAACTGACCGGTAACCCGATCCTGGGCGCCATCACCGGGGCCATCGTGACCGCGGTGATCCAGTCTTCCTCGGTGACCACGGTGCTCGTGGTGGGTTTCGTCAGTGCCGGGCTCATGACCCTGGTGCAGTCGGTCGGGGTGATCTTCGGTGCCAATGTGGGCACCACGGTGACGGCGCAGATCGTGGCGTTCAACACGACCGCCCTGGCCTATCCGCTGATCGCCATCGGGTTTGTCCTGACCTTCGTTTGGAAGCAGGGCGTCGCGCGCCACTATGGCGCCATGTTGATGGGGCTTGGCCTGATCTTCTATGGCATGGCGCTGATGGGTGCGGCCATGTCGCCGTTGCGCACGCACGAGGGCTTTGCGCAGATACTGCAATCCTTGCAGAATCCGATCCTGGGGATGCTGGCCGGCGCCGCGTTTACGGCGCTGGTGCAATCGTCCTCGGCAACCATAGGTCTCGCGGTTGTCATGGCGACCCAGGGGCTGCTTTCCCTTCCAGCCGGTATCGCGATCCTGTTTGGGGCCAAGATCGGTACTGGAATTACGGCGATACTCGCAGCGATCGGCAAGCCACAGGATGCAAAACGCGCGGCAGCCGTGCACGTACTATTCAATGTGCTCGGGGCCGTGATTTGGCTGCCGTTCATCGTCGTGCTCGCGGGGCTCGCCGAGGCGGTTTCTCCAGCCGCGGCTCATTTGCAGGGCGTGGAGCGGCTCGCTGAAGAGGTGCCGCGCCAGATCGCCAATGCCGCAACCATCTGGGCCACTGCCAATACGGTAATCTTCCTGCCGTTCGCCGCCTTGTTTGCGAAGATGGCGAACAAGCTCATACCGGACCGGCGGATCGAAGAGAAAGCGATCGTCAGGCCCAGGTATCTCGACGACGGCTTGATCAAGGTTCCGTCGATGGCCGTGGAGCGTGCGCGGATGGAGCTCGGGCACATGGGTGAGCTAACCGAAGAGATGCTGGCGAGGGTCAAGTCGGCTTTCATCGCCAGGGATTTCAGCGAGCTGTCGCAGAAGTACGATCAGGTCGTGGTGCTGCGAGAAGCGGTGCTCGCCTATCTGCAGCACGTCGGGCGCGGCGCGCTGAGCGACGCCGAATCTGACGAGCACGCCCGGCTGGTTGCTGCCACTGGCGACATCGAGAACCTGGCCGGCGCGATCAGCCGCGAACTGGCACCGCTGGCCCAGACTCTAAAGGAAGCGGATATCAGCCCTTCGAAAGAGACGGCTGCGTTACTGAAGGCCCTGTTTGAGACGATACAGGAGTCAGCGCACTCCGCGCTGCGGGCATTGGTGGAGGGTGACGAGCGGGCGGCGCGGACTGTGGTCGCCAGGCGCGAAGCGATCCTGGAGCTCACTTCCGAGCTGCACAGGCAACAGGCCGCGCGTCTCGCCCAGGACGACCCGGACCGCCTGCTGAAGCACCGCGTACAGATCGAGATACTTGACAAGCTGCGGCGCGTTTACAGCGTGGCCGAGCACATGGCGATATCGGTTCTGCCGAGGAGTGTTCTGGTCGGAGAACTGTCTGTCTAGGCCCCCGACGACCTGACCCCGCGCCGATCCGGTGGCGCATGGGCGACGGCGCCCGTCGAAGCGATCGGGTCGCCGAATGGCCGGAATACCGCGACCCAAGCCACACCGGCACTCCGTCCGCCACGTGCTGTAAGCCCAGCGCGCGGATTCGGGTCGCGGATTATTCAATTGGTTGGCGATTTGCCACCTGGAAAAGGGATCCGAGCCCTGCCGGACGGCTGCCCGACCCTTCGATGCTAGGTTCCCCCTGACCGTCGGTACCGTGCGGTCGGATTACCCATCCCTCAATTCCAACTCCAATACGCCATGCGAAATCTAATCAGTAATTTGCAGTCTTACTGGCTGGCGGATGCAAGCTTCGTCACCTTGCTGATCATGCTGATTACCGCGGTATTCATACTCCCGGTAATCGTGGAAAACAGTGGTCACGGAGTGCTGCTGTTCAACATTCTTCTGCTCAGCGTTTTCTTTTCCGGGATATTCTCAACACGCAGCGTGGGGCTCATATCCACCTCTGCAATTCTGTTTAGCATTCACCTGGCGCTGCGAGTCACTCGTTTCGGAGAGAACCCGTATTCATTCTTCGTTTTGGAGAATATCATCGGCATCGCCAATGCGTTGGTATTCATCTTCATCAACCTCCGGCTGCTGTTTCGCGACCAGATTGTGACCGTTTACCGGATTGTTGGAGCGGTTAATGTGTACCTGCTTTTGGCGCTCACTGGGGCGCTGACTTTGGAAGTCATTCATGCCGCTACGGGCGTTTCCCTGGGCGGCAACGTTGCGCTGAGCGGGAAGGACGATGACTATGTCCACTTCATTTACTTCAGCCTGGCCTCACTGACTACCGTGGGCTTCGGCGACATCTATGCTGTGAGTACTTCCGCCAAGATGCTGGCCACTTTCTTATCCACCCTGGGCATCCTGTTTCCGGCCATCGTCATCGCCCGCCTGGTTGGACTGGCTTCCAGCCGGAGTTGATCGGTATCGCTCGCGGCTTGACTGGAACAGGGTTCTGACCCCCCCGAGCGCGGCCTCTGCCTTCCTTTTCCCTTGACCGAGAGCTCGGGCACCGCCCCCGTCATTCCGGTTGCAATGGCCGCGACGGGGTGCCCCTGTACCAGGTGGCATAGAGGACCGGCACGAAGACTAGGGTGAGGAGCGTGGCGACCAGCAACCCCCCCATGATGGCGAATGCCATGGGGCCCCAGAACACGGTCGGGGCAATGGGGATGAGCCCCAGGATGGTGGACAGGGCCGTGAGCATGATGGGCCTCAGGCGCGAGGCGCTGGCGTCCACCACCGCTGCCAGCAGCGGCTTGCCGGTCTCGCGCTCCTGCTCGATCTGGCTGATCAGGATGACCGAGTTCTTGGCGATCATGCCGATCAGGGCGAGGACCCCGAGGATGGCGACGAACCCCAGGGGCTGGCGGGACAGCAGCAGGGCCCCGACCACCCCGATCAACCCCAGGGGCACGACGCTCAGGACTATGAGCAACAGCGGGAACTTCCCCAGTTGGAACATCAGCAGCGAGATCATGAGCAGGAGCATCAGGGGTACGACCGCCATGACAGAGGCCTGGGAGGCGGCGCTCTCCTCCACCGAGCCGCCGACCTCGATCCAGTAGCCGGCGGGCAGCCGGGCGTTCAGCGCCTCAATCGCCGGGGTCAGGTCGGCGACCACCGCATCCGGCAGCAGCCCTGGGGCCACATCGGCCTGGACCGTGAGGGTCGGCACCCGGTCCCGGCGCCAGATCATCGGGTACTCCTGGCCGTAATCGAAGCTGGCGAGCTGGTCCAGGGGCACGGTGCGCCCGTCCGGCAAGGGGACCTCCAGGGTCCTCAGGGTGGAGAAGGAGACGCGCTGTCCCTCCCGCTCCCGGGCCACCACGTCGATCAGATAGATGTCGTCGCGGAGCTGGGTGACGGTGGTCCCGGTGATGTGGGTGTTGAGCACCGAGGCCACCGCCGCGGAGGACAGCCCCAGGCGCCGGACCTGGTCCTGGTCGATGCGGATGCGCAACTGCCGGCCTGGCTCCATCCAGTCGAAGTTCAGGTCCCTGGTCCCATGGTGCCCGGCCACGATCTGGCCCAACTCCAAGGCGATCTCACGTACCTGGTTCAGGTCGTCGCCCAGGACCCGGTACTGAACGGGCCAGCCCACCGGGGGCCCAAGCTCCAGGGGGGCGACCTGGGTGACGGCCTGGGGGACCTGTTCCTTGAGGTACTGGTCGAGCTTGACCTCCAGGCGCTCCCGGGCAGCCAGGTCCTTGGCGACCACCACCGCCTGGGTGAAGAAGGGGTTGGGTAACTGGACGTTGAGCGGCAGATAGAAGCGCACCGCCCCCCAACCCACATAGGTGCTCCAGTGGGCGACGTCGGGGTCGGCGCCGAGCATGGCATCGAGCCGATCGGCCTCCCGGGCCGTGGCGTGGATGGAGGCGTTCTGGGGCAGACGGATGTCCACTAGCAGGTCGGTGCGGTCGGAGGCAGGGAAGAACTGCCGCGGCACCCTATCCATGGCCCAGAGTGAGACGGCAAAGGCGGCGACGGTCACGGCGATGGTCAGCCAGCGCAGCCGGATGGCCCCATTGACCATGGCGCGGTAGGCCCGCAGCACGACGCCGGGCTTGGACTCGTCGGTCTGGGTCTTGGGCCGCACCAGGAACAGCATCCCGAGCAGCGGGGCGAAGACCACGGCGACGAACCAGGAGACCAGCAGCGTAATGCCGACCACCGCGAAGATATCAAAGGTGTACTCGCCGGCCGAGCTGGCGGCAAAGCCCACCGGAACGAAGCCAGCGATGGTGACCAGAGTACCGGTCAGCATGGCGAAGGCCAGGGTCCGGTAGGCATAGGTCGCCGCCGCCTCCTTGGTGTCGCCGATAGCGAGTCGCCGGGACATGGCGTCCACCGTGGTCAACGCATCGTCCACCAGCAGGGCCAGGGCGATAATCAGGGCCCCCAGGGAGATACGCTGCAGGTCGATGTCCAGGATGTTCATAATGGCGAAGACGGTGGTCAGCACCAGCGGGATCGCCAGGGCCACTACGGTCCCGGCCCGCACCCCCAGGCTCAGGAAGCTCACCGTCAGGATGATGGCGATGGCCTGCCAGAGGGATGTGGTGAAGTCATTGATCGCGGCGTCCACCGTCCGCGGCTGGTCGGCGACCCGCACCGCCTCGATGCCGATGGGCAGATCCGCGACTATCCAGCGCATGGCCTGCCGGATGCTCTCCCCCAGGGCCAGGATGTCGCCGCCCTCGCGCATCACGATGGCCAGGCCCAGGGCGTCCTGGCCGTTGACCCGGAACATGGGTTGGGGCGGGTCGGCCAGGCCGCGGCGGACCTGGGCAATGTCCCCCAGGCGCAGCATGCGCTCGCCGATGGCGAAGTTGACCGCGAGCAGGTCCGCCTCAGAGCGGAAGGACCCGGATACCCGCAGCGAGATGCTTTCGTCCCCGGTCTGGATGACCCCGGTGGGGCGCACAACGTTCTGGGCCGCCAGGGCCGCCACCAGGGCACTGGGGTCGAAGCCCAGACCCGCCAGGGTACGCATATCGAACTCGACGAAAATGCGCTCATCCTGGGCCCCCAGGACCGAGACCTTGGCCACATCCGGGACCCGCAGGAGCTTGGAACGTACCTGCTCCACGTAGTCGCGCAACTCCCGGTGGGTGAAACCATCCGCCGTAAACCCGTAGATGATGCCGTAGGTATCGCCGAACTCGTCGTTGAAGCCCGGCCCTATGAGCCCCTGGGGTAGGGTGTGGCGCATGTCCCCCACCTTCTTGCGGACCTGGTACCAGGTGTCCTCTACGGCCTGGGGGGCGGTGTCACCGGTCAGGTCCACGAAGATGGTGGCGACGCCGGGCCTGGTGAAGCTGCGCAGATTGTCGAGATTTGGGACCTCCTGCAGGGTACGCTCCAGGCGCTCGGTGACCTGCAACGTGGTCTCCTCCAGGGTCGCCCCAGGCCAGGCGGCACTGACCACCATGGTGCGGAAGGTGAAGGGGGGGTCCTCGGCACGCCCGAGTTGAAAGAAGGCGCTGACCCCGGCCGCCACCGAGACGATCATGAGAAAGACCACCACGGAGCGGTTCTTGATGGCCCATTCGGAGAGGTTGAAGCCGCTCATCGCTTGGCCTCTGTCTGTTGCGCGGCGGTCGGCGGCGGGACTATGGCCTCGACCTTGGGCTCGGTGCCGGCTGCCGCCGGTGGCGGCGCACCCAGCAGGCGGACCCGCTGGCCGGGTCTGAGGGCCTGGACCCCGGCCGTCACCACCAGCTCCCCGTTGCTCAGGCCCGCGGCGATCAGGACCTTGTCCAGCTCAAACCCGGCAATCTGAACCGGGCGCAAGGCCACGGTGCCGGCCGCCGGGTCCATGACCCACACGGCGGGCGCCCCCTGGCTGGCGGTCAGGGCCGCGGCGGGGACGACCATGCCCGGGTTGCCGCCCAACTGCACGGTGCCGGTCACCGTGGAGCCCAACCGCATGGCCTCCGGCGGGTCGGACAGGCCCACCCGGACCTTGAAGGTACGGGTCACCGGGTCCGCCTCCGGGGAGACCTCCCGGACCCGGCCAGTGGCCGCGACCTGAGGGTCTGTGCTCAGGGTCACGGCGACCTCAAGGTCCGCGTGGCCCTGGTCCTTAACCCGGGCGGGGACATCGAAGACCGCATCGCGCCCGCCCTTGCGGGCCAGACGCACCACCATGCGCCCGGCGGCCACCACCTCGCCGGGTTCTGCGCCGCGGGCCGTCACCACGCCCGGGCCATCGGCGAGCAGGTCCGTGTAGGAGAGTTGGGTCTCGGCGGTGCTGACCTGGGCGTCGGCCGCGTCCACCATGGCCTGGGCCGCCTTGCGGGCCTCGACCGCCTGGTCGAACATCTGGCGCGAGACGAAGCCGCGGGGCAGCAGGGGCTCGAAACGCTCCACCTGATTACGGGCCTCCACCAGGCGCGCCATGGCCGCCGCCCTATTGGCGCGGGCGGCCTGTACGGCATCGCTCCAGGTGGATCGGTCCAGGCGGGCGACGACCTGGCCGGTCCTGACCTGATCGCCGACATTCACCGACCGCTCGACCAACTGACCGCCGATCCGGAAGGCCAGGGCGACGTCCTCCTGGGCCTGGACTGTCCCGGTGAGGGTCACGGCCTCGCCGCCCGGGCGCTCCTCCACCGTCACCACCCGCACCGGCCTGACCGGCTCTGGGCCTTCCTCGGGCGGCTGCGCCGGCTTGCAGCCGGGCAGGAGGGTGAGCAAGGCCAGCGCGCACGGGACCAGGGCCCAGGGGCGGGGGAGCGCGGGCGCGCGGGCGGCCGAGATCGAAGTTTTCAAGGGGTACCTCCAGGGGGATGAGGGCGCGGCTCGCATCGTAGCCCGAACCGAGGTTTTGGCCTAACCTGATGGCCCACGACGCCCCCGGAGACGCCAACAGGGAGCCATTCCAGTGCAGCCGTCCACTTTCGCTGGCCCCATGGCACTGGCCGCCTGGCTCCTGACCGCGTTCGTGCTGGTCGGGTGCCAGACTGTTCCCCCCGCATTCGGTCCGGCCCCATCGACGTCCAGATCCGCGGCGGCGCGGCTGGATGCCGACATCGCCGTGCTCGCGGCCCCGGATGTCAGCGTGCGGCAGCGCCTTGACGCCGAGGCCGGTTACCGCGATCTCGTCGCCGGCCGGCTCCCGGATCTGTTGCGCGACGCCCAGAATCCAACCCTGGTCCTGGGCGGGAAGACGGTCCCCGGCGTCTTGGCCCCGGAGGCATTCGCCGGGGTGGACCCGGTGCTCGGGTCCGCGCAGAGCCGCCCGGGTCTGCACCGCTTCGGCGTCGGGCTGCCCCTGGTGGGCCGCCTGGACACGGGCGATGCCAATGCCCCGCCGGGCGGTTTCCGGATGCCGCTGACCCTGGTCGCCCTGCCGGAGGCGGATGCCTGCTGCCGCGCTACCCTGGTGGACCCGCAGCGCGTTACAGGGGTGCGCACCAGCCACGGCGATCTGCGGGTGGCCATGGACCTGGAGGCGCCCCTGCTGGCCACCAAGGCCACCGGGTCGCGCTTCGGCGCCGGGCTATGGAATCTGTTGCGCCCCGGGGCCTTCTCCGGGGACCCGCGCATCGTCTTCCTGCAACCCTTCGACCCGGAAAAGACCCCGCTGGTCCTGGTCCATGGCCTGCTGTCTACGCCGCGGATGTGGACACCCCTGGTGCTGGATCTGCTTGCCGACGAGGCCATCCGCTCGCGCTACCAGATCTGGTTCTTCTATTACCCCACGGGTCAGCCGGTGCCGCTCTCCGCCCTCCAGTTGCGCGAGGCCCTGGACGCCGCCGTCGCCGCCCACGGCCCGGTCAAGCCCATGGTCCTGGTCGGACACAGCATGGGCGGTCTCCTGTCCCGGGCCCAGGTCTCCCGGGTCGGGCCGGCGGAGGCCGAGGGCATACTCCCCGGGGTTGGCAAACTGCCCGAGGACAGCCTGGTGCGGCGTGCCCTGGTCTTCGAGCCGCGTGCCGACGTCAGTCGAGCGGTCTTTCTGTTCACCCCTCACAGGGGCAGCCGCCTGGCCTCCAACAGCCTGGGGACCTGGGGTATCCGTCTGATCCGGTTGCCGGATACCCTGATCAACGAGGTGGGTCACATCATGGAGACCCTCGCCGGGCTGTACGGGGGGCGCCTGCCCACCAGCATCCACGGGCTTTCGCCGGATTCCCCGTTCCTGCGCGTCCTGGACGACACCAAGCCGACCGTTCCCACGCACAGCATCCTCGGCGACCGAGGCCGCGGCGATCTGCCCAACAGCTCCGACGGCGTAGTCCCCTACAGCAGCGCCCACTTCCCCAGCGCCGAATCCCAGCTCGTGGTCCCCACCGGTCACGGCGGCTTCACCCATCCGGACGCCGTGGCGGAGCTGAAGCGCATCCTCAAGCTGGAGCCCGCTGCCGCCCGCAAGCCGGCAGCGAGGAAGGGTAGGGTGCGCAAGTGAGCCACCAGGTCGTTCGGGCGCTTACTGGTTACGAAGCTCGATGCGGCTTGTCAGAAGCGAGCCACCGCAAAGCCCATGGCCTCCGCGGTGTCGGCCATCACGCCGTCCGCGGTCGCGATTGCGTCCACCTGCTCGTGCCGCGCTACGGCGAGATGCAGCGCGTCCAGGGTGCGCAGAGAGTGCTCCTGGTAGCGCGCGATGAGGCTCACCGCCTCGTCGAAGCGCACATCGTCCACGGGGCAGAGGGATAGGAAGCCACCGGCGATGTCGTCGAGGAAGGTGGCAAAGATCACGGACTCCAGCGCTGGGTCCAGGTCACCCATGCGCCGACGCCGGGCCAGCAGCGAGCGCATCTCCGTTCGCGTCAGGCTGCTGACGACCGCCACGTCCAGGCCCTCGATATAGGCGACGAAGGCATCCGAGCCGTCCTCGTTCAGATACCACTTGGCGACGGCGCTGGTATCCAGGTAGGCGCGGCCCTCAGCGCTCATCGCGCTCAGCGCGAATCAGGGCTGCCGATGGGGTGGACAGGCGCAGCATGCGCGCGCGCAGGTCCGCATGGTCCGGTCGCGGACGCCGCCGCGAAACGGGCAGGATGCGCGCGATGGGCCGGCCCCTGCGGCTGACGATCAGCTCGCCGGCGTCATTCACCAGATCTTCCAGCGTCCCGATGGACGCACGCATCTCGCGGATATTGAGCTCTTTGATTGCCGCCGCCTCAATGATGTGCTGCAAGTTCGCTAATTGCAGCACAAAGGTCACGGCGATTCAATCCGGACGCGCCATTCCGATGGATGGGTTGAACTGGCCGCTGCGGCGGGCCTTAGCCGCCACGTGACGCTGGAGCCTTTCCTGCGCCTGTTAAACGATACCAAGCCGGTCGTCGCCATCCACTCGCGATAGAAGGTCTTTTTGATGCGGTTCTAGAAGACGCCCGGTCGCGGCGCGACGCCGCTCCCACAGGTTGGCATCGGTGCTCGGCCCCGGCTGGTCGGTCTGAGGGGAAGCCCGGCCAAATGAAAAGAATCAACGGCTCAAAGGTGCGAGATGGGCGATCGCCTGGTCATACGGCGCTGAACCCAGTTCCGCGATCCCGGGCTACTCCTTAGTCAATTATCGCGGACTCGACCACCAGGTCGAGGACATAGACGAAGGTCGATGCGTCGGCTGGCGGCTGCGACCGCTTGAAACGGTTGATGCGCAGCACGTTACTCACCCCCGGCTGGTGCTTGTAGCCCTCGATCTCGCCGAAGAAGGTCTGCCAGGGGCCCGGTTCGCCGACGCGCAGGCCATGGTCGTCGAACTGCTGTTCGCGCACCTGCAGGCAGGTGGTGGGCGGCATGGATGCTGGCGTGCAGGCCACGCGCTGTGGCGCCACCTCCAGAAAGATCCGGGTCGGGGCACCGTAGAGGCTCTGCGGTGTGCGCTGACCCACGAAGCTCAGCGTCTGCCGCTCGGGCGACAGCAGGCGCAGCGTGGGGGCCTGCCCTGGCTCGATGCTGGCCTGCAGCGCCTGCGCCAGCAGCACGGACATCGCCTTGTCGGCGGCCATCAGCGGCGGCTCGCAGGCCTTCATCGTTGAGGCCAGGGGCCCGACCTGCAACTGGCTGGGCGGGTTCAACCGCCAATTGCCGGACAGTTGGTTGCAGCCGCCCTGCACGCCGATGCGCTCGCCGTCGATGTGAATCACGAAGGGGTGATCCGGCACGAGCAGTGCATCGAGAGGCTTGCCGTCGGCGTCGGTGGCGGTCTGCAGCGTCCAGCGGTGATCTTGGAGCTCAGATACGAGCGAGGCATCGGCATCGCGCCGGGACGCCTCCGGTGCCGGGGTGCCGGCATCCGCGGCGGATTGCCGTGTCAGTACCCGGTGTGGAGCGGTCCAGGACGGCAGGCCGCCGTCGCGGTCGAGCACCAGCAGCCGGCCCTCACCGACGCGGAACTGAAGGCCGGCGCCGTCGCCCTCCAGCGTGACGGTGTCACCGGCGAGGTTCCAGGTGAAGGGGCCGAGCACCGTCTGCGACGCGACCTGGCGGTCCAGATACTGAGTGCTCAGCACGAAGCGGCCGTCGTTCTGCAGGGATAGCCGCATGCGGATGCCCGGGCAGTCGGCGCAGGGCGTTACGCCTTCGTAGGTCCCTGCCCAGTCGAGGGCATTGCGGCTGTTGTGCGAGGGGTCGGGCACCGCCGCGCCGTCACCGTGCGACATGCCGCCTGTCAGACCCACCCAGCAGGCCAGCACCAGTCCGCTGCCCCAACCCAGTCTGTGTGCCATGTTGTTACTCTTGGAAAATAAGAGGGATTCTATCGGTAGGGTGTTGGGGCGGGACGCCGGCGCAAGGTCCGTGGCGCGTCGCCGGCCCCCCGCGCGCCCTGGTGTGCATGGGGATCAGCAAGTCCAACCGCACAGCGGCAGGAACCTAGCATCCGAGAGAGGCGGGTGCAACGGTCGCTCGTGCGACGATGCCTCCTCGTCACAGAGCCAAAGCTTTCCGATCGGACAAAGAGCTGGGGCTTCGTGATCAGACGTAGTTGGGGGTTGGTGGCTGGTCTCGACTCGTCCCCTAAGATCCACCCGGAATCTTGGGCCGGGGGAGCTCGACAGCCAGGCCTGGCCTAAAGCCAGACCGCCGCTCCCCGGATGCGCAGGTGCGGACCGTGCCGTGCCGCCGGGGTCTGGGGGCGAAGGTTGGACCGGCTCCCGGGTCGATCTCGATCAGGACCGCCGGGGCGGGCTCGGTGCTAGGGCGTCTCGGGACCGATGAGGGCCGCGACGCTGTCGGCTTCCAGTAGGGCGTCGAGCCAGGCGTCCAGTTGTTCGGCGGGGGCCGCCGCGATGCGCTGTTCAGCCCAGCACGGCAGGGGTCCGAAGCGGCGGGCAAGCAGACGTTGGAGGACTTCGGCCTTCCCCTCGGCCTTGCCCTCAGCCTTGCCCTTGGCCTCCCCTTTGACAAAGATCGACTGGTAGGCCCGGGTCTCTTCCAAGGGCGTCAGGTGGTGCAACATGGTCCAAATCTCCTCCGCAGTCAGGGTGCGAAAACGCTCGAACAGCCAAAACTCCAGGACCTCGGAAAGGGTATGGCGGACCGGCTCCGGTAAGGATGCGTCCTGGATGGTTTGCCAAAGCCGCGGTGCCAGCGCACACAGATCCTCGTCGCGTTTGAGCACCAGGGGTGCGAAAACGGCGACGAAGGGATTGTCCGGCTCCCGTTCCAACCAGTCTGGCAGGAAACGATCCAGGTAGACCGCCTTGAACGGGGGGTCGGCGGCGCCGATGCCGGTCGGCAGGCCAGGGTCGTCGCGGCCATTGAGAAAGATCAGGATGCCGCGCACGTCGGCCCTGG
>Ga0209398_1000975_pt1 | contig 15839 bp, 8 predicted proteins | sample AshMeaBigSpring_FD_184125 | JGI IMG/M metagenome (GOLD analysis project Ga0209398, IMG submission 184125) | Groundwater microbial communities from Big Spring, Nevada to study Microbial Dark Matter (Phase II) - Ash Meadows Big Spring (SPAdes)... | ecosystem: Environmental > Aquatic > Deep... | reverse complement strand
GCTCACGCTGACGCTCTCGGCGGCCAACGGGCTCCTGACGCTTGGCTCCACCGTCGGCGTGACGGTCGTCGGTAACGGCTCCGGGCTCGTGACGCTCAGCGGCCCGGCCGCGGCGATCACCGCCGCGCTCGACGGTCTCGTGTTCGCGCCGACCGCCGACTACAACGGCACCGCGGCCATCTCGATCACGTCCAGCGACGGCACGGTCACGACCTCGAGCGCGATCAGCATCACGGTCAATCCGGTGGTCGACATCGTCGCCGACGGCGCGGCGACCAGCGAGGACACACCGGTCACGTTCAACGTGCTCACGAACGACACGTTCGAGTCCGCCGGCCGGGTCGTCAGCTCGGTCACCCAGGGCGCGAGCGGGACGGTGAGCTTCCTCGCCGACGGCACCATCGTCTACACGCCGAGCCCAGGGTTCAGCGGCAACGACACGTTCACCTACACCGTGACCTCCGGCGGCGTCACCGAGACGACGACCGTCAACGTCAGCGTCGGCGACGTGAACGACGTGCCGATCACGACCGGCCTTCCTGACCGGACCAACCTCGATGGCCAGGCCGTCGCCATCGCCGCCGGCGCCGCATTCTTCGATCCCGACATCGAGCCGCTCACTTTCTCCGTGGTCGTGCGCGACAACGCGTCCAACATTCTTCCGCTCGCGAGCCTCGGGCTGACCATCGACCCGGCAACCGGCCTCATCAGCGGCACTCTCGCCTCGGGCGCCTCGCAGCTCGGGCCCTACCAGGTGACGGTCACGGCCGACGACGGCCATCCGGGCGGCACCGTGGCGGCCACGTTCACGTGGACGATCACCAACCCGGCGCCGACAGCGGTCAACGATACCGCGACAGCTGCAGAGGACACGCCGGCCAACATCAACGTGCTCGGCAACGACATCGATCCCGACGGCGACACGCTGACCGTGGTCGGCATCCCGACCGCCGGCAACGGCACCGTCACGGTCAATCCCGACGGCACGATACGCTACACGCCGAACGCCGACTTCAACGGCGTCGACACGATCGCCTACCAGATCAGCGACGGCAACGGCGGCTTCTCGACCGCAACCGTTTCGGTGACGGTCACCGCCGTCAACGACGCGCCGACGACCACCGGGCTCGGCAACCTGATCGACTCGGACAGCCAGGTCATTGCCATCAACGTGACGAGCGCCTTCAGCGACATCGACGGCGACACGCTGACCTACAGCGCCACCGGCCTGCCGCCGGGGCTCAGTCTCGATCCGCTCACCGGCCAGATCTCAGGCATGATCGATCCGGGCGCCTCCGGCCCGCTCGGCGACCAGTCCTACCCGATCACGGTCACGGCCGATGACGGCAACGGCGGCACCGTATCGACCAGCTTCACGTGGCGCGTCCTGAACATCCCGCCGACCTCCGCCGACGACAGCGTGACGACGCCCGAGGATACGCCCGTCATCGCGACCGTGCTCGCCAACGATTTCGACACCGACAACGATCCGCTGGTCATCACCCACATCAATGGCCAGCCGATCACCGTCGGCGGGCCGGCAGTCGCCACCGCGAACGGCTCGGTCACGCTCACGACCGACGCATTCGGCAATCAGGTGCTGGTCTACACGCCGGACGCCGACTACAACGGCACGGACGCGCTCGTCTACACGATCAGCGACGGCAACGCCGGCATCGACACCGCGACACTGACCGTGACCATCACGCCGGTCAACGATGCACCGACCGCGGACCCCCTCGCCGACCTGGCAAACGCCGACAGCGACACGGTCAGCGTGGGACTCGCCGCGTTCTTCCACGACGTCGACGCGCCGGAGGGTGACACGCTCCGCTTCTCCGCGATCGGCCTGCCACCCGGGCTCGGCATCGATCCGGTGAGTGGCGTGGTAACGGGAACGATCGACCCCGCCGCCTCGCTCGGCGGCCCCTACACCGTCGTCGTTACGGCGACGGATCTCGCCGGCACCGGCCTGCCGGTCACGGCAACGTTTGAGTGGACCGTGACCAACCCGGCGCCGCTCGCCTCGAACGATGCCGCAACGACCGCTGAAGGGACCAATCTCACGGTCACCGCCGCGTCCGGCCTGCTCGCCAACGACAGCGACCCGGACGGCGATGCGATCGTGGTCGCGGCGATCAACGGCTCGCCGGCGCTGGTCGGTACCACGGTGGCCGGCTCGAGCGGAGGGCTCTTCACGATTCTCGCCGACGGCTCCTACACGTTCGACCAGGCCGGCGCATTCGAAAACCTGCCGGTCGGTGGCTCGCGCACGACGACCGTCACCTACCAAGTGTCCGATGGCCAAGGCGGCTTCGCGACGGCCACCCTCGCAGTCACCGTCACCGGCCTGAACGATGCGCCGGTCGCAGGTGCGCTGCCGGCGCAGAGCACGCTCGATGGCGCAAGCTTCACGCTCAATGCGGCGAGCGGCTTCAGTGACCCCGACGGCGATGCTCTCACCTACAGCATCGACCCGGCGTTCCCGCTGCCGCCGGGCCTGTCGATCGACCCTGCGACCGGCCTGATCAGCGGCACGATCGACCGCTCGGCGTCGCAGGGCGGCGTCGGCGGTGTCTACGCGGTGCGCGTGCTCGTCGACGACGGCAATGGCGGCACCGCCGCAGTCACCTTCCCGATCACGGTCACGAACCCGGCGCCGATCGCCGGCGACGACGTCGTCGCGACCTCGGAGGACGTGGTTGCGACCGGCAACGTGCTCGCCAACGACAGCGACCCCGACGGCGACGCCCTCGCGGTCACGGGCTTCACCGTCGCCGGGCTGGCCGGCGGCTTCCTGCCGGGCGATACCGCGACGATCCCCGGCGTCGGCACGATCCGGCTCGATTCGACCGGCGCCTACACCTTTACGCCAGCGACCAACTACAACGGGCCGGTACCGCTGGTCACCTACACGATCGTCGATGCCGACGGGGCGATCGACCTTGCGACGCTGGCGCTCGGGCCAGTGCTCCCGGTCAACGACGCGCCGGTCTCGACGCCGCTTCCGGCGCAGTCGGGCGTGGACGCCAGCACGGTCGCGCTCAACGTGTCGGGCAGCTTCTCCGACATCGACGGCGATGCGCTGACATTCTCGGCAACCGGCCTGCCGCCCGGCCTCTCGATCGACCCGGCGACCGGGCTCGTCACCGGCACCATCGACCATCTGGCGTCGGCGGGCGGCCCCTACACCGTGACGATCACGGCGACCGATCCCTCCGGCAGCCAGACGCAGCAGGTCTTCACCTGGGCGGTCAGCAACCCGCCGCCGATCGGTGCCGCCATCCCCGATGCGTCAGGTCTCGACGGCACGACGATTGCGCTTCCCCTCGGCGGCGGCTTCAGCGACCCCGACGGCGACACGCTGAGCTTCTCGGTCAGCGGGCTCCCGGCCGGCTTCACGATCGACCCGGCAGGCGTCATTCGCGGCACGTGGGGTGCCGGCGCCTCGTCGGGCGGACCGGCCGGCGACGGCATCTATAGCGTCACCGTCACCGCGACCGACAGCCAGGGCGCGAGCGTCGCCCGCTCGTTCGGCTACACCGTCACGAACCCTGCGCCGACCGCCCTGAACGACTTCATCACGCTGGCCGAGGACACCTCGAGCGGCCTCAGATCGGTCGCCGGCAACGATCTGGACCCCGATGGCGATGCGCTGACATTCGCGCTGGTGACGGGCCCGACCCAGGGCGCGCTCGTCTTCAATCCCGACGGCACGTTCACCTACATGCCGGTTGCCAACTCCAACGGCAACGACACGTTCACCTACACGGTGACCGACGCCGACGGCGCCGTCGCCACCGCGACCGTGCTCCTCACCATCACACCGGTGAACGATCTGCCGACCCCGTCGGCGTCGAGCTTCATGACGCCCGAGGATACCCCGGTCACCGGCACGCTGCCGTCGAGCGACGTCGAGGGCACCGCCGTCACGTTCACCCTGGTCACTCCGCCCGCGCACGGCGGCCTCGTGCTCGGCATCGACGGCACGTACACGTACACGCCGAACCCCGACTACACCGGGCCCGACGCCTTCATCGTGCGGTTGACCGACGGCAACGGCGGCACGACCCTGCAGACCGTGTCGGTCACCGTGACCCCGGTCCAGGACGCCCCGGTCGCGCGCGACGACCATGCGGTCACGACCATCAATCAGCCGACGACGATCGGCGTGCTCGCCAACGACAGTGACGTCGACGGCGACCCCCTGACCGTCACCGGCGCCACGGCCGACAAGGGCACGGTCGTGATCAATCCCGACGGGACGATCACGTTCACGCCTGTGCCCGGCTTACTCGGCGAGGGCCGGATCACCTACACGATCTCCGACGGCAACGGCGGCACCTCGACGGCGACGGTGACGATCACCATCGGCGAGGAGCCGGTGATCCATTTGCCGCCGATCATCCTGCCGCCGGCTCCCGAGCGCCCGGCCGAACGCGAGACGCTGTCTGTGGACGGCGCGGTGCTCGATGCAGTCGACAAGGTCGGCGAGCTCGGCGGCATCTCGGACTCGCTCAGCGAGCGCGGCATCATCGTCAGCGTCGTCAACCAGGTCTCGTCGCTGCGCGGCATCGCTGCGGCCGGCTACATCGACAACGCGAGCACGCGGTCGGTGCTGACGGCCGAGCGCATCTGGCGCATCGCGGAGACGCTCGAGGGCCTCGGCTACACCCATACGGCCGCCACCTGGGAGCCGCAGGGCCTCACCGGCTTCTCGCTGCGCATGGGGCTGCTCGGCAACCAGGACCACAGCGGGCTCAGGTCACAGGTGATCATCGAATCGCTCGTGCGCGAGAAGACGCTGATCGTGCAGATCTCCAACCTGATCAAGGACAGCGGCCGGCGCGTCACCGAGTACCGGTTCCTGCAGGCCGACGGCGCACCGCTGCCCGGCTGGCTCGATCGCGCCGGCGGCGGACTGCTCATCGGCCAGCGGCCGGCCAACCTCGATCACGTCGACCTGCGCGTCATCGTCATCTACGACGACGGCACCTCCGAGACGAAGGACGTGCGCATCGAGGCGACGACGGGCGAGATCAAGCCGCTCGCGGGACGGCGGGCCGATCTGCCGGCGCCGTTCCTCGAACAGTTCGCGATCGCGCGCTTGGCGACCGACGACGGCGTGCGCGGCCTCGCGCGCATGCTCGGCGGCTAGCGCGGATTCCACTTGATGTAGCTCACTGCGCATCCCCCTCCCCTTGATGAGGAGGGGAGGCACACCGGCCACGATCCAACGCTAGGAGCCCGTCCAGATTGCTGCCGAAGCGGGCTGTTTCGGTGACGATAGCTCGCTCAGGCGGCCCTGGCGAGCTTGACGAGGTTGTGGGCGGTGCAGATCATCGCCCACTCGGCGCGCACTTTCTCGACGCCACGCAACAGGAACTGGCGGAAGCCTCGCTCCTGTTTGATCTGCCCGAACACCGGCTCGACGATCTGCTTCCTCAATCTGTACCGGCTTCGCCAACCTGCCCGCTTCAACTTCGCTCGCATCGCCAGGGTCAATGGCCCGCCGATCTTGCGCTTGACCTCGTCGGGATGTTTGGCGCGGCCGGTCGCGATGTAGGGAATGATCTCGCGTTCGTGCAGGCCCGCGAGATTGGCCTCGCTCAGATAGCCGCTGTCTGCGGAGGTTTCCTTCGGCCGGCGCCCCAGATTGGCGAAGATGCCGTCGACGAGCGGCACGACCTGCCCATGGTCGGAAGTGGTCTGGATCAAGCCACAGGCGACGATGACCTGCGCCTCGCCGTCAACGGCAGCCTGCGCGTTGTAGCCCTGGATCACACCGTTCCGTGTGGTCATGATGCGGCTCTCGGGATCGGTGAAGTTGCGTTGTGCCTTGGGGTCGGGATCGTCGGCGATCAACTTGTCCGGCTTGCCCCCGGGCCGCTTCTTGCGCTCCTCGGCGATCCGCTTCTCCTCGGCCTCGGCCTTGATCCGCCGCTCTTCCTCGGCAGCCGCCTTGGCCTCTGCCTCGAGCTCGGCCTTGGCTGCACGGATCTTCTCGATCCGCTTCTTCTTGTCGGCGACCCACTTGGGCAACTCGTCGCCGCGCTTGGCGCCGTGGAGCTTGTCCTCCTCGGCGTCGGCGGCTTCGGCGGTCGCGAGCCAGCGGTCGACCTCGGCCTGCAGCTCGGCATCGCGTTGCTTCATGCGCGCGTAGCTCATCGCCTTGTGCTTGGAGGCGTTCGCCTTGATCTTCGTGCCGTCGAGCGCGACGTGGCCGAGCTTCACCAGACCGGCCTTCTCGGCGAGTTTCAGAACCTGAACGAACAGCCCGGCCAGCGCCTTCAGGTGCCGCTTGCGGAAGTCCGAGATCGTGCGGAAATCGGGCGGGTCGCCCGCTACGATCATCATGAAGTCGGCGCGCTCGATCGACGCCTTGGCGATCCGCCGCGACGAATAGATGCCGCTCGCATAGCCGTTGAGCAGCAGCGACGTCATCATACGCGGATCGAACGGCGGCTGGCCCAGCCCGCTCGTGCAGCTGCTCATGATCGCCGATAGATCGAGGCTTTCGGTGACCAGAGCCACCACGAAACGCGACAAGTGATCCTCAGGCACATAGTCCTGCACGCTGGGCGGCAGGAGCTGCGACTGGCCGAACTTCCAGGGGCGAAATTGCTTGCTCATGCCGCAAGAAAGAATCAGACCCGCGTCATCGGAGCAACCGACTACTCGGACAGGCTCCTAGAATTCATTTCGGCGATACCGCCCCGCGAGGAGGCATCCCATGCAGCAGAAGATCGAGCCGACCGCCGATCCGAGAGCCGACGCCGCCGGGTGGCAGGCCCGGGTCGATCTCGCCGCCGCGCACCGGATCGCCGTCGCGCACGGCTTCCACGAAGGCATCTTCAACCACCTGACCCTGACGGTGCCGGGCAAGTCCGACCGCTACTACCAGATCCCGTTCGGGCTGCACTGGTCGGAGGTGACGGCGAGCTGCTTCATGGAGGTCTCGATCGCAACCGGCAAGGTGCTCGTCGGCGAAGGCGAGGTCGAGCAGTCCTGCTACTGCATCCACGCCCCGGTGCACCGCAGGCTGCCGCACGCGAAGGCCGTCTTCCACACCCACATGCCGTTCGCGAGCGCACTGACCCGCCTCGAGGACCCGAAACTCAAGCCGATCGGCCAGACCGAGGTCGGCATGTCGCGCGTCACCGGCTACGACATGGACTATACCGGGCCCGCGTTCGATCCCGACGAGGGCGACCGGCTCGCCGACCTCTTCGGTGACAAGACCGTGCTGTTCATGGGCAACCACGGCGTCGCGACCATCGGCACCTCGGTCGCGGAAGCCTACGACCGGCTCTACTACACCGAGCGTGCGGCGCAGGTGCAGATCTATGCGATGTGGACCGGGCAGAAGCTGCGCGAGCTCTCGCCTGCCGTGGTCGACGCGACCATGAAGGGCTTCTCGGGGCAGAAGTTCAAGCACGGCCGCGCCTGCGACTATCATTTCGCGGCGCTGAAGCGGATGCTCGACCGCACCGAGCCCGACTACAAGGAGTGAAGCTCAGCGCAGGCGGATCAGAACCACGCCGCAGACGACGAGCAGCGCGGCGGCGACCCGCATCGGCAGGATCGGTTCGCGCAACGCTACCACCCCGATGAGCGCCGCGAACAGCACACTCGATTCCCGCAGCGCCGCGACGAGCGCGATCGGCGCCTTGGTCATCGCCCAAATGGCGATGGCATAGGCCGCCGTCGAGAGCACCCCTCCGGCAAGCACGATCAGCCAGTTCTGGCGGATCTCTATCGCCACGCGTGCGCCGAACCGCCAATAGCCGAAGGCGGTCATCATCACGCCGTCGAGCACGAACAGCCAGACGATATAGGGTGCCGGGTCGCCGGACTTGCGCGCGCCGATGCCGTCGGCGAGCGTATAGAGCGCGATCGAGAGCGCGGTCAGCAGCGCGAACCCGACTGGCCGACGCTGGAATGCCTGGCCGGCGCGACCGCCCTTGAGCGACAGCAGCAGAATCCCAGCGGCGAGAATCGAGACCCCGAGCCAGCCGAGGATGCCGAGCGTCTCGCCGACGACGAGGCTGGCGCCGATCGCCGTCAACAGCGGAGCGGAGCCGCGTGCAATCGGATAGACCTGCCCGAGGTCGCCGGTGCGATAGGCCTCGGCGAGCGCGATGTAGTAGACCATGTGAATCGCGAGCGAGGCGAGAATGTAAGGCCAGGCCGCCGCCACCGGAAACGCCACGAACGGCACGAACGGCAGCGCCGCAACCCCGCAGCCGACCGAGATCGCCGAGATCGCCAGCAGCGGCTCGAGCCGCAGCTTGATCATCGCGTTCCAGCTCGCGTGGAAGGCGGCGGCGAGCAGGACGGCGAGAAAAACATGCGTCTCCATGCTGCCGCAAGTCTCCCTACGCCAGGACGCGCGCGTTGGCCGGATCGAGCGGTGCCTTGAGCGATGCGCTGACCGGAATTGTCGCACCGGCGATGTCGACGGCGAACGTGCGTCGGGCGAGCCAGGCCGCGTCGGGCCTTTCGCCACCGGTCGCGGCGTAGCCGAGCATCACGACCCGGCCGAGCGTTGCGCCAAAGGCTCCAGACGTCACCTCGCCGACCGGCTTGCCGTCGGCGAGGATCAGCTCGCCACCGTGGGCCATCGGCGCCCCAGGATCGGTCGCGACGAGCGCGAGGCACACCCGCTTCGGCACCGCCTTGCGTGCCTCGATGAGCGCCGCGCGGCCGACGAAGTCGCATCCCTTGTCGAGCTTCACGGCGAAGCCGAGCCCCGCCTCGTAAGGCGTATGATCGGGCGTCAGCTCGCGCCCCCAGGCGCGGTAGGCCTTCTCGAGTCGGAGGCCATCGAGCGCGTAATAGCCGGCGTCGCTGAGGCCGGCCGGACCGCCCGCCTCCATCAGTGTGTCGTAGACCATCGCCGCGAGCTCGACCGGCACATAGAGCTCCCAGCCGAGCTCGCCGACGTAGGTGCGCCGGCAGGCGAGCACGGTCGCTTGCCCGAGCTCGACCGGGCGGATCGCCCCGAACGGGAACGCCGCCGCATCGAGGCGATTGCGGCAGACCCCCTGCAGCAGCTCACGTGATCGCGGCCCCATCACCGCCAGCACGGCATACGACGAGGTGATGTCCGTCAGTGTTGCGTGTGCGTCGCCAGTGAGGTTGCGGCGGATCCAGTCGGCATCGCGCACGGCCTGGGCGGTGCCGGTCACCAGCATGAACTCGGTCGGCGAGAGGCGCGAGATCGTCACGTCGCTCTCGCAGCCGCCGCGCGCGTTGAGAAGCCCCGTGTAGACGCTCGTACCGACCGGGATCACGATGTCGTTGGCGGCGAGCCTATTGAGCTCGGCTTCCGCGTCGCGGCCCTGGATCAGGAACTTGGCGAAGGAGGTGAGGTCGAACACCGCGACGCTCTCGCGCGCAGCCTTCTGCTCGGCGACCGCCCAGGGGAACCAGTTCTGTCGGTCCCAGCCGTAGACGATCTCGCGCTTTGCACCTGCCGGCGCGAAAACGTTCGGCCGCTCCCAGCCCATCTTGGAGCCCCAGATCGCGCCCTTTGCATCGAGGCGATCGTAGAGCGGCGAGCGGCGGAACGGCCGCGCGGTCTCGAGCTCGCGGTTCGGCCATGGCATCATGTAGTGCAGGCCGAGCACCTCGCTGACGCGGTCGCGCAGCCAGCGGGTGTTGCCGTTGAAGGGCGCGAACCGGCGCACGTCCACCGGCCACACGTCGATCTGCGGCTCGCCCTTGTCGATCCACTCCGCGAGCGCCATGCCGGCGCCGCCGGCGCTCGCGATGCCCATCGAGTTGAAGCCGGCGGCGACGAACAGGCCGCGCAGTCCCGGCGCCTCGCCGAGGATGTAGTTGTTATCGGCGGTGAAGCTTTCGGGGCCGTTGATGAAGCGCTTGACCTCGGCCCTCTCGAGCGCCGGCACGCGAACGATCGCGTTCTGCATCAGGATCTCGAACTGGTCCCAGTCGTCCGGCAGCAGGCCGAACTCGAACTCGTCCGGCACCTCCGAGACCCACGGCTTCGCCTTCGGCTCGAAGCCGCCCATCAAGAGGCCGCCGACCTCCTCCTTGAAGTAGATGTAGCCGTCGGGGTCGCGCAGGCACGGCAGGTCGGGATGCACACCCTCGATACGGCCGGTCACGATGTACATGTGCTCGCAGGAGTGCAGCGGCACCGCGACGCCGACCGAGCGCGCGAGCTGGCGCGACCACTGGCCGCCGGCGATCACGACCACCTCGGCTTCGATCTGCTGCTCGCCGACGCTCACGCCGCGGGCGCGGCCGTCGGCCACATCGATGGCGGTCACGCGCGACTTCTCGATGATCTTCACCCCCCGCTGCCGGGCGCCCTTGGCAAGGGCCTGGGTGATGTCGGCGGGGTTCGCCTTGCCATCGCCGGGCAGCCAGACCGCACCGATGAGATCGTCGGTGCGCATCACCGGCCACTTCTCGCCGGCCGCCTTCGTCGTGAGCATCTCGCATGCGACGCCCTGGGCGCGTGCCGATGCGGCGACCCGCTTCAGCAGGGTCATGCGGTCGGCGGTGCGCGCAACGGTCAGCGAGCCGCACTGCTTCCACCCGGTCGCCTGGCCCGTCTCCGCTTCGAGGCTCGCGTAGAGCTCCGTCGAGTAACGGATCAGCCGCGTCAGGCTGTTGTGGGCGCGCAGCTGGCCGACGAGGCCGGCGGCATGCCACGTCGTCCCGCCGGAGAGGCGACCCTGCTCCAGCAGCACGACATCCCGCCAGCCGAGCTTGGCGAGGTGGTAGGCGATCGAGCAGCCGGCGATGCCACCGCCGATGATGACGGCGCGGGCGTGACGCGGTAGGGCCGGTTCGGTCATGGGGAGGTCCTGGAGCGGGCAAGCGGGATGACGAGCTTAGCGAAAAGGCACGGCCATTGCATAGGCGCGACCGCATGGTTCAGTCGTAGGGAGAGCTGATCGATCCGGTCTCCACGTACACGCTCTTCAATCGCGTATAGTGCTCGATCGCCGCACGGCCGTTCTCGCGGCCGATGCCGGATCTCTTGACGCCACCGAACGCCATCTCGACCGGCGTCACGTTGTAGGTGTTGATCCAGCAGGTGCCGGCCTCGATCCGGCCGATGACGCGATGCGCCCGCGCAAGGTCGCGCGTGAAGACCCCGGCGGCGAGCCCGACATCGAGCGCGTTGGCCCGCGCGATCACCTCCGCCTCGTCGGTGAACTCGAGCACCGACAGCACGGGCCCGAACATCTCCTCGCGTGCGATGCGCATCGCGTCGGTGACGCCGGCAAATATGGTCGGCTCGACGAAATATCCTTTCTCGAGGCCTTGCAGCTTCGGCGACTTGCCACCGTGCAGCAGACGTGCGCCCTCCTGCACGCCGGCGCGAATCGCATCGAGCACGCGATCGCGCTGGGCCGACGAGACGAGCGGCCCCATCTGCGTTGCCGGGTCGAGCGGATCGCCGAGCCGGATCCTGTGCGTGCGTGCGACAAGCCGGTCGAGAAAGCGGTCGCGGGCACCGGCCTGCACGAACACGCGCGTGCCGTTGGAGCATACCTGGCCGGCGGAATAGAAGTTGGCGAGCATCGCGCCCGTGACCGCCTGCTCGAGGTCGGCGTCCTCGAACAGGATCAGCGGTGACTTGCCGCCGAGCTCGAGCGTCGCGGGCTTCAAGAGCGCGCCGGCCTGTGCCAGGACGCGCGCGCCGGTCGCGACCGAGCCGGTGAGCGACACCTTGGCCACGTCCGGGTGCGCGACGAGCGCCTCGCCGACGTCGCCCCGCCCCTGCACGACGTTGAAGACGCCGGCGGGCAGACCCGCTTCCGTCAAGCACTCGGCGAGCTTCAATGTGGACAGCGGCGTCAGCTCGGATGGCTTGAGGACCATCGCATTGCCGCACGCGAGCGCGGGCGCCGCCTTCCAGCAGGCGATCTGCATCGGATAATTCCACGCGGCAATGCCGGCGCAGACGCCGAGCGGCTCGCGGCGCGTGAAGACGAAGTTGTTGCCGAGCTGAATGTGGTCCCCGGCGATGTCGGTCGAGATGCCGCCGAAGTACTCGAGGCAATCGGCGCCCGAGGCGGCGTCCGCCACCAGCGTCTCCTGGATCGGCTTGCCGGTGTCGAGCGTCTCGAGCACCGAGAGCTCGCGATTGCGGGCGCGCATCAGCTCGGCCGCGCGGCGCAGGATGCGGCCGCGCTCGGCGCCGGTCAGCGCCGCCCAGCCCGGTTGTGCGGCCTTGGCGGCGCAAACCGCGCGCGCGATGACGTCCGGCGTCGCGGCGTGCACGCGTGCAATCGCCTCGCCCGTTGCCGGATAGAGGCTCTCGATCGCGGCGCCGGCGGTGTCCTCGACGTAGCGGCCGTCGATATGGTGCGAAGCTGCCGGTTGGGCGCGCATTTTGGCCTCTCAGCGATCGCTATCCCGCCAGCGCGGATGGATCCAGGGCGCCAGATTAGACGCGGGGAGGGGGGGGCGTCCAAGGATGTGGTCGGCGGCCTTCTCGCCGGCCATCATCGAGGGCGCGTTGAGGTTGCCGTTGGTGATGATCGGAAAGATCGAGCTGTCGGCAACATAAAGGCCATCGACACCGACCACCTTGCAGGTCGGATCGACGACGGTTGCGGCATCATCAGCGCGGCCCATCCGGCAGGTACCGCACGGGTGATAGGCGCTCTCGACGTGCCCGCGCACGAAGGCATCGATCTCGGCATCCGATTGCGCGGAGGCCCCCGGCGACAGCTCTTGACCCGCGAACGGCTTGAACGCCGGCTGGCGCACGATCTCGCGCGTGAGGCGCACGCAGCGGCGGAACTCGGCCCAGTCGTCAGGGTGCGCCATGTAGTTGAAAAGGATGCGCGGGGCCAGCCGCGGATCGGCCGAGCGCAGCGTCACCGCGCCGCGCGACTTCGATCGCATCGGGCCGACGTGCACCTGGAATCCGTGCGACCGCGCCGCCTTGCGGCCGTCATAGGTGATCGCCGCGGGAAGGAAATGGTACTGGATGTCGGGGTAGGCGATGCCGGCCTGCGAGCGCACGAACGCAACCGCCTCGAAGTGATTGGTCGCGCCCGGGCCGTCGTGGCGCAGCAGCCAGCGCGCGCCGATCATCGCCTTGGAGAGGAGGCCGAGCTGAGGGTGCAGCGTGACCGGCTGCAGGCACTCGAACTGCACGTAGACCTCGAGGTGGTCCTGCAGATTGCGCCCGACGCCGCGCCGGTCGGCAACGACCGGAATGCCCAGCGCCTGCAGCTCGGCCGCCGGGCCGATGCCTGATGCCAGCAGCAGCTTCGGCGAGTTGATCGCCGAGGCGGCGAGCACCACCGCGCGGCGCGCACTCACCACCTCGATGCGCCCGCCGCGCTCGACCTCGACTCCGACCGCGCGGCGGCCATCGAAGACGATGCGGCGCGCGAGCGCGCGGCGAAGCGCAACGCCCGGCCGGCCGAGCGCGGGCTTGAGATATGCGCTCGCTGCCGACCATCGCCGGCCGCGCCAGATCGACTGCTCGGCAACAGCGAACCCTTCCTGCTTCGCCCCGTTGTAGTCGGTTGTCGTCTCGAATCCGGCCTCGCGACCGGCCGCGATGAAGGCGCGGTAGAGCGGATTGGCACCGGGCCCTCGCGTCACGTGCACCGGCCCGGTGCGCCCCCGCCAGCCCTCCTCGCCGCCGTGGCTCGCCTCCATGCGCTGGAAGTAGGGGAGCACGGAAGCAAATGACCAGCCCTCCGCGCCGGCGGCGGCCCAGGCATCGAAATCGTGGGCGTGACCGCGGACGTAGACCATGCCGTTGATCGACGACGACCCGCCGATGACTTTCCCCCTCGGCACCGCGAAGCGGCGGCCGCCGAGATGCGGCTCGGGCTCCGTCTCGAAGCCCCAGTCGTAATGGCTGAGGCTCATCGGATAGGCGAATGCCGCCGGCATCTGGATGAGCGGCCCTGCGTCCGTGCCGCCGTGCTCGATGACGAGCACGCTGGTGCGGGCATCCTCCGAGAGCCGGTAGGCGAGCGCGCATCCGGCCGAGCCGGCGCCCACGACAACGAAGTCGGCCGATGTCGCTGTCACGGAAGGTCTCGAAGCCTCAGGCTTTGGCGGCACTGAGCATGTTGTGCGCCGATTCGATCGCCAGCACATAGCCGTGGACGCCGAGGCCGCAGATCACACCGGTTGCCGCCAGCGACATGTAGGAGTGTTGGCGGAACGCCTCGCGCTTGTGGATGTTCGAGATGTGCAGCTCGATGATCGGCCCATTGAACATCTTGAGCGCATCGAGCATCGCGATCGAGGTCGTCGTGTAGCCGGCCGGATTGAGGATGATGGCGGACGCCGCTCCGATCGCCTCCTGGATCCAGTCGACGAGCTGGCCTTCGCTGTTCGACTGGCGGAACGAGACCGTGAGGCCGAGCTCCTTGGCCGTCTTTTCGCACATGGCCTGGACCTGCTGCAGCTTCGTCGAGCCGTAGATGTGCGGCTCGCGTGTGCCGAGGAAATTGAGGTTCGGCCCGTTCAGGATGAAGATCGGCTTCGGCATGGGTTCCTCCCGTCGGCGTATTCGGCATGTCCTGCCGGACATTCGCTTGTCGATCCTCGCGCGGCAAGGCAGAATCCACACCTGTCGCGCGCCACCGGCCGGCGCCGGCGGCGAACTGGAGCCGATCGACCATGCCGACCACACCCGCCGGACCATCGACCATCGAAGCCGACGCCTACAAGCGCGGCATGCGCCAGCTGGCGGCAGCGGTGACGGTTGTCTCCACGCTCCGCGCCGGGCATCCCGTCGGCCTCGTGGCGACCGCCGTCTGCTCGGTCTCGGTTGCGCCGCCGACGCTGCTCGCCTGCATCAACCGGTCGGCCCGCTCGTTCTCGGCGATCGAGCGGAGCGGCAATTTCTGCGTGAACGTGCTCGAGGCGGCGCAGCAGGACGCGGCGCGCGCCTTTGCCGCCGCGGATTCCGCCGACCGGTTCCGGCATTTCGGCTGGGGCCCGCTCGCGACCGGCGCGCCGGCGATCACGGGCGCCCTCGTCACCTTCGACTGCGAGGTCGTCCAGGCGGTGCCCGCCGAGACGCACATGATCCTGCTCGGCCGCGTGGTGGCCGCGCAGATTGCACCGGCCGGAAAGCCACTCATGTACTTCGCCGGCGCCTATTGTGGTCTCGACGAATAGATCGCTTCGCATCTCGACAGGATGTTCGCGGGGTGCCAGCGGGCCTCGCGGAACCAAACGTCACTCGGCCGCGGCACATCGAGCCGTTAGCGGAACACGACGCTGAGGATCGCCGTGGAGCCCGGGGTCGCGCCGCCGCGGATTGCCCGGTGGCTCGACCGGGGAGCCTGCAATGCGTGCAATGGTGGTGACCCACTCGTCCTGCCGTCCGATATTGTGGAGCCACTTCCGACAGGCTTTTCACTATTCGCGGCAGAATGCGGGATTTACAGGTGCAGGCCGAGTTTCAAGCCTTTCATATAACCTCATTATGTCATTTACTATATTCGAGTTGCGCCTCTGAATGATCGCCGTCTCACCACATTATATCCCCATTCAGGGGCAACATTCGAATGATCGGAACGCGGCACACGAGTTGGGCACTGGCGCTGCCAGCCAACGCTCTGGGGAGAGCAAGGTGTCGCGGGGGAGGTGGACCGCACGGGATATCGCGCGCCTCGCGCTCGTGTCCCGGCATGCGCCCCAGGCGCCGCGGATGAACCGAGGGGGACCTTCTCACAGGCTCGCGGATCGGCATCGCGCGGGGCGGAGCGGAACCGGCAGGAGCGCGCCGAAAAGCGTAGCATGCGCTTACGGTTGAGGCGCGCGACGAACCGGGCCGCCCGCGCCCCGCGCGACCCTCCGCGTCGCAG
>Ga0209398_1000972_pt1 | contig 15872 bp, 10 predicted proteins | sample AshMeaBigSpring_FD_184125 | JGI IMG/M metagenome (GOLD analysis project Ga0209398, IMG submission 184125) | Groundwater microbial communities from Big Spring, Nevada to study Microbial Dark Matter (Phase II) - Ash Meadows Big Spring (SPAdes)... | ecosystem: Environmental > Aquatic > Deep... | reverse complement strand
GGGGGGGGGGGGGGGGTGTGGCAGGCGGCCGTTCCCGCCGCGGGGCGTCGCGGCGGGGTGTATCACGGCGGGTGCGCCGTCCCTGGGACGGCGCCTGTCCGGCGGCCTGTCCGGTCGCCGCGACGGGGGCCGCGGCCGCGCGCGGTCGCGGACGCCGCGAGTCGCCTGCCGGCCGGGCCCGGGCCGGTTCGCGCGGTGTCTCCGTCCCCGGCTCGATGGCCGTCAGCGATACGCGGCGCCGCTGCTTGTCCACGCCCACGACCCAGACCTTCAACACGTCGCCGACACTGACCACGTCGTGCGGGTCCGTGACGTAGTGATTCGCGAGGCGGCTGACGTGTACCAGGCCGCTGTCGCTGAGCCCCAGGTCGACAAAGGCACCGAAGTCGACCACGTTCAGCACGGTTCCGGTCAGCTGCATCCCGGGTTCGAGGTCTTCCAGCTTCAAGACGCCACGCCGGAATACGGGCGGAGGCAGGTCCTCGCGGGGATCGCGTCCGGGCCGCACCAAGGCCCCCAGCAGGTCGCCCACCAGCAGCGGGCCGACACCCAACTCGGCGGCCAGCCCGTCGACATCCAGGTGTGCAGCCCGCTGGGCCAGGCCGTCGGGAAGCGCCGGCGGGGCGGGTTGCGGGACGGCCTCCGCGATCGGCACCGACGGCTCGGCCGCGCTCTCCGCGGGCGGCGCGTCCGAACGGGTCCCGGCCGATCCATTGAGTTCGGCACAGCCAGCCGTCGACGGCGGCGCCTCGGCCGTCTGCTCCGGGCCGCAGCTGGTCAGGCGCTCCAGCACCCGCTGGGCGACGTTGTAGCTCTCCGGATGAATCCAGGTGGCGTCCAGCGGATTGTCACCGCCCTTGATCTTCAAGAAGCCGGCGGCCTGCACGAAGGTGGCTTCGCCGATCCCCGGGATGTCCTTCAACTGGGCGCGGCTGCGGAACGGGCCGTGCTTCTGCCGGTGCTCGTAGATGCGGCGGGCCGTCAACTGGTTCAACCCGGACACGTATCCCAGCAGGGCCGGGCTGGCCATGTTCAGGTCGACCCCCACGTAGTTGACGCACGATTCGACCACGCCATCCAGCGAGGTCTGCAGCGGCCGGGCCTTGATGTCGTGCTGGTACAGTCCGACCCCGATGTTGGCGGGGTTGATCTTCACCAGTTCCGAAAGCGGGTCCAGGATCCGCCGCCCGATGGAGACCGAGCTGCGCAAGGTCGGGTCGAATTCAGGCAGCTCCTCGCGCCCGATGTCGCTGGTCGAATAAACGCTGGCCCCCGCCTCGTTGGCGATGACGTAGGAAACCTCGTCTTCCTTCAGCTCGTCGGCCAGCACGTCGGAGACCAGCAGTTCCGTCTCGCGGCAGCCCGTGCCGTTGCCCACCGCGATCACCGAGATGCCGTGCTCCTTGATCATCGCCACGAGCGCTGCGCGGCCCGCCTGGCGGCGGGCCTCGGGGCCGATCACGTAGATCACGGCGTGCCCGAGCACGCTGCCGAACTCGTTCAAGGCCGCGAGCTTGCAACCGCTGCGCAGGCCCGGGTCAATCGCCAGCACGCGGTGTCCGTGCAGCGGCGGCTGCAACAACAGCTTCCGCAGATTGCGGGCGAACACGTCGACGGCGTGCGATTCGGCGCGGTCGGCCAGTTCCCGGCGAATCTCCCGCTCCAGGGCCGGCAACACGGATCGCGTGAGCGACTCGCCCAGGTGCCGGCGGAGCAGTTCGACGTGCGGATGGTCGTGCCGGATCAGCAGCTGCTCGGCTTCCTGCCGCAGCTGTTCCGCGTCGGCCTCGATCCGCACCCGGAGCACATGGGCCCGCTCACCGCGATTGATCGCCAGCACGCGATGATGGGGAATGCGGGGCAGCGGCTCCTGGTAGCGGAAGTAGTCGGTGAACGCCTGCTGCAGCTTTTCGCGCTTTCGCTGCTGCAGGGCCCGTTTCTGGTCCCGTCGCAGCTGGGCCCGGGTCTTGTGCCCTATGGCCGCGGCGGCAACACCGTGGGCCAGCGGGTCCGCGACGTTCAACGGTCCCGCCGGCGGGTGCCGCCCGCTGGCCGGCGCTTCCTCGGGCGCGGCGGACGGATCGGCTGCGTCACCACCTGGTGACTCCGGCGGTCGTGTGTCGCCGGGCAACGCCTCCCCCCCAGGGCTGTCCGTCGCGGACAAGCCGCCGGGCGTCGCCAGCCCAGGCGTCTCGGAGGTACTGGGCGGCTGGTCGCAGACGGTTGCCTGCGCGTCCAATGAGGGGACCGGCTCAGACACGCAAGGCGCTGGCGGAACCATGTCCTGGGTCGCCTCCGCCACCCGCGACTCGGCCTCGGCCATCTCCAACTTGCGGCTGACCAGGCGACCGGTGCGCCAGAGCAGGCGGCGCAGGCGGGCCCGCAGGACGGCCTGCTCACCGTAATGCTCGACCAGCAAGTGTCCCACGCCCACGAGACAATCGTCGACGGTTGCCAGCTGCTTCTGCTCGTCCAGGAAATCCGCGGCCCGGCGCCGCAGGTCGAGCGCGGCCGCGTCCGCCGACAACACCTCGATGGCCAGCGGCTCCAGGCCTCGTTCGCGAGCTTGCGTCGCGAGCGAGCGCTTCTTGGGCCGGTAAGGAAGATAGAGATCCTCCAGAACCTTGACCGACGGCGCATCGCGAATCTGCTCCGCCAACTCCGCCGTCAGCCGACCCTGGCCCTCGATCGTCTTGAGGATGGTCTGCTTGCGCTCCGCCAGCAACCGCAGACGGGCCAGCTCGTCCTGCACCTGGCGGATCTGCTGATCGTCCAGTCCGCCGGTCTGATCCTTGCGGTACCGCGTGATGAAGGGAACCGTGTTTCCCTCGTCCAGCAACTCGACGGCCCGACGCACGCCCTGCGCCGGTAGGTTCAGGGCCCGCGCTAGCTGCTCCAGGTCAACGGCAATTGCCTGATCCATAAGCGCTAGGCCGAAAGGAGCGACGGCGGTGGTCCCGAGGGAACAAGCTGGCAGCTACCACGACGGCAATCTAGCGCTTCCGGGAAAAGTTGTCAAGGATTGACGGTCGCACTGGAGCGCCTTCGCCGCTGATAATCTGCCGGGACGCTGCCGCCAGCTTGATAGCCTCCTGTGCGAGGCAAACTTTGCACCCTCGACCCATTTCCTCAAACGCTGCCCGCGCGGATGCCGATATTAAGTGCAACGAGACCAGGGATCGGCGCGCGGGAAGCGCGCTGCCGGCGTTGCCGCAGGGTCCCTGTTGCTTGCACCGCGTTGACGCCGAGCCTGGAGGGAAGGAATCTATGGCACGCACGCGACTGCGCGTCTACTTTGGACCGGAAGACGACGTGGCGCGGACGGTCGCACCGTCCCCGTCCCGGGATCGCGTCACGGTTCCGCTGGCGGAGATCTTTCCCATACTCGCCGAGGCGGTGCGCAGCGAGCGCGGCTGGCTGAAGGATTTTGAAGACGACGAGATCACGGTCTCGACGGATCTCTACGAGGTCATCCTGGCCTTCCAGCACTACCGCCGTCCCTCGGCCTGATGGGATGGGGGGTCCGGGACGGGCGAGGGATCGTGCCCTGCGCAGGAGCCGTTCCCCGGTCGGCGCCGGATCCCTCTGTCGCCCGGTAACCGTTCACGGGTCGGGGTCTGGTCCATTTTTCGGCCGACAAACTCGACCTCGCAGATACGCGCTGGCCGAAAACATGGACCTGACCCCCTGGAATCAGGCAAAATCCTCCACCGGGCTGTAAACGGTTACGTCGCTCGGTAGAAGCCCTGGCTCCCGGACGAACTGGCCGACAACGCCGTCTGGGATCACGGGACGTGCACCTCCGGGTGTGAACGGTTTTCCAGCCCGCATCACGCCCTGCCGACGGCCCCCATCTGGCGGGAGTTACAGGGCGACGACGGCCGGCCGTGTGGCGGCGTGTGCGCGGCCCCCGGCGATCGGCAGGCGTGGAGGGGCCAGACCCACGTGTCTCGCCTGGCCACGGTCCGGGCCGGCATGCGCGGCCGATTCCTCTTTTCGCCCAGGCCGGGTGGTGCCGTATACTTCGGAGGGCCGTCGGCGCGTTGGCTGGGGAATGACAGCGCGCAGAGCGGATCGATTTCTCCCCGCGTCGGGGAGACGGCCGTCCCTGGGCAGGGACCGCAGGCGATCGCGCGGGCCACTGGCGGCCGATCTCCGCAGGAGCCATCTGTGGCGAACTTCAATCCAGAGGCCGGCGATGCAGGCCACGACGGGGGCGGGTCGCTGCCGCTCGCCAGCGAGCAAGTCGCCGGGGACGTCCGCCAGCAGAAGATCCACGACCTGGTGCAGCTGATCAAGGAATCGGCTGACAAGCTGGCGCAGGATGGATCGTCGCGGGGCGACCTGAAGCTGCTCAGCCGCGCCCTGCGCGAGCTGCGCTATGCCTTCAAGGTCTTCTCGCCCTACCGGCGGATGCGGAAGGTGACGGTCTTCGGATCGGCCCGCACACCCAGTGGCGATCCGGCGTACGTCCAGGCGGAACTGTTCGGGCGATCGATGGCGGCGCACGATTGGCTGGTGGTGACCGGAGCCGCCAGCGGCATCATGGAGGCCGGTCACCGGGGTGCGGGGCGAGCGCATTCGATGGGTCTGAACATCATGCTGCCCTTCGAACAGGAGGCGAACCCGATCATTGCCGGTGATCAAAAGCTGGTGCACATGAAGTATTTCTTCACCCGCAAGTTGATGTTCGTGAAGGAATGCGATGCGGTGGTCTGTCTGCCCGGAGGGTTCGGCACGTTGGACGAGGCCTTGGAGGTGCTCACGCTGCTGCAGACCGGCAAGCGCGACCTGGTCCCCCTGGTTCTGCTGGACGCCCCGGGCGGTGATTACTGGCAGTCGTTCCACGCCTTCGTGGTGCACCAACTGCGTCGCAGGGCGCTGATCTCGCCCGAGGACCTGGCCATCTATCGGCTGACCGACGACTGCCCCGAGGCGGTCGGCGAGATTCTCGATTTCTATCGGGTTTACCACAGCATGCGGTATGTCAAGCAGAAGCTGGTGCTCCGCTTGCGGGAGGCCCCTCATCCGTTGCTGCTGGCGGCGATCAACCAGCAATTCCCCGACATCCTCACGGCGGGAACGTTCGAGCTGCGCGGCCCGTTGCCGGAGGAGAAGGACGAGTCGGAGGTGGCGGAGTTTCCGCGGCTGGTCTTTCGGTTCAACCGCCGCAGCCTCGGCCGCCTCCGCCTGCTGATCGACTGCCTGAACCACGGCAGCCTGTCCCCGGTGGAATCCCGCGCGTTTCCCTGATCACGTGGCTGCTGGCGCGGCGAGCCGACCGCGGCCGCCTGGCCAGGCGTACCAACCGCGGGCTCAGCCGTCCGACTCCTGCACGGCCCGGACCAAGGCGATGGCGTGCTCCACCGGTGTCTGCTGGAGCACGCCGTGCCCGAGATTGAAGATGTGTCCTGGCCGGCCTGCGGCTTGCCGGAGGATCTCCCGGGCTCGGCGGCGGATCTCGGCCGGCTCGGCCAGCAGCACGCACGGATCCAGGTTGCCTTGGATCGCCCGGTCGTAGCCGATCGCTTGCCAGGCCTCGTCCAGCGGCACGCGCCAGTCCACGCCGATCACGCTGGCGCCCGACTCGGCCAGCAGCGGAACCAGGGCGGGGTTGCCGGTGGCGAAATGGATCACCGGCACCCCGGGCGTGAGTTCCGCCACGATCTGTTGCATGCACGGCAGCACGTAGCGGCGGTAGTCGTCGACCCCGAGGCAACCGGCCCAGGAGTCGAACAGCTGCACGCACTGCGCGCCGGCGCCGATCTGGGCGTTCAGGTAGAGGGTCACGGCGCGGGACAGCCGTTCGAGGATCGCGCGCCAGGCCCCCTCGTCGCGGTACATGAGGGTCTTGGTGTGGTGGTAGTTCCGGCTGGCGCCCCCTTCGATGGCGTAGCTGGCCAGCGTGAAGGGGGCGCCGGCGAAACCGATCAGCGGGATGTGGTCATCCAGGTCGGCCCGGGTCTGGCGGACGGTTTCCACCACGAACTGCAGGGCCTCGATGCTTTCCAGTTCCCGCAGGCGATCGACATCGCCGCGGTCGCGGAGCGGATTGTGGATCACAGGCCCCTCGCCGTGGGCGAACTCCAGTTCCAGGCCCATCGGTTCCAGGATCGGCAACAGGTCGGAAAAGATGATCGCCGCGTCGACGCCCAGCCGGCGGACGGCGGTGACCATGATCTCGGCACAGAGTTGCGGGTTCTTGCAGAGTTCGAGAAACGGGGTGCGGGCGCGGACCCGGCGGTATTCGGCCATGTAGCGGCCGGCCTGCCGCATCAGCCAGATCGGGGTACGCGGGCACGGCTCGCGGCGGCAGGCCCTCAGGAACAGGCTGTCGTCCCAGGGGGCCGCGGGGGCGGGTCGCTCCGGGGGCGCTGCGGCCAGGGCCTGCAGGACGTGCCGTTTCCGCCGGAGCAGCTGGGGACTGCGCTCCGCCGCCGCCTGGACGAGGTGACCCATCCTGGCATGTGCGGGCTCGACGTCGACGCTCAACTGGTATTCCCGCAGCATGTCGCTGGTCGTGGGACCGATCGAGGCGACCACCGCCCGGTGCAGGGCGACCAGGACCTGAGCGGCGCACCCCAGCTGTTCGGCCACGTGCATCATGTTCACCAGCTGGTGGGCCGACGTGAACAGGACGACGTCGCGCTCGCCGGCGGCCAGGGCCCGCACGTTGGCCTCCAGCGGAGCCACATCCGCCGGCAATTCCCAGCGATAGACCTGGAGGGACAGCACGCGCGCCCCGCGCGCCTCGAGCCCCGCCACCAGGCTGGGATTCGGCTTGCCGTACTCCTGCACGCAAACCTGCTGGTTCGCCAGCGGCACGTGTGTGTCGAGCAGGGCCAGCACCTCGCGCCACGTGTTGGGCTCCGGCACCCGGTAGGTGGGCGCGAGGCCCACTTCCCGCATGGCCGCCACTGGCTTGGGACCGCGGGCCACGGTGACCACGTCGGAAAGGGCGCCCAGGAACCGCTGCCGGTCGACCCGCCGCGCAACGGTCTCCAGCAGGTGTCGGAAACCGACGCCCGTCATGAGAATCACGACCTCGATCTGGCCGACGATCAAGCGGTTGGCAAAGTCGATGGCCGCGGGGTTCTCGTCCAGCGAGACCTCGCGGAGCGAGGGGCTGACGAAGGGCACGCCGCCCCAGCGCTCGATGAGCCGCGCCAGTTCGTCAGCCCGGCGGCTCTCGAACGCCGCCACGCGCAGTCCCGCGAAACTGGAAATGTCGGCCGACATGGGTTTCATGCTAATGCAGTCCGCACGGCCGAAACAGGCCCGGGCCGGCGCGGCGGCCAGGCGGTTTGCCGCCCAGGCCTCGCGTGTTACGATGGCGCGGATGCCGCCACAAGACCCTGACCTGCGTGAGGTCTACGATCGCCTGCTGGAGCGCTGGCAGGCCGCGGGTCCGGCGGCGGTGCTGGCCGAGGTCGCGAATCGGCTGCGGCAAACTCAGCGATTCCACGATTTGTTCGAGGTCCTCAAGCTCGGCGTGCGCCAGCGCCTCGGCTTGCCCCTGCTGCCCACCGGGCCGACGGAGGGCCTGAGCCCGCCGCAACAGGCGCAGCTGGAGGAGGGGTTGATCGCAGCCTGTCGCGAGGTCGGGCTGCTGCTGCTCGCGGCCGGCCGCATCCGCGAGGGCTGGCTCTACCTGCGGCCGGTGGGGAACCGGGAGCAGGTCGCCCGCGAACTCGCGGGCATTCCCGCGACCGACACGAATCTGGAGGAGCTGATCGAGGTCTCGCTCTACGAAGGCGTGGACCCGGTGCGCGGCTTCTCCCTGGTGCTCGAACACCATGGCACCTGCAACGCGATCACGACCCTGGAATCCCAGCTGCCCGGCCTCGGCCGTGCCGACCAGCAGGCGGCGGCCACCCTGCTGCTTCGCCATCTGTACGGCGAGCTAACGGAGAACGTCCGCGGGCACATCGCGCGGCAGACGGGAAGCGCGGCGCCGGACGGCAGCCTGGGCCAGCTGGTGGCGGCGCACGCCTGGCTGTTCGAGGGCGGCAGCTATCACATCGACACGTCCCATCTGGCCGCCGTGGTCCGGTTCGCCCGGCTCCTGACCGACCGGGAGATGCTCACGCGGGCCCGGGAGCTGGCCGAGTACGGACAGCAGCTCGATCCCCAACTGCAGTACCCCGGCGAGGAGCCGTTTGCGGAAATCTACCCGGCCCACCGTCTGTACTTCCAGGCGGCACTTGGGGTGAACGTCGACCCGGCGCTGGAGTATTTCCGCCAGCGCGCCGCGGGGCTGGACGTGGCCCGCCACGGAACCGGGGCGGTGGAGACGTACCTCGAGCTGCTCAGCCGCCTGGGCCGGTACCGCGAGGCGCTCGACGCCGCGCTGACCATGCTCCCGCCAGGCACCCGCGCCCGCGGCTGGCTACTCGAGCTGAGCCACGGGGCGCACGACTTCACTCCGATGCTTGCCGCCTGCCGACAACGGGACGACGCGGTCGGATACGTCGCCGCCCTGCTGCTGAGCGATTGGAACGGCAAGGGCACGACCGGCCACGCCAACGACTAAGGCGCTGTTCAACAATAAGTTACCGAAATCACTCATCAGCCGCCGGGCGCTAGCCCGCGGTTCATCCGCGAAAGACCGCGGGCTAGCGCCCCGCGGCTGAGACCGCGGGCTAGCGCCCCGCGGCTGAGACCGCGGGCTAGCGCCCCGCGGCTGATCCACAAAACCGGTAGGTAATTGTCGTGCAGCGCCTAACAGCGGGGTGCCGTGCCGGGGACGAGCCAGCCGGAACGTCGTGCCGGCAGCGCAAAAATAGCGGCCTGTCCGGGACTTGGAATCCCGGCAGGCCGCTGGAGTATCGCGCGTCGGTCGAACCTGCCTTAGCGGCTGGTGATGACGCTCTGGTTGCTGGCCTTCAGCACCCGCAGCTTGCCGGGCACGAACGCCGAGGGATCGACGACCGGAGCCGGGGGCATCGCGTCGTCGCCATTGGCCGCCGTCGGGGCCGGGGCCGCACCGCTGGTGCAGCAGCCCGCCGCAGCCGCAGCGCCGCAGCTGGCCTCGCAGCCATTGCCACAGCCGTTGCCGCAGCCGTTGCCACAGCTACGCGAGCCGCAGCAGCTCTTCTTGTGGCAGCCGAACAGGCCGTCCAGCAGTCCGCGCCGCGACTTGCAGCACGTCTTCGCACAGCCGTTGGACGGGCAGCAGGCCGCCGCAGCGCCGCAACCCGGATCGCAAGCCGCCGCCGCACCGCAAGCCGGCTCGCAAGCCGCCGCCGCACCGCACGCCGGCTCGCAAGCCGCCGCCGCACCGCACGCCGGCTCGCAAGCCGCCGCGCAGCCGTTGCCGCAGCCGTTGCCGCAGCCGTTGCACTTGCTGCGGCAGTGGCACCGACCGTGTCCGCCCAGCAGGCCGCCGCAGCGGGACTTGCCACAGCCGTTGCCACAGCCGTTGCCACAGCCGTTGGACGGGCAGCAGGCCGCGGGGGCCGCACAACCATTCGACGGGGAGCAGGCGGCGGGGGCCGCACAGCTGGGCTCGCAGGCAGCCGCACAGCCGTTGGCCGCGGCCGCCCCGCACGTGGGCTCGCAGCAGGACTTGCTGCAGCATCCGCTCGCACCGAGCATGCGGTCGAGCAACTCGACGCCAAAGCTGTGGGTACAAAGACCCACGGTGAGCACCAGGGATCCAAAGAGAATGTTCCACTTCATCGACCGAGGTCTCCTTTACATGGGAACTGGCGGATTGGCGCACTTCACGTGCTGGCCGTCGCGCATCAGCCACCGTCACACGATCCGCAATCGCAAAGACGGCGACTAACGTCGCGAAGTTCTCTGCGGGAGAGAACCGCTCAAGGCGTGGCTTGCTGGCGGGGCCAGACGGGGAAGGTGGGTCGAAAACCGCAGTTCACTCAGACACTCGCGCCAACTGCGGTCGGGCCAGTCCTTGACCCGAAAGTTGCCAATCCGCTCTGCTGACGCGCGGCAGCGTGCCCTGCGAGGCACATGAATCGTGTCATGCGACACCTACCGTATCGGTCACCCCGACAAAGGGCCTTGAAGGTACGGAAACAATTTTCTGCAAGTGGTTTAGATCAACTGTTAGGGCGACTTTTCGGCCCTGACAAGGCGGGAAAAGCCTGCCGTTTATGCGCCCGATCCTGGTGGAATAACCAGCCTGGTTTCACGGCCCGGCTCCGGTAACCGTTCCCAGGCCGGGGTCTGGTCCATTTTTCGGCCGACAAGCTCGAACTTGAAGATACGCGCTGCCCGAAAACATGGACCTGACCCCCTGGAATCAGGCAAGATCCTCCACCGGGCTGTGAACGGTTACCGGCACCGGCACCCCGCCCGTGGCCCTGGCGGCGCGGGAGGAAAATTGGTAGCATTTCCTCCCAGCGGAGACGAAATCTGCCCGCCCCATGGCCCATCCCTCCGACGACCGACCATGGCCGAGACCACGTCGCTGCCCGGCTACGAGATTGTGGACTTCCCCACGCTGACCGGCGTGCCCTGCGCGTGCGGCATCTCGCGCCGGGGCTTTGAAGACACGCCCGATTTTCCCGCCACGGTCCACGTGACCCAGATCCTGGAGACCGCGCGGAGCCACTACCACAAACGGACGACGGAAATCTACTATTTCCTCGAGTGCAGTCCCGGGTCCCAGTTGCAATTGGACGACGCCCGGATCGACGTCCACCCCGGGTTGTGCGTGCTGATCCGCCCCGGCGTCCACCATCGTGCTGTGGGCCAGATGCGCGTGTTGATCGTGGCCCTGCCCAAGTTCGATCCGCATGACGAATGGTTCGCTACGGACTTGCCGTAACGACACCCGCCCGATGCCGGCCTCCGCTGCGGGCCCCCCGCCTTTCCGGTAGAAACCGGCGCTGCCATGACACCTCTTCCTGCGATTTCCGCGGCCCGCCTGACGGGCGTCTGCCTGGCCGCGTTGCTGATCTCCGCGTGTGCACCACCGCCTCCACCGCGGGGGACCACCAATACGACTTCCCCCGTGGCCCGCCCGGCACAAGCGGACCCGTCCGCGGGGCCGGGCCAGTCGGCCGCCGTCGACGCTTCGGAAGACCCGGTTGCACCGGCGGCGGAGCCGCCCTCGGCCGCCTCGTCGGCGGGGATGGACGACGCGGTAGCCAGCGTGGGCGAAAAACCGGGTGCTGCGCTGGCCGCCGCCCCGACTCCCGCACGGCCCCTCGCGCGGCCGGCGGACAAACCGCCGGGTGGCGAGCCCGATCCCAGAGACTGGACTTACTGGCGGGGCCCGCGTTTCGACGGGATTTCGCCCGAGACCGGCCTGATCGACGATTGGAACCCCGACGGCGGAGCGGGCAGCCATCTCGCCTGGAAACGGCAGGACCTCGGGGGACGCAGCACGCCGATCGTGATGCAGGGCCGGCTTTACACCATCGTCCGCGCCGATCCCGGCACGCCGGTCGAAGGTGAAAAGGTCGTCTGCGTGGACGCGGCCACCGGCGAGACGATCTGGGAGAACCGCTTCAATGTCTACCTCTCCGATGTGCCCGATACCCGCGTCGGCTGGTCTTCCTGTGTCGGTGATCCGACGACCGGGAGAGTCTACGCCCTGGGGGTCTGCGGCCTGTTTCTCTGCATCGACGCGGAAACTGGCCAGACCGTCTGGCAGTTGCCGCTGCATGAGCAGTTCGGGTTGCTCAGCACGTTCGGTGGCCGCACCAATTTCCCGATCGTTTGCGACGACCTGGTGATCATCAGCGGTGTCGTGATCGGCTGGGGCGAGATGGCCAAGCCGGCGCACCGCTTCCTCGCGATGGACAAGGCGACGGGCGAGGTCGTCTGGTTCACCGGCACGCGGTTACTGCCGGAGGACACCACCTACAGCGCCCCGTCGCTGGCCGTGCTGGATAACCGGTTGGCCCTGGTCGTCGGTTCGGGGGATGGCGCCCTGTGGGCCTTTCAGCCGCGCACGGGGCGGCCGCTCTGGCATTTCCAGCTCTCCCGCCGCGGTCTCGACCTGCCGCCGCTCGTGGCCGGCCAGCGGATCTACATGGGCCACAGCGAAGAGAATCTCGTCGGCACGAGCATGGGGGCCGTGGTGGCGATCGACGGCCGAGGCCGCGACGACATCACGCAGAGCGGCGAGTTGTGGCGGGTCGACCAGTTGGCCGCCGCGCGCAGCGCCCCCCTGCTGATCGACGGGCGGCTGTGGGTGTTTGACGATCGCGCCAAGCTGCACATCCTCGACGCCGAGACCGGCGCGCCTGTCGCCAACCGGATTGCGCTGGGGACGATGATGCGGGCCAGCCCGCTCTACGCCGACGCAAAGGTCTACGCCGTCACCACGCAGGGGCGCTGGTACATCCTCCAGCCCGACCCGGAGCGGGGGGCGGTGATCTTGTCGAAGGGACGCCTGGGGGCGGACGAGGAAGTCAACGCCTCGCCGATTTGCGCCCATGGTCGGATTTACCTGCAATCGAGCGGGGCCCTCTACTGCCTGATGGATGAGGGCAAACAACATGGCGCCGACCCGCTGCCAACGGCCGCGGCCGAGCCGCCGGTGAAGGACGACCCCGCGCCAGCACATGCCCAGTTGGTTCCGGCCGAGCTGCTGATGCGACCCGGCGAAAAGCAGACATTCGAGGTCCGCCTGTTCAACTCCCGCGGCCAGTTCCTCCGCGCCAGCCAGGCCACGTTTGAGGTGGACGGACCGGGCAGTGTATCCCCCGCCGGCGTGTACGCCCCGCCGGCGGATGCCCGGCACGTGGCCGCGATCGTGACCGCCCGCGTGGGGCCGCTGTCCGCCGTCGCCCGCGTCCGCGTGGTCCCCGATCTGCCCTGGACGTTCGACTTTGAGGACGTCCCCCTCGATGCGAACACCCGCCAGGGCGAGCCGCCCGTCAGCTGGGTCGGCGCCCGCTACCGCCACGTGATTCGCGACCTGGACGGCAACAAGGTCATGGTCAAGGTCACCACGATTCCCAAGGGCACACGCAGCCGCTGCTGGTTCGGCCACCCCGAATTGCACGACTACACGATTCAGGCCGACCTCCAGGGGGGCACCCGCGGCGAGAAGATGCCGGACATCGGGCTGATCGCCCAAGGGTACACCCTGGACCTGCAGGGTGCCCACCAGAAACTGCAACTCCGCACCTGGGACGCCCAGCTGCGGGTCGTTGCCGATGCCGATTTCCCCTGGCAGCCCGACCGCTGGTACACAATGAAGCTGCGCGTCGCCAACGAGTCCGGCAAGGCGGTCGCGCGGGGCAAGGTCTGGCCGCGGGACGAATCGGAACCGGAAGCGTGGACGGTCGAGCTGATCGACGATTCCCCCAATACCGCGGGCAGCCCAGGCTTGTTCGGCAACGCCACGGACGCCGAGATTCTGCTGGATAATATTCGCGTCACGCCGGACTGAGATCACACCCCCGGGCGGAGCCGCGATCGTACGCGGCGGCGCCGCCGCCGGACGCCGGTAGCCACCGGTTCCCGCCGCCTCCAGAGGGAACATCCCCCGCGCCTGCCGGGCAGGGGCGGGGTGCCACAGCCAGTTTTCAAGGGAGCTGAGCCATGAGATATCGTCGTCGCGCCGCGCGGGCCCGCCGCCGGATGGCAGCCATCGTTGGGGCGTTCCTCCTGGGGGGCGCCGCCTTGGCCCTGGTCCCCGCACAGCCACTGTCCTTCGGCGCGGGAGGCGACCAGGAGGAACCGTCTCGTACGCCCGCCCAGACGGCGGACACGGACGACTGCGGCGACTGGTCCCAATGGGGTGGCTCGCCCGCCCGCAACAACACCCCCCGGTGCGCGAACATTCCCGCGGAATGGGATGTGGGCGGGTTCGACCGCAAGACGGGGGGGTGGATCGCGGAAAACGCGCAAAACATCCAGTGGGTCAGCCGCCTGGGCAGCCAGTCCTACGGCAACCCGGTCGTGGCCGATGGCCGGGTGTACGTGGGAAGCAACAACGGTGCGGGTTACCTGTCGCGCTATCCGGCCACCGTCGACCTGGGGTGCCTGCTCTGCTTTCGCGAGTCCGACGGGCAGTTCCTCTGGCAGCATTCGAGCGAAAAACTGCCCACCGGCCGCGTGCATGACTGGCCCCTCCAGGGAATCTGCTCCACCGCCCTGGTCGAGGGCCAGCGGTTGTGGTTCGTCACCAGCCGAGGCGAAGTCCTCTGCTTGGATGCGGAGGGGTTCCACGACGCGGAGAACGACGGGCCCTACCAGGACGAGCCCAGCCAGAACCAGGATGAAGCGGACGTGATCTGGAAGCTGGACATGATGAAGCAGCTGGGTGTCTCGCAGCACAACATGTGCAGCTGCTCCGTCACCGTCTGGGGCGACATCCTGCTGGTCATCACCGGCAACGGCGTCGATGAGTCGCACATCAACATCCCGGCTCCCGACGCCCCCAGTTTTGTCGCGGTGGACAAGAACACCAGCGAGGTCCTCTGGACCGACAAGTCGCCCGGCCTGAACATCCTGCACGGACAGTGGTCGTCGCCCGCGGCGGGCGAGCTGGGCGGCGTTGCCCAGGCCCTCTTTCCGGGCGGCGACGGATGGCTGTACAGCTTCCGGATCGATCGCGGCCAGAACGGCCAGCCCGAGCTGCTCTGGAAGTTCGACTGCAATCCGAAGGACTCCAAGTGGATCCTGGGCGGCCGCGGGACACGCAACAACATCATCGGATCACCGGTCATCTACGAAGGGCTGGTCTACGTGGCGGTGGGACAGGACCCGGAGCACGGAGAAGGGATCGGCCACCTTTGGTGCATCGACCCGACGAAACGCGGGGACGTCAGCGCGCACCTGGCGGTCAAGGCCAGCGATCCCGGTCAGCCGCTGCCCCACCGCCGCCTGCAGGCTATCGTCCCGGAGGACGGCGAGATCGCGATCGACAACCCCCATTCGGCCGCGGTCTGGCACTACAGCCAGTACGACCAGAACGCAGACGGCAAAATCGATTTCGAGGAGACGATGCACCGCAGCATCAGCACCGTCGCCATCCAGGACGACCTGCTGTTTGTCGCCGACTTCAGCGGCCTGTTCCACTGCCTGGATGCCAGGACCGGCAAGCCGCACTGGACGTACGACATGCTGGCCGCGGCCTGGGGTTCGGCCCTGATCGCCGCGGATCGGGTCTACATTGGCGACGAGGACGGCGACGTGAGCGTCTTTCGACTCACGTCGGAAGGGCACGAGCCGCTGGCCGAGATCAATATGGGCAATTCGGTCTACAGTACCCCCGTCGTGGCCAACAACACGCTCTTCATCGCCAATAAGACGCATCTGTTCGCCATCGCGATCCCCGAGAACGGAGGACCAGAGCGATGAGCAAGACGGTCCTGGACGTGGGCAACTGCGATCTGGACCACGGGGCGATTCGCCGCACCGTGGAGCGGCATTTCGCGGCCCGGGTGCTGCGGGCCCATGGTTGGGAGGACTGCCAGGAGGCGCTCCGCCGGGGAGCGGTCGACCTGGTGCTGGTCAACCGCCGGCTCGATCGGGATCAGAGCGACGGCCTGGAGATTGTCCGGCGGATCAAGTCCGATCCCGGCCTGGCCACGGTACCGGTGATGCTGATCAGCAACTTTCCGCAGTACCAGGCCGCGGCCGAGCAGGCCGGCGCCCTGCCCGGTTTCGGCAAGGACGACCTGGGACAGGCCTCTGCGCCGGAGTGCCTACGCTCAGTTCTGGCCTGACGCGGAGGAATTGAGAGAGCGGGGGATTGAGAGAGCGGGGGATTGAGAGAGCGGAGGAATTGAGAGAGCGGGAGATTGAGAGAGCGGGAGATTGAGAGAGCAGGGGATTGAGAGAGCGGGGGATTGAGAGAGCGGGAGATTGAGAGAGCGGGAGATTGAGAGAGCGGGAGATTGAGAGAGCGGGAGATTGAGAGAGCGGGAGATTGAGAGAGC
>Ga0209398_1000971_pt1 | contig 15877 bp, 10 predicted proteins | sample AshMeaBigSpring_FD_184125 | JGI IMG/M metagenome (GOLD analysis project Ga0209398, IMG submission 184125) | Groundwater microbial communities from Big Spring, Nevada to study Microbial Dark Matter (Phase II) - Ash Meadows Big Spring (SPAdes)... | ecosystem: Environmental > Aquatic > Deep... | reverse complement strand
GAAGTAGGTCTTAACGGGGAAATAAGAGCTGTTAATAGAATTGAACAGCGCATTGCAGAAGCTGAAAAAATGGGGTTTGAACAAATTATTGTTAGTAAATACAATAAAAAGAGTTTCGACCCACAGCAATACACTATTAAAGTAACAGCGGTTAGTCAAGTACACGAAGTATATCAATTATTATTTTAATTATGACAGCTTTAATCAAACAATATGCCGCATCGATAGCGCATTTGTTTTTTCCGCATTTGTGTTCCTGCTGCGGTACCGATGTTTTGCACAAAGACACATTATTGTGTGCACCCTGCCTGCACCAATTGCCAACAACGGGCTTTTTGCAGCTACCCAACAATGTTATGGAAGTACTTTTTTGGGGAAGAATCCCAATTGTGGGTGCCGGTGCAGCCTTTTATTATACCAAGCAATCGGCCATGCAGCACCTGATTAAAGAAGTTAAATACCGTAACAACCCACAAATGGGCAAATTTTTAGGGCGTTTACTTGGTTACGAATTGCAAAAAACACACCGTTTTGATGGTGTAGATGCCATAGTTCCTTTGCCACTGAACGACAAAAAAGAAGCGCAAAGAGGCTACAACCAAGCAATGATGATTTGTGAAGGCTTATCCGAAGTATGGCAAAAACCGATTATCGGCAACGCCGTGGCACGAGAGCAATTTACCGAAAGTCAAACCACCTACAACCGGGTAGAAAGGTGGCAAAATATGGAAGGGGTATTTAACATTACCCAACCGGAGGCGTTGGTTGGCAAGCACATTGCCTTGATAGATGATATTGTAACTACAGGTGCTACTTTGGAAGCTTGCGGCAGGGAAATTACTAAGGTTTCAGGCACCAAGCTGAGTATCATTTCGGTGGCTTACACCACTCACTAATGGAAAATAATTGTCCGTAAAGAATGGGGAGAAAGGAGCAAATTGCTGCTCAATAAACTTAACTACTGCTGAACGGTGCCAACGCCCATGCAGCCTAATAGGTAGTACCGGCCCTTGGCTCACCCAACAAAAAAAGGCTACCCTGTAGCCGTTCAAAAATGTTATCGGCGTACAAGTTGTTTTTACACCACTACTTAACTATTTTTAGGGCATGAAGTACTTGTTGTTGCCTATTTTATTGCTGTTGTTAACATTGATGAATAGTTGTCAAAAGGATCGAATTCTTACTAGTAAAGATGCTTTGTTGTATCTATCTGAAGACACTTTGCATTTTGATACCGTATTTACAACAACCGGTTCTACCACACAATATTTCAAAATTTTCAACCCCAATAGCCAAAAATTAATTCTTAGCAATATTCGTTTAATGGGTGGCAATGGTTCTGTATTTAAAGTCAACATTGATGGTGTGCCGGGAAGCAATTTTGACGAAGTAGAAATAGCTGCCGGGGATAGTATTTATGGGTTTGTAACTACCGTCATCAATCCTAACAGCCAAGATTTACCATTTGTAGTGCGCGACAGTTTACAAATTACCTTTAACGGTAATAAGCGTTTGCTTCAATTGGAGGCTTACGGCAAAAATGCCTATTTTTTGCGCAATAAAACCATCACTAAAGATACCACTTGGAGCAAAAAACTACCTATTGTCATCTTGGGTCAGCTAAAGGTCAACGAAGCGGTTACACTTACAATAGAAAAAGGGACGCGCATTTACACCAATGCCTTAGCACCTATACAAATACATGGAACGCTACGTGCTTTAGGAGAAAAACAAGATAGCAACCGCATTTTATTTACCGGCGATCGGCTAGATGAGCCATACAAAAACTATCCAGGTAGTTGGCCAGGTATTTATTTTAATAAAACAAGTAACAACAATATTTTGTCGTATTGCATTATCAAAAATGCCTATCAAGGGGTTATTTGTTTGCAAGAAGCCAGTAACGCCTTACCCAAACTTACGTTACAAGAATGCGTGTTTGATAACATCTATGATGTAGCAATAGGAGCGGGCAAAAGTAGTATAACGGCACGTAACTGCTTGATTAGCAATAGCGGATATGGCGCTTACCTGACCGCAGGAGGCAACTACTCGTTTTTGCATTGCACTTTTGCCGGCATTGGCAATAATTATGTAGCCCACAAAAATGCCACATTCACCGCTACCAATGCCGATGCAGATGGCAATACCGATGCGCTCAGTTGCACTCTAGACAATTGCATTGTTTATGGCGAGGGCGGCACTGTGGACAATGAACTGGTAGTAAGTAAAAAAGGGAGTAATCCTTTTTTGGTTGCTGTGAATAATACACTCTATAAGAACAAAAATGCCAACAACCTCATTGGTTTTACTAACTCTATCAACAACCAATTACCCCAATTTACTACAATTGATGTAACGAAAAGAATTTTTGACTTTAGATTAAAAGCTACCTCACCTTGTATCAATACCGGCAATAGTACTTACGCCATTACCACCGATTTAGATGGCAACCCTCGTCCGGTTGGTATACCCGATATGGGCTGCTACGAAATGCCCTAACATCCCGTTTTGGAAATGGCCTTCTTAGCTTGTTGGTCGTACATCATTTACAGCGTTTACCTTTAATAACGGCATTGCAATTATTTATCCTTTTTTAACACAACCTTTTTAAAGCATTTGCCGTTATTTACCATTATTACTTTAAATTTTCTTTATCATAAAATCACTGATTATGAAATTTATTCTTGCTTTAGTTGCCGCTATTGCGTTGGCATCTTTTACATTGCCTCTTAATAATTCCATACACCAATTCAAAGTAACGAGCATTGAAGGAGGCACTATTGATTTTGCTAAATTCAAGGGTAAAAAAATATTGGTGGTAAATGTGGCATCTAAATGCGGCTATACCAAACAATACGAAGGCTTACAAAAATTGTACGATGCCAATAAAAACAAATTGGTCATCGTTGGTTTCCCGGCAAACAACTTTGGTGCTCAAGAACCTGGAAGCAACGAAGAAATTCAAGAATTCTGCAAGGCTCGTTTTGGAGTAAGCTTTCCAATGGCCAGTAAAATTAGTGTTAAAGGAGGCGACATTGCCCCTATATACAAATGGCTTACCACAAAAGCAGAAAATGGAGTACTTGATGCTACCGTTGGCTGGAACTTCAATAAATTTTTGTTGGATGAAAAAGGCCAACTATTGGCTTATTTTCCCAGTAAAGTTGACCCTAATGGGGAAGAAATTGCACAATATTTAAAGTAGTGCACACCTGCAAATAAGCGTAAGGATTTTGTAAGCGCTCAATAGCTTTTCTACGGTGCTTTGTATTTATCTTCGCCTTATGCAGTTCAAAGATATTATTGGCCAACAAGCCGTAAAGCAACACCTGACCGAAATGGTAGAACTAAACCGTTTGAGTCATGCGTTGCTTTTTTTGGGTAAAGAAGGCAGTGGTGCATTGCCACTTGCTATTGCTTTTGCACAATACATTGTTAGTATGCCTACCGCTGCACCCGTTGTGGAAGATTTGTTTGGCGGCATGAGTGCATTATCGTCTGAACCTGCATTTATACATCCCGACAACATTGCTACACAACCGGCCTTTCAACGTGCCGAACAACTGATACATCCTGATTTGCATTTTTCTTATCCCGTTATCAGTAAAAAAAGTGGCGACAAACCCAAAAGCACTGATTTTATTGCCGAATGGCGCGACTTTGTAAAGCAATTCCCCTACGGAAATGTGTACGATTGGCTGCAATTTATTGGAGCCGAGAACAAACAAGGCAATATAACCGCCGAAGAGTGTAACGACATTATGCGGCAGTTAAACCTTAAAAGTTTTGAAAGCGAATACAAAGTATTGGTATTGTGGATGCCCGAATACTTAGGTAAAGAAGGCAACAAATTGCTCAAATTGATTGAAGAACCACCACCTAACACCATATTTATACTTGTTGCCGAAAACGAAGAACAAATTATTGCTACTATTTTAAGTAGATGTCAACTAATTAAAATACCTACCCTAAACACCACCGATATACAAGAAGCCTTGATGGCGCGTGCCAACGCTCCCGAACATACGGCACAACAAATAGCGGGCATTTGTGAAGGCAATTACCGCGAAGCCTTACAACTACTACAACACGCCGAAGAAGATTGGCTCAGTTTACTGCGCGATTGGCTTAATGCTACGCTGAAAGGAGGACCTTTTGCACAAGTACAATTTACTGAAGAACTGAGCAAACTAGGCCGCGAAAAGCAAAAACAATTTTTACGGTATTTCAACCATTTATTAGCCCAAAGCATTCGCATCAAAATATTGGGAGCAGATCAGGTAGCTGTAGGCGAAAAAGAAAAAGATTTTGCTGTCCGACTCAACAAAATAGCTAGCGTAAGCCAACAGCAAGCTATTGTGGAAGAAATAGACAAAGCAGCCTATTTTATTGAACGAAATGCCAATGGTAAAATGCTTTTTCAAGCACTTACTATCAAACTACTGCACATTATTAAAAATAAAATAGTCATATCTGTATAATTTTTTTCCATTTTTGGCACTTTGGGAATAATATATTCACAGTTTATTCAGGTTATTAACATTTCATCGAATAATTTTAGGCATCCCTTATGATTTAACCTAAAACTAATTGATGCCATGCAGTATCCAACTATCCTTTTGCGCACCTTTTGTGCATTTTTTGTAGCCATGTTGTTGTTAGGCAAAACATGTATTGCCCAATTTCCGTATTCGCAGTTTGGGGTTTCATTATGTGGACCCGAATTTGGTCAGGACCAAATTCCCGGCATTCTAAACAAAGATTATGTATACCCAAGAACAGATGAGGTCAATTATTTTGCCAACAAAGGAGTCAGCATTGTTCAATTGCCTTTTAGATGGGAAAGATTGCAAAAACAATTGGGTGCCGAATTGGATATGGAAGAAGTGAATAGAATGAAAACCCTCATTTACGACTGCGAATTTAGGGGCTTGATGGTTATCTTAAACATGCACAATTTTGGCCGCTACAAAAACAGAGGTGAAGAATTGGTGTTGGGATCGGCACAACTACCAATCAAATACCTGCGCGATTTTTGGAAAAAAATGGCTATTGCTTTTAAAGCCAATAAAAACATTTATGCGTTTGATATTATGAACGAACCGCACGATTTGGGCGAAAACGTATGGTTTAATGCCGCACAGCAAACCATTTGGGGTATTAGAGAAATAAATTCCACCCTAACTGTAATGGTGGAAGGCGATCATTATGCCAATGCCAACGTTTGGGAAAAATTTAGCGATAACCTGAAATATTTAAAAGACCCCTCTAACAAAATTGTTTTTAATGCCCATTGCTATTTTGACCACGATGTTTCTGGCCGATATACCAAAAGCTACGAACATGAAGGAGCGCATGAACAAATTGGCGTACAACGAGTAAAACCTTTTATCGATTGGATCAAAAAAAATGGTGTTAAAGGTTATGTTGGCGAATTTGGCGTACCCCGCAACGATGCAAGATGGTTGCCGATTTTAGAAAATTTTTTGGAATACCTTACTGCCAACCATATCAGCGGCTCCTATTGGGCAGCAGGTCCATGGTGGAAAAACTATCCTCTATCGCTAGAACCGGTAAATGGACAAGACCAACCACAAATGGCGGTATACACCAAGTACATCAACAGCAGTAACAATGTTGCCAAAAATAACACCTTCAAAAACACCCCACCACAAGCCATTCAACTAAACTCGTATAGTGCCCGGTAAAATTTATCCAATCTAATTTTTTGCATACATACAACCTGCGCATGTACCACTGTTACGTATTCTTAACCTCCTATGCTAGTCCACAATCGCATAAGCCCATTACTTACTTGATGTGGAAAATAACAATTGTTAGTAGAAGTATACACATAAAATAGTTACTTTTGAAACGGTGCAGTAAGAAACGGTGCGACGCTAACATAGAGGAGTCGGGAAGTGTGTGGCCTAATATATTTATCATTTATCAACAACCCTAGATACAATTTGTACACCAAAGTCCGTTTTTGGGCATGTTGGTGGTTCGTTTTAACTATCTCTGTTGCTATGCAACAAAGGGTTCGGATATTGAATACTTATGCCTCCTATTCCACTTGTTGTTTAGTGTAGCCCCTATTGTTACCGTTATTTTATAACAAATTACCTTTATTAAACAATCAATATGGGATGTGGATCTTGTGGCACAGGTAAACCGAATGGTTGCAAAAGCAACGGCGGTTGTAGTTCAGGTGGCTGTAACCGCATGAACGTACACAATTGGCTTTCCGACTTGCCAATAACGGATACCGATAATAGTTGCCAAATTGTAGAACTTAGCTTTAAACAAGGCAGTAGAAAAGATTATTACCGCAATAGTATTCAGCAATTTTTTGAAAAAGGAGAATTGGTTACAATTGAAGGTGCCGGCGGATTTGATGTGGGAGAAGTGAGCCTTACCGGCGAATTGGTACGCCTGCAATTGAAGAAAAATGGCATTGACGAGCATAATCCCGACATCAAAAAAATACTGCGTAGAAGTACCGATAGAGATATTGAAAGCTACCAAATTAGCAAAAATAGGGAACCAAAAATGCTTGCGCGTAGCCGCGAAATTGCCCGGGAACTCAAACTGCAAATGAAGTTGAGCGAAATTGAAATCCAAGCCGATGGTAAAAAAGCCACTTTCTTTTATACAGCCGACGACAGAGTTGATTTTAGGGAAATGATCAAACAATTTGCTGCCGAATTTAAACTTAAGGTAGAAATGCGTCAAATTGGAATTCGGCAAGAAGCTGCCAAAGTGGGCGGTATTGGCAGTTGCGGACGCGAATTGTGTTGCAGTACTTGGCTACACGAATTTAAAAGTGTGAATACGACTGCGGCTCGCTACCAAAATTTATCTATCAACCAAACCAAGCTAAGCGGACAGTGTGGCAGATTAAAATGTTGCCTCAACTTTGAACTTGATACTTATTTGGATGCATTACAACATTTCCCCGACAATGTAGATACCTTAGAAATTGAAAGAGGTAATGCCTTTTTGATCAAAAAAGACATCTTTAAAAATTTGATGTGGTACATGATTCAGGGAGGCAGTAAGCATTATCCTTTATCTATTTCTCGTGTAAAAGAAATAAAAAAACTGAATACCCAAGGTATTAAGCCTGCCGATTTAGAACCGGTTGATGTAACTACAGGCAAACCAAAAGAAATTGAACCACAGTTTGTAGACGTAGTAGGCCAAATTAGTTTGCGTAGTTTGGAAAAAGGCGATCGAAAACGCAGAGAAGAAATGCAACGAGATAGCCGAGAAAACAGAAATCAGTCTCGCGACCGCCAACAAAGACCTCCATTTAATTCAAATAGAGACGCTCGCAACGATAACCGACCTGCAACGGGTGCGCCTATCCATAACCCAAAACGTGAGCAAGCTCCCAAAAATTCTGATCGGCAAGCACCACCGCGCAACGCACAAAACGACAGGCAAAACACACCGCCACAACAAGGCAATAGAAACAACCAACAAGCAAATAGACAACAAAGACCCACAAACCGACCGCCGGCAAATGCGCCAATACAAACAAACGATACTGCTAAAAGCGGTATTGTACCACCACCGCCCGATGCCCCTTTAGCCAATGCTACTGATGCTCAGGCGCCTCGCAACAACAACCGACCGCCACAACATAGGCACAACAGAAACCGACCCCCGCACAATAGGCAAGGTGGTGGGGGCAATAATCCTAATCGTCCACCACAGGATAAAAAATAATCATCAAAAAGGCCGTCGCAAAACAATTGTGACGGCCTTTTTGATTCAAAGAAAATATTTTTGAAAAAAAGTATGTAATTTCCTCAGAAAATGCATCCTCTTTTACAAACAAATCTATGCAAGCACATATGAAAAACGATTTGCAAATTCAAATACCCAAACCTTGCCACGAAAATTGGAATACAATGACGCCTGATGCAAAAGGGCGCTTTTGTGGAAGCTGCGCAAAAGTGGTGGTGGATTTTAGCGTGATGACCGATAATGAAATAGTGCGCTTTTTAAAAAATAATACTGGCAGCACTTGCGGACATTTTACACGCGACCAACTAGAAAGGCCTATAATAGAAACACAATTACAACCCAAACGAACATGGCGCTATTGGTTGGCTTCGATTGCATCACTATTGACAATGCTGGAACAATCGAATGGCCAAAATAAGTCAAGTATCCAACAATTAACAGACACCACGAATGAAAGTATTGTGGAGAAGGCATTATTGGGCAAAGTGGCCTATCTGCCAATTGAAAACAAAGTGCTTGGCCGTGTTGTTGATGAGCAAAATAGACCCCTGCAAGGTGCATCCATCCTGATCAAAGACTCCAAAATTGGCACTTCTACCAAAGCTGATGGTACTTTTGCTTTAGTCGCAAATAAAAAAAATGTTACAGTGGTGGTTTCATATATCGGTTATACTACAAAAGAATTGCTACTTGTGGCTAATGACGAAACCAAATTAATAAAACTAGCACTAGCCATAGATGACATGATGATGGGTGAGGTGATTATTACTAAATCAACAAAAAAACGAAAAAACCTAGTTGAAAAACCATCACTATTAGATAGCTTGTCTAGACTAGTTACTAAAGCATTTACCATTTACCCCAATCCTATCAGCACCAATGAAGTGATAAACATTGCTATAAAAGAAGCCGGCAGTTATGAAGTGCATCTCTTAAATAACCAATCAAAAATTTTAATGCGTAAAGTACTGAATACGCAAACTTCAAAACAGCACATATCTTACACTTTACCTACAAGTATTCACCAAGGCATTTACTATGTACGATTGATAAACACCACAACAAACAAGGAATGGACAACCCAATTGGTGGTACAATAAATTGAAAGCTAATGTAGTAGAAAATGAAGTTCAGCAGTCTTTGATATTTAAATATTTAATCACATATATAAAAGCATAGGAAGGGTACACTACAAGTAAATAGTAAACTGAAAAACAATAAGTATATCAAGTATATCTTAAACAATACTAAATCGAATTGCCTTTTACATACACGGCATCTACCGTTAATTCTTGGATAAATGTACTACCGGCCAAGCAAGCCATCATTCGCTGAAAAGCAAGGCTTGCTAATTTGGCTCCACTTGTTTCAATATAACAAATATTGGGATGAAACAATTGAGGAATAAAACCATTGCTGATAGCAATGACGCCAATTTGGCTAGGAATGGCAATATTGTTTTGTTGAAGCGTTTTCATTGCACCAATCAACACCTCGTCGCTCATGCAAAAAATAGCATCTATACTACGCGTTGTGTTCAAACATTTTTGGGTAATCAACATGGACTCATCCGATGAATGTGCAAATTCAATATACAATTGTGCAGCTGAGGTGGCCGTTGCAAAAGCCTCTTCAAAAGCCTGTAATCGCTTGTGGGTAATGGACATTTTAGCGTTACCAAACAATGCTAAAATATGTTGATACCCCTTTTCTATCAAACAGTTTGCCGCCAATTGGGCTGCGGCAATATCGGCTACACATACTTTATTACAGCTATTGATAGGCGGTACTTTGTCGAAAAAAATAACCGGTGTATCCAGATCTTCCATTTTCAAAAAAGCAGTTGTATCGGCCGAATTGGGCGATAAACATACAAATACCCCGGCTACTTTATTGGCTCTAAACAACTTCAAACTTTGCAATTCTACCTGCGGATCATCGCACGACTGTACAATTAATAGGGAGTAGCCATTTTTGCGGGCATCTTCTTCTAAGGTAGCAATAAAGGCTTGGTAAAAGTTGTTGGATAACGTAGGTAGAATAACCCCAAATAACTTGCTATGATGGTTGCGCAAATTGATGGCATAAGTATTTGGCTCGTATTCGAGCGTAGCGGCTAATTCCTGCACACGCTTTTTGGTATGTTCGGCAATATCGGGATGGTTTTTCAATGCCCTAGATACGGTAGAAATACTGATATGTAACGCCTCAGAAATCTTTTTTAAAGTGGCTTCTGTTTTCATAAGCAATAGCAATGATGTAAATATAATGCTACTGCATAAGTTGTGTTCTCTTTTAAGCTAAAAATTCAGTTTTCACCCTCTATTTGGCATTGTTGCTACCCAATGTGAGGCAATATTTGTTGCGCATTTTGTACAACAATGGCTACCTGCAACCGTAGTTACAAAAAAGTTATGCACCGCAAACATTTTCGCAAACATTACCGCAAACGTTTGCAGTATAATTGGGTTTAAAACCAATTATTCAATTACCGCTTATGAATAGTTTTGGCTTGTCATTCTTATTCTAACAACCATAAACCTTGCCAAATGAAAAAAAATCTTCTTTTTTTGATGCTATTGCTATTGTCTGTAGCCGTAGTGTATGCACAGCAAGCTACCCAACTAAAAGGCCAAATTAAAGGTACTAAAAACGAAATTTTAGCGGGTGCTACCATTACTTATGTAGCCGGTGGCCGAAATGCCGTAGCCGACGAAATGGGCAACTTTGTATTAAATGGATTGCCTACTACTGCTAATGTAGTAGTAAATGTTACCTACACAGGGTATGCGACCACCACACAAACGTTCGATTTATCGAAAGGAACACTTACCAATGTAGTTATCACCCTCAAAGCAGATCCACTTGCACTAAGCGAAGTAGTGGTAACAGGTACCACCGGTAGTAAATCAAAATTGGGCACAAGCGTATCGGTTAGTACCCTTAAATATGATGAGGTTACAAAAGCTGCACCGCGAACCACAGCCGAAATTTTTAGATCTATTCCGGGTATCAAAGCGGAAGCATCGGGTGGAGATGGTAATACCAATATTACCGTTCGTGGTATTCCTATTTCGGCAGGTGGTTCCAAATACTTGCAACTGCAAGAAGATGGCTTGCCTGTATTGCAATTTGGCGATATTGCTTTTGCTACAGCCGACATCTTTTTAAGAGCCGATCAATCCATTGGTAAAATAGAAGCCATTAGGGGCGGTTCTGCTTCAACTTTGGCTTCTAATTCGCCGGCAGGCATTATTAACTTTATTAGTAAAAATGGCAACACCGAAGGTGGTACCATTGGCGTTACTTCGGGCCTTGATTATGGCACTACCCGTACCGACTTTAACTATGGCGGTGCTTTGGGAAATGGGGTAAACTTTAATGTAGGTGGTTTTTATCGCTTAGGCGAAGGACCACGTACAACCGGCTACACCGCCAACAACGGTGGACAACTGAAAATGAATTTCACAAAATCGTTCAAAAACGGATACGCTCGCTTGTACGTTAAGTATTTAAACGACAGGGCAGCCGCTTATATGCCTATGCCTATACAAGTATCGGGTACCAATGCCAACCCTGTTTACAGCTCGTTGCCTGGTTTTGATGCTTTGAAAGGAGCTTTGCACTCTCCTTATTTACAGCAAAATTTGGGTTTGGGTGTTAATGGCGAACTGCGCAGAAGCGATGTAGCCGATGGTATGCACCCGGTTACAAAATCGGTAGGAGCCGAATTTGTGTTTGACCTTGGTAACAATTGGAGTGTAGAAGAAAGGGCAAGATATGCTGCTAATAAAGGGCGCTTTGTTGCACCATTTCCTGCACAAGTAGGTAGCACGGCCTCCGTATTGGCTACCGTAGCTACCGCCACCGGTGCCAACTTAACGGGTGCCACTCTTCGCGATGCAGTTACGGGCAATACCTATACTGGCACTAATGCAATGGTGGTACACATGTTTGATACCGAATTGAACAATTTTGACAATATGGTTAACGATATAAAATTGAAGAAGAAATTTGCAAATGGAAACGTGTTATTCGGATTTTATAAATCGTTCCAAAATATCAACATGTCGTGGCTTTGGAACTCATATGTAACCGAACTCAATGGCAAAGGTGCCCATCCGTTGAATGTAATAACTGCCGGAGGACAAAATATTTCGCAAAACGGCTTGTTTGCCTATGGTGTGCCGGTTTGGGGTAATTGCTGCCAACGCAACTACGATTTAAAATACGACATTTCGGCTCCTTATGCTGCTGTAAACTTAGATGCTACCGATAAATTAAATGTAGAAGCTAGTGTTCGTTGGGATTTGGGCAATGTAACAGGTAACTATGCCGGTGCTGTACAAAAAGCGTTTGATGTAAACAACGACGGTACCATTTCGGCTAATGAACAAAGCGTTTCGGCTATTGACCATGCCAATGCCAAACCTGTAAATTACGATTACAATTATGTTTCTTATTCGGTAGGTGCCAACTACAAACTAAGCAATTCAAGAGCTGTATTTGCCCGCTTTAGTTCAGGTGCTGTAGCCAAAGCTGATCGTTTAATCTTTACCCCCAATGTACTGGCCGACGGATCTGCAAAAGGAACTACCGACAACATTACCCAAGCTGAGGTTGGTTACAAAAGCAACTTCAATAAAGGTGCTGTATTTGTAACAGGCTTTTATGCCAATGTAAATGAAGCAGGTGGCTACGAAGCTACTACCCAACGGGTTATTGAAAACCACTACAAATCTTACGGTATAGAATTGGAAGCTTCTTACAACTTTTCTAAAGCAATAAGTGTTCGCGGTAGTGCTACTTATACCAAAGCCGAACTAACCGATGGCGCTAATAAAGGTAAAAGACCAAGAAGACAGTCTCCACTTATTTATAGTTTGATGCCTACCTACAATGCCGGTAATTTTAGTGCTGGAATTGGTTTAATTGGTACAGGTGCTTCATATGCTCAAGACGATAACTTATTGAAATTTAAAGGTTACGTTATGGTAAATCCGTACGTAAGCTACAAGTTTACCAAAGCGCTTGTTGCTTCTTTAAATGCCAATAACTTACTGAACACCATTGGCATCACTGAAGCCGAAGAAGGTGCTATTACCGAAAACACCAACAACATCATTCGGGCACGGTCTATCACAGGTCGTACTATTTCGGCTACCATTTCCATCAACTTTTAGTGAAAATGGTTTCCCCTCAATAGGTATTTTTTCATAAAAGAGTCCCCCCTTATTTGCCATTAGTCATTGTACTGTTACAAAACCTAATGGCAAATATTTTTTGTTCCACTCAAATTATTGTTATGTTAGATGCTTTTGGAAAAACAGATTTGGATAAACAGGCCATATTGCTATTACAAAATATGGCTTCTGACGGATTTTTAAAAGCCTCCACCAACCACACCGATAATTACAATCGAGTTTGGGCACGCGATGCCGCCGTAGGTATTTTGGCCATTCTGAGTGCCAACCAAACCAATCTTTACCCCGCAGCATGCAAAAGTTTGTTGTTGTTACAGCAAGCCGCTAACAGCTATGGACAAATTCCATCTAACGTAGCTTTAGACCCGTCAGGTCAACCATCGTCTGTAAGTTATGGCGGCACCGTTGGCAGAACCGATGCAGGCTTTTGGTGGATGATTGCTACTGTTTTGTATTTGCAAAAACAACCTACCGAAGCCTTGGAAAAAGTTGCATTACCGCAAGCGGAACAGCTTTTTAAGTTGGCCGACATTTGGGAATTCAACGGCAAACACCTCATGTATGTACCAATGAGTAGTAATTGGGCCGACGAATACATCACCAATGGATATGTTTTGTACGACCAACTGTTGCGCTATTGGGCCTTGGAATTAGCGGCAAATTATTGGAACAACCCACATTGGAAAGAAAAAGCCGGGCAAGTAAAACTTGCCATCAAACAACATTTTTTACTTGAGGCCGAGTTTGAAGGATCTTTGTTTACACAATTTCAACAATTACAATTAGCCAATTGGGATATTTCGCAGCAATTCATTGCATCTTTTTCCCCCGGGCAAATTGTGTATAGGTACGATGGTTGGTCTATTGCTTTATTATTATTATTAGATATTCCTTCGACTGCAACAAAACAAAAACTGATATCCCTGCTACAACAAATGGTGGTAGCACCCAATGCCATTGGCATACCCGCATTTTGGCCAAGCATCGAAGCATCCGAAACAGATTATGCTACTTTAGTATTTAATCACCATTATCGGTTCAAAAACAAGCCGGGTCATTTTCACAATGGCGGCATATGGCCTGTAATCAATGGGTTTATGGTGGCTGCATTGGTTATCCAAAACGAAGTATTGTTGGCTAGCCAATTGCATACCATTACACAGCATTTATTACAAAACAGCTTTGCACAGCACCCATTTGCCGAGTACTTTGACGCCGCTACCGGCTCGCCACAAGGGGTTAGTGAGCTTTGCTACTCTGCCTCAGGATGGATATTGGGCCATCAGGCGTTACAACATCCTATTACTATTGATGGCCTATTAAAACCTTACAACCTTAGCAAAGCGGCTATTTATCAAAAAGTACTGGTATTGGCAGCACAAGTACTTACACACATCAGCTATCAATCCAATAAAGTTATTTGCATTGCTATTGCGGGCGAATCGGGCTGCGGCAAAACAACACTTGCTAACGCCCTAAAAAACCTGCTGGAACAACAGCAACAAAAGGTTTTATTGCTGCATCAAGATAATTACTTTAAGTTGCCACCTCATCAAAATCACCAAGCCCGATTGGCCAACTTTGAGCACATAGGCACCCATGAAGTTGACTTTTACCAATTAGAACAACACATTCAAGCCGTTAAGCATAGAACAAACAACACCCTCAACATACCCGTAATGAATTGGCAAACCGACACTTGCGAAGTAACTGCTACAGACATTCGGCAAACACAAATCATTATTGTAGAAGGCACATATACCATGTTGCTTAAAGACGCCAACCACAAAATATTTATTACCACCAATTACAAGCAAACACGCAACAATAGAATTGAAAGAAACCGTGAAACCGTCACCGATTTCATTGAACAAGTACTTGAAAAAGAAAGTGCCATTATTCAATCGCATGCTCCGCTTGCCCATATTTGGATTAATGAACACATGCACCTACACACAGCACTTCCTATTGAATCATGCAATTAAACCGACCCAATCATGGAAATACGCATTGGTAAACAACAACTTAGCTTTTGGCAAATCATCAATATGAATGTTGGTTTTTTTGGTTTGCAATACAGTTTTGGTTTGCAGCAAGCCAATATGAGCCCTATTTATTCGTACTTAGGTGCCGAGGAAAGTAAGCTACCTTATTTATGGTTGGCCGGCCCCATTACAGGTCTACTCATTCAGCCAATAGTAGGCGCTATGAGCGATAAAACCCAAACCAAATGGGGGCGTCGCACACCCTATTTTTTAATTGGTGCGTTATTTTGCAGTATTTGTTTGTTTCTAATGCCCTACAGCAGCAGCGTTTGGATGGCGGCAAGTATTTTGTGGATTTTAGATGCCGCTAACAATATTACACAAGAACCTTATCGTGCATTTGTTAGCGATAAATTACCTAGTCAACAGCATGCTATTGGTTTTTTAACACAAAGTGCATTCACCGGTCTTGGCCAAACCCTTTCTTACCTAACGCCTACCCTACTAATTTTTTTTGGCGTTAGCAAAACTGCCCACAATGCCCACAACATTCCGCTTACTACAGTCATCGCCTTTATCATAGGTTCGGTTATATCTATTGCGTCTATACTATACACACTTAGTACTACTAAGGAAAATCCGCTTACCACTGCCGAAAAACAACACCTTACGCAGTTACCCAAAGGCACATTAGCCACCTTTACCGATATTTTTCAGGCATTTAGCCAAATGCCTATTGCTATGAAACAAATGATTCCAATGATGTTTTTTAGCTGGTATGCCATGTTCATTTATTGGATATACATTGCCAAGTGCCTCTCTCAATCAGTTTTTCATACCGATGCACAGGGTGGCTTTCGCAATGCCGAGCTGCTTGCCGGTCAATTAGGTGCTTATTACAATTTTATTGCATTCGGCTCCGCATTCATT
>Ga0209398_1000967_pt1 | contig 15917 bp, 13 predicted proteins | sample AshMeaBigSpring_FD_184125 | JGI IMG/M metagenome (GOLD analysis project Ga0209398, IMG submission 184125) | Groundwater microbial communities from Big Spring, Nevada to study Microbial Dark Matter (Phase II) - Ash Meadows Big Spring (SPAdes)... | ecosystem: Environmental > Aquatic > Deep... | reverse complement strand
AGAAATGTCTAATTGACCCTTCTCAATCAAAAGCTAGAGTTGATCAATAATTCGATCCTGTTCTTCCCGATCACAGGATGCAAAATAATCTTGGAATTCTTTGAGCATATTCAAAATTTGGCTCAAAATTAATACATTTTTTTAGAACATAGCTAAAATAATTTGTTTATAGTGGTCATATTTTAAAAATATCGAAACCCATGTTTCCCATAAAGTGGTTCTTTATTTTGCCAATTTTGAATTAGAAAAAATAAGCAGGGGGTAAGAATAAAAAAAGCCGCTGTGGGAGCAGCGGCTATATGATTAATCAGAAAAAATAAGAATTAATTTCTATTAGTAGCAGACATATATCGCATCACATAATAGAGCAGCTGGCCTAATGAAGCTAAAGCGGCTATCACATAGGTAGAAGCAGCCCATCGCAATGCGCTGGACGCCTGTGATTGTTCCTGAGGCGTGGTGATGTTTGCGGTTTTTAGCCAAGCCAATGCGCGAGCGCTCGCATCAAATTCTACTGGAAGGGTGATAACTGTAAAGAGGGTAGTGAGGCCAAAGAGCAAAATGCCTATCAGTAACACCATGGGTGATCCCTGGGTAGCCATACCCAAACCGATCATAAGAATCCACGGGGTGATTTTGCTACTTATATTGAGTGCAGGCACCATTTTTGAACGAAATCCCAGCCAGGTGTAAGCATTGGCATGCTGTACGGCGTGACCACATTCGTGTGCAGCTACGGCGGCAGCCGCTACGGTGGGCTGTTCATATACCCATTCACTGAGGTTTACCGTCTTATTGGCTGGGTTATAATGGTCGGTTAATTGACCGGCTACGGAAATAACCTTCACATCATTTATTCCATTTTCCTTAAGCATAAGCTCCGCCACCTGGCGACCAGTAAGACCGGTGCGCATAGGCTGCTGCGAATATTCTTGAAATTTTGATTTAAGACGATTTCCTGCCCACCAGCTGAGGAGCATAAAAACCGCGGTAATGACATAATATACGATCATATTTATTTTTTTTAATTTTTTACTTATTACAAATGGTATTTTTGAAAAATAAGTTCATCATTCAGATTTCTTAAGAGACGAATAGATTAATTTTCGTCTCTCATTTGCGGAAAAAATATTACCTCCTGTATGCTGGGCTGGTTTGTCATAATCATAGCTAGGCGATCTATGCCTATACCAATACCGGCTGTAGGGGGCATTCCATATTCTAGAGCGCGCAAAAAATCTTCATCCATGGTCATCGCTTCTTCATCACCTCTTATGCCCAGTGCCACCTGCTCCTCGAAACGGGCTCGCTGATCTATGGGATCATTGAGCTCAGAGAAGGCATTGCAGATTTCTTTACTATTGCAAATAGCCTCAAAACGCTCTACAAAGGCGGGATTGTCCGCTTTTCTTTTGGCTAAGGGACTCATTTCTACGGGATAGTCGGTGATAAAGGTGGGCTGAATAAGGTGTGGCTCCACATGTTCGCCAAAGATAGCATCTATGAGCTTGCCTAAAGCCATAGCAGGCTCCACGGGCACTTTAAGGTCTCTACATACCTGCCTCAGTGCTTGCTCATCTAGGCTATCTATATCAACGCCGGTAAATATACGGATGGATTCAAACATTGTATATCTCTTCCAGGGTCGCTTAAAACTGATGATGTGCTCGCCTACCCGTATTTCGGTACTGCCCTGAAGAGCGATGGCAGCATTTTCGAGCATGGCTTCGGTAAAATCCATCATCCACTTATAATCTTTATAGGCTACGTAAAGCTCCATCATCGTAAACTCAGGATTGTGAAACCGGCTCATCCCTTCATTGCGAAAGTCTTTAGCAAATTCAAACACACCATCATAGCCACCCACAATGAGTCTTTTTAGATATAACTCATTGGCTATGCGCAGATAGAATTTCTTATCCAGCGTGTGATGATGGGTCACAAAAGGTCTGGCTGCGGCCCCACCATAAAGTGGTTGTAGAACCGGGGTCTCTACTTCCAGGTATCCGTGGCTTATCATAAACTGGCGCATAGATTGTACCAGGGTCTGTCTTTTTATAAAGATGTCCCGCACTTGGGGGTTTACTATCAGATCCACATAGCGCTGGCGGTATCGTAGCTCCGGATCGGTAAAAGCATCGTAGAGGACGCCGTCTTTCTCTTTTACGATGGGGAGTGGCTTGAGGGATTTAGACAGAAATACAAATTCGCGGGCATGGAGGGTTATCTCTCCGGTTTTTGTTTTAAACATATAACCTTTTACACCTATAAAATCACCTATATCTAAAATCTTTGCAATTACATTATCGAAAAGGGATTTATCTTCTCCTGGAGAAATCTCCTCTTGCTTAAGATAAACTTGCAGCCTACCGTGGCTGTCCTGCACTACCAGAAAGGCGGCTTTGCCCATTAATCGCTTAGACATCATACGTCCGGCCAGGCACACCTCGCCCGTGCATTCCGGATCCGTTTCATATTTTGCTTTTATCTCGGTACTATAGGCATTTACGGGATACTCGGCAGCCGGATAGGGATTAATTTTTAGTTCTTGTAACTGTTCCAAGGCCTGGCGTCGCACTATTTCCTGTTCGCTTAAATCAATTTTCATCCTACATGTGGGTCTTAGGGGTGCAAAGTTATCAAAATACGATCGCAAACGGGCAAAAAGCTTAAAATAATTCAGTTACAGATTAGCTACCATTGCCCCCTTTCAGCTATGTCCATAAATAGTATGCTGCCCGTTAGGTCCTCTTTATCTGATAACTGAATACCTATTCTATCGCGTTTATTAAACCGCCCTCAATAAAATGAATGTCATATAGATAAGGAAAATTAGGGCGATCCCCTGCCTGCATCGAAGATACATCGAATCCTAGATACCATCGTAAATGCAGGCTGGGTAGGGCTATGCACTTGTACTCCTCGCTCCCCCTATGACTGCTTCGACTCCGCTCAGCCCTCATCAGGGAACCGCTGTGGGGTACCGTTGCTATCCCTATCGCTGGAACAACCTTTAACCCAGAATAAGCATTAGAATTATATAGCTATAAAATTCTACTTTCTATCTATTACTGTACTCAATTTTCTGTCCTCAACTTAGTTTTTACTACGATTCAGGAGAAAAATTCCGTGCCTCCTAGCTATTTTGTATAATTTCCTTTCATTACAAAGACTAACACTGTTTTCGGGTTTAAATAAACGACATTACCTCTAAAATCTTGGTTGCCTTTGAGCTAATAGTACTATTTTGTTTACGGTCAGAAACCTTTATATACAGAACTAAGTATCCATCTTTTCATACTGAAACAGAGGTGTAAGCTATGGCGTTTTATACACGGCATAAATAAAAATAGCCTAGTATAGTGAATCATAGTTTTATAGAAAATCTGCCACTCCATACGCATAATCATCTCTCATAGGGCTAAGATAATACTTTCCCTCTCACGCTATGATCAGAGCCCTTATAAGCACTCATATTATTCAGGGCTTCTCAGGGAAACCTTTTTTGGCCATACGGCGATCCATTCTTTTTTGGGTGCGTGGGTTTAAATAGCGCACCGAGGTGACGGGATGTATCTCATACCAGTCATGCCCTTTGTCTATGGCGAGTGTACCGGTTACAGAAACCCGTTGAAAGATGTGAGGCCTCACGGGAAATTGTAGTCCACAATCGCCGCAGACATCTATTACGGATTTTCGCCGGCCCTGGGCACATATAATCTCAGCTATTATAAATCCCCTAAAACACCTACGTGTAATGCCCAGACCCGAACTTTGCTGTCGGGAGGGTTTTATAGCATAATGGATATCGCCATCATAGGGATTATAAGCCGCTATCCATATACGGCCATCTAGGGTAAAAGGTGTGGCGATGGGATCCAGCCTGCTTGGATGATGTATATACTGCCAGTAGTTGGGCTTAGATCCTACCTTTACCGTGTCTTCTGCCAATAGGGCTTCTACCGTGAGCGTATCAGCCGGTAGCTCTATGGCTGGCTGTATCAGTCGGCCGCAAGATGACCACAGCATCATACCCGCACACAACCAATACACGATCTTCACCCTTTGTGTCATAAAGGGTGTAAAACTATATTATATTAGCTATCATTTAGCAGACCTACGCAAAATAACATATCTTTAATGCCCATATCTGTTTATGACACATCAGAAACCACCCCTATCAGATGAGCTATCGCAGGTAAGCGCGTGGATAACCAAGGGCAGACTTCCTATACGATGGCTGCTACTACCTGCATTGCTGGCACTGGTTCTATATAGCCGCACAGCCAGTTATGGATTTACGCTAGATGATGAAGTCTTTTATCTCAAAAACGAGTCGGTTTAAAAGGGGATATCAGGCATACCATAGACCTTTGCTTACGGCAGCCTCTATATGTTTAATAAGACTACCGGGCTGCTGCCATATCGGCCGCTATTGCTCAGCAGTTTTGCTATAGACAAGAGCCTTTTTAGCAGCAAGCCCGGGCCTGCACATTTCATCAATATATGGCTATATGCGCTTATCGCTATACTGTGTATGTCCTTGCTATGGAGACTATCACCGGACGTGAGTATGGCGATGGCTATACTCTGTGCTCTCTGGTATGTGGTGCATCCTGTACACAGTGAGGTAGTATGTAGTATCAAGAGTAGAGACGAGCTGCTATTAGTACTATGGTCATCGTGCAGTATATGGCTGGCCCTGCGGTATGCCGATAGTAGTAGCAAATTAGCCCTTGCCGGCAGTGTGCTGTGTTTTTTACTGGGTACACTTTCTAAGGAGTCTGGCATCACCCTCGCTGCAGTGATACCCATAGTATGGTGGCTGGGCAGGGGGATTAGCCTCAGACAAGCTATAGTACAGAGCCTGCCCTACTATGTGACAGGTATCCTATATCTCCTACTTTGGAAAACGGTTATTGGACCAGGCAGAACCCCTTATGATACGCCTGAACTGGAAAATATACGCTATGCCACTAAAAGTGTAGGGGAGGCTAGTGCCACTCGTATGGGCTTGCTATGGTACTATCTGAAGATGATGGTATGGCCCTGGCCGCTGAGCTGGGTTTATAGCTACCAGCATATACCCATGATGAACTGGAAGCAACCCATACCCTGGATGGCCCTAGGCGGAGTAGCAGGTATGCTATGGCTGGCGTGGAAATCATGGCCTCATCACCGGCTCATCAGTTTAGGCATATCCATATTTTTAATCACCATGACTCCCACTAGCAATCTGTTTTTCATATCCGGAGCCAATTTTGCAGAGCGATTTCTCTTTTTGCCTACGCTGGGCATCATGATAGCCATAGCAGGACTCTGGCAATATATAACCGATTGCTTTCAAGTCTCATCGAACTACCTCATCCTGACCATGAGTATCGTATGTAGTATCTATGCCAGCTTGACCTCGCAGCGGATACCGGCGTGGAAAGATAATCTTGCTATATTCACATCAGGAGTTATCAATGCTCCGAAAAGTTCGAGGATACAGGCATGCCTAGCCACAGAGTACTACCGCGAAAGTGAAAAAGCTACTGATGCTGCCATCAAAACCAAGTGGATAGATAGCTCTATTGTGCATTATAATAAAAGCCTGGATCTACTACCGACTAATCTGGAAGCTACCGCAGGACTGGCTAATTGTTATACAGCCCAAGGCCGATATATGGAAGCAGCTAGGATGATGCACACTGTATATCTAAAAAAACCCAATGACTATAATGCCCTTCACAAACTGGGAAAAATATACTGGGAGCAAAAACTCAATGACAGTGGGCTATACTACTATACCAAAGCGTATGAGGTAGAGCCTACCTTCGATCAAGGAATAGAAAATATAGCCGGTGTAAGTCTATTTACAGGTAGATATGAAGATGCCATTAGATATGCAGAACAAGGGATAAGATTAAAACCCAGTGCCAGACAGTTATACGCATTTTTATCAGATGCCCATGCCGCTCTAGGTCATACTGCCGAGGCGGAGCGATATAAACAGATATACATGCGTATGAAATAGCCCCTTGATACGGGATGAGGGGAAGGGTAGCTGTGTGTGGTATGACTAAATACTGAAAAAAAACAGATGAAAAATAATAGAGAAATAGATTGTTTGATTTTGAGTGGTAATAAGTTATAAGTGGCATATATTATTTCTATTTTATATACCCGAGCTGAAGATTTCTACACTTGGAAATGAGCGTGGTCATACATCCCCCATAGGTGCTTAATGAATTAATTCTGATCGCAGGCGGTATCATACGTCCGCAGTAAGAAAAAAAAAGAATGACTATAAGAAAGGTAAAAATAGGAGATTTTATATTCAGGGGTGGTGCCAATCTATGCTTTTTCTTTTTCTAAGGATTCTGTTATTTTAGTATAAGGGGATTCATAGCCTCGGATGAGCCAGTGAAAAAAAAAGATAAGATAAGTGGTGAGCTTAAAAAAAACTTCTTACATTTATACGCTGAGAAAAAAACTTTTCGGAATATGAAAAAAATAGCGGCCGCTAAGACAACAACAAATGTCTCGCAAACATCGGAATCGAAAATCCGGATGCGGATATGGCCATATCTGCTAGTGCTTATCACTTCGGTGGGGCTCTATATAAATACCATAGGCCATCAGTATGCGCTGGATGATAATATGACCATTATATCCAATGATTATGTACAGCAAGGCTTAGGTGGTATGAAAGATATATTTACAAAAGATATGCTAGATGCCTATTATCGCCACATGAATGCCGGAGGCAGGCTCAGTGGGGGCAGATTCCGACCTCTCTCCATCGCTAGCTTTGCGCTGGAACAAGAGATAATAGGCACGCGTAAATCCGGCGAATTTAAATCCAGCGAGTGGGACAAGAATAAGAATGGGATACAGGATAAGGAAGAAGATGTATATCGCGATGGCATATACGATGCTAAGGATGCTATGGCCCGTGGATTCGGTATGCGGCATTTCATAACTATTCTATTATACGGTATCTGTGTATGCATAATCTTTTACTATCTCTCTCATATTGTTTTTGCCCGACAAATCTTATTGTCCTTTATCATAACCCTTGTATTTGCTGCCCACCCTATTCATACGGAGGTGGTGGCCAATGTTAAAAGCCGTGATGAGATTCTTTCGTTATTGTTTATCATCGCTACTCTGATAGGCGCTCATAGCTATTATAAAAGTGGCAGACCTAAAGATTTGATACTCACATCAGCAGGTTTTCTGCTGGCCTTATTCTCTAAAGAATATGGGATCACCCTGTTTATCCTGCTGCCCTTATCGCTCTATCTTTTTGAAAAACCGGTTTCAGGTTTTGGCAAACCTGCCTATCTCCGGCTGCTGGGAGCTATGGTGGCCGTTTTCGGTGTGTATATGCTTATGCGGCTACAGGTGGGTCCTTTTTTTAAAGTAGATGCCGGTGTAGAGTCGGAGGTATTAAATAATCCCTATTTACAAGCTACCACCAGCGAGGCATTTGCTACTAAAGTGACGGTATTGCTGAAATATTTATGGTTACTTATCTGGCCGGATCCGCTCATCAGTGATTATGGGTTTAATAGTATAAAATACCATTCGCTTGCCAGTCCCTTTTTTTTAGCTGCAGGTGTGATCTATACCGCTATGGCTTTTTTGTTTTTTTATTATATAAAAAAGAGAAATTGGCTGGCTTTTCCGATCGGTTTTTATCTAGGTCATCTGGCACTAGTGTCTAATCTTATAGGATTTAATCTGGGAGCTACTATGGGCGAGCGCCTCATCTTTCACAGTTCGCTGGGGTATAGCATGGTACTGGGTTATGCCATTTATAGCCTGTGGAAAAACGACAAAACGAGGGTAGTGGGCCAGGTTCTCTTAGGTGTTCTACTACTGGTGTATAGCACCATAACCATAAGCCGAAATCTCGACTGGGAAAATGATGACCGCCTCTTTCTATCCGATGTAGTAAAACAGCCCGAAAGCATCGCCCTCAATAATAATGCCAGCGCCGTATGTCTCTTTCTCACCAATGCCGCAGACAGTGAGGAGAAAAAAAATGAGTATATAAACAATGCAAAAAAATATGCCCACAAAGCTCTATCACTCCAGCCCAATTATGTAAATGCCTTAATAAATTACAGTATATGCTATGGCAAAATGAACCGAGCGGACAGTGCGGAATACTATCTCACAAAGGCAGATTCGCTATACCCTACTCATCCCTTAGTAAAAGAATTAAAGAAAAGTCTGGCCACCACTTTTCATTCTAATGCCCTGCAGTACACCGCCAAGAATGATTTTGGTGCGGCTATACCTCTTCTGGAAAAAGCCTATTTTTATAATAAAGAGAATGTGAAGATCCTCTATGATCTGGGCGTATGCTACTATAATACCGGCGATCCTGCGAAGGCCGTTTCATACTTTAGTAAGGGCTATGCGCTAGATCCCAAGGATGCGGATATACAGCGCATATTACCTCTAATAGGGAAAGAGCCAGATTAGCCGATTGCTCACACCGAGATTTGTTTATAGCCATTGTTTTTGCAGGTTCTATCCGTTTCTTTGTTGTAGGTTTATTGCAATTGCATAAGAATGCTGGCATCTAATTGCTGGCCCATAGATTGTGCTTTGGCGGCATCGGCTTTAGCAGCCTCTTTTAGTCCTAGCATTAGATAGGTTTTAGCCCTTTCAGCATAGATGGGGCCGAAATTTCGCTTATCCAGACTGGCGGCTTTATTGAGATCGGGCAGGGCCTTATCCGGCATATTTAGAAGATTATAGCACATAGCCCGCTGATGGTAGGTTTCGGCTTCGCCGGGAAGGAGACGAATGCGGCTGCTATGATCTTTTATAGCCAGTTCATAATGGCCCTGAAGATAATGTAATAATCCGCGATTGAGATAGGCTTTTTCCTGGGTACTATCGAGCTCTATACCCCGGTTAAAATCTGCCAGGGCTTCGGGAAATTGATTTTTAGCACCATAGATAGATCCACGACTCACATAGAGGGGTCCATAGTCTGGGTTCAAGGCTATGCCTTTGTTAAAATCCTCTAATGCCTTATCCAGTTTATTTAGATAGAACTGGGCCACCCCTCTATCGTTATAAATTTTTCCATCTTCTTTTATCGCTAGGCTTTTATTAAAATCGCCGATGGCTTGTTCATACTGGTGGTGATCTTGGTGATAGTTTCCGCGGTTATTATAAGGGGTTTGTGCCTGAGGGTTTATTTTCATGGCGTGGGTCCAGAGTGTTTCGCCATTTTTCCAGATGGGCATATAGGCACGGGTAGCACCCAAGAGAGCGACCGCATATAATCCGCTGATGCCTACTATAAAATATTTAGCAGTGGGCTTAGCCAGATAAAGCTGGTGCAATGTCCAGGCCGATACATAAAATAGTCCCAGATAGGCCATATAGGTAAACCGATCTGCCAGCAGACCTTGTCCTGCACTGAGTACTTGCAGCATAAAAATTATGTTTACAAAAAAGAACAGGAGTCCGAATAGGATGGGGCGGTGTCCTTTTTTATAGAGCCATCCCATAATGGCAAAAAAGGCAATGGCCATAGGAATACCCAGATAATATTTTCCAGGCATAGGGTGGGTATAGGCATAGAGCGGACTCATCTCATAGGGCCACAGCCACTTTAGAAGATAGATAGCCAGGGTATAGGAGCCGGTGACCAAACGCTCCGGCAGGGAATAGAGATTTCCGCTATCCAGCACCTTTGTATCTCGCAGCATCATCACTCCTATGAGTCCTATGGCCAGTGAGATGAAGAAAAAAGGCAACTTAACTATCAGAAGTTTCAAATCAAATTTCCGTGCCAGCAGATAGTCTATAGCCAGCATACTCAGAGGCAAACTCACTGCCTGAATCTTAGATAGGCCTGATAATATGGCCAAGAGTATCATTATACCGTACCAGAGCCAGCGGCGTGGCGATTCTAGAGTGCGTGCATAAATGAGCAGACAGAGCAGGTAGAAAAAACCAAACAGCACATCCTTGCGCTCGGTGACCCAGGCTACAGACTCTACCCGCATAGGGTGGATACCGAAGAGCAAAGCCCCGAAAAAAGCTGCCCAGCCAGGCAAGCGAAGGGCTAGGAGCAGAAAGAAAACGATTACGGCATTTGCAGTATGCAGTATCCAATTGCCTCTATGAAATGGCTGGCCACCCTTTTCTATATCATACCCCAGCCAGTGTACATCTATGGCAAAAGATAAGATAGTGAGGGGATTGTAATTGCCATTGACATTATTAGTAAACATGGCCTTGAGATGTTCCTTGTCCCATCGGTGGAGGTACTGATTTTTTTGTATGGTAGCGTCATCATCCCAATTTACAAAATCATATTGCAGGATAGGCTTAAAAGTGAGCAGGGTAATGACAGCAATGGCCAGAGCCAGGATTAGATGATAGGGAAGAGGCGAAGGGGTGAGTTTTAGGGGCAGGGTAGCTGGGCGAGGTGATGGCTTCACGGGCAGAAAATATGGCTACAAAGCTACAAAAGCCAAATAATAAAGGGAAAACAATTTCATTTTTTCCCTACCGACCGTTTGGTATAATAAAAACTTAATCTATATTTGTGGCGAAAATTCGCTATGCCTGTACAGAAAGTCACAGAAAAAGACATCATCAAATCAGCTTTGCTCATTTTTAAGGCTAAGGGGTATCACCATACCTCGATGGCTGATCTGGCTGAGGCTTGTGGACTTATGAAAGGCTCTATGTATCATTATTTTGCCTCTAAAGAAGCACTGATGATAGCCGTGCTGGAATATCTTCACCAGAAATATCAAGACAGCGTATTTGCATGGGCCTATCAACAAGACAAGACTGCTGAGGAAAAAATGGCCATTTTCAGGGCATTTTCGGAGGAGCTTTTTCTACACTCACCTGATGGCTGTCTGATGGGAAATATCGCTCTAGAAGTGTCTAATTCGCATCCGGAAATTATACTGGTTATTCGCCGGTTTTTTGATGACTGGATAGCCGCTTTATCAGTTGTCTATGAAGCATATAATGAACCAGAAAAAGCAAGACATTTAGCCAAAATGGCAGTGACCACTATAGAGGGAGCGATCATGCTTCAGAAGATATATAGTGATAATGAGTTTTTACACAATGCACATGATTTTATTGAAAAGCAGCTACATGAAAAGAATTTCTCTGTTTTTAATTAGATGATATGATGATGATGTGTACTAAGCCCGCATCAGGGATAGAAGCGGATATCCTTTTAGGGTGTGGGAAGAAATGGAGAGACAAGGAAGAATGGCGAGAAAAAAAGAAAGCGATGCAATATGAAAGTATGATGGAAACACCCTAAAAGATAGTAGCGGATAGCCCGACAGCCAGTGTAGAGTAACGAAACTGGCTGGGATGCCCTAATAGAATAAAACAATTTTGTTAATCATAATTAAAAATATTTCGAATGACAGAAACAGTAGAAAAAACTGCCACAGTAATGCCAGCTACTCGCCGAAAAATCCGCAAAGTGGCCATACTGGGTTCGGGTGTGATGGGCTCGCGTATCGCCTGCCATTTTGCCAATATCGGAGTTCAAGTAGTCCTACTGGACATCGTACCCTTAGACCTCAAAGAGGAAGAAAAGGCTGTAAAAGCAGCACGCAATCGTATCGTAAATGCCGCCTTAGAGGCGACCTTACAATCTAATCCTGCAGCTATCTATGACAAGAAGCTGGCCGCTAATATCATCACCGGAAATTTTGAAGATGATATGAAGCTGATCGCCGAATGTGACTGGGTGCTGGAAGCTGTAATAGAGCGACTGGATATAAAGAAACAGGTATTCGAAAAAGTAGAAACACATCGCCGTATGGGTACACTGATCAGTTCTAATACTTCGGGTATCCCTATCCATCTGATGACGGAGGGAAGAAGCGAAGATTTTCAAAAACATTTCTGCGGCACTCACTTCTTCAATCCTCCTCGTTATCTTCAGTTATTAGAGATCATCCCTACTGCACATACGGATCAGGAGGTGATCAGTTTTCTGATGAACTATGGCGATCGCTACCTCGGTAAGACGATGGTACTGTGTAAGGACACACCTGCATTTATCGCTAATCGTGTGGGAGTATATAGCATCATGGCTATCTTTAAACTGATGCAGGAGATGGATATGACGGTAGAGGAGATAGATGCCCTTACCGGCCCTATCGCCGGCCGTCCTAAGAGTGCTACATTTCGCACCTGTGATGTAGTGGGATTAGATACGCTGATAAAAGTAGCTCGTGGTGTGTATGACACTTGCCCGCAGGATGAAGCGCGCGATGATATGCGTGTCCCTGAGTTCCTATTACAGATGGAAAAAAACAATTGGTTAGGATCTAAAACTAATCAGGGATTTTATAAAAAAGAAGGCAAAGATATCCATGCACTGAATGTAAAGACGATGGAGTATGAAGGGCCTTCTAAACCAAAGTTTAGCTGTATATCTGCTGCTAAGCCTATAGAAGATCTCAAGCAGCGTATAAAAGTACTGCATAGCACACCGGATAAAGGTTCGGAGTTTTTAAATACACTCAGCTATCACTTATTTAAGTATGTGAGCTATCGCATACCTGAGATCAGTGATGAACTGTATAAGGTAGATGATGCACTTAGGGCGGGATTCGGATGGGAGTTAGGGCCATTTGAATACTGGGATGTACTCGGCGTAGAGCGGGTAGTAACAGCGATGAAAGCCGCCGGTATGTCTCCTGCTCAGTGGATAGATGATATGCTCGCTAATGGCTCTAAATCATTTTATAAAATAGATAATGGGGTGCGCAAAGTATATGATCCACACATTCAATCTTATGTAAATATAGCAGGCAAAGAATTCTTTATCATACTCGATCATCTTCGCGAGCAGAAACCGGTATGGAAAAACGCCGGTACTACAGTTCACGACATAGGGGATGGTGTACTGAATCTCGAATTTCATACGAAGATGAATAGTATCGGTGAAGAGGTGCTAGAAGGTATTAATAAAGCGATAGACCTAGCCGAATCACAGGGATGGAAAGGATTAGTGATAGGCAATCAAGGTGAGAATTTCTCTGCCGGTGCTAATCTGGCTATGATATTTATGCTGGCTTGCGAACAGGAATGGGATGAACTGGATTTTGCTATAAGAGCCTTCCAGCAGAGTACGATGCGACTTCGCTATAGTGCTATCCCTACTGTAGCTGCGCCGCATAGCCTTACCCTCGGTGGTGGCTGTGAAGTGACGATGCACTGTGATGCTGCTGTAGCTGCTGCAGAGACCTATATAGGATTAGTAGAAGTAGGTGTGGGGGTGATTCCTGCGGGAGGTGGTACTAAGGAGTTAGTACTTCGCGCCAGCGATAGTTATTATGTAGGTGATCCACAGCTTCCTGTATTGCAAGAAAAATTTATTGCTATCGCCACGGCTAAGGTAGCCACATCAGCCCATGAAGCATTTGCCTTAGGCTTATTAGATCGCCAGAGAGATAGTATCGTAGTGAATAAGACGAGACTATTAGCAGAAGCTAAAGAAAAGGTAATCGAACTATATGACAATGGTTATACCCAGCCTACACCGCGCAAGGATATAGAAGTGCTAGGCCGCACCGGATTAGGCGCATTATATGCCGGAGCAGCAGCTTTTAATATCGGCAAGTATGCATCAGAACATGATATGCTCATAGCACAGAAACTGGCTTATGTCATGTGTGGTGGCGACCTCAGTGAGAAGACCAAAGTGAGTGAGCAATATCTGCTGGATCTAGAGCGCGAAGCTTTTCTACAATTGCTGGGAGAGCGCAAAACATTAGAAAGAATTCAATCCATATTGACGAGTGGGAAGCCGTTGAGGAATTAATTTTCTGGACATCAAGACACTGGATTATGGACACTGGACTTTTTTATGTAATTATAAATAAATTAAGATTGATTATGGCGATGCCTGCAGGCCCGCGCTATCCGCTACTACTCCTCGCTCCTATCGTCGCTGTGGGGTATCCGCTACTATCGCTATCGCGTTTATTTGTACTTCCTATAAAAATTCCATCTTCATTATGCATAATTATCGTGAATTAAATATTTGGAAAGATGCTGTGAGTTTAGTAAGCGAAATTTACCAAACCACTGATAAATTTCCAAAGCAAGAACAGTTTGGGATTACTAATCAGATTAGAAGATCAGCCGTTTCTATTCCTTCAAATATCGCTGAGGGATCAGCTAGAAAATCTAACCAAGATTTTTGCAGATTTTTAACTATGGCCATAGGTTCGCTATATGAATTACAAACTCAATTATTGATTGCAAGAAACCTGGGTTTTATTTCATCTGAAGAGTTTATCTCCATTGATCAAAAATTAGATATTCTAAATAAGATGATTTATCGTTTTGAAATACATTTAAAAGACGGTTAAATTTTCTTGAGTTTGGTTTCTTTAATTCATTTTGATTAATGATTAATAAAAACCATAGATGATAATTAATATTATATTCACCAATAAAAATGTCCAGCGTCCAGTGTCCATTATCTAAACATCATTAAAATATGAAACAAGCCTATATAGTAGCCGGTCTTAGAACCGCCGTCGGAAAAGCCACCAAGGGTGGATTCCGCTTTATGTCTCCGGTAGATCTGGGGGCCAGTGTGATAAACAAACTATTGGAATCGGTGCCACAGCTGGATCCTGCGAGGGTTGAAGACCTCATCGTAGGCAATGCTGTGCCTGAGGCAGAACAGGGGCTACAGATGGCTCGCTGGGTCGCTGTAAGGTCTCATCTTCCTAACTCTGTAGGAGGAGTGACGGTAAATCGGTATTGCGGCTCAGGAGTAGAGACGCTGGCGATGGCTACCGCTAAAATCCGTGCCGGCATGGCCGATTGTATTATCGCAGGGGGTACAGAATCTATGTCCTTAGTACCTACGGTGGGTTTTAAGACCGTACCCAATTATAATATCGCTCTAGAGCATCCGGATTATTTTATAGGTATGGGACTTACCGCAGAAGAGATGGCTGATAAATATAATATAACACGTGAAGCGCAAGATCTCTTTTCTTATCATTCGCATCAAAAAGCCCTGGACGCCATCGCCGAGGGGCGTTTTGCCGGAGAGATCGTGCCTATCGAAGTGGAAGAAGTGTATTATGAGGATGGTAAAAAGAAGACCCGCAGATACACTGTATCTATAGATGAAGGACCACGCCGTGATACTTCACTAGCGGGATTGGCTAAGTTAAAACCAGTATTCAAGGTAGGAGGTACCGTCACTGCGGGCAATAGCTCACAGACCTCCGATGGGGCATCGTTCTGTATCGTTATGAGCGAAGAGATGGTAAAGGAACTCGGCCTAGAACCCATAGGCCGCCTGATCACCTCGGCAACTGCGGGTGTAAATCCTCGCTATATGGGTATAGGGCCCGTAGAGGCGATTCCTCGTGCATTGAAGAGTGCAGGGCTTACTATGAAAGATATGGGCCTGGTGGAGCTAAATGAGGCCTTTGCGGCCCAGTCATTGGCAGTACTCAAGAACTTGCCCGATCTCAATCCCGATATCGTGAATGTAAACGGCGGTGCCATTGCGCTAGGCCATCCATTAGGCTGTTCGGGTACTAAACTCACCGTACAGTTATTTAATGAAATGCGCCGCCGCGCTCAGCGCTATGGTATGGTCACCGCCTGTATAGGTGGCGGACAGGGGATAGCAGGTATTTATGAGCGGCTGAGTTAGGGTTTTTGGATTAGCGGATTGTTAGATTTGCAGATTTTCGGATTTGCGGATTAGCGGATTGTTAGATTTGCAGATTTTCGGATTTGCGGATTAGCGGATTGTTAGATTTGCAGATTTTCGGATTTGCGGATTAGCGGATTGTTAGATTTGCAGATTTTCGGATTTGCGGATTAGCGGATTGTTAGATTTGCAGATTTTCGGATTTGCGGATTAG
>Ga0209398_1000965_pt1 | contig 15937 bp, 19 predicted proteins | sample AshMeaBigSpring_FD_184125 | JGI IMG/M metagenome (GOLD analysis project Ga0209398, IMG submission 184125) | Groundwater microbial communities from Big Spring, Nevada to study Microbial Dark Matter (Phase II) - Ash Meadows Big Spring (SPAdes)... | ecosystem: Environmental > Aquatic > Deep... | reverse complement strand
CTGGGTGGGTGGAAGGGCTATCAATCGCAACGAAAGTTCGGAATGACTACACTGCTGAATGGATTGAAAAAATTCTATGAAGTGTATGACGGTTGGAAAATGGCTGTAGATGTGGGTACACGGTAGGATTGAAGCGGTTACCCCACAGCCGACATCCTGAAAGGTGGCGGCGAGGAGTAAAAGCGTAAAGCCCGACCCGAAGGGGCACGCCCCTAATAATTGATTATTTGGGAGAATAAAAACATTGACAACAGCCAAGATAAATCTTCGCTTAATCCCACTTGTTCAACAAATCGGGCCTACGTGTTTTGGTGCGTTCCATACTTTGCTCCAAGCGCCAAGCTTCTACTTTTTTGGGATCGCCTTGCAGAAGTATGTCGGGGACTTTCCAACCTTTGAAGTCGGCAGGGCGCGTATACACGGGCGGGGCTAGTAAATTATCTTGAAAAGAATCGGTCAGTGCCGAAGTTTCATCGTTCAATACACCGGGAATAATACGGCCTATTGCATCAACCACCACGGCGGCAGCTAGTTCGCCACCACTCAGCACATAATCGCCAATGGAAATTTCGCAAGTAATGTAATGGTCGCGAATGCGCTGATCAATGCCTTTATAGTGTCCGCAAATGATGAGCAAATTGTTTTTGAGGGAAAGCTGATTGGCCATACTTTGGTTAAATGTGGGGCCATCGGGGGTCATGTAAATGATTTCATCGTAGGTATGTTCTTTTTGTAGGTGTTCTATCATATTCGCCAATGGTTCGCATAGCATCACCATACCTGCACCGCCACCATATTGATAGTCGTCTACCTGACCATGTTTGTTGATGGCCCAATTGCGCAAATTGTGGGTGCGTACTTGTAACAACCCTTTGTCGTGCGCCCTTTTCATGATGCTGTGGGCAAAAGGGCTGTCGAGTAATTCGGGAGCTACGGAAACAATATCAATTAGCATAACGTTTAATTTTTTGTAAAAAAAGGGAAGCCATCTGCTCGGCACAAACCGAGGTGATAAGTGCGTTTACACTTCGTCATCGCCCATAAACTCTGTTAAATCGCGTCGATCTCTTTTGGTAGGTCGGCCCACTTTACTTAAGCGCTTACCGGTATGAAAAGCTGCCGGCTGAAAGGTAACCACATCTAATGCTTCGGGCGGGGTAATGTCTTCGTAATATTTTATGGCTTCTACATATGCCATGCGGGTGTGTAGCAAAGCCGTTACTTTGACCACCCACTTACGACCTTCTGTTTTTACATCGTAAACATCGCCTACGTGTACTGTTTTGGCAGGTTTTACGTTGGTGCCCAAGCATTTTACTTTGCCATTGTCGCAAGCGTCGGCCGCTTGAGCGCGGGTTTTGAACAGTCGAATACTCCACAAATATTTATCGATGCGTAGCTTTTCTTTTTCGGACATATACAGAATGCTTAACAGGTTGATGGATACAAAGGCAAATGAGTGGTAAGATAGGCGGCTTTGATTAACTTATGGGAATGGTTTCTTGTAGCAGGTTATTGCCTTCTGTGTTTACATAGCTAATGGTATGCTGTTGTACATTGCAAATCCATTTTTCTACCCCAGCTTCGGCTGCCTGTTGGCAAAAAGTGGAGTAGTTGGTCATGCCTTGTTGGTGTACCTTCAGCGCCTCCAGCAATTTGGTAGCACTGCTTGTGGCGTTTACGGTAAATGTAACCGCTTGCGGAGGCATGATGCGTACTTGTTCTTGATTAGCCCCTAGGTATACGGTGCTGCCATCGGCCACAAAATGCTCGTAGGTAACAACGCCCATTAGTTTTAGTGCCCGTACAAATAAAGGATATTCGGCGCCAGAAGTTACTTTGGCACTAGCAGCTTGAATTTGTTCAGCGGTAAACATAAGTTGATTTGCTAGAAGTGAATTACAAAAGTAGGTGAGTAGCCAAAGCCTACCAAAAACACCCGTTGCACAATGTGTAATAGTAGTGCGCCTTGTTTAAATGAACATGCCCCTAAAATTAGGGGCATGTTAGCAGAGAGGAAGGGATTCGAACCCTCGATACAGTTTCCCGTATACACACTTTCCAGGCGTGCTCCTTCAACCACTCGGACACCTCTCTGTAAGTGGGTTGCAAAAATAACCGTTACTGACCATTAATAAGCGAATATTTTTTTTGCATTGGCTGTAGTTATTTCTGCAACGTTGTTGAGGGTTGTTTCTTTTACTTCCGCAAGCTTTTCGGCAATGTTCAATAGGTAACTACTTTGGTTTCGCTGTCCCCTAAATGGTACGGGGGGCAAGTAAGGAGCATCGGTTTCGAGAACGAGGTGTTGCAGCGAAATGTTTGATAATGCAGCAGGCAATCCACTGTTTTTGTAAGTGAGTACCCCGCCAATACCTAAATAAAAACCCATATCAATAATTTGCTTGGCACTTTCGGCACTACCACTAAAACAATGAAAAATGCCGCGAAGTCCTTTTTGTGCAAAAGGTTTTACACGGTTAATGGTTTCCTGCATGGCATTGCGGGTATGGATAATGATGGGCAAGTTGAGTTGTAAAGCCCATTCCATTTGGGTATCAAAAGCAATGTATTGTTGTTCTGCAAAGGTTTTGTCCCAATAAAAATCAAGTCCAATTTCGCCTATTGCTGCAAATGGACGATTTTGTAAATGCTTTTCGGCAATATGCAATTCAGATACATAATTATCCTTAATATAACAAGGGTGTACGCCCATTGTGGCTACACAGCTATTGGGATGGTTGGTTTCTAATTGCAGCATGGAAGCATGCGCTTCGCTATCGATAGCAGGTAAATAAATACGCTCTATGCCATTTTCTTGCGCATTGGCCAATACTTGCTCTATATCGGCTTCAAAAGCATCGTCGTACAAGTGTGCGTGGGTATCTATCAACGTCATGTTGCAAATTTGCAGTATTGGATGATGTTTTGTTAATTTTTTTTGCGCTACAGATAATAAATTGAACTCGCTATCCGTTTATAATACACGCATACTGTACTACAAGTTAGAGACTGGAGATGCCAATAGCAGTAAAAAATACAAGAATAATAGATTAAACTTTGTTTTCATAGGGTACGGATTAAATCGAGCCGGGGTTTTTACCCTGGCTCTTAGCATTTTCCGCTTTTGTCATTAACAATAGGTGTTTTTGAATACAAATAGGCTACCACACTTACATAAAGTTGCAAGTACAATAGTAAAACGGTCAGTTACCCAAACCGAGCATTTTCAATTAGTTTTTTTGTCAGTAAGGTTACCTGATTGGTTCGATAGCTAGGCATTAATAGGTGCTATCGGGCACTGCTATAAAATTATTGTTGCCTGTGTATTTTTTGCCCACGCCATTGAGGGTAAACCACCTAAAATTTTGATCTGCAATAAGTCCTTTTGCAGCATATATTTTTTGCAAAGGCTGTTTTTGGCTAATGATTGCGGGTTTATCGGTAAAAAAGGTACCTGCATTTTGATCCCAATAGAGTTCATGGCACCACAAGGTATCTCCCTTTTTGCTTTTAAAAATAACACTATCGCGTAGCAAAACTTTGTTTTCGTATTCTAAATAGCGGCCATACTTTGCATCAAGCCAACTTTCTTCAGCCGCAAGGCTGTCATAAAAATCTACATGCAGGGTTTTGGGAAATTCAATTTTGGCCGTGTCTGTCAAATATCGCAACATTAGGGGAGCCCGCAACTTGGCCTTCATAATACCATTGCTACTCAAATAATTTTCTATCATTTTGCCCTCTTCAATACCGGTGGTTTTTTTCCCAAAATTTTTCACCTCCTCCATATTGTTTTCACAAGCCATACAGCATGCCACACAAAATACGCAGGCGAGCCATTTACGAATGGTTATTGTATAAGGAAAAAGCGTGTACATAGTTGGCAAATATCGTAGAAAGTTGTCCATGTTGCAGTAAAAAGATAGCGAGGGCAGCGTTAATTAACACATACCCTCGCTAAAAAATTAAGCTGCCGTATTTGCAGTCGGATACCAATTGATTTTTTTACTGGCATACATAATGAGCGCCAACACTGCAAATAAGCCAATACTACCTACTAGTAAAGCAGTGTCTTCCAATTGAATAAGAATGAAAATGAATGCATATAAACCTGATAGTAAGCCTGCAAGCGCTGCGGCGGTTTTCCACAGTTTAAAATGGCTCTTTGCATAACCCGAAATTAATCCAATGGTAGCCAAAGCAGCAGCAGCATACGCCCAATTGAATAAAATAAACTCGCTCAACGCCAATAACAACACATAAAAAACAACCAAAGCAAAACCTACCAATACATATTGTACGGGGTGCAGTGGTTTGTGTTGCAGCAATTCGATTACAAAAAACAAAGCAAACGTAAGTCCAATGAACAGAATGGCATATTTGGCACTGCGCATGGTTTTGGCATACTGATCGGCCGGTTGTAGCATACTTACCCCAAAGGCTAGGCTTTGGATTTCTGCAGGCCATTCGGTGAGTACTGTTGAAAATGGCAAATTGGCTTTGTTGAACGTCCAAGAAGCCTCGAAGCCTTTATCGTGTACCACACGCTTACCGGGTAAAACATTGCCATCGAAAGATGGGTTGGGCCAATTGGAAGTAACCGAAAAGGAACTATTGCCTGCAAGCGGAATAAAATGCAATTGTTCGCTGCCTTTTAGGTGTATGGCTACTTGAAATTGTAACGGTTTGCCCAGCATATCGGCAGATAAAGGGATGGATGCTGAAAAGCCGGCAACATTTTTTACAGCATGGGGTAGTCCTACTTCCATTTCGTAAGGCTTTCCGTTAAATTGTACTACCAACCGTTCCTCAATGCCTTTAAAATCTGAAATAGCGGCACATATTCTTGCGTTTTGCCATTGAATGCTCTCGGATGGAATACTAGTAGGTTCTTGACAAACAAAATTGCCTGTGCATTGGTTAACGGCTTTGTAGAGCAATACTTTGTAAATGGAACGAGGTCTTAATTCCGGTTGAATATGTGCATTTACTTGCAACTGATTGGCTAAGATAAACAGTTGATCTGTAACTGTTTGCAATTTTCCGTTGCTGCTAACTATTGTTTTGGTGTAGGGAACACAAATATAGGGTGCAGTAACAATTTGTGACCCCGACCATTTGGCGGTTACTTCATTAACTACTTGTTCTTGTCGCAATTGCCGTTCGGTAATTAAGCTTGTTACAAATGCAGAAGGTACTAGCATAATTAAAATGAGTACGCCGGTTATTACCGCTTTTATCACAATTTTATTAGCCGATTTGCTATCGGGTGTTACGGAATTGGCCACTTGTGTGGTGGTGTTTTCTACTTGCATATGGATGGGTTTTGATGACGATGGAGAAAATGCTAAATAAGCATTCAGTACTTTTCGATGCCAATATTGCGATAGGGATAAACTGATAAAAACAGCTGCCGAAATACCTAGAGGTAAGGCCATTTGTTCAACGGACCAAAGATTGTTGAATCCTTGTTCTACCGCTACAAAACAACTTATTCCACCATACAAGAAAGTAACTAATACATTCACTAAAACTATATGGCGCCATTTACTAAGTAAAAGCAATTGCTGTTGCTGCAAATACGGTAATACAAAGCCGTACAATAGTAAGGCGGGCAAGCTTCCCAAAGCACTACCTATTGCAGCAAAGACTCCCGCATATAGGCAGGTGAACAAATCCTGTTCTTTGATGAATATTGACAGGATGATTAGCCAGGTAAAGCAAATGCAGGCTGTTAGCCATAGGAGTGTTAGCAATTTGCCTGTTTCTTTTATTTTATTCATTTAAAAGTGCTTTGTATTTCAAAGTGTAGATGCAAAAAAAATTAGTGCATATTTTTTATCATGGCTTCTAATGCTGCCAAATGTGCTTTAAAAGCTATTTGACCTTGTTGGGTAACGGCATAGGTGGTATTGGTTTTGCGTCCTATAAATCCCTTTTGCACTTGTATGTAAGTATTTTCTTCTAGTGTTTTTAGGTGGCTTGCCAAATTGCCATCTGTAATTTGAAGCAATTCTTTCAGGTCATTAAAGTTTACGGCATCGTTTACCATCACCGCACTCATGATACCCAATCGTATTCTACTGTCAAAAATTTTATTTAAATGTTGTATGGGATTGTTCATGTTAATGCATCAAAACGATTTCTAATGATAAATAACTTTGCATTATTGGCCTACGCGTTCGTATTTTAACCACATCATTGTGCCGTATACAATGTGCAGAATGCCAAAACCAAGTGTCCAAAAGTACAACCCGAAACCAACAAAAAAAACGTTGATAATGCCTAATGCAATTTGGCAATAACCTAAATATTTCACCTCGCTGAGTGTATACTTGCTTGCATTGACCAAGGCCAATCCGTAAAATAACAGACAGCCAGGAGCAATAAATCCGAAGGCTCCGTTTTCAATCAACTTGAGTAAATAAATACCACCTGCTACAAGAGGAACTGCAACCTGAAACATTAAACGCCTTGCCGAACTGCCCCAAAGTGGAATATTGGTTTTTTTGCTGCGCAGATAGGTGAAAAAAAAGGATAATACGAATGCTGCAATGAATGTACCAATAGCTATTACAAAAAGCTTTTCGCCCATGAACTCACGAATATCCAATCCGTTAGCATAAGCCGGAGCGTTTTTAGGTGCATATTTTAAATTGGACAGCGAGCCTCTATGGGCTGCAATTTCTTGATAGGCAAACCAAGCACCTACCATCGCACTCAATCCAGCTGCAATACCGCTTAAACCACTTAAACTTACAAAGCGACTGCTTTGTTCCATCATTTTTTTTATTTGAGCTAGATTTTGAAGCGGTGTAGATTCGTTGTTCATAAAAGCACTTTGTTTTTCAAAGTAAAATCAAAAATTTATTTCCTCCAAAAAAAGATTGTTAAATAGTGTGCAATACAATGGCTAATAGGTTGGTAGGGTGCTATAAATAACTACCAATAAGTATACGGGTACATCTTGCAATAAACCATTGCAGCTATTGGGGTCGCTTATTTGGGTAAAGATATTTGCAAAGTAAAAGGACGCTTGTACAATGCAAAAAGCCGTGCTAATGAGGTACTAGCACGGCTTTGATAGGTATGTATTCGTTTAATAAATGTTGCTTGCAGCTCGGTATCCAGATTGGGTGTTTTTGTACCAATCGGTATAGCTAGTACCACCCGAACCTGCCCAATTGGTGAAAAATAAATAGGTATCCTTGACATTGCTTACTTCTTTCGGGTATTCAAATGGCTCTACAAAACTGAGCGCCCAAGGATAGTTTAACTCATTTACGTAATACTTTCCCTGCGAAGGACGGCTTGCGTCTTCACCTGTTCCCAATAAATTAGCATCAGCCTTATTGGTAGGAGTAGTCCCGGGAAGGTGAACCTCGTAGGTTCTGCGCATATTGCTAATCAAAAACGGGTTAAAAGGAATAGTGCCCAAAGTTGCGGTGCTAATAGGAGCCGTAAATACAATACTGATTCGTGAAGTATCGCCACTAATTTTATCTTTTGTTTTATCGGTGTTTACAATAAAAGAACCATTGGAATAGGAGAGTAAATTATAGGAGTTATCGAAAGGAATAATGACAGCTTTGGTTTGGCCAGCTTCTGTACCATTGGCATTGAGTGTAATATAATTGTTACGTAAGCATTTGTCTTTGTTGGCATACGTTACACTACTAACATTGCCGGTACTAAAGGGAAATTCTACTCCAAAGCCATTTTGAAAGTTGGCTCCGGCAGCAATAGGAGCAAATTCGCCGGTCATTTCAACCACGTTGTTGCTTGCATTGCTAATCATTTTGTAACGATAACGCACCACTAAATCATTCATGTCATAGTCGCCCGAATTAGGCCATTGGTCTTCAAATGCAAGTGTACCCCATTGATTAACGTTTGGAAAATAATTAATATAAGCCCTTGTTGGGTCGTTTGGAAATTCATCTAAAGGATCATTCACCCCATCTCCGTCGGTATCTACGGGTCTGTCTACCGGTTTTACTCCTTCCCGCGAAATGGCATCAATCGGGTTAGAACTTGCATAATACACAACATCGTTAAAATCTTGGTCGCAACTGCCATAACTTCTATTGATATCTTCAAATCCAACCAATAAATAATCGTTATAAGTAAGTAAAACAGAGTGTTTGCGTAAAGCTTCGGTAGATTCCGGATTTAAATAAGAATCGGAAAAAAAGGCTGTGTTAGTTGTTCTAACGTTGTTTGATGTACCTCCCTTCCAAGCATCTTGATACAAAACAATACCTATAGTAGTGCCAGCATCAAACGTACCAATTTTCACTTTATCGCCCGAAGTAAGGTTGCCACCGCTATTGGTATAACTAGTATTTGGGTATATAAAAGTGATGGTATCAATATCTGCCAAGCTTGCCGGCGGATTATTGGTAGGATATTTGTAAAAACCCAATGAATTACGATAGCCTGCGCCTTCGTGTACAAAAGTAATCCATACATCGGAACGCTTTACAATTACCAAATTAGAAGTGGCATTATTGGATAAATAACTTGGACGTAAATTAGGTACACTCTGGCTTTCGGGCAACGAATTGTTGATGGCAGCTAACAAATCGGAAGAAATTACATCGCGCGGAGATTCAAGGTAATTGGGCTTACCATTGTTATCGGTAGTACCCAGGTATTTAAAAACCGTATTGGTGCTGACCCCGTTAATATCCAATACATCTTTTTGCTGTACAGTAGTACCTGCTAAAGGCTGTTCGGCAGAAAAACTTCCTACAATATTTCCCGAAAAACCGTTAATGCCGCCAATTGTTGCAGAAATACTATTGTTGTTAATGTAGGCTTTGGTATTGCGTAACAGACCTAAATAATTGGGGTCAATAATCAAAGTATCAATGTAGGAAGGCACTTGAATTTGTGCACTTATTTTACCTGCTTTGTTGCTGAGTGTGGTTAGCAATTTATTACCCATTTCGTTGTTCCAATAAGCATAAACACTTACCGGCACGCCCGAAATAGCACCATTGTTGTTGCTAAGTAGGTTAACATCAATGGTGATGGTTTTGGTAGTGGTAAAGTTAAAACCATCCGGCGCCAATTTGGTTCCGTTAATAGGGTTATTGGTATCGGTATCGGTTTTTTTACAAGCTGTTACCGAAAAAATGATTGCTGCAATGGCTGTGAAAGTTTTGATTGTTCGCATCATGGTGCTTCGTATTTGTAGGATATAATTGAATATAGTTATTTGGAAAAGTAAAATTATTATTTATGGCTGCCCACATAGTCACCTTTTGAGGTGAAATGAAAAAAATCACCCATATGGGTGAGGCAATAATTGGCGTTTTGGTTTTGGTTTTAATTGCATGGTAAGGCCTTATTACAAATATTTGTGCCAATAAATATAGCTGTACAAATGGTATTGAAAATCAATGGTATTAAACTATTTTTCTCTCCTCCATTTTCTTATGTATAGAAAATGCTTCTCAATATGGGAAAAATCAATCGGCATTAAGCACCAATTAATGCTTTACGGGTTCCTTTGCCTATTTTTGCCGTAGCTATCTATTTTGTACTTATTGTTGTTCTATGTGTTGTTATCGCTTTTTTTTACGCACCATTTGTATTGCCTTTTCCGTAATGGTGCTACCCAAAACCTATGCACAGCTAACTTATCCGCACATATATATTGAAATAGATAGTATTTGGCAGTTTCAAAACTTGCAATTGGTGCCCATTCGGTATAAAAATCAGGTAAATAAATTACTGGCATTACCCACCCAACAAACGGTGATTGGTTTAGCAGAGGCCATAAAAAAGGGGAAAATTGAAATCAAAGAATTCTACTACAATGGAGATGCTAATGTAAAATTGCTGCAACTAAAAAATAGAAGTAATCAATACATCATGCTCAATAGCGGCGATATCATTGCCGGTGGCAAACAAGATAGGATGCTTGCCGAAAGCAAACTTCTTGCACCCAAAGCTTCCGACGAGTTTATTGATGTGTATTGCGTGGAAAAAGGCCGTTGGAGCAATAAAAACAAATCGTTTACTTATGTGGGCAATGCCGACGAAATGTTGCGCCGTATCATGGACAGTACCAACAGCCAACATTGGATTTGGACCGAAATTGAAAACCGACTACCCGATGCCAATAAATTAACCACCACTTGGCCTTACACACAGGCGTATCAAAAACACAACAAAGCCATTTTGCCCTACCTACAATTTTTTGCCGGCAAATGGCAACATTCCGATAGTACTTTTGCTGGCTTCATAGCACTTGGTGCCGATAGCAGCATTCTCAGCTGCGAGGTATTTGCCGCTCCATCGCTTACTTTAGCTGCTTTTCCACAACTCATTGCCGGTTGGGCACAGTCGGTAGTTACTAAAAACATTGTACAACCGCGGTTTGTTTCAACAACTAGGGTTATGCATTTTGCAAATGCCTTTTTAGCCTCTTACGAACAACAAAAAGCCTATTTGCAAAAGCGTGGCAAAGCCTACTTTTATCAAAATCAATTGTTCCATTTGGTGGTTCATGGTTACAAATAGCCAATGCACAACAATATGCAGCAATACCAATACCTTTACCATTATGTATTTGGTCAAAACTCCTTGGTGGTTAAAAGCGTTGTATCCGCAACTTACTTGGCAAATGCCGCCTAGTACTACCAATACCCTTTACCTAACTTTCGACGACGGTCCGCATCCCACAGCTACGCCCTTTGTTTTGCAAACTTTGCAACAGTACCAAGCCAAAGCCACCTTCTTTTGTATTGGTAACAATGTTGTACAGCATCCGCAAGTGTATCACCAAATGGTACAGCAAGGACATAGCATAGGCAACCATACCCACAACCACCTCAATGGTTGGCATACCCAAAACCAAGCCTACTGCCGCAATGTGTACCAAGCGGCGCAATACCTGCCAACTACGTTGTTTCGGCCTCCTTATGGGCGCATTAAAAGGCAACAAGCTAAGCAACTGCTACACCCGGCCAATCATTTACAGCCGCAGTTTGCCAACATTGTTATGTGGGACGTACTAAGCGGCGATTTTGATACGCAACTATCGCCCCAACATTGTGCCCTCAATGTAGTACGCCATGCTACTAATGGTTCCATTATTGTTTTTCACGATAGCACCAAAGCATGGAGTCGCCTTAGTTATGCATTGCCCTATGTATTGGAGCATTTTTCGGCACTCGGTTATGCATTTAAATCCATCCCTCAGTAGCAATAGTGCACATATTTAAGTCAACCTTTGTTTCGGTAACACCAATTCATTTACCCATATCTGTTTTAAATTATGCAGAATATTGTGCTACACAAAGTTGCCAAGTAACTACTATTTAACGGCTACATGGTAGCCTCTTTGGTAGGGTGTGAGCCAGAAGCCGGTACTACCTATTTAGCTGTTAGGGCGTTGGCACCGTTCAAGGCTATTGCTACTAGGTGGCATACTGCTAGCATTGGTTGTATGGCAGAATTAAAAGTTCCCCACCACCACTTAATCACCTTATCCTTCTAGTGTTATAACCAATGAAAATAAACACGAACGATGAAATGGTATTGGAGTATTTTATCCATCAAAAATTCATTTTTTGCACACCAAGGGGCAAATAAATTTACTTTTTTAAAAAAATAATACTACTTTAAACAAACATTTTAGTTGGATTAAAAATATTGTACTTTTTCATATGCATTTATCACCTAGAGAAACAGAAAAACTGTTGATTTTTTTGGCAGGCGAATTGGCCGAAAAAAGACGCGCAAGAGGCTTAAAACTAAATTATCCTGAGGCCATAGCACTCATTAGTTCGCACTTGCAGGAAGCTGCCCGCGATGGAAAAACAGTGGCACAACTAATGGAGTACGGTGCCACCATACTTACCCGTAACGATGTGATGGAGGGCGTTCCCGAAATGATACACGATATACAAATTGAAGCTACTTTCCCCGACGGTACCAAGTTGGTAACCGTACATTACCCTATTAGATAATTTAATTGACCATTTTTGTTTATGATACCAGGAGAATACTTTCTTGCCGAAGGAGTTATTGAGGCCAATGTAAACCGAAAAACAGCCAAAGTGGCCGTAATCAATACGGGCGATAGGCCGGTACAAATTGGCTCGCACTTTCATTTTTACGAAGTCAATACGGCACTTACGTTTGATAGGGCTTTGGCTTTGGGTATGCGCTTAAACATTGCGGCGGGCACAGCTGTACGCTTTGAACCGGGCGAAGAAAAAGAAGTGCAGTTGGTAGCTTTTGGCGGAACACAAGAAGTGTATGGCTTCAATAGCCTCATTAATGGCAAAATATAATTTTCCCTCCCTATTAATTGTTTGAACATGAGTTTGCAAATTAACCGAACCAAATATGCCAATATGTATGGCCCTACCACAGGCGACAAAGTACGATTGGCCGATACGGAATTGATTATTGAAATAGAAAAAGACTTCACTGTTTATGGCGATGAAGCCAAATTTGGCGGTGGCAAAACCATTCGCGATGGCATGGCACAATCCGCTAGGGCTACCCGAAACGAGGGGGTTTTGGATTTGGTGATTACAAGCGTAATGGTAATTGATTATTGGGGTATTGTAAAAGCCGATATTGGTATTAAAGACGGCAAAATTGTAGGTATTGGCAAAGCCGGTAATCCCGATACAATGGATGGCATTAGCCCAAATATGGTGATTGGCGCTAGCACCGAAGTACATGGCGGAGCAGGCATGATTGTTACAGCAGGCGGTATAGATACACACATCCATTTTATTTGCCCGCAACAAATAGACCACGCTTTGTATAGCGGCATTACCACTATGTTGGGTGGCGGCACGGGCCCTGCCGATGGCACAAACGCTACTACCGTAACACCCGGCGCTTGGAACTTGGAAAAAATGCTGCAAGCTGCCGATGCTTTTCCGATGAATTTAGGGTTTTATGGAAAAGGGAATTGTGCAGCGTTGCCTCCGTTGGAAGAACAAATTAAGGCCGGCGCATTGGGCTTAAAAATTCATGAAGATTGGGGTAGCACCTCGGCCGTAATAGATGCCGCCTTGCAAATAGCCGATAAATTTGATGTGCAAGTGGCCATACATACCGATACGTTGAACGAAGGGGGATTTTTAGAATCTACCATGAAAGCCATAGACGGCAGGGTCATACACACCTTTCATACCGAAGGCGCGGGCGGAGGACATGCACCCGATATTATTAAAGCCGCTATGTACGGCAATGTGTTGCCTTCTTCTACCAATCCTACCCGACCGTTTACCATTAACACCATTGATGAACACTTGGATATGCTCATGGTGTGCCACCATTTAGATAAAAACGTACCCGAAGATGTGTCGTTTGCCGATAGCCGCATTCGTCCGGAAACCATTGCTGCCGAAGATATTTTGCACGACATGGGCGTGTTTAGTATGATGAGTAGCGATAGTCAGGCAATGGGTCGTGTAGGCGAGGTGATTACACGTACTTGGCAAACTGCCCATAAAATGAAAGTGCAGCGAGGCTTTTTGTCGCAAGATGCCGAACAACAAAACGATAACTTTAGAGTAAAACGCTATATAGCCAAATACACCATTAATCCGGCTATTAGCCACGGTATTAGCACCTATGTAGGCTCATTGGAAACCGGTAAGCTAGCCGACTTGGTTTTGTGGAAGCCGGCATTTTTTGGTATTAAACCCGAAATGATAATCAAAGGGGGTATGATTGTGGCTAGCCGTATGGGCGATCCAAATGCATCTATACCTACTCCGCAGCCTGTTATTTACCGACCCATGTTTGGTGCTTATGGAAGGGCTTTGCATACCACTTGCGCCACTTTTGTATCGCAAATTGCCATTGCACAAGGCATTGCTCAGCAGTATGGTTTGCAAAAAATGGTGCTGCCTGTTAGTAACTGTAGAAATATTGGTAAGAAAGACTTAATTCACAATAGCGAAACACCTACCATAGATGTAAATCCGGAAAATTATCAAGTTAAAGTTGCCGGTGAATTAATTACTTGCGAACCAATGGCGGTTCTTCCATTGGCACAACGGTATTGTTTGTTTTAATTGTAGATACCTAAATATGATTGTACAAGAAGTTTTGGGCAATATGGCTACTTACACCAATCGCTATACCGGTATCGATTGGCTGCCTATTGAATGGTACGAAACTGGTAAACGTATTTTTAGAAAAAATACATTGGGCGGCTTGGAGGTGGCAGCAAAATTTTTAGCTGCACCTCACGCATTGCAGGATGGCGATATTTTATTGGCTACCAACGGTATATTGGTAGTAGTACAAATAGTGCCCTGTAATTGCTTAACTATTGCACCGCAAAACAATCACCAATTGGCCAATATTTGCTACGAAATTGGCAACAAACATTTACCGCTATTTATGGATGAACACCTTTTGATAACACCCTACGACGCTCCTTTGCACCGACTATTGCAAGCACAAGGATACCTCACCTCGCAGGAACATAGGCAGTTGTTACATCCTCTAAAAACCACCGTTGCGCCGCACAACAGCGTTGCCACAGGAGGCAGTTCCCTTTTTACAAAAATCATGAACCTAACCAATGCCCAAGATTGATACGCTGCTAGCTACGCTACACCTGAGCGACCCCACATTGCCAATTGGTGGATTTTCGCATTCGAATGGCTTGGAAACCTACGTTCAGTTGGGTATAGTACACAATGCAGCTACAGCTAACACTTTTATAGTACAAATGCTAGAGCAAAATTTGCAATACACCGATGTGGCATTGCTAGCGCTAGCTTACCGAGCATTTGAAGGAGGGCATTGGGCCGAATTGATGGCGTTAGATAATCGGTGTACTGCTGTAAAACTGACCAAAGAAGTACGACAAGCGAGCAATAAGCTAGGTATGCGGCTGTTAAAAATATTTAAACCTTTGTTGAACCATGATTTATTGAACCAATACATGCAATCTATTGAGCAGCAGCATATTTCGGGGCACTATTGCATTGCTTTTGGCTGTATTGCAGCCGCTATGAACATTGCCTTGGCAGAAGCAATAGCGGCTTTTTATTACAATGCGGCTGTAGGCATGGTAACCAACTGTGTAAAATTGGTGCCTTTGAGTCAACAAACAGGTCAACAATTGTTGTTTGGTTTGCATCCTTTGTTACACAAACTAGGAATGGCAGGCCTGCATCCTAACGAAACATTGATTGGTGTGTGCTGCACCGCTTTTGATGTGCGCAGCATGCAGCACGAACATTTGTATAGTCGACTGTATATGTCGTAAAAAGAGCAGAATATGATAGCAAGAAAATACATTAAAATTGGCGTAGCCGGACCCGTAGGTTCGGGCAAAACAGCCTTGATAGAACGACTCAGTAGGCATTTGATGGGTACTTATAGTATTGGGGTAATTACCAACGATATTTATACCAAAGAAGATGCAGAATTTTTAACCAAAAACAGTTTATTGCCTGCCGAAAGAATCATGGGCGTAGAAACCGGCGGCTGTCCGCATACGGCTATACGCGAAGATGCGAGCATGAACTTGGAAGCAGTGGAAGAAATGGCGGCTCGCTTTGCTGATATAGAAATTATTTTTATAGAAAGCGGAGGCGATAATTTATCGGCCACATTCAGTCCCGATTTGGCCGATGTAACCATTTTTGTGATAGACGTGGCCGAAGGCGATAAAATTCCGCGAAAAGGCGGGCCCGGCATCACCCGAAGCGATTTGTTGGTCATCAACAAAATAGATTTGGCACCCTATGTACACGCCAACCTGAGCGTTATGGAACAAGATGCTCGAAAAATGCGACAAGGAAAGCCTTTTGTATTTACCAATTTAATGGAATTACAAGGATTGGATAGCGTAATTGGCTGGATAAAAAAATATGCTTTGTTAGAAGAAACCGACGAACCTACTTTATGGCGCTAAATGCACATTTACACC
>Ga0209398_1000964_pt1 | contig 15947 bp, 12 predicted proteins | sample AshMeaBigSpring_FD_184125 | JGI IMG/M metagenome (GOLD analysis project Ga0209398, IMG submission 184125) | Groundwater microbial communities from Big Spring, Nevada to study Microbial Dark Matter (Phase II) - Ash Meadows Big Spring (SPAdes)... | ecosystem: Environmental > Aquatic > Deep... | reverse complement strand
TCGATTTCAATCGAACGCTGCGCGCCCCCAACTTAAAGTAGACGCCATGTCACGTCGGCGACGTTGACCTACGCAAACGACTTCCCCCCTATCGTGAGGTAGCCCGGCGCCATCCGCCACTTGAGCAAACGCTACTTTCCTGCTAAGGTGACGGCTATGTACAGCACGATCCCACGCAAGGAGAGCACATGGCGACATCGCTGCTCGACCGCCTCGGCTTGACCACAACCCAGGTCACGGCGCTGCCGGCGGCCGCACAGCGCCGTGTGATCCACTTCCTGCTGCGCTGGGAAGCCTTCACCGACGCACTCGCCATTCTGGAGCAAGCAACGCACACCCTTGACGACGCGCTGCTGCGCGCGCGCGCCCTACAGGGGCTGGGTCGCCTGGCCGAGGCGCAGCGCCTGTTGACGACATCCCTTTCCGCACACCCCGACCCAACGCTGCATCTAGCGCTGGCTGAGTTGGCGCTGCACGCCGGTGATCTTGACCAGGCGCAGCGGCATCTGCAAAACGCCGAAGCGCCGCTGCACTACCTCAGCCGGACGTGGGGGCTGGCGGTGCGCATTCACCTGGCACGCAGCGATGACGCGGCGGCGCAGACTGCGCTCCAACAGTTGACCAACCTGGCGCCCGACAGCCCGCACGTCAGCCTGAGCACGCTGGCAATCCTGCGTGCGCGCGGTGACGTGGTCACCGCGACCGCCTACGCCGTGCGTGCGCTGGCCGCCGACCGGCGCGATGAGCCACTCCCGATAGAGGCACTGGTCGATCTGCGTAACTTCTTCGCCAGCGCCGGCGACCGCATCCACCTGGCCGAAGTCGAAGCGCGGCTGGTGGATCGCTTCACACGCGAACAGGCGACGCTGCTGGCCGATCTACAGCGCACGGCGCCGGGTGTGGCTGCACCTGCGCGGGCGGCGCCCGCTGCTCCCCTGCCCACCGAACGCACGGCTGCCCTCCACGCCGTCACCGTAACGGAGGCCGAACGACAGACACTGCTGGCGGAGGCGCGCGCCCGCTTTGGCTTCACCACGCTTCTACCCGGGCAAACTGAGGTGCTGACTTGCGTGCGGCGCGGCGAGCACGTGCTGGCGATCCTGCCAACCGGCGCCGGCAAGTCGCTCTGCTACCAACTGCCCGCCTTTAGCGATCGCGGTGTGACGCTGGTCGTTTCACCCTTGATCGCGTTGATGAAGGATCAGGTCGATGGGCTGCCGCCGGCGCTGCGTGTGCAGGCGTTGGCGCTCAACAGCCTGCTCGACGGTGACGAGTTGCGCACTGCCCTGCACCGCGTGGCCACCGGGCAGATCAAGCTCCTTTACGCCGCGCCCGAACGCCTCCGTCAGGTCAGCTTTGTGGAGATGCTGGCGCGCGCCGGCGTGGCGCGCCTCGTGATCGATGAAGCGCACTGCGTCTCGGTCTGGGGGCACGACTTTCGCCCCGACTACTTACATCTGCGCCAGGTGCATCGTGACCTGGGCGCGCCGCCGCTGCTGGCGATGACCGCCACCGCGCCGCCGGTCGTGCGCGCCGACATCGAGCGCCAACTGTTGGGCGACGCCGGGGCGATGCGCGTGCTGGTCGGCGACACCTTCCGCGCCAACCTGCATCTGCGCGCCTACCGTGTGCGCGACGACGATGCGCGACAGGCGCTGCTGCTGCGGCTGCTGCGCTCGGTGCAAGGCAGCGGCATCATCTATGCGCGTGCGCGGCGGCGCTGCGAGGAGTTGGCGGCGACCTTGCGGCAGGCTGGCTTCGCCGCCGCGCACTATCACGCCGGCATCGACAATCGCGCCGAAGTGCAGGATCGCTTCATGCGCAACGAAGTGCGCGTGATCGTGGCAACCATTGCCTTTGGCATGGGCATCGACAAGGGCGACATCCGCTTCATCGCGCATGACGGGCTGCCTGCGTCACTGGAGGGCTACTATCAGGAGATCGGGCGCGCCGGGCGCGATGGCAAGCCCGCGCATTGCCTGCTCATCTACGCCGACCACGACGAAAGCACGCTAATGCGGCTGGCCAGCCACTCTGCGCTCACGGTGACGACGCTGCGCGCACTCTACCGCCGCATCCGCCAGCACCTGGGCGAACGCACAGCCGGCCCGATCCCGCTCGACCTGATGCAGGCGGCCGCTGGCGACGAAACCGCGGCACGCGTTGGGCTGAGTCTGCTCGAAGAAGCAGGGCTGTTGCGGCGGCGCTACGACTGCCCGCGCACGGTCACGGTGCTGCGCCCGCGCCAGTTGCGCGGCCAGGACGACGCCGGCTTCATGACCTTCGCCGGGCGCGGTGGTCTGGACAGCCAGCAAGTCGTCACGGCGCCCTTTGTTGCGCTGGCGGAAGCGACCGGCCTGACGCCTGCCGAGTTGGAACAGTGGCTGCTCGTCTGGCAGGAGGCGCGCTATCTGGCGGCGCGTTACGATGGCCGCGACCCCTACCTTGAGGTGCTGCCCGCACCCGCCCAGGCTGGCGAACGTCTGGAGCAACTGCTGCGCAACCGCGCCGCGCTGGATCAGCAGCGCGCTGGCGACATCGCCCGCTACGCGCGCACGCCGGGATGCCGGCACGGCTTTCTGGCGGACTATCTGGGCGGCGAGCGGCGCACGCGCTGCGACGTCTGTGACAACTGCGGCGCAGCCTTTGCGCTGGCGGACGACCCGGCCGCACACGCCGCCGACGCCGAACTGCTGGTGCTGTTGCGCGCGTTGGAGGAGCAGAATTGGGGGCGGCGCAATCTGGTGCGGCTGCTGCGCGGCGATCCAACCGCCAGCGAACGCGCCCAGCAATCGAGCTTCTACGGCGCGCTGCGCACGCGCAGTGAACGCGGCTTGGAGCAGATGGTCGCCAGCGTGCAGGCGGATGGTCTCGTGCAGACGCGCGACCTGGAGCACGGCGGCGTAGTGCTGGAATTGACCCGCCGCGGCGTCAAACAGCTGCAGGAGTTGCAGCGTGCAGGACGGAGATGACGATGCAGTTGACGGTGCGGGGATGGCTCTTCTTGTTGGCGGCGGCGCCGCTCATTGCGGTGGCGACCTGGCTGCCGGCGGCGTTGTGGCTGGCCGGCGGCTGGCTGATCGTGGCGGCGGCGCTGCTGATCGCCGATGCGCGAGCGATGCCGACCGCGCGTGCGTGGAAGCTAACGCGGCGCCACGATGCGCGGCTGTCGCTGGCCGCGCAGAATCGCATCACTGTGCAGATCGAGCGTTTCCCTCAGCCTGGCCACAGCGGACGCCCGCTTGCCCTCTGGCTGCGCGATACGCCGCCGCCCACCTTCCACCTTGACCGCGACGCACCTTTGTTGACGGGCGAAGTCGCGGCAGGCGCCAGCGTCGAACTCATCTATTTTCTCTGGCCGCCGCGCCGGGGCGACTACGCGTTTGGTGATCTCTATCTGCGCTGGGCGTCGCCGCTGGGGTTGCTTCGCTGGCAGGCGCGCTTTGCCGCGGCCGCGCCGGTCAAGGTCTACCCGAACTTGGTCGATGTGCGCAAGTACGATCTGCTGCTGCGCCGCAACCGGCTGTGGGAGTTGGGGCTGCGGGCGACGCGGCTGCGCGGCGCCGGCAACGAGTTCGAGCGGCTGCGCGACTACACGCCCGACGACGAGTACCGGCGCATCAACTGGCCGGCGACGGCGCGGCGCGGCAAGCCGATCAGCATGGAGTACGAGACCGAGCGCAGCCAGAATATCTATGTGCTGCTCGACGTGGGGCGGATGATGCGCAGTCCAGTGGGGGACGTGGCGAAGATGGATTACGCCATCAATGCGGTGCTGCTGCTGGCGTATGTGGCGGCGCAGAAGGGCGACCGCATCGGGCTGATCACCTTCGCCGACCGCGTGCTGACCTATGTGGCGCCGCGCGGTGGCAAGCTGCAATTTCACCGGCTGCTGGAGCAACTCTACGCAGTGCATGGCGAACGTGTGGAGCCGGATTACGGCGCAGCGTTCAGCGAGTTCGCCGCGCGCCAGCACAAGCGCGGGCTGGCGCTGGTCTTCACCGATCTCACCGGTAGCATCACCACCGAGAGCCTGGTGATGCAGATGGCGCGGCTGCGACGCCAGCACCTGCCGCTGCTCGTCACTCTCGCCGACCCGACCGTCAACCGCCTCGCCACGCAGCCGATCACGGACAGCGACACGCTCTACGAGCGCACCGTCGCCGAGCGCATGTTGGCCGAGCGACGGCTCACACTCGACCAACTGCGGCGTCAGGGCGTCCAGACGCTCGACGTCCCCGCCGATCAACTGAGCGTCGCCGTGATCAACAAGTACCTGATGATGAAGGAGCGGCTGCTGATTTGAAGCGTTCTACCCCTTGAGCTTATTCACCAGATCGACATACGCCTGCATCGCCTGTTCGATGCTCTGGCCTTTGAGCTTCTCCCAGGCGTCCCACTTGGCGCGACCGACGAAATCGGTCATGCCGGGGCGCTTGGTGTTCACGTCGCCGACGGTGGCTTGCTTGTAGAGGGCGTACATCTGCAGCAGCGTCTGGTTGTCGGGGCGGTTCGGCAGTTCCGTGGATTCACGCGAAGCCTGCTCGAACTGGGCTTTGAGATCGGACATGTGGTGTTCTCCTTGTTGAATGGGTTGATCAGGCGCGCGACCAGCGAATCTCGACGCCGTCCTGCTCGCCGACGGCCCTGCGCAGCAGGGCAACGAGCGCGGCATCAGCCCCATTCGTTGCCAGATAATCGATCGTGTCACCCGTAATGTAATAGTCGCGGTCTTCGGCGGATTCTTCTTCGAGCAGATTGGTCAGCGAGCTGAGTTCAGTTTCGTTGATCTCACCCAGCAGATCGCTGCTTTCACTGTTGTAGATGCGATAGAGCATGGCTGGCTCCTTGTGTGCTTGGGCGCGTCCCACGCTGCGGAGAATGCCGGCCAGCGCCGGTGCGCCTGGGTTGGTCAGTCAGAGGAAGATGACGCTATGCTAACACTGGACGCAAGGCGATGCAAGCGGCGCCGCGCCTGTCCGCTGGAGATTGGAGATTAGCGTTGTTCATTGATTGCGAGGCGGCGCTGTGTCTGCCCACCGCTGCACCAGCTCGACCAACACTGCCATCGCCTGCGCCATATCCTGCACGCTGATCCATTCCAACGGGCTGTGGATGTTCTGCATTCCTGTGAAAAGATTGGGCGTCGGCACGCCAAGCGCGGTGAGATGTGCGCCATCGGTGACGCCGCGCACGAGCGGCGATAGCGGCGGGATGCCGCGCGCCTGCATCGCCGCGCTGGCATACGTCACTGAGCGCATGTCCTGCGCCAGCCGGTCGCGCATGTTGCGGTATTCCGGCGTGATCGTGCAGGTAATGCGGGCGCATGGCTCGATCCGCTGTACGGACGCGCAGACCGCTTCCAGCCGTCGCCCCGCCGCCACCAGTTTTGCCGCCTCGAAGTCGCGCAGCAGAAAGTGCAGCGTGCTGCTTGAGTCCGCGCCGACCACCTTCTGTAGATAAATGTACCCATCGCGTCCCGCGGTCGCCGCCGGCGTGCGCGCAGCCTCCGGCAGCTGCGCCATGATCGCTTCGGCCAACGCAAGCGCGTTGTCCGCTGCGTCAGTGATCGTGACGGTCGCCCGGTCGCCGGAAAAGGTTTCATAGACAATTTCGCCGACTTCACCACCGTCGAGCGTGTAGGCGACATCGGCAGCCAGGCGCGTCAGGTCGATGTGACGGATGCCGGCGCCGCTCTCCTCGTCGGGCGTGAAGCAGAGCCGCAATTCACCGTGCGGAATTTCAGGATGCGTCAGCAGATGGTGCGCCAGCGTCATCAGGATGGCGACGCCGGCCTTGTCGTCGGCGCCGAGCAGCGTGCCGCCGCTGGCGGTGACGATGTCGTGACCGAGCTTGGCGTGCAGCGCCGGGCAGGTCTCTGGCATCAGCACGAGCAGATCGTCGTCGGGAAAGAGGATCGGCGCGCCGGTGTAGTGGCGATGCACGCGCGGCCTGACCGGCTCATCCCCCACCCCCGCCACCGTATCGACGTGCGCCAGCAGCGCCACACGCGGCGTCGCGTGTGTGACAGTGGCGGGCAGGGCAGCGTAGAGAAAACCGTGCGCGTCCAGATGGACGGACGCTGCGCCGATCGCCGTCAGTTCGGCGGCCAACATTTTCTGGAAATCAAGCTGGGCGGCGGTGCTGGGTACGGTGGCGGAGGTGGCGTCGCTGGTGGCGTCGCTGGTGGTGTCGATCTGGACGTAGCGCAGCAGGCGCGCTTCCAACTCGGCGCAAAACCGTGCGCTCACCCGGCCGGCTCCTCGCGGGTGGTGGGGCAGCACAATTGCACTGCCAGGTTGTGAAATCCAACCGTATGATAAAGTTGCTGCGCCGCAGTGTTGCGGAAGCCGGTAATCACCTTTAGCTCGGAGGCGCCTTCGCTGCGCGCAATCTCGATGGCTTCTTCGAGCAGCGCCCGCCCAATCCCGCGCCGCCGGTAGGCTTCCTCCACGAACAACTCCGCCACTTCAGCGTAGGGATCGGGCGCGCAGATGACCGGGAATAGCCACAGCGACAGGAAGCCGACCGCCAGCCCGTCGATCTCGGCCAGCAGGATGCGCTCGGTGAGGAGGCACTGCGCGATGCGCGCCGCCATCGTGGCAACGTCGGTGCGCACCTCGTTGAAATCTTCATTCAGGCGGGCGACAGCGGCGGCATCGGCCGGCGTCGCCTGGCGGATCAGTAAAGACATGACGGCAGTATAGCACATTTAGTAGTTCATACCTGTGCCGCACGCGAAAGCGCGAAGCACGCGAAGGAAATCATCTTCGACTTCGCGTGCTTCGCGCCTTCGCGTGCGATGCGTGAAGTATTGATACTTTGCGTCATTCTTGGCGCTGTTGGCAACTTGGTTTACGATGGCGCCCTATGACTGCGACCTTCTGGCATACACTGCCGCGCCCGATCCTCGGGCTGGCGCCGATGGATGGCATCACCAACCAGCCGACGCGCCATATCCAGAAAAAGTATGGCCAGCCCGCCGTGATCTACACCGAGTTCGTAGCGGTGGAACGGCTCGACATCGGCGACCCGGCAATGCTGAACGACTTTCTCTACGATGAGAGCCAACGCCCGGTCATCGCGCAAATCTACGGCCACATCCCCGCCCGCTTCCAGCGCATGGCGGTGATGCTCTGCGAACTGGGCTTCGACGGCATCGACATCAACATGGGCTGCCCGGCTTCCAGCATCGTGCATCGTGGCTCCGGGGCCGGGCTGATCCAGACGCCGGAGGTTGCCCAGGCGATCGTAGCGGCGACCAAAGCGGGGGTGATGGCATGGCAGAATGGCGCCACCTTGCGCGACGATCCCGGCGTCCCCAAGCATCTCGTGGCGGCGGTCGCGGCGCGGCGCCAGGCGCTGCCGCCTGCCTACCAGGTGCGCCGTCCGATCCCGGTGAGCGTCAAAACGCGCATTGGCTATGCCGCGCCGCAGGTGACGGAATGGGTGCCGCGCCTGCTCGAAAGCGCACCGGCGGCGATTGCCATTCACGGGCGCACGCTCCATCAAGGCTATCGCGGCGAGGCGAGTTGGGCGGAGATCGGTGCGGCGGCAGAGGTGGCGCGCGGCAGCCGGACGCTCATCCTCGGCAACGGCGACATTCGCTCGCACCAGGAAGCGTTACAGCGCAGCACAACCTACGCGCTGGACGGCGTCCTGATCGGGCGCGGCAGCAACGGCAATCCCTTCGTCTTCCAGCCGGAGGAGGCCGCCCCCGTGAATCGCTACGCTTATCTGCACATTGCGCTGGAACACGCCCGCTTGCACGAACAGTGGATCAGCCGGGGCAACCCCTACCGCTTCCTGTCGATGCGCAAACAACTTGGCTGGTACGCACGCTCCGTCCCTGGCGCCAACACCCTGCGCCGTGCCCTGGTCGAGACCAACAGCGCCGGCGAGGTCGAAGCCGTATTGCAACGCTACTTCGACCATCGCCGGACGTGGGAGCCGGATCAGAAGACGGTGTTAAGCGTCTGCGCCTGACCGGACTCCGCAGAACGATAGGCCGCGTCGAATATCTCGATGACGTGGCGGGCGTGCTCGGCGGTGGCGACGGTGGGCGTGTCGTCCAGAATCCAGTCGACGAGCTGCATCACATCCTCATAGACGTGCGCCTCCTCCATCGTGCGGTGCTGACCGACGACGTGCGGCAGCGAGCCGTTCATGCCAAATTCGGCGTCTAGCTCCATACCCGGATATTCAATCGGCTGGCCGTTGAGGGTCGATCCGTTGATGACGCCCTGCGCACCGAAGATCATCGGGCGTCCCATGTTCGGCAGCCCGCCCGCAGCCACGCCGTAGACAAAGGCGAAGAAGGCGTCGCCGAAGTCGAGCACCATCAGCGTGTTGTCGTCCATGTCGGTGGGCAGCATCTGGCCGCGGAACTCGCGTGCGTGGACGCGCACGCCGGAGAAGGCCGTGACGCGCTTCGCCGGGCCGAGGATGCCGGTCATGGCGTGCAGCCCATAGACGGTCATGTCGTAGAGCGGGCCGCCGCCCGGCTTGCGGAAGTACCACGCCGGGTTGATGTTGGTGAGCGGGTCGTCGCCGCTGCGCACTGAGGATTCGTCCTCGTGATAGGTGCCGAAGGCTGAGCCGGTGACTGCCCATGTCAGGCGACCAAGTGCGCCGGCCTGGATCAGTTCTTTGATCTTCTGGTGGCGCGGGCGCAGCATCTCGCCGGGTGAAGAGACCAACTTGACGCCTTTGGCATTGGCCGCCGCGATCAGCCGATCCGCCTCAGCCACCGTGGTGGTCATACTCTTGTTGAAATGCACGTGAACGCCGCGTTCGACCGCCAACATTCCCTGTTCATAATGGACGCCGATGGGCGAACAGATCGACACCGCATCGACATCCCCGCCGTCGAGCAGCTCCTCCATCGTTGCGTAGGCCGCCGGTACGCCGTACTTCGCCGCCGCGGCCTGGGCGCGTTCCAGCACGGGGTCGCACACGGCGGTGATGCGCACACGGTCGCGCACGTCGTCCATCGTCAGGTGAGGAAAGTGGCCGCGCAGGGCAATGCTGCCCGCGCCGACAATGCCCATTCGCACATAATTGCTCATCGCAGATATCTCCTAATTTTAGTGTGGCGGCGTCAAGTATTTTGGGCGCCGCAAGGAAGTATACATCACGTGATTCTGGCAATAGACAGCCAGCAGTCAACATGCTATTCTGCGCTACATGAACGAACGTCAGCCAAGACGCCCCGCAAATTTGCCAGATTTGGCAGCGATTTGCCTTGAGGCATTGGTCGCGCAAGGTTTAGCACCTGCATTGTCGATTGGTGGGGCGTTGGGTTTGCTCCACTATCTTGACTACCGGGCGACCAACGATGTTGACGCATGGTGGACGCCGGAAGCGGGTGCAGCCATGCGCATCGCTGTGATCCACCTGCTGGAAACGACGCTGCAATCTTTTGGCGAAGTACACACGCGCAGATGGGGCGATGTCGTCAGCATTGAACTGAAACAGGAAGGACGCAAAGTCTTCAGTGTTCAGATTGCGGCCCGTTCTGTGCAACTTGAACCGTCGCAAGCTGCCCCCTGGGTGGACGTACCGCTGGACAGCCTGTCTGACTTGCTGGCCAGCAAGATGGTCGCACTGGTCGAACGCGGTGCACCGCGCGACTTTCGTGACATCCACGCCGTGTGTGAAGCCGGTCTGGCCACGCCAGCCGGAATTTGGGCGCTTTGGCGTCGGCGTCAGCTTGCGGTTGGTGGCGATGTAGATTACCTGCGTGCGCAACTCGCAATCAGCACACATCTGGCGCGCATCGCACAACATCGACCGCTAGACCAAATTGCAGATGCGGAGACAAGAATTGCGGCGACACACGTGCGTGAATGGTTTCGTGCTGTGTTTCTGCCCGCAGCGGGAGCGTCCGATGCTTGACTGGCTCGATGGCGCGCTATACCCGGACACAGCGCCGCCAGCGTCGCTGCCGGCGCTGGGAGATCGCGTCGACTTCCTGGTGCGGTTATGCGGCGCCTGGGATTTTGGCGTGCTGCCCGAGCTGGCAACGATTGACGAAATCCGCAAACCTGAATGGCGTGAAGCCGTCGATATGTGCCGATTGCTTACTTCACCAACCTATCACCTGCTGCGCACCTGGCATGGCTTGCCAGCGTTGCCCTACCTCGGTCAGCGATTGGCATACATTGCCGATGACCCAAACCTGGAGTATGTTTGACCCCACAAGCGATGCTATACTCGACTCATTGCATTTGTATCGTTCCATAACCCACAGAACTGAACTGCGATGCCCAACGGACCTTTGCTTCTGCAATTGACCCAACTCACCGACAACTGAAGTGACCCCATAAGTTTGGAGGGATGGGATACTGTAATACCGGCTGGGAATGGGTAAGTCACACGCTGCTTATGTAAGGATAGCCCGCTGTCACCGCGACAAGCAACACGACATTGATCACCAGTGCAACCACGGTGTCAATCTGGGAGAGTTTGCGGTTCGGGGCGCCAGGCCAAATCCCAGAGAAGAGCACGATGCCCAGAGTCGAGACAACGCTCGCCGCGACGGTGAACTGTCGCCACACGTCGGCGGGCAGCAGGGCGCCAGTGAAACTCAGCGCTGCCGCCAGGAAACCCACCGTAGCCAGGATCCAGAAGACGCTTGCAATCGCTGCGGCCGCCTTGATCGACAGAGACGGCAGGAGCCAGGAGCGAAGCGGCACAGCAGGCCGACCCTCCGCCTGTCGCACATCGTTGATGAGGGCGGCAGATGCCACACCATGCGAGAAAGCCTGGAGCAGCAGCGCGCCAATGAAAAGAAGCTGAACAATCATATCGATACCCCCAACAACTGGCTCGCCACCAGGGCAAGCCACCGTTTGACATCGTCGGCGGGGGACTGGCCTTTACGCCGCTTGCCCTGCACCCTGTCCAACAGCCACTGCGTCTCTGCACCTGGCTTTGGCACAGCGGCCAGTGTCTGATAAAGCACAGCCTGCACTGCGGTGACACCGTGGGTCTGCTGCCACGCGGCGACCGCAGCGGCAAACGCAGCATCGCCCGGATTGGGCGTCTCGGTCATCCAGCGGTCGTCGAAGCCATTCAGCGCAGCCAGGACGCGCACCCGCCGCTCCGCCGACGACAGCGGCGCCAGTTCCCCCGGCAGCAGCGGCGCACCGATCAAAAAGTCCTGTTGACCGTAGGCGACGGGGAAAGCCCGCGGTGCGGCCACTGGTGTCACCGGCAGCCCGCCGGCAAAGCGCACGGGCACGATCGGTGTGTTTTTGCCCACGGCCAGGTCGATCAGCGCCGTGCTGACCACCTCCACCGGCTGGCGTGCCGCCGCGGCATGTTTGCCCTCTACGTGTACGAGCAGCGAGTTGTGCGCCGTTCGTGTGCGCTCCACCGCATCGCTCAGCGCCTGGAAGACCGCCTCCGGGCTGGCGCGGTCGATGAGCAGCAGCATGTGGGGATCGACAAGCTGCGGATGCTGGAAGCAGATGTCGAAGTACGGCCCGACCCACGATTCGCCCAGTTCCTGGCGCGCAATTGCCGTCGTCACCGTGTCTTGCAGCGCCGCAATCATTGAGACAAAGAGCACCGATTCCAGGTCGAGTTGATGGTTGGCCAGGTAGAGCACCCCGCGCCCGTGCAAGGCTGCGTAGCCCGCCGGATCGGCGATCTCCACCTGGCGCACAAAGCGCTGCATCAACGCCAGCGTCAGATCCTCGACCAGCGTGCCGCTGGCGTTGGCGCGCTCACGCCAGAAGCGTTGCACCGCGCTCAGGTCGAGACCGGCACCATCGCCCGCGTCCGTCACCCGCCACGCATCGCCCTCCCGCCACGCCACCACCTGCGCACGGTTCGGCGGCAGCAGCGGCGAAGTAACCACAAGCGCTTTCGCCTCTCCGTCCTTCTCTGTGTCTCCACGCCTCTGCGTCAAAAGTGTCTCCGCATCGGTGATCGCCAGCCGCGCCGGATGAATCTGCCACCGGAGCGCGACGTGTTCCTTGATCGCCACAAGCTGTGAAAGCTGCTCCGTGTTCACCGGCGTGCCGGCCAACTCCGGCGCATAGAGCGCCGCCACTATGCCGGCCAGCCTGTCGCTGCCCTTGACCGTTGCATCGCTCACCTTTGTCACACCGTCGGTATGGCTGGAAAGCGCCATCCCCGGCACGAAACGTTGCTCGTGCAAGAACGCCCGCCGCGCCGCCGGTTCAGCTTGCCCCAACGGCCCCTTGGCAAAAAGTGTCTCCACCAGCTCGAACTCCGCCCAGACCTCATCGTCCGTGATGATCTGCACACGGATCATGGGGAAGCGGCGATCGTCGCCCTGGAAACCGGCAAAGCGCGCCGCGCAGCGCACGCGACCACCGACCGGCGTCGGCCCATAGAAGTGAGCGCCAGTGATCGCTACGGGGTAGGCGGCCACATCCGCGAGAATCTCCGCACTCCAGCGCCAGAGCGCGTCGTGGGGGATGCCGTGCGTCGCGGCGTCGAGCAGCCCCTGGTTGAGCGTACCCACCGGCACGCCGCTGGCGTCCAGGTCCAGCCAGGAATCAGCGCCGTTGTCGCTGATCTGCAGTTCGGTGAGCAGTTGATACGCCGGCCCGGGGAACAACACGCCAGCCGCGTAAGGATTCGGCTCCGGCTGCCCCGCTGCCAGCGGCTCCCAGGGACGCCCCGCCAACTGCCAGTGCTCGGTGAGGATCACGTCACCGCTGGCGACCAGGGCAAAGCGGCGCTGCGCCTCCTCCCAGACCAGCAACTGCATGGTCACGGTGTCGCTGCCGACCGGCCGGCCCAACGTCTTGACCCGCTGCGCGCCGCCGGCAAAGCTCAGCCAGCGATGTACGCGCACATTGCGCAGCCCGACCACCCTGCGCCCCGGCGCGCGCACCTGCGCGCCCGCAACCAGCCGATCCACCATCGACATCATCGCCAGCGCCGGCACCGTCCACGTCGGGCAGTGGTCTTGCAGCCACGTGTCCACAGCCGGGTCGAGCACCTCATCGCCCGTGGTGAGCGAATTAACTATCGTCACATTGGGATCGACTCGCAGCGCAGACGCCTTCCGCCCCTCGCCCCTCGCCCCTGAAAGCATCGCCTCCAGGCTGCGCATCGACTGCTCGGCGACCCGCAAGAAGGCCACGTGCGCGTCGGCGGTCTGCTGCTGCAGATGTTGGAATGCCTGCACCCAGGCCAGGGACTCACCAGCACTGGCCGCCAGTATAGATGGGGGCGCGGCAGTTGGCGCGGCAGCAGGCGCAGGCGCTGCCTGGACTGTCACCGGCGGCGGCGTGGCTTGGCTCGGCGCTGGCACGGTCTGTGGCGCCGGCGCAGGACGAACGGCGTCGGGTGCATCCGGTGGGTGGGGAAGCGCGGGTGGGGTGACCGGCAGCAGCACCGGTGCGGTTGGCTGCACTGTGCGCTCTGCGGATGGCGCCACCCGCGTGACTGGACCGTTGCTGGCGGCGCGACCATTGCCGGTCACGCCCGTTTCCGCCACGGCAAGGTTCGGATTAGGCCGTTCCACCTTGATGGTGGGCGGCAGTACTTTGTGGTGCAGCGCCAAGACGGCCTTGATCAGCGACGCGGCGCCAGCGGCGCCCTTAGTGTGGCCGATCTGCGATTTCACCGAACCGATGGCGCACCACTGTCTGCTCTCTGCGTCGGCTTCGGCAAAGACGCTGCTGGCGCCGCCGAATTCGGCCACGTCGCCGGCTTTGGTGGCGGTGCCGTGGGCTTCGAGCAGTTCCACCGTGCGCGGGGAGTAGCCCGCTGCCGCATAGGCGCGGCGCAGGGCGTGGGCCTGGCCGTTGGCCTTGGGCGCATAGACGGCGGTGCCCTTGCCGTCGGAACTGGCGCCGATCCCGCGGATCACGGCGTAGATGCGGTCGCCGTCACGCTCGGCGTCCTCCAGGCGGCGCAGCGCCAGCATCCCCAGCCCCTCGCCGAGAATCGTCCCGTCGGCCTGGTCGGAGAAGGGGCGGCAGTCACCCGTGGCCGAAAGGGCTGGCGTCTTGCTGAAGCACATGTACATCAGAATGTCGTTGAGCGTGTCCACGCCGCCGACGATCACCATGTCGGACTGGCGCAGGTAGAGTTCGCTCAATCCCATGGCCAGTGTCGAGAGTGAACTGGCGCATGCCGCATCGACCACGCAGTTGGTGCCGCCCAAATCGAACTTGTTGGCGATGCGCCCGGCGACGACGTTGCCGAGCAGACCGGGGAACGATGCCTCCGTCCACGGCACGTAGGAGTCGGCGATGCGATCGCAGATCGCCTGCGCCTCGTCTTCGGGGACGCCGTTGGCGCGCCGCGCGTTGAGCCAGATCGGGCGCTGCAGGCGGGAGCCGAGATGCACGACGCGTTCCGTCGCGCCGGTCGCGCCTAGAATGACGCTGATGCGGCTCTTGTCGATGTGCTGAAAGTCGCCGCCCGCGGCATCTTCCAACACCTGTTGCGCGACGATCAACCCCAGCAACTGGCTGGTGTCGGTCTGCTGGACGACATTTGGCGGCACCCCGTAACCGAGCGCGTCGAACGGCACCGCGTCCAAAAAGGCACCGGTCTTGCCGTAGGTTTTGTCCGGCGCCGCCGGATTGGGGTCGTAGTAGTCTTCGAGCAGCCAGTAATTGGGGGGGACTTCCTTGATCTGATTCTGACCCTCGACGATGGTGCGCCAGAAGCCGCGCACATCGGTCGAACCCGGAAAGAGCGCACTGACACCGACGACTGCAATGGCTGGGGAGGCAGACTCGCGGTGTTCTCTTTGGTTACTCATTGGTTGTACGTCATCTTTTTTCATTGCGATCATTTTGTTGAAACAGGAGCATCGAGCAAATTGCGCGGATTGCTTTCCGCGCCCCCTGTTTCAAATACGCGTTGCGCCTTGCCAAGACAAGACCCTGTTGATTTTTATCGGCGGTTCCGGCGCGGCAACACTGACGGACGGAAGACGGCTTGGTGATCGTGGATGCACACGGCGGCGTAGTGAGGAGACCGCCGCTTCACCCTTTGTGAAAACCCCTGCTTACTGCAATGGTCGCGGGCGGAAGGTGAATGCGGCCGCAGGAATCGATGCACCATAGCTGCGCAATTGGGCCGCGCGCGTGACGTAGGCGCCTTCGAGCAGGTTGCGCGCCACCTGGACGACGGTGCGGTTTTCTGGCTGTTCCAGGAAGGAGCCTTTGACCCAGGCGTTGAACGATCCCATCGCCGGTCCGCACCAGACTTGGTAGTCGAGGCGGCGGCTGACATCGCCGTCGATCGGCCAGCGGCTGGAGCGACCCAGGTACGAGCGGAAGACCAGCGCCATTTTGTGCTTCGGGTCGCGCACGGCGCGTTCGTTTTCATGGGGGCCGCGCACCTCGAAAAATTTGCGCACGTCTTCCCAGACTTCCCCGACGGGCTGGCGAAAAAGCTGCTGTTCGATGCGCGCCAGTTCGTCGGCAGGGATGGCGTCGAGCGAAGAGAAGCGGGTGTAGAGGCTGTAGAGCGTGGCGCCGCGGGAGGCAAACATCGTGCCGCGCTTGAGCACCTGCACCTTGACGCCCAGCTCGAACATGTCGGCGGAGGGCGCCATCGTCATGTCGGCCAGTTCGGCTACGGCCAGCAGCGCCTTGACATCGGCGGAGACGCCTGCCTCAAGGCAACTCTGGTTGACCGAACCGGTGAGCACGTAGGCGGCGCCCAGGGCAAAGGCCGCCGCAACCGCTTCCGGCGTGCCCAGCCCACCCGCCGCGCCAACGCGGATCGGGCGGGTGTAGCCATGCTGGGCGACCAGCTCGTCGCGCAACTGTGCGATGGTGGGGAAAAGCGCACCCAGTGGACGATTGTCGGTGTGGCCGCCGGAATCAGATTCGACGGTGATATCCTCGGCCACGGGCAGCAGGCGCGCCAAAGCCGCTTCATTGGCGGTCAACTCACCTACCTGCACCAGTGCGTCGAGCATGGCCTGGGGCGGCGGC
>Ga0209398_1000963_pt1 | contig 15949 bp, 27 predicted proteins | sample AshMeaBigSpring_FD_184125 | JGI IMG/M metagenome (GOLD analysis project Ga0209398, IMG submission 184125) | Groundwater microbial communities from Big Spring, Nevada to study Microbial Dark Matter (Phase II) - Ash Meadows Big Spring (SPAdes)... | ecosystem: Environmental > Aquatic > Deep... | reverse complement strand
TTTTACTCTTCATTACCTTCCAAACGTCTATAAGATTTTTAGAAGTAGAGCAAAAATAGCCATTACTAACTTTACTGGTTGACTTTTTGAATTTACCATGAAGTTCAATCAAGAAAAATTATCTACGACTTGATGCAGTTGTTGATGTCAACGCGAGCGTAATTTGGAACACCCAATCCTGTCAGGCCATTGTATAAAAATGTAACCTGCTTGCCGATCCACTGATTTTTATTCTTTAAAAATTCCACGGCCTGCTCATAGCTTCCCTTGAAGGTGGCATCAAATTCAATACCTTTCCATTTGAGGGTGATTACCTTACCCGTTCCAGCCCAGTCGGCTGTCCCCTCATTAATGCCCGTAATGATTGCCTCATCGTCGTCCTCTGGCTTGAGCTTGAGAAGCGCGGCAGAACGCTTATTTTCATAAGGCGCATTCAAGAGTCGCACGATCAAGCCCTCTTCGCCGTCATCAATCAATTCTGCAAAATGAGCCATGACCTCTCCCTCGTTGTTGCAAATACGTGAAGGTGTTTTGCGGTAGTAGGGATTATAGCTGAGGACTTTTTCGAGAATTGCGGCGCGCTCTGGATAAAGGGCATTTTTTGTCACATCGTTGATGTTGTAAGCATCATAAACCCAATACTTAACCAGTTTTTCGCTTTTGATTAGATCGTCTGGAGTAATATGAACAGTCTTGCGGATCAGCTTCATTGTCTCATTCAGACAAGCCTTGAATCCATCGCCCATCAGTTCTCCGTCCAATACCGCATCTGGATACTTGATAAAGAAATCTTTAAGAGACTCTTCAATGTGCGGGACGCTGACGTAACGCTCTCCTTTACGGGTAAATAGTCCGTTTTTGGTCGCAATACAGCGTCCACCGTTATACTTGCATTGAGTAATGACGGGGTAGACCACTTTATCCTTGCGATCCTTAAAATTCTTCGCAAGCATTGGCTGGACAAAGGTTTCGTTGTCGATATCCTCGACGTTTTCGAAGTACCCTGTTTTTAATTGCTTTTTGATCAGCGCCAAAACCTCTTTATGAGCCTGATCGACTGCGGAAGTCTCGTTCTTTTTCCCCGCGTTTTTACCCTGCGCCGTTGTCCAAGCAGTGGTTACGATCTTACCGTCAAGAATGCCGTAATTTTGGCGGAAATTAGCACCATCTTGTTCGGGCCACCAAACACGAATATTTCCTGTACTGTCGCGGGAGTAGAGTTTCTTGAACATGAATTGAATATAGGGGATTTTTATTCTGGTGTCAAGGGTTTTTTGGCGTGACTTCGATAAATCCACCTTGAACTCTAGAAAGATACTGTTTTCCAGTTTCGTGATCTTTTATCCAGTAAAGTGATGTATTAACATATATCTGCTCAAATCTTTCCTTGGAATCCTCGGTTGCAACCTTGACTGGAGGATTGGCCGCATAAGATGACCAACATGCTGACGCAACAAGAGTCAACACTAAAAGGAATGCGCCAAACATTGCGATATTTGGGTGAAAATTTATAATTTTATTCAACATAAATTAAATGTAGGATGTTTTTATTCTTTTGTCAATAGTTTTTCAAGTTTTTTATACAAAAACCTCTGCTTTATCCACGGCCAGATTCATTGCGCCGACAATAAACTTTAGATATTCCTCATGAACATGGACTGCATGTGCGGCGGGGAGACTATCCCGCTACCAAGATTATACGGATGAACCTCTCCATTCATTACAAATCCAAGGATATAGTCTGACATTTCTGGAGTTTTTAAATAGTTTTTTTTGTATAGATTCCAAACTGTTGGCTTATCCTCCTCGCCTGTTGAAATAAATTCCAAATAATATAAGGCGTTACGATCCTCTGGATAATATGTATAATTAATCATGCGAAAATCTCCGGTAGAATTTTGGTAACTTCATCGCGCAAGGGAATCATCACTTGGCGAATTTGCGGGTGAGCCTTGTCGCTACAGCGAAGCTTGAAAACGTGCGCCCACTCTCTCATGTTGGCTGTCATCACTATTTCAGTTTTTAGGCTGTTTGGCAGAACAGTCCTTGCCTCTTGAGCGGAACCGCCATCATCAAGGATGTCAAAATACGCAGATTCGGCGTCCTTACATCCCCTCACCCAATGCTTATATCTTTTAGATCCTACCTCAAAAAACGAAGGCTTGATTACGGTAATCTCCCTGCCGAATTTATCCTTGGAGTAATTACAGTATCTTGTTGATTCTTGGGAAAAAGCCGCAAGACGATGCCTAACCATTTCGTGAGTAACTCCCCTATCGCAAATAAACTTGACGCTGAAACCGGCGTGTTCAATAACCGATTCGTGCTTGAATGTTTTGCAGATTTTTTCGACGAATGGGGAGGCGGTTCCTACTCCTATGCTCCCCTCAGACTTATAGCAGGTGCGCGCCGCAAGCTCAATGAGATTCAAAACCTCGTCCCTATTTATTGGGGTTAAAATTTCGTAAGATGGTTCAATTATTTTCATAGTAGATTAGTGTATATGCTGCCATATCTTTGTTTTAGTTGAAATTCAATATGCGCGACCAGATCAACAAGCAAATCCTTGTGGTCATCGCTACAAACATAATCGAGGAGTTCGACATTGTCCATAACCTCATCGGGATTTTCGCAGTATTTGCATTTCAGATCAGAGATGACGTAGTCTGCACCCTCTGGCAAAATTTTTACCATAATCATGGTCATGAGTGACTTATACAGCGAGTCGTAAAGCCATTCCGCAGAATTATCTTGGGATAGCTCCTCGATTATTAACAGGTTGTCGTTCATTACTGTTTTGCCACCTTGTTAAGTTCTGTACGTTCCTTTTCGAGATAAGACAAGGCAGAGCGATAAGCCTTCTTTTCGTAACGGCTCTTAAATTCCCCGTTGTCGATCCTGCATTTTATCTTCCAGATGATATCCGTAAGTGATGCGCTTGCTTTTTCTGTAGCAACGCGGTCAAGCGCGCTATCAATGATTGTTAAAAGAGATGATCTCATAATGTTAGATGCCTTATTCGATTGTGAACTGCTTTCCTGCTCTTTTAAGATAAGCTTCCAGATTTTCGCCCTCTTTTGGCGCGTAATTTAGATCAAACCAGTACTTGCCCGACTTTTTAGGTTCAAGCTCGCAAGACTCCTCCTCATACGGTTCGCCGCAGAAATTTAAATAATTTTTAATTCCTACCAAATTATCCAAAATCTTATCGTGATAGTCGTCGCCCTGCATGAAAAGCTCACCATCAATAAAAATAAGCTGGTAGCCGTCGCCGGACGGGTGAATGTCAATTAGTGTGATTTTTCTCATAATATTTAACCTTTCTTCATGTCGTAGATTTGGTTGATGATCTTAACTGACCACCAAGACTTCCCTAGCACATTAGATGGGATTGGATGAACAGGTCGAAGAACTATTCCCTCTGCCTCAACATCGCCCGTGTATTTGGCTTTATTTGCAATAGTTTGCAACTCATCCCAAGAGGGCATATCCTCGACGGTGAAGCGCGGGTATAGCTCCCAAACATGAGGAATGCTGTTGTTGTCGCAAAACTTAATCGTGGAATCCCAGTCTAGCCAAGTATTAGTATCCAAATCTTTGATAAGGAATACGAATAGGTGGTTACCCTTTAGGCACATAGGATTTCCTTGGATGCCCTCGCCGCAAATCTCGCCTTGGATAGCGTAATGGCTACCGCTGTAACGAAGAATGTTCTCCAGATTGTACTGGCGAGCCATCTTCCAATGCGTGTTACCCTCGTTCTCCTTGAGTTCAAGATTACGCGAACATACTCTGAATGTGCCGCCATTTGGATCCAAGATAAAAGTCGCGGACGTTCCATCCTTCTTGACAGATAAGTAGAACTCCTGCCCCTTGAACCTCTCATCTTTAAGCTCCTCAAGAGCCTCTGGATTACTCCTGTAATTATCCTCATCGGTCTTGCTGACGATGCTAGGGAAACCTCCCAAAGCTACACCCGAAAGCTGCGGAGAAATTGGAGCCTCCCACTTCTCAATGCCTAGAAGCTCGGCAACGTCCTGACCGTCCTCCCAAGCCTGTGGCGGCACAGGAGCAAGTATAGAAATCGGAAGGATCAAACCTGCCGAATACTGACCCTTCATTTTGATGGTCTTTAGGCGAACCTTGTCGTCTCCCTCGTAGGACTCGTCCACATACTTCTTGGGGATATTGGTGTCAGGGAAAACAAAAATTACCTTGTCACCGATTTGGTGAAGTCCCTTGCGGACAACAACGTCCCAACCAAGAACTTTGGCCCTCTCAATGCGATCAGCGCCCTTGATGGGTTGCAGATCCAAAATTTGTGTGATTTGTGTCAATTTCATAATCTTATTTTTAATCCATGTTATCGTAACCAGCATCGACTCCAAACATTTCGTAGCCGATAATGTCATCTGCGATTTCGGTCTGTTTTTTAACTTTCTTGTCGCCCTTCTCCGCTTCGGCGTTTTTCTTGTTATCTACCAGTTCTGAATACTTTACGTCGATAAGATCAAGGTATTCTTCGAATGCAATATCCTCATGGACGTTGAGAACGTACTGAACCAGAACGCACTCGCCAGTCTTATTGAAGTTCAACGATTCTGAGAGCTTCCTGAGAAACGACATCTGTACGCCAACCAGCTTGCAGACAAAATCCTTTACTTCCACAATGGCATCTTCTGGATGCTTACCATCGCTCGTATAGTATTTCTTATTCATAAGCGTGCAAGTTATCTGTTTTTTGCTATGAAGTCAAGCCATTTCTCAGTCAAGGCTGAGATAAATGCTATTTTTCGGATTGATTCTTTGAGTATTTTTCCAGTTTTCTACCACGGTTCTGGAATCGCTACCTGTAATTTCGTCGTAAAAACGAAGGATTCTTTCATTCGGCCATGCGATAGGACGAACATGGAGAACCTTGTCCAGAGCCACTTCGGGTTGGTATCCTTGAATCATCCATCCGATCATCGCCGTTGCTGTTGAGCGAGCGATGCCAGCATAACAATTGACTCCAACATGGTGCGTTTTGTCCTGATTTTTCAAACCAGTCCAGAAATTAATGATCTTTTCTACGTCATCGCGGCACGGGCCTTCAAAATCGGCCTGCGGCGCATAATCGTCCATATCTTTAAAGTATAAACCAAAATGGAATATGCCGCGCCTTGTCAGCTTCCTTTTGATATTATACATGAAATTTTCATCCTCTGGGTCTAGCGTCGAAATCCAAGCGGTAAAGTTATTCTCAGTATAACCCCCCGCGAGTTCTTTGGCCCAATGGGCATCAGTTACTTTGATTGTCTCAATCATTTACAGTACTTCTGTCTATACTTCGCTTCGATTAGGTCGCTCCCGCGCTTGTCAATCTCCGCTCGGAGATCGCTGTAATTTGGTGAACATCCGATATTCCTGCTATCGAATTTTCCATTTTCTCTGAGGCAAACAACCGCCGCGCAGAATACTGTTTCTTTCTTCATCATGTATTTTTTGTATTTAGAATAGAAATGTGAAAAAGCTCAAAACCTTTCTCCTTCTTCACGATTCCCAGATCGTAGGCTATATCCTCGCACTCTTTGCTCCAGATGTCAAGCCAGAAGTTCAAAAATCCCTTCTTGAATCCGCCGTAGTTTCCCTCAACGGAATACTCAAAGTAAACATCCTTATTGTTCAAATAGAGATACTTAGAGCAGTCAACCTTGTGAATTTTAGGGCTGGCGATATTTATGTGCGCGCCATGCATTGGAACCTGATTCTTGATCGTATTATAGTGAGCCTTGTTGAAAAGCCAACGGTAATAGCGGCAGAAATCCGTATCCGTAACAATACGGATGGAATCTTTCGTCACACGAAATTTACCTTTTGCTTTCAGTTTCATGCTGGAAAGAATACAGCAGGTTTGAACAAAAATCAATTAAAATCTTTCGACGCAGTAAATAGTGTCGGTATAATCGGAGACAAAAAGGTTTTTTTCGTTCGGTACGACGGCATTCGTGATCCTCTCTGGAAAAGAGGCCACCGCCACAGGCTCGTCGGTTTCGGTGTCAATTTTTATTAGGTTGCCGTTCGACACACCAAAATATACAAATTTATCATCCACTAAAGTTGGCGAGCTATGTATTTTTTCACGACAATAAAACCTTTTTAATACCCGCATCTCCTTGTCGATGTCTATGATGAAAAAGTCGCCGTCTGCCGCGCCAATATATGCTTTATTATTGTGGATAAGAGGGCGAGAGTAAACTATATCGTGCGTTTTAACCTTTAGAAGAACCCTATTCTCGATAAAATCCCAAACATAGATGCCGCCATCGAATGAGCCGAATACACAAATGCTGCCCTGTGCCGCGCCATGATACTTGACTGCGCCACCCGTTTGAATCATATTGATTATTTCGCCGCTATCCTTGTTGATTGCAACCATTTTGCCGCAATTTGTACCTGATAAAATCGCATTATATTCTTCGGAATAAATGCAGGAACCGTGCTGCAACTCACTTAGAAATATCTCCCACTTTTTCTTTCCCGTCGTTGGATTAAAACAAATAATGCCTCCCTTATGGCCCTTACTGTCGTACTCTACTCCTATAAAAATATCGTCGCCAACTACTAATGGGCTTGATCCGATCCAGTCGCAGAGTTTGAATCTCCACTCTTGTACGCCGGTATCCGCATTGATACCGAATAGCTCCCCTTTGTAATTACCAAAAACTACAATATTGTCTTTATATATCGCGGCAGATGATATGATACCCTTTTTGTTTTTACACATCGTATCAAATTGCCACAATTCTTGTCCGTTTCTCTGATCTAGACTGAAAAAGACGCCAGATCCCGTGCCAAACATAATAGAGTTCTTGTAAATTAACGGTTCGGATTTTGGCACAGCATATTTTAACCAAGGATTGCTGGATTGAAATCTCCAAAGGACTTTGGGCATAATAGCCTTGGCGCTCTCAGCAAGAGCGGTATCTTTAAAAGGCTCAAAGTCATCCTTATGAAAAATAGTCGAGTACGCTAAAAAGTTTGAGGGAAGAGCTTCTGCGCCGCTAGTGTTCTTCATCCCCACGATGAAAAATCCAAATTCCACACGGGCATTAGGGTATTCCTCTAAGATTGCGGCAACTGCCGTTTTACAAGAACTAAAGGAGTTTACCGTGTCGTCGATTAAAACAATAGGGACACCATCTATTAGCTTTCCTTCAATAAGGGACGTTTGCTCGGCCTTCTTCCTCTTTTTGCGGACGATTACCGCATTGATATTAATATTGTATTTGTGGTAGAAATATGCAGTTATTGCGGGAACCATCAGCGCGCCAGACATCTCGATGCCAGCCAACTGCACCTCGCGCCCTTTGAATAAGAAAGCAAACTCCTTGGCTACCTCCTCCATCATCTCATTATTTAAAATGAGTTTTTTTATGTCGAAGACGTAATTGAGAAGCGCGCCGTTCTTTTTGTAAAGGGTATACTTATTTGGACTCTCCCTATTGAGGATACAGTTGTCCTGTATAAAATCTTTTAGCTTGGCCTTGTCGGACGACATTAAGAGATATTCAGCATAATCGCAAAGATGGCCTCTACCCTCTTACGGTTGGAGGGGCGAAAGTCATAACTAATAGGCTTGCGGCCCAATAGCTTATTATAGATTGCGCGATCTTCATCATCAAAGATAGTATTTAGGATAAATTCGATGCGATCTGATGCCTCCTTGGTATCCTTGAGGATATCTTCGCCCGAATGACCTCCAAGAGCGAGAAGCTTTTCATCAGAGTATCCAAGTAGATCCTTGTGGATCTTTTCAATATCGGTATATTTTGTATTATTATTGTTGTTCATAGTATTTTTAATCCCCGTTTATTAGTTTTTCTGCTTCTTGTTTAGTAATTCTTTTGCAATTATAATTTAGCGTATCGGTGGAATAGCTGAACTCTACTAAAAAATTCAGCCAAAGTATTCCAATTTTTTTATAAAATCCTCCGTCGAAATATGAAGGCCACGGTACCCAGTGATATATGGGGGTTTTGCCAAACCACACCGAGAATTTTCCTATTTTCATATCTAAAATGACGGGGAGCAATTCTTATTATGATGGTCGAAAACCTTGGTTGATTTACTTCTCATTATCTTGGCGAGATCCTCAAACGACAATGGGGCGGGAAAGTTGTCAACACCAACATCAAGACGCGCAGCTTCTTTAAATTCAGGCTGCGACTCTGCATCGCTTCCGTGAGAGTGTCCGCTTAGATGCCACACGTCCCCTTTATGTGAATCAATCCAAATTCTATGTGCAAAATGGCTACAGAAGATATATTGAGAATAATTTTCGCCTTTAATTTTGGCGAGAAGATTGTTGCCGTAAAATGTAATTTTATTTTGATACGTGATCGGGTAAATTTCCGTAACATCGTTGGCTGGCGGGAATAATTCCTTGACAGTCGCTTTGTAAATCTCCTTCACGTATGCGTTATGATTCCCCCATGTAAGATGGATATGGCCATTGAGACGGAATAAAACGCTCTGGCCGCACTTAAAAGAATCATTCCCCGCACCAACAAGAAAATCCCCAAGGTGAATTACATTATCGTTAATACCAACTACTCCGTTCCACCGTTCAATTAAAGCTTCGTTGTGCTGCGCTATATCTAAAAAACCTCGTGGCTCAATGATAAACGACCTATCGTGAAAAAAGTGAGTATCAGAAGTGAAAAATACTTTTGAATCTTTGTTGTGATTGAATGTAAACTTGTTGAACATGTATCTATCCTATTTTTTAATTTCCTGTGTCATATCCCAATTCTTCGCAAACTTGGGTTAGAACCTCTTCAAAATATTCCTCGATGGTCACGCCCATAATATTGGACGCGATAATGATATGCTCCAAATCCTCACGCGAAAGCTCGCTAAGATCAATCTCAATTGATGCGTATGGGGTAAGTTTGATAGCCCCCGCCTCATCGACCTCAATAGTAAATTTGTCACCCTCTTGGATTCCAAGCTGTGCAGCCTCCTCGTCCGTAAATGTAATATAGCTTTCTTCTCTTGATTGAATTGTCTTTGTAATCATAATAAAGGTATTATATGTTGCTTTTTGTACGTTGTCAACACCAAACTGGTCTATTCCGCGTCCACTTGTGCAAATGGACTTTACCGTGCTTGTAGTAATTGCGGTATGCTGTAACAGTATCGGGATCTTTGTATTCGTCTGGCATGCATTGGACGAACGGCGTCATCGGATAATCTGGCGCACCAGAAATATTGATATTTTTATCGCACCATTCGATAAATGACATGGAAAAATGGTCGCCGCACTCTTCATCGGGCTGCTTGACCGCCCACCTTGCGCGCCTTTCACCATCAAGCGCATAGGCATGCTCAATGAGCCATCTCATATTTGATTTTGACTGCTGAACCCACTTACAGCAAGGATGATGAGGGTAAGAGTGTTTTCTCGGCGTACCCTTTTGTGTGCGAGGACATGATGGATCGGCAAGCTGTTGCTCGGTGAAGCAATTAGAAAGAATTTGCGCGCTTTCTACTATCATCTTGCTTTCAACGTGCTTTTCCACCATGTTGATCGCGGCTTTTGCGGGGTCATTATCTAGTACAAATATATTCATCGTATTTCTCGAAATTCATCGATTGAAAGACCAATATACTCCCGATTTTTGTGAAAGTCAATCGTAAAACTACTAAAATGGTAGTGGCCAAAATAGTGTTTTTTGCACTCGCTTAAATCTGACAATTTCTGAACCGTCACTTGTTCTGCGCGAAGGTCGCCAAACAAATCGCCGCCCTGCATAGATTCTACGCCATGATAATGGGACACATTCTGGTTCGTCCCCGCTTTCGAGATAGAAGTTCTGGTGGGCGCAACGTGGGTAATCAAAATATCCACTTTTTCTACCCGATCAGGTCGAAAATCGACCTCCTCCCGCAACCACCAAGACCTGTTAAGGATTCTCTCGGAACGGTCGATGCTAATGCCTCCCCCAATGCATTGAATCTGTTTGTCTCCAAACGTCAACACATGGTAATCCTGTAAAAACAAAATGTTGTCCGTTCTCCACTTTCCATTGAAATACGATGGGTTATCATGATTGCCTCTCAGGACAAGGAGGGTATTATTTGAATCTTTGAGCCACTTGTCTAAATGTTTGAGGGCATGAAATTCTTTAATTTTGTGCAGAAAGCCCACGCCAAAATCGCCCACTGAAATCAGACAAAAATTCTGGTAACTCTCGCAAAAATTGACAATAGGAGTCCAATTGCCGTGGAGATCCCCAACGGCGACCAATTTATCCTGTTTTATTTTATATCTGAAATTTTCCTGATTCATCAACCAATCTTAACAGCTTTTGCTGGACTGTCAAGTGGATTTACTGGGCAAACCCACATTCCGCCCTCACCAAACGAAGGCGGGACAAAGTGACCATGATCTGTCTCCTGCCCACAATTAAAACAAATCATCTTTTTTTTGATTGCGCGAGCGACCCTTTCGTTCTTCTTTCTATTGGATATTTTAGCCATTTTATTTTCCCAGTTCTACGATTACAACATCATACGGCGCGTCCATAAACATATCACGAATCATGGTATGAACAATAGTCCAACTACCTCCTGCAAGAGCGCAGCCGATTGCGTATGGAAACCCTACCACAATCTTTTTGAGTTTCAGCTTCTTCATCTTCGCAGGATCAGCGAAAAGCGCGTCCATCTTTTGACGGATAGTTTCAAGCCCTTTATAAAAAGCCTCATAATTCAAATGTCGGCCAGTCCCTATCGTGTATTGGCCGTAGATATTGATGATGAACTTTTTATCTTTGGTTTGAGCTACGGAGATTTCACCTAATTTCCCTTTGTCGCCGCATGGCGTTTTTTTATCTGCCTCCAACGCCTCTGGGTATTTCTTGGCAATTTGCAAAGCAATACCTCCGCCCATCGTGTGAAAGCAATTAGCAACGTGGCAGATTATATTAGCCTCGCTTTCTAAAAGATTTCCTTTAATATATTTTATCATAGTGTTTTATTCGATTTGGCTAAATTTTCCCACCACCATAAAGGCTGAAGATTAGTATAGTGGTTTACTAATTTTTGCTCGTCAGGGCTGTTTAAATCAAATGCCGTTACGGGCTTTATATGATCCAGATGCCAGCCGTGCGTCCCGTGATTATCCCATGACATTCCTTCTCTGAATTGTGATTCCAAATGCGATTTAAGAAATGATATAGAGCAACCGATGCCGTCGAGCGTTTTTAGTATCTTTTTAGCTGATTGCGCCCTTAGCATATTACGGAGCCTATCACGGATGACTCCAGTCAGTTTGAACAAAGGGTCGCTTTTCCTCCGTCGCGAAACGTATTCCCTTAAATATTGCTTAAAATATACTGCGTTATTCTTGCGATACTCGTCCCTATACTTTTTAATGATTACCGCATTTTTCTCTCGATATTCTTTTTCTTTTTTTGAATTTGAGAACGGTGTTTTAACGCATATTCTTCGCATTTCTTTTTAATTTTTTCAGTATTCTTTTCATAGAACTTCTTTTTGGCATCTGCTATCGCTACTTTATTTTCTTCGCGATATTTTTTCTTATATTTTTGAATATCTTGGTAGTGTAGTTTTTTGTATTCAGCTACTTGGAGAGCGATTCTTTTTTTATTTTTCGCCCTATACGCCTTTTTTGGACATTTTATTTTATTAAAAATATGGCCCAATCGGGATTGGTAGCTTTGATTAACATTTGTGCTGTTACAGGTGAAGGCTCACTCAGTTTATATTTTGGTTTTACACCAAATTCTTCTGGAGTTCTGTCTGCCTTTTCCCTATTCGCCTCTGGAGAGGCGAGCGCGAGATTTTTCCACGAGTTGTCGCCGCCGCGACTTCTTGGTTGCATGTGTTCTAAAGTGACCGATCCGTAAGGGATTACCTCGCCCGTCCAGATGCACTTACCTTGATAGTGGTTATAAATATTACGCTTTGTGGGGCGAAACGTTTTAACTGGGAGCTTGTTGTATTTAGAGCCTACGATCACAACGGTTGGAACTCTAAGCTCTAACTTGACCGTATGAATTGAGTCCTCATCGAATTCTCTCGGAGATAGGGTTTCCCATTCCGCCCATGCTAGGGGCAAAACTTCCGTTGGGGCCGAAAAGTCAAACTCGCCTTTGGCATTTTTAGCATACTCGATCTTCAACGCCTTTTTGGGGTGTCTGGAACTGTTCATGTCCTCGAAAACGGATTTGACCGTCGCGGTTCCGATTGGCAACCAAGCCGCGTTAAGCAATAGAACTTTTTTGTCTAAAATGTTTCCCATTTTTGGAAATTACCTCTTTTTTGCCAATTTGTCAAGCGATTTTCGTTAAAAAGATACTTCCAAGCTTGTTTCTGAGTGTTTTGGCAGGCACGGGCTTTCCGCGCCGCTATAACTATAAGTGTTCGACACGCGACTCCGAAGGTAAATTGTCTCGGACGCCGTACTTTTTATGACGAAATTGTCCTTATCACCTCGGATTCCTTCCTCCAATTCGCCATTTATGCGAAAATTCTGACAACCAGTGGCCAAAATGGTGATTATTATCAATAAAATGTACCGTTTTATCATATTTTAACCTTTATTCGTGTGTATTATTCGGTAAGCTTATTATATATTATGTCGGAAAAAGAAACTGAAATCAAAACAATTATCGAAAGGGTAGAAAAACGTCAGGAGGCATTATCTGCATTGTCCGAGTACCTTGCAGAGCTTGAAAGTCAGCTATCTCTTATTTTCGCCGCATCACCAGACGCAATTATATTCATTCACCAAGATGACACAATTATTAAGGTGAGCGATGCCGTTAGGCGGATCCTTGGATACGATAAGGACGAGATGATTGGAAGAAAATTTTGGGACTTCGTTCACCCCGAAGACATCGAAAAAACACGGGATGCAAAAAGGTACTTTGTTAGGGATTCGTCAACCGTTTCTGGTCGTGACTGTTTCTTAAATAGATGGCGTAAAAAAGACGGGAGTTATGCCAAATTAGCTTGGAGATTCTCCTTATATGACGACCGCGCCGACCATGTTATAGGCTTTGCTACAGATGTCACGCATAATATCATTGAGAACCCCTTTCATTTCCACCTTCTGAATCGCGCAATTTCTTTAACAAAAGACGGTATTGTGATTACGGACAATACCACTAGTGACAACAACATAATTTATGCCAACCCGTCATTCTGTAAAAACGTACAGTATGAGCTGCACGAATTAGTAGGTAAAAACTGTCGAATTCTGGCTTCGGATGACCGTGAGCAGGCGGCGCTTTACACTGTCAGAGAAGCTATTCAAGAGGGCGAGGGGTGCGAAGTTCTCCTAAAAAACTTCCGCAAAGACAAAAGTGTGATGTTTAACCACCTCCTCATCTCTCCGATTATAGAGGACGGCAAAGTAATCAATTTTATCGGCATATCAAGGGATTTGACTTCTTTGATTGAGCAGGGAATATATTTTTGGGATAGAAACGCGCCGCGAGGATTCGGCAAAGGTAAATAACCCAACTCGCTAATAGAAAGATTTATTTATATGGATTTTGAAAAGAAACAATTGACTGGGTTGGGGGATTATGAGGGCAACGGCTGGTCTAAATACCAATTGCTGGTATTACAGACGCTGACCGACCATACCTCTTTGATTAAAAGTGTCCACGACGAAATAAACGAATTAAAAAAACAGGCCGCTGTGGATAGTAATGAAATGAGCAATTGGCGCAAAAATTACGACAGCGAGCTGGACGAGTTTAGAGATAACTGCGAGGAGATCAAAAAGAAGGTTGAGAGCGTCGATCACAGGCTTAAAAATATCGAGGATGACAAAATCCTCGAAAAGAGAGTTACGATCAGAAATAAGGCAACCTGGGGCGCTCTAGGAGGTCTTATAATTGTAGTGGTTGACATTGTATTGAAAGCGCTTGGCTTCTTTTTTAAATAAAAACGGCGGCAATCCGAAGATTACCGCCGCTTGCACGCAACAGAATTGTTACTTTATCTATTAGGGGACTTGGGAGTCGCCTATCGGCGCAGGAGTTACTTCACCAGTCTCTGCCAACTGTTTAACAATAGCCTTTAGCTGCTCTTGCTGTGGAATTGGGAGCTTCGCCGCCTCCGTGAAGAAAGCCTCATTGTCCTTTTTGATCTTTTCGATCTCTTGGGTATTATAGGATTCCAGCATGTCATTAACGCGAGAGGTAATGTAGTCGAGGGCGGTAATCGCAATATACGGCTTTTCCTCCGTTGCAGTTTTTGCCCCCTCCTCATTTGTTCTTGCAACAATGGCATTCAAACCAAAGAGCTTTCCGTTAGACTCGTCAATAGTAATATTCATATATTATTTATTGGGGAAGCTGCGCCGCATTCTGTAGCTTGGCCACGATTGGGAGAGCGACTGCCGCGCCCTGTAGGCCAGAAGCCTTTGTCGCCACATCCAGAAGCTGAACAAGATCGTTAGCCTCTTTCTCCGACAGATTGAGTACAATGTTGCGCGTTGGCTGCTCTGCAACCGTTTCTGCTGTTTCTTTAGTTTCCATATTTTTTATTTATTTATTTAATAGTTGTTACTTGCGTTACAGGAGGATTATAGCACTTCAAGCAAAGAAAGTAAAAAGGATTGTCTATCTATTCTTTATTTAAATTGACCATTATGAAGAAGCTGGATGACGTTTTTTGCGTTTCCCCTGTACAGTATTGGGATTACGCCTGTATTTCCCGCGTGGGTAATTACGAATGCGCACTCTGAAATCATTCTCATAATCGCCTCAAAATTGATGCACCACTCTATCTGGTTGGTTTTTGGGGATTGGTGGGTTTTACCAAATAGCATTTCGTCGTAAAAAACAATAGAAGAGGGGAAAAATTCAAGGAAAGAATTAAGAAAGTCTATATCGTCCGTTTGTAAAAACAACGACATGTCTTGTCGTAGTTCTTTTTTTACCTTATCAACCCAGTATACCACGTTGGCAGGCTTCGCCTCACGAAATTTATCAGTCCCCCTATGTAGTACAACCAATGTTTTACTTTCGTCTATATTGTATTTTTCTTTTAGAAATGACACTCGATGCGTTACAAGTTCCGAGGGGGCGAAGTATGTGTCATCAATAATCTTACAGGAGGGAAATTCTATAGTTGAATAATCCACCCATGTTGGCAAAAAGCGATCCCTCTTCGATGACGCTCTGAATTTTTTGGCCGCAGAAATTAAGACTTCTGGATCACATTCATTCTTTTGGTAAAGAATTGGATATAAATCTTGGCCCGGCTGGCGGTATCGACTGAGCGTTTTTTCAAATGAAATCGATTTTGGCACGATTCCGTTGCGAAGGAGGGCGTGCAAAGCCGATCTAATCTCATTTATGCACGAATATATCCCCTGATTTGATTTGCCATTTTTTTGCATGGACTCCACGCCTATCAGGGTTTGTGAAAGCGGGTCGTATTGCGCGTTGAACAGTGTTGGTATATTAGATATCTTCACTGAAATTAATCGAACAGGTAGCATTGGTGTTAGCTGACGATTGGCCGCTGATGGTGAGAGTCTCAGAAGGGTTTACAAATAGCTCGAAAGGCTCAAGATCTATAATATTTGTCGCGTTCGATCCGCTTGACATATTGAAGATATAGATTCCGCGAGCGGTGACAGTGGTTCCGGCCACATCTACAGAAGAGATACTATTTCCATTAGTTATTGTGACTCCATTGTTTGCTGTTGAGCCGCTGATCGGGGTGAAAACAGGTGTGCCGTTGAATGTGGAGCCTATTGCTAATCTAACCAAAACGTTAGAGTTAGACGAGCTTCCGAAAGATAAGGAGTTTAGCCTTAAGGCCCCACGGTTAGGTAGACCGTTGTATGTTGTACAGTTACGAAGATTAAGCATGCACGTTTCTGATCCTTGGATAAGACCCTTGACGATAAGGGGCG
>Ga0209398_1000960_pt1 | contig 15976 bp, 7 predicted proteins | sample AshMeaBigSpring_FD_184125 | JGI IMG/M metagenome (GOLD analysis project Ga0209398, IMG submission 184125) | Groundwater microbial communities from Big Spring, Nevada to study Microbial Dark Matter (Phase II) - Ash Meadows Big Spring (SPAdes)... | ecosystem: Environmental > Aquatic > Deep... | reverse complement strand
CGACATCCGCATCCATGAGATCGCCTGGATCGACGGCGAAATCTGGGCGGTAAACACGCGTTTCAGCTGCCTGTCCACGTTCGACTCCACGCATTCGTTCGTCCCGCGCTGGCGGCCGCCTTTCATCAGCGGGCTCTCCCCCGACGACCGCTGCCACCTGAACGGCATGGCGGTGGTGGATGGCAGAATCCGGTTCCTCACGTGCCTCGGCCAAACCGATGCGCCGGCCGGCTGGCGCGCAAACAAGGCCTCGGGTGGGTGCCTCCTCGACTATCCGAGCGGTGAGGTTGTGCTCTCGGGGCTCTCGATGCCGCATTCCCCCAGGCGCCACATGGATAAATTCTGGATCCTCGAATCCGGCATCGGCTCGCTCTCGACATTCGATCCGCTCGCCGGAAAAACCGAAGTTTTCACCAAGCTTCCCGGGTTCACCCGGGGGATCGACTTCTGCGGCCGACTCGCATTCATCGGGCTCTCGCAGGTCCGCGAATCCGCCATCTTCAGCGGCATCCCGCTCGTCGATGAGATGCCAGAGCGCACGTGCGGGGTATGGGTCGTCGATCTCATCACCGGCAGCACCGTCGCTTTCCTGAAATTCGAGGGCACCGTTCAGGAAATCTTTGCCGTTCAGGTCCTGCCAGGGATCACATTCCCGGACCTCATCAATGAGCCGGGCGAAACGCTGGACTCGTCGTTCGTCCTCCCCGACGAGGCCCTCCGCCTCGTTCCGCCGGATCTCCGTTGAACTATCACCGCACGCGGCATCCCGCCTGTCAGCCGGGGCGATCTCTCTTTTCGCGGCCTTCGGATGCTCCTGCGAATAACGCCTGTCGTTACTTGAAAAACCACCGTGACTCTCTGTAGTTGATAGAATCCCAATCACCCCTTTTTGATCTCACCCCTCTCGACGGTCCGGCGGATGAATTCTTTCTTTTATTAAATTCCGCTTTGTTAGACACTTTCTTAGCGTGCCCCCCCTGATGCGCCAAAACCTCCTTGGACCAAAATGATGAACAAACCGCCAGCGGCCAATCAAGGAGCGGACATCCTCGTCGTGGACGACACTCTGGAAAATCTTGAGCTGCTCTCCGAAATGCTCAAGGCAAACGGATATAAGGTCCGGCCGGTCACTGGAGGAGTGCCGGCATTGCAGGCTGCCCGCAGCTTCCCGCCCGACCTGGTCCTGCTCGACATCAATATGCCGGACATGAGCGGCTACGATGTGTGCCAGCAGCTCAAGGCGGACGGCTCGCTGAACGGAATCCCAGTGATTTTCATCAGCGCGCTCGGCGACAGCATGGACAAGGTCAAAGCATTCCAATGCGGCGGCGTGGACTACATCACGAAGCCGTTTTGGATGGACGAGGTACTGGCCCGCGTCAAAACCCACCTCCGGGTCCGGCAGCTGCAGATCGAGCTTGAGACGCACAACGCCCGGCTCGAGGAAACCGTGCGCGCGCGCACCCGCGAGATCACCGAGGCGAGGGACCAGCTCGCCGAAGCCAATCAGCGGCTCGGAATTCTGGACGGGGCGAAAAGCGATTTCCTCTCGATCATCTCCCACGAGCTCAGGACACCGCTCAACGGCCTGTTCGGCATCACCGACCTGATCATGGACGAATGCCGCTCGCACCCTATGGTTGAAGCCTTTTGCGAGGACTTCAACCGCTGCCGCGATAAAATCCTGACCATCGTGACAGACTCCCTGCTCCTGACACAAATCGATGTGAGGGCGGAAGGGTTCCAGCACGCACCGACTTCTCTGGAGCAGGCCCTCGCCGATGCCAGAACCCGCTGCCTCGGATTTGCCAGGTCCCGCCGCGTGGGAATTGGAGTGTGCCCGGCCCGCCCCGATCTGGTTGTCGGAGACACGGAGATGCTGGCCAAGGCGCTGGAGGCGCTCCTGGAAACCGGCGTGAAATTTTCCAAGCCGGACAGCGTGATCGGACTCACTGTAGCGGATTCGGACTCCGGGCTGCTGCTGACAATCGAGACCGCCGGCCTGACGATCCCGGAGGATTTGCTCCCCAGGTTTTTCGATGTGCTGGCGATAGCGGAAGCCATCTTTCCGGGCGGCGATCTGGGGTTGCGGCCCGCGGTTGCCGAGAAGATCATCTCGTTGTTCGGAGGCTCGGTGAGCGTCGAGAACCTTGATCCGGCCGGCATCCGCCTCCTTGTCCGCCTGAAGCCCATCCGGTAAGCGCACGCCAACGCATGACCTTCCGGATCAACAATCCCGCTCGATACCGCAGGAGGGTGGTGGCGCTGGTCGTAGCCGTGCTTTTTGCGGGCGCCTGCGCGACATGGTGGATCGTTTCACAGACCGATCGCGAAATGCGGGACAGCCTCCTGCTGGAGACCCGCCTGGTGGCAGAGGGGGTGAATGTCGGGCGTATCGCGGCCCTCTCGGGCACGGAGGCGGACCGGAGCAATCCCGCCTACCAGCAGATCAAGGAACAACTCGCAGCCACCCGCTCAACCCATCCGCTCTGCCGGTTCGCCTATCTCCTCGGCCGCAAGACCGACGGGACCATCTTTTTCCTTGTGGACAGCGAACCGGCCGATTCCAAGGATAGCTCCCCACCGGGACAGATCTATGAGGAGGCGACGGAGAGCTTCTCCCAGGCATTCACCAGCGGAGCCGAAGTCGTCGAGGGTCCGGTCCGCGACCGATGGGGCAACTGGGTTTCGGCCCTGGTCCCCATTTACCGACCGCCGACAGCCTTGGACCCGGCAGGCGGCACAGTTCTTGCAGCGTTCGGCATGGACATCGATGCCCGCAACTGGACTCGGATGCTTGTCCTGTCCGGCTTGCCGGCCTCTCTGCTCACGCTCGCGCTGGCTGCGATTATCGTAGCCGGCTCAGTGCTTCTCAAAGACCGCTTCTGTGGCGGCCGACGGCAGCCCCGGTCGTTCAGCATCCCCGCCGCCGCACTCGTGGCCACGGCAGGGACCGCACTCTCCCTTTTTGCCGCATGGATGCGTCATGACCTTGAAACTCACGACCGCGAGGAGGCGTTCGGGCGGCTGGCAGCGAGCCGGACGGCCGCAATCACCGAAACACTGCGAACCCTCCGCGACACCGAATTGGAAGGCCTGGCACACTTCTGCGAAACCAATCCCCATGCGACAGCGGAAGAGTTCCGGCACTACACCGCCTACCTGACGAAAAACCCGGCCGTCCAAGCCTGGGCCTGGGTCCCGGTCGTGAAGGAGACCGACAAATCGAGCTTTGAGGCGAAAGCCCGCGGCGCGGGATGGCAAGACTACGGAATTTGGCAGATGGACGGAGACAAAAAGCGGGTGCCGGCCGTCGGACGGAATTTCTACTATCCGGTCTTCCAAGTCGCTCCGCTGGCCGGCAACGAGCGGGCGGTGGGGTACGACACAGGCTCGGAGCCGCGGCGCCGCGCTGCGATTGAAGAAGCCGCGCGCACGGGGCTCCCCACCGCAACCGAGCCCGTCGCCCTGGTGCAGGGAGAAAGCGGCCAAAATGGAATGCTGATGTATCGCCCGGTCTTCAGTATGAAAAATCCGGAGCGCCTGCTCGGCTTCGCCGTGGCCCTGGTAAGGATGAACACCCTGCTGAGGAGCGAGGACCCGGCCCCCACGCTGCCCATGCAGCTTTTCCTCCTGCGCAAGAATGCGCCCCCGGAGCTGCTGGCCTCCGCCGGCAGCACCGGCATCCAGCACAGCGACGCACATTCGGTCACACGCCCGATCTTTGCCTTTGGAAAAGTTTTCGCCGTAACCATCCACCCGGAGCGGGAATTCACGCTTTTCGCTCGCCATCCGGGCCGAGCGAGCATCGAAGCCCTTGTGATCGGGCTGTTCCTGACGTCCGCGCTCGCCATCCTAACCGGCGTTCTCCTGCGCCGCCGGGAGGAACTCGTGCGGCTGCTTGCCGAGATGACAAAGAACCAGCTGATCGCCCAGCACGCCCGCGACCCGCTCATTCTTGTGACGCTGGATGGAAGTGTTGTCGATGGCAACCGCGCCGCCGAGAAACTCTACGGCTACAGCCGTGCGGAGCTGCTTCGCCTGCGGATCGGGGATCTGCGTGCGGGCGAAGACCCGGAAAGCGTGAGACGCCAGATGGAGCAAGCCATGAAACACGGCGTGCTTTTCGAAACCATTCATGTCCGAAGGGATGGGACCACCGTGCCTGTGGAGGTGAATTCCCAGGGCATCCTCTTCGATGGACAGGAAATGCTCCTCAGCGTGATCCGGGACATCACGGAGCGCAGGGGCACGGAGCGCAGGATCGCCCGCCTGACACAACTCTACGCCGCACTGACCCGGTGCAACCAGGATATCGTGCATTCAAACTCCCCCGAAGAGCTCTTCCCTAAAATCTGCCGTGCTGTGGTGCGGCTGGGTGGAATGAAGATGGCGTGGATCGGCCTCATCGATGAGGAAACGGGCCTCGTCCGGCCGGCCACCTCCTTCGGCACGGGAACCGAATACTTGGACGGCATCCGGATTTCCGTCAACCCGGATGAGCCAGCCGGGCAGGGCCCGACCGGCACCGCGATCCGGAATAACCAGCCGTTCTGGTGCCAGGATTTCATGAATGATCCGGCCACCGCTCCCTGGCAGGAATTCGGCAAGCGCTTCGGCTGGGCGTCGGATGCGGCGCTCCCCCTTTGCGCAAGAGGGAAGCCGATCGGCGCCCTCATGATTTACAGCGATAGCGTCCAGGCCTTCGATGACGATGTGAAAAGCCTCCTGACAGGAATGGCGGACGACATCAGCTTCGCCCTGGAAAGCTTCGCCGCCGAGGACGAGCGCCGGCGGGCGGAGAAGTCGCTTCAGGAGAGCGAAGACCGTCACAGAACCATCCTCCATACCGCCATGGATGGATTCTGCCTCGTCGATGAGCAGGGATGTCTCAGGGAGGTCAACGAGGCTTACTGCCGGATGACCGGATACACCGGGAACGAGCTCCTGACCATGCGCATCACCGATCTCGATGCCAACATGACCCCGGATGTCGTCGCCGCGAGCATCCAAACGATCATAAAAAATGGCGAGGCCCGCTTCGAGTCCCGGCAGCGGCGCAAGGACGGGAGCCTCTTCGATGTCGAGGTCAGCGTCCAATACCGCGCCGCCGAGAAGATGCTCGTATCGTTTCTCCACGACATCACCGCACGCAAGCAATCGCAGATCGCAATCGCCGAAGCATATGAAGCTCTCGAGCAACGCGTCGCGGAGCGCACTGAGGAGCTTGATCGGCAGCGCGAGCATCTCCAGCATCTGCTGGATACCGCTCCCGTGGGCGTCGGCATCTCGGTCGACGGGATCGTCCGCTTCGCCAACCCCCGCATCACCGAAATCGTCAACCTCAAGATCGGGGAACCCGCGAGCTGCATCTACTGTGACCTCGAGGACCGGAAACGGATTCTCCAGCTGCTGGAGCAGCAGGAAATCGTCCGGGACTGGGAGTTCAAGATGAACGGACCCAACGGGGAAATCCGGGATACGATGGCCACCTTCCTCAGGACCGAGTACGATGGAGGCAGAGGGATCCTCTGCTGGCTCGTCGATATCAGCAAAATCAAGACGGCGGAATCCGAGATGCGCGCGGCAAAAGAGCTGGCAGAGGAGGCGTCAAAAGCCAAGAGCGCCTTCCTCGCAAACATGTCGCACGAGATCCGCACGCCGATGAACGCGATTCTCGGGTTCTCCCAGCTCCTGCTTCACGACTCTCATCTGGCCGTGCGCCAGAAGAAGCATCTGGAAACCATCAACCGGAGCGGAGAGCACCTCCTTGCACTCATCAACGACATTCTGGACATGTCGAAGATCGAAGCCGGACGCGTGGAGCTGAAGCCGGCCCCGCTCGATCTCTCCGCCTTGCTCCACGATCTGGATACGATGTTCCGCATCCGCACCGACACCAAAGGTCTGCGGCTGGATGTGATTAAAAACAACGATCTTCCGCAGTGCTGCGTCGCGGACAAGGGGAAGCTGCTCCAGGTCTTGATCAACCTGCTGGGAAATGCCGTGAAATTCACCAGCAAGGGAGGGATCGTCCTGCGGGTGTCTCTGGATGATTGCCGGCCGCCCAGGCTGGTCTTCGAGGTCGAGGACACAGGGATCGGCATCCCTGCGGATCTTCTTGGCAGCCTTTTTCAGCCCTTCGTTCAGGTTCACAGCGAGCACCACCCCGGCACGATCCATGGAACGGGACTTGGCCTCGCAATCAGCCGTGAAATCGCCCATCTGATGGGTGGTGATATCAGCGTCACAAGCAGCCCCGGCAAAGGCTCGACGTTCCGGTTTTCCATCCCGCTCGTAGAGGGAAAGACGCACCATGCGGAACGTTCAACCCGCCTTCACCGCGTCGCCGGAATAAAGCCCGGGCAGCCTGCCTTCCGCATTTTGATCGTGGACGACATGGAGGACAACCGGGCGCTGCTCACCGAGATGCTCTCCCGCGCGGGATTTGAGACCCGCGCGTCGGACAGCGGGAAAGACGCTCCCGGCATTTGTGAGGAATGGCACCCCCACCTCATACTCATGGATATGCGCATGCCCTCCATGGGCGGGGCCGATGCCATCCGGAGGATCCGGGCTGCCGACAAGGAAAGCGGGGTCAAAATTATCAGCCTGACCGCGAACACCTTTGCAAGTATGCGCCGGGAGGCGCTGGATGCCGGGGCTGATGATTTCCTCGCGAAGCCGTTCCGGGAGGTCGAGCTGTTTGAGAAAATCCGCCTACTGATCGGAGTCGAGTATGAGTATGATCCAGGCGCCGGGGATCAGGTTTCGGCAGCCGCCGCGGCCCTCCCGGCAGCCGCGCCGGAGGAACTCGCATCGCTCCCGGCGGATCTGGTCCGGCAGATCCGGGACGCCGCCGTCGCCGCGGACTACGACCGCCTCTTGGAACTGCTTCAAAGCGTGGCCCCCCACAGCAAAAACCTCGCTCAATCCCTGTCAGCCATGGTCAAATGCTACAACTACCAGCAGCTGCTGGACGTGCTGAACACCAAATAGCCGGCATGGTCTATGATGCTGGACGACAGGGCATTCGATTTTCCAGCGGTTTCAACATCCACCCCGGCATTCATGGCAGCGACGACGGAAGTTTAGACATCTTTCACGATGCGGTGGCCACCATATCCGCCCCCGGCCCCGGCTTTGGATATGTCGCCGATGCCTTGAATTTCCTTGATGTAAGCCACGCCCATTCGTGTGACAAGCCAGGGATCCTCGCCATAGCTTTCTTCCGCTCGGACCCAGCCAGGATCCCGTCCGAATTCCTGAAAATCCACATAACGCCATGAGCAGGTCAGCTATCTGAATAGGCAAGAGGGCAATTCGAGGGAAGATGTCAACGGCGCAACGATTGTCCGGGATGCCCTGCGTTTTTCAGGATTCTGCTCATTTGGCAGAATAGGGTCGGGACGTCCGTGCTTGTTGTTGTGGAGCCGGTCAGGCTTTCATCCATCCGGCGGCGAAGGAAGCCCGGGTACTATTCCGAGGGCCTTCGCTGTAATGAGAGGATCTCTGCACACCATTTGCGGATGAACCAAAAATCTGTCGCGGAGACGATTCAGCGGCCTGGATTTCTTCCGTCGTCGCGAGCTTTCCGGCATGGAAAAACGAGGCTTGCTGCCCGGGTGTAGCAAGGATAGACATCAAGAGAGATGGTAACAGGGAGTCTAACCTTATGGTCTTCCCTCTTGTTTTTAAAAACGTCAGAATCAAGCAAATATTTCATTTTCCACGTCCTCATAGCTCAAGTGGATAGAGCAGGGCTCTCCTAAAGCTCAGATGGTGGTTCGACTCCACCTGGGGACATTTTATGAGGCTGCTGCACCGGCCTCTGAAGAGTTGTCGGTGCGCTTCATCCTTACGATCCGGAGCCAGTAGAAAATGACTGGTGTGACGACCAGGACGTGGAGCAGGCTACTGAGCATCCCGCCGATCACCGGAGTGGCGATCGGCTTCATGACCTCTGCTCCCGCGTTTGTGCTCCACATGATCGGCAGGAGGCTGGCGACAACGGTGGCGACGGTCATCACCTTCGGACGCAGGCGGAGCATGGCTCCCTCGATGACGGCGGACTTGAGGTCGTCGCGGGTGAGCGGGTGGGCAAGTTCGCGCATTTTCTTTTCGAGGGATTCCTCGAGGTAAACGACCATGACGACACCGGTCTGGATGGCGGTGCCAAAGAGCGCGATGTAGCCGATCCAGACGGCAACGCTAAACGGGTATCCGAGCAGGAACTGCAGGAAGACGCCGCCGGTCAGCGCGAACGGCACCGCGAGCAGGACGTGCGCGGCCTCGGCCGCCGAGTGAAAAACGACAAACAGCAGGATAAAGATGATGAGCAGGACGACGGGCATGATGAGCGAGAGCGTCTTCTGGGCGCGAAGCTGGTTTTCATACTGGCCGCTCCAGCGCAGCGTCACGCCGGGGGGCAGCGCGACCTCGCGCGTGACGCGCTCGCGGACCTCCCGCACAAAGCCGCCCAGATCGCGGTCCTTGACATTCGCCTGCACAAAAACGCGGAGGAGTCCGTCCTCGCTGGCGATCTCGCCCGGCCCGCTCGTGCGGACAACGGTGGCCACCTGGGAGAGCGGCACGCTCGATCCGGACTTGGTCGGGATGAGGATGTCGCCGATGCGCTCGATGTCGTCGCGCTCGCTCCTCTCCAGGCGCAGCTGGATCGGAATCCGCTGGCGGCCGTCGATCGTGACACCAGCCGTGAGTCCACCCACACCGATCTCGACAACGTCCATGAGCCCGCGCAGGTCGAGCCCGAAACGCGCGAGCGCCTGCCGGTCGGGAACAATTTCCACGTAGGGCTTGGCCTGCGTGCGCGAGGCGGCGACCCCGACGGCGCCGGGCACTGTGCGGACGACCCGCTCGACGTCGAATGCGATCCGCTGGAGGTCGTCGAGGTTGTTGCCGAGAATCTTGATCCCGAGTTGGGCGCGGATCCCGGTACTGAGCATGAGGATCCGGTTCTCGATCGGCTGGAGAAACCCGGGGACGTAGCCCGGGATCGCGGTGAGCTTCTCGGAAAGCTCGGCGATGATCTTATCCTTCGTCATCCCCGGCCGCCACTCGGCGGGGGGCTTGAGCATGATCGTGGTCTCGATCATTTCGACGGGCGCCGGATCGGTGGCGCTGTCGGCGCGACCGAGTTTGCCGGCCGCCGACTCGACCTCCGGGAGGGTTTTGATGATCCGGTCCTGCCAGCTCATGACGTCCTTCACGCTGGAGAGCGAGGTGCCGGGGATGAGGACCGGCATGAAGAGCAGGCTGCCCTCGTTGAGGGGCGGCATGAATTCGCTGCCGATCCCGTGCGGCAGCCACTTGGCGGCCACCGGGCTCCATGACGCGACACGGTCGATCACGCCGCGCGGCAATCCGAAGGCGATAGCGACCGCCGCGGCAAGCAGCACGGCAGCGACAAGCAGGACGGCGCGGCCGTGTGACAGCGCCCACAGGAGCGCGGGCCGGTAGAGGCGGGTGAGGAACGACATCACAACGTTGTCGCGCTCGGCATGAAACGGCCCGCGCACGAGCCAGGTGCAGAGGACGGGCACCAGCGTCACCGCAAGAAGCGTCGCCCCGGCCATCGCAAACGTCTTCGTGAAGGCGAGCGGGTGGAAGAGTTTCCCCTCCTGGCCGCCCAGCGCAAAGACCGGCAGGAACGCGAGGATGATGATCGCCATGGCCAGGAAGATCGGGCGTCCGACCTGCCGGGCTGCCACCCGCGTCGTCGCGAGGGTCTCCTGCGCGGTGAGCCTCCGGCCGGCCAACCGCTCGGCCGTCTCGCAGTGCCGGATCACGTTTTCCGTCATCACGATGCCGGCATCAACCAGAACGCCGATGGCGATCGCGATGCCCGAGAGCGACATGATGTTCGAGGTGACGCCTGTCTCGCGCATGAGGATGAACGAAATGAGGATCGAGACCGGCAGCGGGATGGTGACGATGAGGATGCTGCGGAAGTGCCAGAGGAAGATGATGTGCGCGAGCGTGACGAGGAGGATCTCCTCCCAAAGCGCGTGCTTGAGCGTGTCGATCGTGCGTTCAATGAGACTGCTGCGGTCGTAGAACGAGCGGATCGTCACGCCCGGCGGAAGGCCCGGCGAGATCGCCGCGATCTTCTCCTTCACCCGCGTGATGACCTCCATCGCGTTCGCGCCCGTCCGCATGACGACGATCCCGCCGACCGCCTCCGAGCCATCGACATCCAGCGCACCGCGCCGGAAATCCCCGCCCATGCTGATCTCTGCGATGTCCTCGAGATAGACCGGGGTCCCGTTGCCACTCATGAGGGCGATGCGCTTGAGGTCCTCCACCGACTTCACCAGACCGATCCCCCGCAGCACGAATTCCATCCCGTTCTCCTCAACAACTTTCCCACCGACATTCAGGTTGGCAGCGGTGAGCGCATCCATCACCTCGCGCAGCGGGATCTTGTAATGGCGCATCTTTGCAGACGAGACCGCCACCTGGTATTGGCGGACGAATCCGCCGAGGCTGGCAACCTCGGCCACGCCACCGACCGAGGCCAACTGGTAGCGGACGTAATAGTCCTGCAGCGCGCGAAGTGAGCCGGCATCCTGCTTGGCGCCAGGCGCGACATGGAGGTAATACTGGTAAATCCATCCGAGACCGGCGGCATCGGGTCCGAGGCGTGGCGTCACGCCCGATGGCAGGAGGCCCTGCAGGAATCCCAGGCGCTCGAGCACGCGGGTCCGCGCAAAGTAGTTGTCCACCGAATCCTCAAAAATGACGGTGAGCAGCGAGAAGCCAAACATCGAAAGCGCGCGGACCTCCTTCACGCCGGCGAGCCCCTGCAGGTTGGTTGAGAGCGGGTAGGTCACCTGGTCCTCGACCTCCCGCGGGCTCCGGCCCTCCCAGTCGGCGTAAACGAGGACCTGGTTTTCGCTGAGATCGGGAATCGCGTCGACAGGGGTGTGGCGGACCGATTGGACACCCCAGACCACCAGCAGAAGGGTGCCGCATGCGACCAGAAAGCGGTTCCGCAACGACCAGTCGATGAGCCATGCGATAGCGCCCGCACCCCGCGCCTGGGCTTGATCATCCGGCAGCTGATCCGCGTTCATTGCTTCACCTCGCTTCCGCAATCCCGCATCTTGAGGCCGAGGTAGGGATTGGTTGTGTCGGGGTCCGTCTGAACCCAGCGCGCCCGTGAGGGGGCTCCGGGGAAGGCACCGGCCGTCATCGGACACTCGAAAACCTTCACCGGAACATCGTAGCCGCCGGATTTGAGCGCGAGGGCAAGATCCGCGGCGGCGGTGCTCCAAGGCAGGAAAATCTTCCGCGCCGCAGAGAGATCCCCGGTCGCCGGAAATGCCTCAAGCGGGCCAGCCTTCGCAACCGCTCCAGCGATCGCGGGCCCCATGTCCTGCGGGATTTCCGGAAGACCTTTGAGCTCAGACGCCTCCTGCCGCGCAGCTTTGAGGTTGTCGGAGGAAAGCGCCTTCGAGACGGCTGCCATGCGTTGAAGAAATCCGGCGATGGACGCGGGGAGCGGCTTCGCCGCCTGCGGAGCCGGAAGAGCACCGGCACGCAGCTGCGATTCGGCATCGAGCATCAGGTTCCCGCGCGCCGCGACGACCGCGCCGGCCTGGAGGCCTTTGACGATCTCCACGCGATCGTCGCCCGAGCGGCCGGCCTGCACAGGAACCATCTCGAATTGTCCAGGCTCATGCTGCAGATAGACGACCTCCCTTGATCCGTCGCGGATGAGGGCCGTGCGAGGAATCGTGAGCACGGGCGCCGAAGCAGCCTGGATGCGCGCCTCGGCGTAGGCGCGGTGGGGGAGCACACGCTCGAAGCCGCCAGGAATGCCGGAAAGCGGGTTGTCGACTTCGATCCGGATCTTCGTGCTCCTAGACACCGGATCAAAACTCGGGTCGAGAAACGTCACGGTTCCGGCAAACGTGCGCCCGGGCACGGCCGGAGTGGTAATGAGTGCCTTCTGGCCAACACGGATGAACGGAAGGTCGCGCTCGTAGATTTCGGCTTTGAACCACATGCGGGCGAGGTTGCCCAGTTCGAAGAGCCGCTCGCCATTTTTGACATACTGGCCCTGGTAGGCGTTGCGGACGAGGATCGTGCCGTCGGCCGGGGCGAGGAGATCGATCGAATATTTCTCCCGCGGAGCGTTGGCCAGCCCGTCAACCTGGGCCGGACTGAGGCCGTACTGGATGAGGCGGTGGCGGGAGTTGATCGCAACCGGATCGTTCTTGCCGCGCGCGGAGGCATTCTGGAATTCCCGGACAACATAGAGGAGCTCGGGACTGTAGATCGACGCGAGCGGCTGGCCGGCCTTCACCTTCTCTCCGACCTGCTGGACGAAGACCTGCTCGATCCGGCCATCGTAGAAGGCCGCAACCACGCGGTGGAGCGTGTCGTCATCCTCAAGGATTCCGCTCAAACGGATTTCCTTGTTGATCGGGGCGGTGGTTGCCGTGGCGGTTTCGAGACCGATGACATGTGCGGTATTCGGAGAGACGCTCAGGGTCGCCTCGCTGGCGGTCGGCTTCTCATCGTAGACGGGCACCAGCTGCATCCCGCAGATCGTGCAGCTCCCCGGTTTGTCCGAAGTGATCCACGGGTGCATCGGGCTCTGGTAAAACTTCGGTGTGCGCCCGGGTTCAGGCGGCTTCGAGCAGGCGGTGACAACAAGGCAGGCCGCGACGAAGGCGAGCGCCCGCGCGGGCAGGAAATGCGTTTTCATGGCATGGAGGATGCCCGCGCGGCGGGGCCGAAGCTCCGCCGCGCGGGAGGTTCCTTATTTCTGCGCCTTCGACGCCCCTGCGATCACGGCCAGATATTTGGCCGGATCCTTCTCGAACGTGGCTTTGCAGCCCGCACAGCAGAGCCGGACCTCGGTCCCCTCGTGCTGAAACACGTAGGGCGTTCCCATTTCTCCAAGCTTTTCGCCGGAGATGACGCAGGTTTTCAAGGGATACTCGCCCGCCATCGCAAGCGAGGCGGTCGACAGGATGATCAAGAGTAATTTTTTCATAAGATTTTTGTGGTTGAGATAAACTGACGCCCGGCGGCACGACGGCCCCGGATTCCGGAGGCGACCGCCTCCCTCAGGCCACAAAAACGGGCGGCGCCACCGGCTGGTGGCATCTGCCCGAAAGATACTCGACGAAAAAGGAAAGACCCGCGCCCGGCGGGGAGAGTCCGGCAAGGCACGGGAAGTGCAAATCGCACACCACAGGCACGGCGACATCCGCGAGGAATGAGACCAGATGCAAGTCGGGCGCGGCAAGGACCGCTGCCGCCGCCACCGGCACGCTCAGCGCACCGCAGCACTTTTCAGCACATGAGCCGGAATCCGGGGACTTCGGCGGCGTCTGTTTTTCACAGCACGAATGGCCGGCCGGATGCCCGCCGGCGAGCGAAGCGATCGAACAGTGATTGGACGCGAACGTCCAGGCGAGCACCAATGCCGCCACCACGGGAAGCCTCACCAGATGTGCTTTGATCCGCATTTTGGTGTTAGCATACACCCGGTTGCAGCGATTGCAAATTTCCCTTTCTCCTGACGACCTCCATCTCGCCAGCAGCAGCCGCCAGCCCGATCTCTGCGCACATCACGGGACCCTGCCGGTGAGGAGCGTGCCATTTTCGAAGACCGGGATCTTGTCGGTTTTGAGAAGTCCCGTGCCCGCGGCGGGGAGGCCAACGAACGAGGGATCGTTCAGCGGGTTCCAGATCCCGGGCGGCACGCCAGGCTTAAGGGCCATGCGGAACTGGGCCTCGCGGCGGAACGAGGTGCCGGTTCCGGGCTGGATGAGGGTTCCCTTGAAGTCCACCACCACGCAGTAGATCTTCCGCGCAGGATCATAGGGAAGAAGCGCGGGCGCAACCGTCCCATTCTCAATGTAGTTTCCGGTTACGGTAACCGACGACTCGTTGAAGCCGGCGGCGAAGAGCTCGCTCAGATCCACGTAGTAGCGGAAGGAAAACTCCGTGGAGCCCTGCGCCGGAAACGCGGACCGGTTGTTGAGCACGGCCTTGATCTCGGTGAACCCGGCCCCCTGCTGGTTGACGGCGGCCTCGATAAAATACTCGTCGTCGGCCGGCGGGAGGACCGGTGGAAAGGCGGCCAGCGGCCGGCCGTCGGAATCCTGCACCAAGCGCGCGACGGCACCGGTGAATCCGGAGTTGTAGTCGAGGGCGACCTCGTTGGTGATGTAGTTGGACCGGTCGTCGCTATAGGACGAGTCGTTGGCCGACGAGGGACCGCCCACCAGCGCGCCGTAGAGGATGTGGCGGTTGTTGGCGGGCGTGGCGATGCTGCCGTTCCACGAACCGTGCGCCCCGCGGTGGTGCGGGTTCACGGGCGGATTGTTGCCGAAGCCGACCACGTAGCTCCGCGAGGACGGGTTCTGTCCGAGCATGTAGTCGATCTGGCGCTTGGCAAAATCGCGGTAGCGGGTGCCGGCGTCCCCCACCCTGTCGGCATAAATCAAGGCCAGTAACGCGGTGTTGGCCGCGTAGCGGAGCGAGCCCCACTGGTCGAGCCAGGCAAGACCGCCCGCAGTGTAGGTGATCCGGCTGCCACTGTCGCCGACCGACCAGTAATTGAGCCACTTCTCGGCGGAGGCCCGGTAGGCCGCCTTTCCGGTGAGCTGCGCCAGGAGGACAGTGGCACCGTAGGTTTTGTCATCCCAGTTGTGCGTCCAACGCATCGAGCGGCCGGCCAGGCTCTGGCTGAAAATCGACTCGGCTTTTGTCAGGTAGGCAGCTTCGCCAGTCGCCCGGTAAAGCCACGCGGCCGCCCAAACCAGCTCGTCCTCGTAGCCGGAGTAGGAATTGTAGTAGGCCGCCGCGTTGGGGATCGCATCGGAATACTTCCCGCGGTAGCGGTCGGCAAAATCGAACAGCGTGCGGGCATGAGACAGCAGGCGCCCGGAGTAGACCGGATCGGATGCACGGAAGAGGATGGCGGCGGATGCCAGAGCGGCCGCGGACTCGGCGGCAATCTCGGAGCCCGGCTTTGCGGCAGTGACCGCATACGAAGGCCGGGCCATCATCATGGTCTCGGGGGGGCCCCAGTAGGAATGGTCTGCGGATCCGTTTCCGACCTGACCGTAAAGCACATTGTCGGAGGGGTGGGCTTTGATGATCCAGTCGGTGCCCCACCGGATGGTGTCGAGGAGCGCGGCGAGCTGGCCGGATTTTTCATAGCCTGCGGAAAACTCAATCCCGCCCCAGGCCAGGAGCGAAAGCGTGCCCGCCATCGGCAACATGAACTTCACGTGGTCGCCCGCGTCGTAGAATCCACCGCTCAGATCCAGACCGGCATCGCGGCCATCGGACAGCGCGGAATCTCCACGCCATGCAATCCGGAAGTCCGCAGGCAGTTTGCCGGAGCGCTGCGCATCGTAGAAGGCCAGGGACTTCTGCAGGACTTCCGCGTAGTTGAATCCGGAAGTCGGGTTGGGCGTCGGGTTGGGCGTCGGGTTGGGCGTCGGGTTGGGCGTCGGGTTGGGCGTCGGGTTCGGCGTCGGGTTCGGCGTCGGGTTCGGCGTCGGGTTCGGCGTCGGGTTCGGCGTCGGGTTCGGCGTCGGGTTCGGCTCAGCGCCCTGCGCGCTGAATGAAAAATCGGTCGGCGAAATCCCGGCCAACCCCGGCGTCGCCGTAAATCCAAAGCTGACGGTTCCTCCGGGGGGCACATCCTTGTTCCAGGTGTTTTGGCCGGCATCGAAGCTTAACAGGGTGCCGGAGGTCGAAGCGATGCGGGCATTCCAGATCGATGTGATGGCCGGTGCCATTCGGAACGACACGCTCCAGTCGCGGAGCGTCTGGTTGGTTTTATTGGTCAGCGTGACCTGACCCTGGAAGCCGCTCTGCCAATCACTGGCCACGGTGAATCGGACTGTGGCCTGAGTGAACTCGGCGACCGCACCGCCTGTTCCAGGCCCCGGCGTTGGCGTTGGCGTTGGTGTCGGTGTCG
>Ga0209398_1000959_pt1 | contig 16001 bp, 16 predicted proteins | sample AshMeaBigSpring_FD_184125 | JGI IMG/M metagenome (GOLD analysis project Ga0209398, IMG submission 184125) | Groundwater microbial communities from Big Spring, Nevada to study Microbial Dark Matter (Phase II) - Ash Meadows Big Spring (SPAdes)... | ecosystem: Environmental > Aquatic > Deep... | reverse complement strand
CGGCGAGGTAGAGCGCGGCGTCCGGGAGCGCATGGCAGCCGCGGCCGAACTGCGTGCGCCGCTCAAGGTGGACATTGGTCACGGGCCGCATTGGGACGCCGCCCATTAGCGCCACTCCAGCCGCCGGCTGTTGCGCTTAGGCAACGCTTTCTGCCTAAGCGCTTCCGCGTATGCTATTCGGCACGCTCCAAGCGTAGCATTTTAGTCACACGAGATCGGCCGACACGTCGGCTGCGCGGATATCCCGCCCCGATGCGCTGGCGACCGCCATTGGAGGAATCGTCATGAGGTTCATTTTTGCGCTCGTCGTGGCGTCCGCCTTCGCGATTTCGCCGGCCATGGCGGCCGACAATGGCCCCTACATCGGTGCCGGCATCGGGGATTTCGGCATCGAGGTGGATGACTTCGACGCCAGCGACACCGGCTTCAAGGTGTTTGGCGGCTACCGGTTCATGGACTATTTCGCGGCGGAACTCGAGTACATCGACGGCGGCACGGCGGAAGACGGTGTGGCTGAGATCGACGTGTCCGGCTGGAACGTTTCTGGCCTCGGTCGGCTGCCGATCGGCGAGAGGTTCAACGTGTTCGCCAAGCTCGGCATGATCTTCTGGGACGCCGACCTGGGCGGCATCGCCAGCGGCAGCGAAAGCGGCGAAGACTTCTCGTGGGGCATCGGCGCCGGCTATTCGCTCACGGACCAGTTCGGCCTTCAGGTCGAGTACCAGGGCTTCGAGATCGAGGATACCGACACGGTGGACATGATCTCGCTGGGCGGCACCTGGCAGTTCTGAGCGGACGTTAACCACGTCGCAACTTCGGGGCCCGCCGCAAGGCGGGCTCCTCGCAAAGGGGCCGTGCCTGCCGAGAAGGCTTAGAATCCCGGCCCGTTTCCATCCAGAGGACCATGACACCATGCGCAAGCACATCATCGCTGGACTCGTTGCATCACTGGCCTTCGCCAGCCTGCCCGCGGTCGCTGCCGACAACGGCGTCTACCTCGGCGCCAGCGTCGGCCAGAGCGGCCTGCAGATCGACGATTTCGATTACGACGCCGACGCGACCGGCTACAAGATCATCGCCGGGTGGCGGTTCCTCGACTGGCTCGCGGTCGAGGGCAACTACGTCGATTTCGGATCGGGCGACGACCGGGTCGCCGGCACGAAGATCGAGACCGAAGCCGATGGCATCTCGCTTTCGGCCGTCGGTTTCCTGCCGGTGGGCCCCGTGGACCTGTTCGCACGCGTGGGCGCAATCGACTGGAGTGCGGACCTCTCGTCGCCGGGCTTGGGCAGCGACAGCGATGACGGGACCGACCTGACTTACGGCATCGGCGCCCAGTTCCGGGTGTGGAGCCTGAGCATTCGCGCCGAGTACGAGATGTTCGACATCGACGACGCAGACCTCGACATGATCTCTGTGGGCGTCACCTGGACGTTCCTCTGAGATCAGCCCGAGGCCGCGGCCCGACCCGGTCGCCGGTTCTCGCTGACAGGGCCCGCTCCATCGCGGGCCCTTTTGTTTTTTTTGATTATCGATTCAGAGAGAACGGTTCCTTAAAGGTCGTTGGAAAATATCGATTGATATTCGATGGGAAGCTTCAGACCCTGCCCGGGGGCATGGAACTTCCAAAGGACCGCCTGCTCTAATTGTTCGGGCATCCTGCGATGCCCGACGCCGGCCTACCTCCCTGGGCTTGGCGTTCGCCCGGTCATCCCCCAACGCCGGGTTCATCTTGCCCCGGTTGGATCCGCTGGTCCGACCGGGGTTTCTTTTTCTGGTCGACCCGCCAGCAGGCGCAGCAGCGCCCCCCGCGCTTCGGCCACGCCGTCGCCGGTGAGCGCCGAGAACAACTGCACCGTCACGGCTGGGCCCACTGCCTTCTGCACCGCCGCCAGCGCCTGCTTGCCGGCGCCCCGGCTGAGCTTGTCGACTTTCGTAAGCACCACGTGCACGGGCACCGACCGCGCGCCGGCCAACTCCAGCATCGATCGGTCGTGGTCCGTCAGCGGGTGACGTACGTCCATCACCACGATGGCCCCGCGCAGGCAGTCACGCCGCCGGAAATACCCCTCGATCAGCGCGCCCCAGTGCTCGCGCATCTGGCCCGGCACGGCTGCGAACCCGTAGCCGGGTAGGTCCACGAGCCGCCGGCCGGCGTCGAGCTCGAAGAAATTGATCAGGCGGGTCGCCCCGGGGGTCTTGCTGGTCTTGGCGAGGCCCTTGCGTTGGACGATGGCATTGATGGCGCTCGACTTGCCGGCGTTCGAGCGGCCGGCCACGGCGACCTCGGCGCCGGCGTCCGCGGGGAACTGCCGGGCCTGGTGCGCGCTCGTGAGGAAACGGACGTTCGGGAAGGCTGACATCGCGGGCGGGCTCGGACGCCGGACAGGCGCGTTAGTGTACAATTCTGCGGTTCCCCGCCCCTCTCGTTCGGAGTGGTCATATGATCGCGAAGCTCGTCGCCGCCCTCTCGCTGGTGGCTTTCCTCGGCAGCACTCCCGCCTTTGCCGCAGGTTCCGTTGAAGCTGGCCAAGCCAAGTCCGCCACCTGCGGCGCCTGCCACGGCATGGACGGCAACAGCCTGAGCCCCGAATGGCCGAACCTCGCGGGCCAGCACGCAGGCTACATCGAGAGCCAGCTCCGGGCATTCAAGGCGGGCGAGCGCAAGAACGACCTGATGGCGCCGATGGCGATGATCCTGTCCGACGAGGACATGGCCGACCTCGCGGCGTATTTCTCGGCCCAGAAGGCCCGTGGCGGCGAAACCGAGCCGTCGAAGCTGGGGCTCGGCCAGCGCATTTTCCGCGGCGGCGACGTGCAGCGGGGCCTGATCGCGTGCGCCGGCTGCCACGGTCCGAGTGGCCGAGGCAATCCGCTCGCAGGTTACGCGTCGATCCAGGGCCAGCATGCCGTTTACGTGGCGAACCAGCTGCGCGCCTACAAGTCCGGCGCTCGCGCCACCGACCCGAACCAGATGATGCGCAACGTCGCGGCGCTGCTCACCGACGAGGAGATCGACGCGGTCGCGTCCTACGTGCAGGGCCTCCGCTGAACCGGATCGCTCGCGCCCGGTCATAGCCTGACATGAACACGCTCATTTCCCGCATTGCCCGCCCGCTCGTGGCGGGCCTGATGGTCCTTGCCGCCCAGTCTGCCCTCGCGGTCGACCTCGTCGAGGGCGTCACCTACAAATCGCTCAAGCCGGCCGTGCCCACCAGCGTGGCGCCCGGCAAGGTCGAGGTCGTCGAGGTGTTCTGGTACGCCTGCGGCCACTGCTACCTGCTCGAGCCGAAGATCGAGGCGTGGGAGAGGAAAGGCAAGGCGCCCTACGTCGAGGTCATCCGGATGCCCGCGGTCTGGAACGAACTGCTCAAGACGCACGCGCGGCTGTTCTACACGATCGAGATCCTCGGCAAGCCCGAACTGCACGGCGAGGCATTCCGCGAGATCAACGTGCGCGGCAACCGCCTCGACACGCCCGAGAAGATCGAAGCGTTCTTCACCGCGCGCGGCGTTGCCAAGGCCGACTTCCAGAAGACTTTCTCGGGCTTCGCGGTCGAATCGAAGCTCGCCCGCGCCGTCGACCTGAACAAGCGCTACCGCATCACCAGCACGCCCACCGTGATCGTGAACGGCAAGTACGTCACCGACGCCGGCATGGCCGGTGGCGAAGACCCATTGTTCCAGGTGATCAACGCCCTGGCGGCGCGGGAAAAGCCGGCCGGCTGATTTCATGACGAAGGTGGCGTCCGCGGCTTCCACGGACGTCGCCTGCTCGACCGCTCGGTAGGATGGTTGCAGCGTCCCAGCCGAGTCATACCCAATGCGACGCTTCCTGCGTCCCGCCGCTGCGGCGGCCCTGGCACTCCTCGCAGCCTGCTCCGGCGGCGGCGACGGTTCGTCCTCCACGGGCAGCAACGCACTCTTCGTAAACAGCCTGCTCGATTCTGCCTCGCCTCCGGCGGGCACGGTCACGCTGAGATCGGCCCTCGCGAAGGCCGCTTCCGGCCAAGCGATCCGCTTCGACCGTGGTCTGGACGGCGGCACGATCTCACTGTCGATCGTCGCCGACGAGCACACCCGCCTCAAGGGCGAGGTGATGGGCATGCGGGACGAGCCAAGCGGCCCCGTGTCGTACCTGGTCGGCTGGTTCGACCGGGACTACGGCCGTTCAGCGCTCGTTGCGCGCAAGAACGTCGTGATCGACGCCTCCGACCTGACCTCGGGAATCACGCTCGCCTGGACCGGCAGGGTGCCTGCGCGCGTGCTCGCGGTCGAGGGCAGCCTGACGCTGGTCAACGTCGACGTCACCGGTGGCCAGAGCGTCACGGAGAAACTGGCGGTCGTGAACCCGGACGACCAGCCGTGGACGCTCGCGCGCGGGGGTGCCATCGCAGTCTGGGGCGTCGCAAGCCTCCAGGACTGCCGCCTCTACGACAACCACGTGGAAGGCGACTTCGATTCGTCGCGCGACCGCGGCGCGTTCGGCGGGGCCGTGTACGCGGACATCGTCGAGATGCAGCGATGTGTAGTGAGTGGGAATTCGGCGCTCGGCGGCGGGGCCGCAGGCGGCGGGATCTATTCGGTCGGTGGCGCCGGCAGTGCGCGGTCGCAGTCGACGATCGACCAGTCCACCGTGAGCGGGAATGCGATCCGCGGCGTGTTCGCCTACGGCGCCGGCATCTACTCCGACGGCGGCGGCATCGGCATGAGCAAGACGCTGCGCGTCACGAACACCACGGTCGCCCGCAACCTCGCGGAGCCCTCCGCGAACCTGCCGCCGTTCCTGCTCGCCATGGGGTACTGGCGCGGCGGTGGCCTGTACATGTCGAACGGTTACCTGCAACTGCAGGGCGTCACCGTGGTCGAGAACGCAGTGCGCGGCAAGGCGCGCACGGACAGCCTCGGGCGGCGCAATCTCGCGGGCGGCATCGCGGCGACGGTCGGCAACGCGCACGCGGTCGAGAGCATGACCGTGGGCCACTCGATCATCGCCGGCAACACCGTCGAGGAGATCGGCGGCGCGACCTACGCGCACGACCTCTTCACTGGCTCGCTGATGCACTTTCACAGTGCCGCCTACAACCGCTTTGGCATGCTCGACTTCAGCCAGATCCTGGTGCCCGTGGGCGAGCGCACGTGGGAGTCGCTCAGCCGCCGCCACTACCCGAAGACGGGTGACTCGAGCGGCGTGGCGCTCGCGAGCGTCGTCGACCTCGGCGCCGGTGTCGCGACCGATTCGTCGATCGCCTCGTACGGCGTGGGCGCCGGGAGCCCGGTGCCACTGCACTACGCGCCCGCCGGCACAGCGCTCGACCAGATACCGGCTGCCTCGTACCGCGTCGAAGAGATCCTCGCCGAGTACGAGGTTGCCCAGGGCGCGACGGATGATTTCCTCGCAATCGTGCTCGGCCGCATCGAGCAGCATTACAAGCTTGCGGGCTTTGCCGCAGCCTTCAAGGCGGACTTCGAGGCCTTCCTGCAGTCCGCGGACACGGACTCGGCTACGCCGGGACTGCAGCCGTACAAGGATCCGGACGGCAAGCCGATCCTGACGCTGGCCGCTACGCACTTCTTCGGTCCGTCACAGACGTGGCCGCGGGAGTTGTACAACCACCCGTACATCGAGTTCTGGCACCGCCTCGACGCCGCGCTCGCGCCCGCAGCCAGCAGTGGCGCGGGCCCGGAGTTGCTCGGCGATGCCGCCTGGCAGGCAATCTTCACGACCGGCGCGCTCCCCGAGAATCCGTCACTGCGCACGATCGTCTGGGTGAACCGCGACCTCGGCGTGTCGCGGCTGTCGGTCGACCAGCTCGGCAACGCGCGCAACCCGCAGGCACAGGCCGACATCGGGGCGATCGAGGCTCCCTGACCTTCAGTCGCGGGACTCCACCGGTGCCGAGCCGAGTGCCCGACCGAGTGAGTCTGTGCTAAAAGGTCGCCCTGTCCTTCCGGACCCCGCCCAATGCTTCGTCTCCTCATTCCCACCGGCAGCGGCTACACCTGGGTCGAGCACGTGCCTCCGGCACCGTTCCCAGAGGAGTTCCTGTGGGCCGACCTCTTCGAGCCGACGCCCGAGGAGGAGAAGGCGGTCGAGGCGCTGCTCACGGTGGACGTGCCGACCCGCGACGAGATGCGCGAAATCGAGACGTCGAACCGCCTCTACGAGGAGAACGGCGCGGTCTACATGACCGCGACCGTCGGCACGAAGCTCGACTCGTCGAGCCCGGAGAGCAGCGCGATCACGTTCATCCTGGCCAACAATCGCCTGATCACCAACCGCTACGTCGATCCGACGCCGGTGCGCCGTTTCATGGCGCACGTCGAGCGCTCGCCGGCGGCCTGCACCTCGTCGGCCACGCTGCTCGCCGGCCTGTTCGAGGCCTTCATCGAGCGCATGGCCGACCTGCTCGAGACGGTGCAGATGGAACTCGACGCCGTCTCGCTCGCGATCTTCCCGCGGCATAACGGCGCGTCGCCGACCAACCGCGACCTGCAGGCGATGATCCAGAAAATCGGCGTGAACGGCGACCTGATCTCGAAGGCGCGCGAGAGCCTGGTGAGCTTCCAGCGCCTGCTGATGTACGTGCAGCAGGCGTCGAACGTCACGCTGTCGAAGGAGCAGACCGGCCGCTTCAAGTCCACGCTGCGCGACGTGCAGTCGCTCTCGGATCACGCAAGCTTCCTCGGCGGCAAGATCCAGTTCCTGCTCGACGCGGTGCTCGGGCTGATCAACCTCGAGCAGAACAACATCATCAAGATCTTTTCGGTGGTGGCGGTGATGTTCCTGCCCCCGACCCTGATCGCGAGCATCTACGGCATGAACTTCCACTTCATGCCCGAGCTCGACAAGCACTGGGGCTATCCCGTGGCGCTCCTCGCCATGGTGGCCTCGGCGGTGATTCCCTACCTGTATTTCCGCCGCAAGGGCTGGCTGTAACCTGCCGTGACGCCCGGCGTCTTCCTGACGCTGACCGCGACCGTCGCGGTCGCCGCGCTCACGCCGGGGCCGGCCGTCACGGCGATCGTCGCGCGCGCGATCGCGGACGGCCCTCGACCCGCCATGGCGATCAACGCGGGCGTGGTCACCGGCGACCTGCTCTTCTTCGCGCTCGCGGCGGCTGGCATGGCCGCGGCAGCCCGTTCGTTCGGGGAATACTTCGCGGTCCTGAAGATCCTCGGGGCGCTCTATCTCGTCTGGCAAGGCGTGTCGATGTGGCGGGCCACGCCACGGATCGCGACTCCCGAACGGGCGAGCCATGAGAATCACTTCTGGCGCAATTACGGCGCCGGACTGCTGCTGATGCTCGGGCACGTCCAGGCAATGCTGTTCTATGCCGCGCTGATGCCCGGGTTCGTGGACCTTTCGAGGCTCACCTGGACCGACCTGGGCCTGCTCGCCCTGATGCTGCTGGTGGTGATCGGCGGCGTGAATGCCGGGTACGCACTGCTCGCGGCCCGGGCACGGCACTTCTTCGCGAACGAGCCCGCCCAGCGCGCGATCCTGCGCGTCGCCGGCACGCTGATGTTCGTCGCCGCCGCGCTGGTGGCCACCCGGGTGTAGGATGAAGCCATGGCAAAACCCACCATCAACAACATGGCCGTGTTCTGCGACTTCGAGAACGTGGCCCTCGGCGTCCGCGACGCCAAGTACGCGAAGTTCGACATCGGCAAGGTGCTCGAGAAGCTGCTGCTGAAGGGCAGCATCGTCGTCAAGAAGGCCTACTGCGACTGGGAGCGCTACAAGGAGTTCAAGGCGCCCATGCACGAGGCCTCGTTCGAGCTGATCGAGATCCCGCACGTGCGCATGTCGGGCAAGAACTCGGCCGACATCCGCATGGTCGTGGACGCGCTCGACCTCTGCTACACCAAGTCGCACGTCGACACGTTCGTGATCGTGAGCGGTGACTCCGACTTCTCGCCGCTGGTGAGCAAGCTGCGCGAGAACAACAAGCTCGTGATCGGCGTGGGCGTGAAGAGCTCGACGTCCGACCTGCTGATCGCCAACTGCGACGAGTTCATCTACTACGACGACCTCGTGCGCAAGGAAGAGCAGCGCCGCGGCCGCCGCAAGGCGCCGGGGAAGCAGGGTTCAGGCAGGCAGCAGGCGGCAGCACCGGCTGCCTCGGCACCGGCGGCACTCCCCGTTGCGGAATCCGCACCGCCCGCGACCCCTCCCGCCGAGGTGGCACTGGTCGAGGCAGCTCCCACGGCCTCCCCTCCGTTAAAAACCGACGAAGAGAAGAAGCAGGAAGCCTTCGACCTCGTGCTCGCCACGATCGAGGCGCTCGCGGAGGACCGCGAGGAGGACGAGAAGATCTGGGGCTCGATGATCAAGCAGGCGCTGAAGCGCCAGCGCCCCGGGTTCAACGAGACCTACCACGGCTTCCGCAGCTTCAGCCAGCTGCTCGAGGAAGCGCAGGCGCGCAAGCTGATCGAACTCGAGAAGGACGAGAAGTCCGGCGGCTACGTAGTGAAGGCCGTCACCTGACGGCCTCGAACTCGCCGAACGCCTTCAACTGCTCGGCCACCGCCGGATCGCCGACCACGACCAGGCTCTGGTCCTGCGGCTTGAAGTAGCGGCGCGCCACGTCCTGCACGTCGGCTGCGGTAACGGCCCTGACGCGCCCGGTGTACTGGCCGAGATCTTCCGGCGCACGGCCGTCGATCCACAGGCCGGCCAGCGAACTGGCCACGGCCACGCCCTTGGGCGCGGTCGGCGTGCCCTGGAACATCATGTGCTCGAACAGGTGGGCGAAGCCGGTGCGGCCCTCGGGCTCGCGCCGCATGCCGATCTTGTACACGACGCTCACGCCGACCGTCGGCGAGGTGTGATCCTCGGACACGACGACCGTGAGGCCGTTCTCGAGCGTGTGGGTCTTGACGGGCAGCGTCCAGGTGTCGCCCGCCGCCTGTGCCGCAACGGCACACAGGGCGAGGGCGGCTCCGGCCGCGAACTTGAGTATCGGCGTCATGGAGACCTCGGTGGATGGCGCGCCCGACAGGATTCGAACCTGTGACCTTCGCCTTCGGAGGGCGACACTCTATCCAACTGAGCTACGGGCGCTTGGGCTGGACCCCCGAAAAGGGGCAGGAATCATAGCCTTGGGCGCCCGCGGCGTCCATTTCGGAGGGTGGCGCGGCGGACGGCTCAGGCTATACTTCGCGGCCGCATTTTTCGCGCCTGACCCCGGGGAGCCCTCGTGAGCGCCGAGCACGACCGCAAGTTCTTCGACACCTTCATGCTGGTGCTGGGCATCCTGCTCGGCATCACCATCGCCCTGATCATCCTGGCGCGCTTCATCGCGTCCATTTCGACGAGGGAGGTCAAGGCTGCGGACCCGGTCCTCCAGCAGGAGATCGCGGCGCGGATCGGCCCGGTGGCCAAGGTCGCCGTCGCTGGACAGGACAACTCCGCGCTGGCGCCCGAGGCGGCCGCCCCGGCCGTCGCGGCGGAGGACCTGCCGGGCGAGACCGTCTACAACCAGGCCTGCGTGGCCTGCCACGGCGCCGGCATCGCCGGCGCGCCGAAGATGGGCGACAAGGCTGCCTGGGCGGCGCGCATCGCGCAGGGTGCGGACACGCTGCACACCCATGCTCTGCAGGGCTTCCAGGGCAAGGGCGGCTACATGCCGCCGAAGGGCGGCCGCACCGACCTCTCCGACCAGTCGGTGATCAACGCCGTCGACTACATGGTCGTCGCGTCGCAGTGAGGCACGCGTGACCCCGGCGCGCATCCGGCACGGCCTCGCGCTCTGCGCGACGCTGCTGCTGGGGGCGTGCGCATCGGCACCTCCCGAGCCGGAATCGACGCGCGACCTGGGCGCGCCGTGGGGCACGTACGCGACGTTCGGCTGGTCACCGGCCCCCGGGGTCGACGGCAATGATCCGCCGCTGCTGATGCTCGACCAGAACATCCGCCGCGCGATCGCCGGCGAGTTGCAGCGCCGCGGCTACACGGAGTCCGCGAACCCGGACCTGCGCATCATCTACCAGACCGCCAGCAAGGACGTGGTTGAGAGCAATCCCGTGCGCGTCGGCGTAGGAATGGGCAGCTGGGGCGGATCCTTCGGAGGTTCGGTGAGCGTCGGCAGCCCGAGCCTGCGCAACTACCAAGAAGGCACGCTCGTCATCCACGCCATCGACAACGCCCGAAACGCCGAGGTGTGGCAGGGTCGCGTCTCCGGCAAGATCACCAAGGGCAGCACGGAGCCCGCGGCCGTGGCGACGGCCGTGCAGGCGGCGATGAGGGACTTCCCTGCGAGGCAGTAGGGCATCGGGGACATTGAACGGCGGTAACGTGCGGGGCTGACTCCGTAGCGACGACGCCGGAATCTACGGCCTCGCACTATCCCCCATCCCCTGTCCCCGATCCCCGCCGTCAGTCTTCCGACTGCCGGAAATCCACCCCGAGCGATCTCAGCTTCCGGTACAGGTGCGTGCGCTCCATGCCCACGCGCTTCGCGAGCTGCCCCACCTTGCCGTTGCAGAGCTGCAGTTGCTGCGTCAGGTACGCCCGTTCGAAATGCTCGCGCGCCTCGCGCAGCGGCAGCGCGAGCAGGTCCTGCTTCACCAGCGGCTCGTCCGCCGCCGCCTGCCCGGCGATCTCGCGTTCGATCTCCGCCAGCTCGATGTCCTCGTCGCCGCCGCGAATGAGCAGCCGCTGCACGAGGTTCTTGAGCTCGCGGATGTTGCCGGGCCACGGGTAGTTGCGCAGGCGATTCTGCGCCGCGACGCCGAAGCGGCGGAACGGCAGGCGCTGGTCGTCCACCAGCCGGTCCACGTAGTAGCGCAACAGGTCGGGCACGTCCTCGGCGTAATCACGCAGTGGTGGCACCCGCAGGCTCAGCACGTTGAGCTGCGAGAGCAGGTCCCGGCGAAACGGTTCCGCACCCCGTGTCTCGAAGCCTGGCTGCGCCGAGCACATCACGCGCACGTCGCACTCGAGTTTCGTGGCTCCGCCTGCGCGCCGGTAGGTGCCCGAGTCGAGCGCCGCGAACAGCAGCCGCTGCGCGACGGGCGGCAGGTCGCCGAGTTCGTTGACGAACAGCGCGCCGCGCTCGGCCTGTTCGAGCAGCCCCTTGCGCACGGCGCCGCCCGACTCGGTGCCGTACAGCATGGCCTCGGCATTCGAATCCGACAGCGAACCCGCCGCCACCGTCACGAACGGCGCGGACTTGCGCGGACTCAACGAGTGGATGTAGCGGGCGAACGCTTCCCGACCGGTGCCCGATTCGCCGACCACCAGCACCGAAGCATCGTGCGGCGCGAGCCGCTTCGCCTCCTCGCGCAGCTCGCGCATCAAGCGGCTGCGGCCGACCGGTGCGAGCAGCGGCGGCAACAGGCTGCGAGCCGACTGGCGGCGGCGCCCGCCCTCCTCGAGCGCGCTGGTCACGGTCCGCAACAGTTTGGCGAGCGACAGCGGCTTCTCGACGTAATCGACCGCGCCGAGGCGCGTGGCCTCGACCGCGGTCTCGACCGTGCCGTGGCCGGACATCATCACCACCGGCGCCGCCAACGCCTGCGTCTGCTGCCATTCGCGCAACAGGCTGATGCCGTCGGTATCGGGCATCCAGATGTCCAGCAGCACGAGGTCGGGCGCCTGGCGCGCGCAGGCGGCGCGGGCCTCCGCGGCGTTCGCGGCGACGTCCACCACGTAGCCTTCCTCGGACAGGATCTCCTGCACGAGTTCGCGGATGTCCGCCTCGTCGTCCACCACCAGAATGCGCGCGTTGCTCATGCACGTTCCCTCCGGCGTTCGGGTCGTCGCGCCTCGCGGCCCGCGACCTGCGCCCGTGTTGTTCCGTTCAGCGGCAGTTCGACGCGCACGCGCGCGCCGCCCCCGGCGCGATTGTCCGCCTCGACGTGCCCGCCGTGCTCCTCGACGATCTTGCGCACGATCGCGAGCCCGAGCCCGGTGCCGCGGGGCTTCGTCGTCACGTACGGGTCGAACACCTGGCCGATCAGCTCGCGCTGGAAGCCCGGCCCGTTGTCCTCGACCGAGATCTCGATGACCTCTTCGTCGTTGCGCAACGCGAGCCGCGTCGCCACCGTGATCGCGCCGTCGCGCTGGCCCTCGAGTGCCTCGACGGCGTTGGTGAGCAGGTTGTGCAGCAACTGCCGGAGCCGGCCGCGGTCCGCCACCATGCTGGCGACCGCCGGCTCGAGCTGCACGTCGAGCTGCACGCCGCGCCCGGCCACCTGAGCGCGATAGAGCTCGGTGACTTCCCGCACCAGCTGGTTGACGTTCACCTCCGCCATCTCGAAGCGTGGCGCGCGCGCGTACTCGCTGAAGGCGTTGACCATCTCCTTCATCGCCTCGACCTGCTGCACGATGGTCTCGGTGCCGCGGTCGAGGAGCTGGGCGTCCTTCTCGTTCATCGACGGCAGCAGCTTGTGGCGTATGCGCTCCGCCGAGAGGCGGATCGGCGTGAGCGGATTCTTGATCTCGTGCGCCAGGCGGCGCGCGACCTCGCCCCACGCCGCCTCGCGTTGCGCCTGCAACATCACCGTGATGTCGTCGAACACCAGCACGAAGCCGCCGGGCAGCTCGCCTTCGCCCGGCAGCGGCGTGCACGCGCACATCAGGATGCGCCGCGAGGTGCCGGCCTGGAACGTGAATTGCTCGCGCCACTCGCGGTCGCCCGCGGCGATGCGTGAACGGCAGGCCTCGGCGAACTGCCGCAACAGGCCGTCGGGCTCGCCGAGGTCCGCCAGGCCGCGGCCCACGCACGCCTCGAGATCCTCGCCCAGGATGGTGGTCGCCGCGCGGTTCGTGGTCCGCACGCGCAGGTCGGATTCGAGCGACACGACGCCCGTGGACAGCCGCGCCAGGATGATCGCCAGGTTGGCCCGTTCGGTCTCGGCGGCCTGCTGCGCGCGCTGCTGGTCCTCGCGCGCGCCGCGCAGCCGCTTGGTCATGTCGTTGAACGAGTGCACGAGGAAGCCCATCTCGTCGTGCGAGGTGAGCGGCAGACGCGTGTCGAGGTCGCCCTGCGCCACCGCACGCGTGCCCTTCACCAGGTCCTGGATCGGCTGTACCAGCTTCTGCGCGGTGAAGATCGCGCCGTACCAGGCTGCGAGCAGCGACAGCAGCAGCACCACGGTGAGCGTGAGGATGAAGCTCGCCTTGAGCGGCCGACGCAGGTAGTCCTTTTCGCCGAACTGCTGGTAGGCGGCCTGCAGCGTGTCGGCGAGCGCCGCGACGCGCTCGGCGACCGGGTAGATCGCCTGGACCACCAGGCGGCCGCGGCCCGGGCCGCCGCCGAGAGGCACGGCGGTGCGCACGACGTAGCCGCCCTCGGCCTGCGGCTCGAGGCTGACGAACGGCCGGCCCTGGCGCACCTGCAGCAGCACCTCGCCCGGCAGCTCGTCGGGCACCACCTCCGACGACAGGCCGCGGCCCACTGCGACGATCGCGCCGGACTCGGTCGCGACCGTGATCTCGAGCGCGCCCGCCTGCCGCCGCAGCCCCTCGAGCAGCACCGCCGACGTGCCGCCGGTGGCGGCAAGCTCGTCGGCGATGCCCTCGGTGGCCGCGAGGTGCTCGCGCATGCGCGTCTCGAGCGCGGAGCGCGACAGCACCAGCGCGTCGTCGAGGCTCTGGCGGATCTCGACGTTGAACCAGCTGTCGATGCCGCGGTTCAGGAACTGCACCGCGAAGAAATACACGAGCAGGATCGGCAGCGTGGCGAGCACCCCGAAGATCCACACCATGCGGGCCTTGAGCCGCGAGCCGATGACGTGACCGCGCCAGTCGCGCACCAGCTGCGCCAGCTTGGCGAACAGCAGCCCGACCAGCACCACGAGGCCCGCGATGTTGATCATCAGGATCCACGGGTGCAGCCGGCTGAACTGCGCGGAGTGCTGCGCCGTCTGCGCCATGAACAGGATCGCGGCGAGCCACAGCAGGCCGCCGAGGCCGACGACGACCATCGACGCCGCTCGACTCAGCGTCGGGGTGTCCATGTGAACCACTCGCTGGTGGCGCTCCAGTCGTCCGTCCAGAACAGCAGCCAGCCGAACGTGTCGGGCGCAGTGCGCAGGTTGAGCCCGGCGCGCACGCGGAACTCGTAGTTGGACCCGGGTTCGAGCAGCGAGGAGTCGAAGAGCGGCAGGCCGCGCACTTCGGCGAGCCGGTCGAGCGCCGCCTGCAGCGAGCCGAAATCCTGCTGCTCGCCCGTGTTGAGATTGCGCACCAGATAGCGCTGGCTCAGCGCGTGGTAGCTGAGTTCGAAGGACTGCACCAGCGACGCGATTTCGTCGTCCGGCAGGTAGCGGCGCACGCGCGCGATCTCGATCTGGTACTCGAGCTCGAGCGTCAGGCCGGCCTCGATGGCGCGGCGTCCCGCCTCCGGGATGTGGATATCGAGGCGAGTGTCGAGCTCGAAGATGCCTTCGTCGAGGGCGACGGAGGCGGTCGTGACCTCGAGGCGCGTGTCCGCGAGCGCCGGTGCTGCAAACGTTGCAAGAAAGCAAAGCAGCCACGCCGCATGGAAGGCAGGGCTTCCTTGCCTTTGCAGAGACGGGGCGCTGCGACTGTTGCTCATCTCCAACATTCAGGGGCGCTTGGTCAGGCAAGCATAATAGAAGCCGTCCATCCCGGCTTCACCGGGTCGCACCTGGTACCCGGGGCCCGCTTCGCGGGGCCGGGCCGGCCACTCCCGGGTAGCCTCCGGGGTGCGGTCAACGGCGTCCGGGGTCGTGGCCAGGAACGGCCCCACCACCCCCTCATTCTCGGGTCGCAGCACCGAGCAGCTGGTGTAAACGAGCGTCCCGCCCGCGGCGAGCAATCCCCAAGCGGCCCGCAGCAACTGGCCTTGCCGCCGGGCTAGCGCCGGGATGTCCCGTGCACGGCGCAGGATCTTGATGTCCGGATGACGGCGGATAACGCCGGTGGCCGAACACGGCACGTCGAGCAGGATGCGATCGTAGGGTTGGCCGTCCCACCAGCCGGCAGGATCCCCGGCATCCCCTGCCCGGACCTCGGCCTCGAGCCCGAGGCGGGCGAGACTGTCGCGCACCCGGCTGAGGCGCGCCTCGGACACGTCGAGTGCGGTGATCCGGCAAGGACCCGCCACACGCTCGAGCACGTGGCAGGTCTTGCCGCCGGGCGCGGCACAGGCATCGAGGATGCGCTCGCCAGACCGGGGCGCGAGCAGTTCGACGGCAAGCTGCGCGGCCGCGTCCTGCACGGAAACCTTGCCCTCGAAGAACCCGGGCAACTCCCGGACATCGGCCGCGGGCTCGATCCGCAGCGCGTCGGGGGCGATCGGGTGGCGCTCGACCCGGAACCCGGCCGCCTCGAGTGCGGCCGCGTACTCGGCCACGGTGCCGCGCCGGCGGTTGACCCGCAGCCACAGGGGCGGATGCTCGTTGTTGGCCTCGAGGATGGCGACGGCGTCGTCCGGCCGCTCCTGCTGGAGCATCGCGACCAGCCAGCCCGGGTGCGCAGTACGCACTGCGAGCTCCGCATCGACGGCGGCAAGCACGACGTCCCGCTCCCGCTGGAAGCGGCGCAGCACCGCGTTCACGAACCCGGCGGCGCGCGCGTGGCCGAGCTCGCGCGTCGCGTTGACCGTTTCGGCGACGGCCGCGTGGGCCGCCGTCTCGCCGGACAGCAGCTGGAACAGGCCGACCTCGATGACCGCCCGCAGCGTGGGCGGCATCCGCTCGGGCGACCGGTCGGCCAGCTGGCGCAGGATGGCATCGAGCCGGAAGTGCCAGCGCAACGTGCCGTAGGCGAGCGAACGCTTCAGGCCGCGCGCGGAGCCGGTGTCAGGATCGTTGGCGAGCAGGTCGTCGAGCGAGCGGCCCTCGTGCAGGGTCGCCGCGACGAGGCTGGCGGCGGCGGCCCGCGACTGCGCCGGCGACGGGGCTGGCTCGTTCACCCGAGCCGCGCCCCGGCCAACGTGTTCGCGTTCAGGAACTCGGCGGCGGACATCGCGCGCCGCCCGGCCACCTGCACCTGCTGCAGGCGCAGCGCGCCCGCACCCGTGGCG
>Ga0209398_1000958_pt1 | contig 16003 bp, 22 predicted proteins | sample AshMeaBigSpring_FD_184125 | JGI IMG/M metagenome (GOLD analysis project Ga0209398, IMG submission 184125) | Groundwater microbial communities from Big Spring, Nevada to study Microbial Dark Matter (Phase II) - Ash Meadows Big Spring (SPAdes)... | ecosystem: Environmental > Aquatic > Deep... | reverse complement strand
AGGCTGCTTCGCGGCGCAAACGGATCGGTGTGAATCTAGTTGGGATGCCGGCCTGGGCCAGAACTTCGGCCACCGCGCTGCCTAGTCCGCCCAGCCCATGTTCCTCCACGGTGATGATGTGCCCTGTGCTGCGCGCCGCTGCCAGGATGGCGGCTTCGTCAAGAGGTTGCACGGTGTGCATGCTCAACACCTGGGCTGAACATCCTTGCGCAGCCAGTTGGTGGCCGGCCTGGAGCGTCAATTCCAACACACCACCAGTGCTGATCAGGGTGACATCAACTCCTGGGCGCACCTCAATGGCCTGTCCCAGACGAAATGTTGGCGGCGCTTGATGGACAGTTGGCTCACCAGCTTTACCCAGGCGCAGATAACACGGCCCCCGCCGCTCGACGATGGCGCGCACGGCCAGGCGCGTCTCTACCGGATCGCCAGGCGCAACCACTGTCATGTTGGGCAGCACGCGCGTGACGGCCAAGTCTTCGACGCCGTGATGCGTGTAGCCCTGTGCTCCGTAGGCCAGACCGCCGCCAACCGCCACAATATTGACGGGCAGATTGTGATAGCATACATCGTTGCGAATCTGCTCCAGACAGCGCATGACCGGGAAGTTGGCAATCGAATAGGTGAAGACGATCTGCCCGCTCAGAGCGAGACCCGCCGCAATGCCCGTCATGTTTTGCTCGGCCACGCCAACATTGACGTACCGATCTGGAAAGCGACTGGCGAATACTTCCAGCACCGAATACCCGAGGTCGCCGCACAACAGCCAGATGCGGCGATCGGTTGCTGCCAGTTCGCAAAGCGCCTCGATGAATGCGGTGCGCATCAGGTCAGGCTCCCAGTTCCGCCAGCGCCAGCGCCAGTTGTTCACGATTGGGGGCGCTATAGTGCCACTTAAGCAAATCTTCCATGTAGCTGACGCCCTTGCCTTTAATGGTGTGTGCGATGACAACGCTGGGCTTGCCCACCTCATACGGGACGTGCATAAACGCATCTTCAATCTCTGCGTAGTTGTGACCATCGATCTCTCGGACAGCCCAGTTGGAGGCGCGCCATTTCTCGGCCAGCGGTTGAAGATCAAGCACTTCGCTGACTCGCCCAAAGCTCTGTATCTGGTTGAAGTCGACGAGGGCGACAAGATTGTCTAGTTTGTGCTGAGGAGCAAACAGAATCGCCTCCCAGTTCGATCCCTCGTCCAGTTCGCCGTCGCTCAGCATCACAAAGGTGCGATACGCCTGTCCGGAGCGTTTGCCGCCTAACGCAATTCCACAGCCAACTGGCAGACCATGACCAAGTGAACCGGTCGAGACCTCCACCCCCGGCACATAGTGGCTGATGTGTCCGGTCAATCGTGAGCCGTTCTGCGCGTAAGTGTCCAGTTCGGATACGGCGAAGAAACCCATTTCCGCCAGCGTCGCATAGAGACTGGCGGCGGCGTGTCCTTTGCTCAGGATAAACCGGTCGCGCTCTGGCCAATCGGGGCGTGTCGGGTCCGCGCGCAGCACCCGAAGGTAGAGCACAGCTAACAAGTCCACCATGCTGAAGCAACTACCAATATGCGAGGCGTTTGCACTATGCACCATACGGAGGGAGTGCCTCCTGATCCGAGTGGCAAGCGCCGCGAAATCTGCTGTCTGATCGTTTTCTGAGTTCATTTTCGTCGGTAAATGTCTCCGCCTGGAATGCTGTTCCCACTCATTGTCGCTGTGTGACATACCAGCGGATTGTTGCCGCAAGACCATGCTCCAGAGATGTCCGCGGTTCCCAGCCGGTCAATGCACGCAATTTGCTGATGTCCGCCTGCAGGTGCATGACCTGATCGGGACGGTAGGGTACCTCGCCAAAACCAAGCAATAGGCTTGGATCGATGGCATTGCGGATCATTTCAATGATCTGGCGCAACTGCACTGTCCGACCGGACCCCAGATTGATGGCGCCGTAAGCCTGAGGCGCCTGTGCACATCTGTAAATTGCTTCCGCCACGTCGCCGACATAGATATAGTCCCACATCTGTTCGCCTGCGGTGAGCGATGGCTTTGCGCCTCGCAACAGCGAGCGGATGATGTACGGGATCATCCAGTCGGGATTGTCTTTCGGGCCATAGGCGGAGAACAAGCGTAGCCACACGAAGCGCATGGATGCTGCCTTGGCGAGTTGGGTCGCCAGGTAATAAGTTGCCAACTTCGTTGCGCCATACAGATTTGTCGGCTCAGGTGTGGTGCCTTCGGTGATGATTGCATTTTGTGGACCGTATTCAGCTTGCGAGCCAAGACCTATCCACGTCTGGCAGCCGCATTCAATTCCGATATCAACCAGGGCAAGCGTACTGTGCAGATTTTGGCCAATTTGCTCGCGGCTGTCACGCTGCGTATTCATGACGCCGTACCAGCCCAGATGGATGATTGTGTCAGGCGCAAACGCTGCAATTGCCGGCTGGCATATGTCGAGCCGCTGAAGATCGCCCTCGAGACATGTCACCGTGGAGAGCAAATGCGTAATGCGCCATGGGTTGCTCGTGGGGCGCAAGAGGACGGCTACCTCTTCGCCCCGCTCGACCAGTAGTTGCAGCAGATGAGCGCCAACGAAGCCAGTTCCGCCTGTGACCACGACTCTCATCGCAGCAATTCCAACATCGATGTGATCTGACCGCCGCGAGCAACGAATTCGGACTGCTGCTGCCGAATCTCATCCAGATAACCAAATGAGAAAACGATCAACTCGTCTACCGGATCGCGCACCAACTGCTCTGGCGGCACGACAGGGATGTGCGATCCAGGCGTGTACAATCCATGGAAACTGCTGTTCCGGTCGCACAGATAAGCGATTTCGTGGTGCGTCAACCCTGCCATCGCCAACGTCATGACGCCACGCCCCCCTGCACCATAACCAGCTAAACTTTTGCCAGCAATGATCTGGCTATGCACATAGGCGCGCATATTGGCATAGGCGTTCTGTACTTCCCCGCCAAACTGTGCGTACACCTGCCACTGGTCGTAGGGATTCAACACTGCCATATCGATGCTGACGTCTGGCTGATGCCGACTCTCCGCCAGTGCGGCTGCTATGAGCAGTGAGTTGCCACGGCGGCGTTCTTCAGGTAGTAGCATCGTTGTCAATAGCCTGAAGCCAGCACGCGCCAGAAGCGCGTCCATCGTCTTGGCCGTCAGGTAGATAGAATGCTCGTGCTCAAACAGGCAAGTCTCGCGGCGCTGCATGATTTTGGCCAGATCATGCACTTCAATCAGCAACACGCCCCGGTCAGGATCGAGCACATCGCGCACCGCATGCAGAAATGGCAATGGCTCCGGCAGGTGATCGAAAGTGTACGTGAGCAGCACTACCTGCGCCGGTCGCATTTCCTGTGGAATTTCGCCTGTCGTCCCAGCATGAAACAGACATTTGACAACCGGCACACCCGCATCAAGCGACATTCGCGTCAAATCATCGGAAGGTTCGTACCCCAAGACACGTGCGCCGAGTTTTTGAAAGCAAGCGAGTTGGAAGCCATCCCCCGAACCGATCTCAATGACGCTGTCACCTGCTTGCAAGTCAAATCGCTGCCACGTCGCCTCGGCAAGTTGGGTCATGAACTGTCGGGCAAAATTCGACGCTGAAACAGTGTACTGGTAATCTCGATAATAATCACTGACTTCCACATCGTGCTGCGTCTGCACCGTACGACACTCCTCGCACCAGAAGATTTCTATTTGAGCGCGGAACTCCGTCCCGATTCTGTCACTTGCAACGAATTCGTCGGTGAAAGGCATGTCATCGAAACGTAGGAAGGACTTGACCCGTGGCGAAGTACAAATCCGGCATGTGCGTCGGTGGTCGATCCGATAGTTCACGCAAAATACTCCTTGTACCATTCCACCGTCTCGTGTAGACCGTCTTCCAGTGTGAAAAGCGGGCTCCAACCCAACACGCGCCGCGCCTTTTCGGCGCTCAAATACTGGTGACGAATCTCGTTTATCGCCTCATTCCGAACATCCGGCATGAGATCTATGCCCGTAGTTTGGATAATCCGATTTACGAGTTCCAACACAGTGAGCTGCAATTCGTTAGAGAAGTTGAATGCCTCGCCAGTCAGGGACCGGTTGGCGGCGAGCTTTTCGGCCAGCAGCATGTAGGCGGCTGCACCATCCTCCACATAGAAATAGTCGCGCACAAAACTGCCGTCCGAACGAATCACAGGCGGCTCTCTGCGCAGCAGCGAACGTATGGTGCCCGGGACGATTCGGTTCCAGTTCAAGTCACCGCCGCCGAAAAAATTGCCGCAGCGCGTAATGACGACTGGTAAATCGTAGCTGACGGCATAAGTGTGTGCAATCAGGTCAGCGCACGATTTACTCACGTCGTATGGATGTTGCCCCTGAAGAGGCGTTGTCTCATCATAGGGCAAGTTATCTTGATCGCCATAGGCCTTGTCTGAAGAAGCCGCAACGATCTGTTTCACCAGTGGGCTGCGACGACAGGCTTCCAGTAGTGTCCAGGTGCCCCCAATGTTGGTCTCAAACGTCGCCACCGGATTGCGGTTGGCAACCCCGACAATCGTCTGCGCTGCCAGGTGGATAACTGTATCGACCTCATACTCGCCCAGAGCGCGTTCCAGCAGCGCCTGATTGCGAATATCGCCACGCACAAGCCTAACCTGCTCGAGCAGCCCGGATCGCACCAGTTCACACTGCGGCACCCAGTCACGCATCAGGCAGACAACGTCGGCCTCGGCCGCCACCAGTGCTTTGACCAGCCAGCCACCTACCAGCCCCGACGCACCCGTCACCAAAGTTGGTCGATCTCGCCAAAAGGAGATCATCACGGCACCGCCCAGGGCGCCTTACCCGACTCCCAGATGCCTTCAAGCAGTTGTTTATCGCGTATTGTGTCCATCGGCTGCCAAAAACCCTCATGCTGGTACGCCATCAATTCACCAGCGCGTGCAATTTGTTCAATTGGAGTGCGCTCCCAGGGCACACTGTCACCCTCGATGTAATCCAGCACATGGCGGTTCAACACAAAAAAGCCGCCGCTGATCCAGCCCTCACCTGACTGCGGCTTCTCAGTAAAGTCAAGCACCTGTCCGTCGCGGAAAATCAGACCGCCAAACCGGGATGGTGGCCGAACGGCAGTTACGGTGGCCAGCCGCTCGTGAACCATATGAAAGGCATGAAGTGCGCCAATGTCTACGTTGGCAAGACCATCGCCATACGTCATCATAAAAGTGTCATCGGTGAGCCATGCCGACAACCGTTTAAGGCGTCCTCCGGTTTGTGTATTAGCGCCGGTATCAACCAGATGAACAATCCAATCTTCTCGTTCGCGCTCATGTACAATCACCTCGCCCGTGCCTAACCTGACGCTGATGTCGCTATTCACCGGATAGTAGTTGAGGAAGTATTGCTTGATGAACTCGCCTTTGTAGCCTAAAGCAACAATGAACTCCTTGTATCCAAAATGCGCGTACCAACGCATGATATGATCCAGAATGGGGCGCCCACCGATCTCCACCATTGGTTTTGGGCGTACGGCGGTTTCCTCAGCCAAACGAGTACCCAATCCACCGGCCAGAATAACGACTTTCATATCATTCACTTCATTCGTTGATTTGCAAAGATGGCTAACTGACCGTCACAATTCGCCTACATTCATCATACACGAGTTGGCCGCCTCCGAAGTTCTACCATGTGCAGGAAGACCATCTTCCCACACGTCTTCCCCACCGCCACCGCACCAGCAGGTCAGTGCGTTTCCGCCTCAGGGCATTCTACTGACTTTCCAGGAATTTCTCCGGCGTCACTTGCGCCTGCTTCAGAATACCAGCCAGTGTATCGATCTCCACTTCCCGATGCAGCGACACAATGCAACCTGCTTCCCCCGCCGGCGTCTGCCGCTTCAGGATTACATGACTACCGCGCTGTCGAATCTGGGCGAAACCGAGCTGTTCCAGCGCGCGAATCGCCTCCTGGTCAGACACCCGGGGCAGCTTAGGGATTGTTTGAAAAGCCAGCGCACTTCAACGCAAAGGCGCAGAGAGACAGAGACGCAAAGCGAATCCTGGCGGGCGCAGACCGCTTTGCTTTTCCGTTACGCCTTCGCATCTTTGCGTTCAAAATGCCCTTTTCAAACAGTGTATTAAGCATAGACTGCCACTCCAATAGTCGGCAAGATCGGTCGCGCACCTTCCTGGATCGGGAATTCTTCCAGATTAAGTTCAGCCGCCTCCTTGAGATTGGCAACCGCTTCTTCAACTGAATACCCCTGGCTGAACACACCGACTTCGGGACACTCTGTCACATACAGGTCATCTTCTTGGTAGAGCACTGCTGAAAGGATGTACTTTTGCATGGTCGCTGCCACGGCTTACTCTTTCCATTTGAACCGCTGTTGCCGGTCAACTGATTGACGCCCATCCCATCGCCAGCAACCCCTACATCCCTCATACCCCGATTGATGTCCCCTGGAATTCTACCACGTGCGCAAAGATCTTCTCCTCCCACGTCTTCCCCGACGTGCGGTCGAAGATCACCAGATGCCCGGCCTCGGCGCCGCTCTTGTCCAGGTATTCTCACGTCTGCGTCAGGCTGGCAGCGATGGTTCGTTCCACGTCGCCCTGGCTCACCTTCAACTCGATGGCCGCGCGCTGCTCGCCGCCGGGGATGCGCCAGCGCACCAGCAGGTCGGTGCGTTTGCGCCCAGGGCGTACTCCCGCCCGATGACACCGCCCCGTTACAGATAGCTGTCACCGCTGCTGCAGCGCGCCTTCATCGGTCAGCAAATCGCCAATCTCGACCATAACGTCCTCAAGACATGTTGCCGTTGACGGCGCGATCGCCTCTTGCCCGGCCACATACCGATGATGAGGATGCGTGCTGACAGTGTCATGGTGTGGTGCGTTATCCCATCCAATGCGCAACTGGTTCGCCTGATCGAGCCAGTAATAGCTGTAGCGGATCAGTTGACCTGCGCCAGCGTTCGGCGATACGCAAGGTCGAACCATCCAGGAGTACAAACAGAACCTTCAACGTTTCGTCGGTAATTTGCAATACCAGAATGTCCTGCACGGCATACGCATAGCGCTCCTCAATCTGTTGAATGCGCTGCTCAGGAAGCACGCAGTTCACCCTCTCTGGAACGCAGCAATTGCCTGACTTTCAAAATCGTAGAGCGTAATGTCTCCCTGGCATCCACCCAGTATTCCCACTCGATGAAATCTTCGTGCAACTCGTAACCAGCGTTGGCGGGAAGTCCTTGCTGCTTGAGTTTAGGCAACGTGATGTTGTGCTTCTCCTCAAAATCCTTGACTCTGGCAGTAGCCTGATTGAGCTTGCCTTCCAGAAATGGAAGCCGCAACAGTGCGCCCTGGTGCAAGATCGATTCAAGTTCTTCGCGTGGAATCTCGTCCGTCACCGACAATGAGATCATGTCCCATATGCTCCTATTGTCTTAGCCACTAGCGTTCTGGCGAGGAGAATCTTCCTGCACGATGGCTTCTCGTCAGCGCCAACACCGTGACTTTTACCTGCCTACATCCCCCGCACCCGGATCGGCGTTCCCTGATAGTCTACCATACGGCGGAACATCTTCTCCTCCCACGCTTTCCCCGGCGTGCAGTCGAATATCACCAGATGGCCTGCCTTGGCGCCGCACTTGTCCATGTACGCCCACGTTTTCGGCAGCCTGGCGGTGATCGTGCGCTCAACGTTGCCCTGATATTGGTCAGTAGACTTCGTCGTGTGAACCAAGATCGACCAGTACAATCGCATCTTCACCGCCATCAGGGTCTGGGTCGAACAGGAAGATAATACGGCAATCATACTCCACCCAACTCGCCCATAAGCCGTCGAGGCGACCCTTCAATTTGTGCGTCTTGAGTTGGGGAAGAAATGGATTGTCAACCAGTAGTTGCAGGATAGCGAGAATTCGTAGTTGTAGCGTCTGGTTGTTGCGCGTCTGTGCCTTGAAAGCACGACGAAAACTGTTGTCCCAGACCAGCTCCTCATATCCCCAACTCGCGACGCAGGTCATCCACCGCGCCGTAACTCGCTCGTCCCTCGCGGTAGGCTTGCACCGTTGCTTGCGCATTGGCGGCAATCTCACTCCGTCTCTGCTCGAGCATTCGGCGTCGAACAATTTCAACCAACGCGTCTTGTTCTTCAACAGACAGGCGGTCGATCAGTTCCAATGCATCTGCGAATGTAGTTTCCATGAAGGCAATCATCCCTTTCGGCGCCGACATCCCCTACGCCCGGATCGGCGCATACGCATAGTATACCAAACGCCGGAAGTTATTTTCCTCCCAAGACTTCTCCGCCTTGCGATCATAGGTCATCGGATGCCCTGCCCAGGCGCCACACTGATCCTTGTACGCCCATGTCTGGCGTCTCAGGGCGAAGTCGAGTCTGACAAAGCCACCGCCATTGACGACTCGCGGCAACTTTATCTGCCCGCTGTCCGAGTCGATGATCCTCAATTCGCGGCTGAAACTTTTGGCACGTGGTTCAACTTCTCAACGATCTTTTTCTTCAGTGGTAGAACAAGTTCATGACTTCATCGCGACTTCCTCTCTCACCGGCCCTACAACCCCCATATCCGGATCGGCGCTCCTTGGAATTCTATCACGCGTCGAAAAACCTTCTCCTCCCACGTCTTCCCCGGCGTGCGGTCGAAGATCACCAGATGTCCTGCCTCAGCGCCGCACGCATCCATGAACGCCCACGTCTGCGGCAGCCCGGCGGCGATGGTGCGTTCCACGTCGCCCTGGCTCACCTTGAGTTCGATGGCCACTCGCTGTTCACCGCCAGGAATCTGCCAGCGCACCAGCAGGTCCGTGCGTTTGCGTCCCAGGGCGTATTCCCGGCCGATGAAGCCGCCACCGTTGACGATGCGCTGCAAGAATGCCTGCATCAGCAATTGCGGGCCGGCCTCCTTGTAGTCGAAGCGCTCCAGCCACGCTTCGCTGTTCTCGCAGAAGAACTGCTGAAAGGCCGCCAGCAGTTTATCCATGTCCAGCCGGCCGTCGGGCTGCACGTGCCAAGCTGCCTGCTGCGTGATGAAATCCTGCGCCGTGATCGCCAGATCACGCGGGATCACTTCCTGGTAGATCGGATTGGCGATCGCCACATTGGGCTTGCGCCGGATTTGCCCCAAGTTAGTCACATACTGAATGTCGTCGTCACTCACATGCGGCGGCAGGCTCCCACCCACCAACACCGCCTCGATCACCCGCCGGACGCGTGGTTCGCGCAGTTTGTCGGTCAGTTGATCCAGGTGTGTCTCGCGGCGCAGGACTAGATTCTCCTTTGCCTCCTCAATCAGCGCCGCGGTGATCAGCTGGCTACGGTCGCGTCCTTCCACGATGCGGAAACAGGCTTCGTAGCCAAGTGCATTCACCAACCAGGGCTGCCCCAGGCTCAGCCGCCAGACCAATTCCAGTGCATCGGCGGTGAATTCCTGACCAGTTTCCGCCGTGTGCTGATGCAGGAGCGAGAACACCTCTGTTTCATCGAAGTCGCCCATGCGTAGCGATTCCGCCTTGATGTTGAATGCACTGCCGCCGGTGATGATCTCCTTGCCGTCGCCGGTGTGGATGCGATAATCGCGCACGTCGCGCACGCCGCAGAGGATGATGCTCTGCGGAAAGGCGTGAGGGCGTTGCGTGTAGCCGGCGCGCAACTGGCGCAAGACTGCGATCAGCGTGTCGCCCACCAGCGCATCGATCTCGTCGATCATCAGCACCAGTGGCTTGTCACTTTGCTGCGCCCAGCGCGCCAAGAGCGCAGTCAGCGCACCGTGCGGCCCCTCCGTCGCCAGAATCTGTTGCGAGACGGAGCGTGGAAACCCATCCTGTGCATAGATTTCGGCGCCTTAGGCTACCGCACCCAGGATCGCACGCATGGCCGCTGCAACATCATTGCGCGCCGATTGGCCGATCTCAACATTGAAATAGGCAGCGCGATAGTCGCCAGTGCGATTCAGGTGTTCGGTCAACGCCAGCAGGTAGGAGGTCTTGCCCACCTGTCGCGGGGCGTGCAGCACAAAGTACTTGCGCTGCGCAATCAACAGCATCATCTCCGCCAGTTCAAAGCGTTCCAGCGGCGGGATGCAGTAGTGTATCTCCGGCGTGACCGGGCCAGCAGTGTTGAAGAAGCGCACGCTCAGACCCCTATCATCCGTCCCAACATTGCCAGATTCTCCGCTGCATCGAACACCGCTCGCACCGGCACGGCAAAGCCCGCCACGGCGCGACTGCGCACAACGCCGCTGTCCGCCTTGAACGCCAGTTCGTAGGCGTCGCCCTCCAGCAGATATTGTTCGATGCGTTGGTTGTCGGGGTCGAGTATCCAGTATTCTGCCACACCGTGCGCGGCGTAATCCTCGAACTTGACGCCGCGGTCGATCGCCGCCGTGCTCGGCGACAGCACCTAAGCGGCGAAATCGGGCGCCGGGAAGATCATCTGATCGGGCTGGAAGACGCCAGCTTTGTCAGCCGCAAAGAAGCAGATATCCGGTTCGTAATCGTTGCGCGTCAGGGCGATCAGCAGTTTTTCGTGACCGACCAACCCCAAGCCATGCTTGCGGACGTAGGCGTCAAGCAACATGCCAAGATTTTGGCTTGCCAGACTATCCCGCAACCTGGATGAGGATTGCACGATCACCCCTCCGTTGATGAATTCGCTCTTTCTGTCCTCGCGCAGGGTGGCGTAGAAGTGCTGGCGTTGCGCTTGCTCCTCGCTCACGGTGCGATGGAGTGGTGTATAGAACAAGTTCAATTTGGGCGATTCGAGCAGCTTATCCAGTACAGTGTTCATCACGCTCAATTCTCAATCCGTGGCTGAATTTTTTGGTGTATCCATCTTGTAGGGGAGTTTCAATATCTGCAACCTTGCTTCCACCTGTTCAAATTCAGGGTCCTTATGCACCAACACCGCCCGGCGTGCCAGGGCCAGTGCGGCAATCCAGCAGTCGGCAACAGAAAGACGATGCACTGCCTTCAGCTTTGCAGCCAGCACCCCTTGCGTTTCGCTTGAATCCACCCGTTCGATTGGGAGTGCCATCATCAGGGCGATTCGTTCCTCGGCCTCTTGAATTCCTCGCTCTTGCTGCGTGATGTAATGCACTTCCATAAAACTCATGAAGGAAGTCAACACCGCTGACTTACCGACATCCGCTTCCTCCAATATCTTCTGGACAATCTCGACGCCCGCTTCGTCTTCAATGAAGGCCAGCCAAGCCGAAGTATCAAGAACGTAGGTAGTCATGGCTCTTTTCATCGATCGTTTGATCAGTCTGCCTCGCGGCTAATAGGCGTTCGACCAGTCGTTCGCCCTTGCCACGTCCGCGCAGCGCCCTCAGTACTTCTGCTGTGGAACTCGATTTCATTTGGGGAACCGGCGGTTGTTGAGCCCTCCAAGCCAGAAACTCAAGAAAGTCCATCACTTCAGACAGATCATCCTCCGGCATGTGGTTCAACTTCTCCACGATTTTTTTCCTAATTGGTGGCACAAGTTCGAGAGTCATCGCAAACTTCCTTTCTCACCAGCGGCAGACCCTAGTATTCTACTCCAGCCGCCGCCGTACTACAACCCGCATGCTTTCGGGCAGGGGCTGCTCCGCCACAAAGATCACGTAGCCGCCGCCACCCGCCCCGGACAATTTCCAGCCGAGGGCGCGGTCGCTGTGCGCCGCAATCAGCTCGCGCACGCCCGGCGTGACCATGTTGGGGAACATGGCGATCTGCGCCTCGAAGGACGCACGCACCGACGCGCCGAAGTTCCGCAGATCGTGCGCCAGGATCGCTTCCCAGCACGCAGCCGTGGCGTCGGCCAACGCTCTGGCGCCAGCCGGCGTGATGTGGGTATCCTCCAGCACGGCGAAGCCCTCCTCGCGCGGGCCAAGCGGCATCAGGCATAGATGCTGCTCGACAAAGCGCAACGTCTCCTCGTTCAGCACGTGCTCGATGGTGTGCGGCCAATACTCGCCGGCAAAATCCGAACGCGCCAGCCCTGGAAAGACCAGCCCGATGGCATCTTGCGCGCCGGAGATTTCCGGCTTGCCCGGCGGGTTGTCGCAGCAGAAGAGCATCCACGCCACCTTGTCGAAGCGGTCGGCGGGCATCTTGCTGCCCAACAACTTGATCGCCGTGCGTCGCGTGCTCGTCGCCATGCCGCTGCGTTCGTTGAATTCGACGGTCGGCTCCAGCGACACGGTGATCACCGACCCAGGGTGATGGCGCGAGACAAAGGGCTGATCCAGCCAGCCGCCGGCGATGTCGATGCGGTAGGGCATCTGCTGCACCGTGCGCAGCGCCGTCGTCGAGCGCGCCGCCAACCCTGGGTGAGGGTCGCGCTGCAAGACGACATACTCGATGCCGAGTGATGCGCACAACTGGCGCTTGGCCGGTGTGTTGCCATCCTCGTTGACCACGAACACATCCGGCTGCAGCGTGCGCAGCTCCGGCTCGAAGTCAAGATAACCGGAGCCGCGCGAGATGACGGCCTCCTTCACGCACGCCACATTGACGAGCATAAAGCGCCGCTCCTCCTCGCTGTTGACGGGCGGGCGCCCTTTCAACTCGAAGACCGTGCGGTCGGCGCCGAGTGCGACCGTCAACTCGCCATATTCGGCAGCGCGCTGCAAAAACTCGACGTGTCCGCTGTGCAGCATATCGAAGCAGCCGCTGACAAACGCCCTCTTCCTGGTTTCGCTCATATCCTGCCTCATCTCCATACTCGATCAATGGCACGCGGATCGATGCGGATTGAATCCGCGCAAATCCGTTCAATCCGCGTCATCCGCGTTCCATTTCTCTGGTTGGCAACGACCGCGTATACTCTGCCAGCACCGTGAAAGGCAGCGCCGGCGGCAGTGGGTTCTTCTCCGCCTGGCGCCCGGTATTATACGTCACGATCAGCTCGCGCCGCGCCCGCGTGATGCCGACGTAGAACAAGCGCAAGCGCTCCGCCGCCAGGTCGAGGCGCGCTTGCTGGCTGGCGCGCCTCGGTGCGTAGTCGTCCAGCGTACCCATGTGCAACTGCCGCAACTGCGCCTCCGCCTCCGCCGCCAGGTTGAGGTTGTCGCGCACATACCACCGTTCGCTGCGATATTGTTCGTTGGGCAGCCCGCTGGGAAAGCTGAAGGTGTTGACCGCCGTCAGGTAGACGCGATCCCACTCCAGCCCTTTGGCCGCGTGCATCGTCGCCACGGTGATCACGCCTGGTTTGGCGCTGTAGCCAGTGCTCTCTTCCGTGAAGCCCAGCAGCCGCCGCTTGTTCTGGGCAATGTTCTCTAACTCGCCGGCCAGGTCGGGCAGCCGCCACGCTGGATTCTCGGTCGCCAGCTTGGCGAGCAGCACCGCCAGCCGGTGTGTCAGCGCCAGATCGGCCGGCTCGGTAAAGATGTCGTTGCCGAGCGTCAGCAGCAGCTCATCGACCGGCAGCACGACGGCGCGGCTCCAGCGCTGAAGGTCGGCGCGAAATTCCTGCAGCAGGCCACGGAAACGCTCCATGCCGTCCAGCCAACTCAGGTTGTCAAGAAAATCGCGCTGGTCTGGGAACACAAAGCTCTCTGGCTCGCGCAGGTTGCCCAACGCCCGACCAAAGACGCTCACCGGCTCCGGCAGCTTTGCCATGACGGTTGTGGGCGAATCTTCATCGTCGGGCGCCGTCTGACGCCGCGCCGCCCATTGTGGATACCAGACATCCTCCCACAGCCGGCGCAGCAGCGCCGCCGACTGCGGATCGGCGATGTAGCCGGTGACGGTGGCAAGAATTTTCGCCGCGGCGCGGACGCCGGCGGTGGTGCGCAGTAGGTCGCTGTCGATGGCGAGACCGGCTTGCTTGAGCGCCCCCACGATGACATTGCCGCGACCGTTGTCCGGCGCCAGGATCGCCACTGTCTTGTCGGCGTTTTCGGCCAGCCACCGCTTGAGGCTGGTCACGATCACGTCAAGCTCGTTGTCCGGAGTGACGGCCTTTTCGTAAAAATAGACCGCGGGCTTGCCGGCCGGCGGGTTTGGCTGTGGGTCGCCGGGCGGCGTCGGCTCGATGCGCGGCGGCGCCAGCGCCAGTTCCGCACTCAGGGTCGGGTGGGAAGTGCGCGACCACGCAATCAACGCGTTGGCGACCTCGATGATCGGCAGCGCGCTGCGCCCGGAGTTGGGCAGCGTGCGCGCCTGTTTAGGATAATCTCGCAGAAATTTTTGCAGAAATTGTGTGTCAGCGCTTGTAAATGTGGTGTTGATTGCCTGGTTGGGGTCGCCCACGCGCACCCAGTTGCGGTGTGCATCCGTGAGCAGCCGCAGCATTTTTTCCTGCGCCAGGCTCGAATCCTGTGCTTCGTCTTCGAGGATGTAGGGCCAGCGCTGCTGAAGCCGCGCTAGATAGCCCTCATCGGCGTGCAGCGCCTGCAACGCCAGCATGATCAGATCGTCGAAATCGACGGCGCCGCGTACCTGCAGGCTGCGTGCGTAACTACTGAAAACATGCAGGGCAAAGTCAAGCAGCGGGAATGTTCCTGACTGTCGCTCCAGCCTGCTGCGCAGCTCGCCCGCCGTGACGCCAAACTCCTTCGCCACGCGGATCACGACATTCGCCAGATCGATAGCATCTTCTTGCAGCGCGCCTTCGATGCGGTGCGGGTTTTGCAGCAATTCCGCTTTGATGAAAGGGGCAAAGGCGTCGGGGTGGGTGCGCAGGTAACCAATCACGGCGTCGCGCTTGATATCGTTGGCGGTGCGGTCGTCAATGATTTCGAAGTCTTCGCTCAGCCCGACCAGGCCGGGGCGCTCACGCACGATGTCGTGCGCCAGCCCGTGCAATGTGCGCACGCGATAGCCGGCGCCAGGCAGCAGCCCGCGCTCCTGGCGGAGAAACTGCCCGATGCGCGCCCGAAAGTTCGCCACTGCGCTGTTGGTGAAGGTCACGACGAGCACTTCGCGCTCATCCAGACGCCCGTCGGCGGCCAGCCGTTCGACCAGGCGCGCCGCCAACAAGCTGAGGGTGAAGGTCTTGCCGCTGCCCGGCACCGCGCTGATCCCCATCGGCCCGCCCGTGTACGCCAGGATGCGCTCCTGCGCTGGACGCGGCGCAAACGCCGGGCGGTCGGGGTCAACAGACATGCTGCACACGGCGGCTATTCACCAAGAATCTGCACGCCAGACGCCGTGGCTTCGGCCACCCACCCCTCAACGGTGCGCCCATCCGTCAGCGTCGCCAGCACGCGCCACCAGGTCAGGTTGTCGGCTGCCTGATTCTCCCCCAAAATGACGATCGCAGCGCCCGGCTCCAGCATACCGATCACGTCGCTGGCCGGCTTACTCAGGTAGCCGGGCGTGGCGCGCACGTTGACGCGGCTGTTGGTGAGGTTGCGTACACGCTGCGCGGCGACAAAGCGCGTCGATGTCCCTGTTTCGACGATGGCTACGTCTGCTGGCGCCAGCGTTGGGACAGGCGTGTAGGGCGGCGGCGTCCACACCACGCCGTTGCCCTGAATCTCGGCCAGACTCAGCTCGTTGAGACCAAGCGCAATGCCGATGCTGCTGCAACTGGCGATCGTAAGCAGTGCAAAGCCAACGGTGAAGCCGAGCCAGAAACGGGATCGCGGCTGGCGCCCTGGCGTAGAAAGTGCGGGTGATGAGTTGATGTCAGGTGTGGAGAGTGGCGATTGCATAGCTTCACGGTTTCACAAACAGATGACGCCCGAAACAAACCAGCCAGCCTGCGCAGGCTGGCTGGTCGCATCATGAAACGTCAGAAACCGGTGCGGCGGTTCCCACCGGGATCAAGCGTGGGCTGCCTCGGCGATGTCGCCAAGCACGCGCAGCACGCCGACGGCGTTGCCCTGCATATCCAGGCTGGAGTGCTGGAGCAGCACTTCGGCGCTGCGCCCATCTTCCAACCGCAGTTGCATCTTTTCCTGGCGGTGCATCTCGGTCATCATCTTGCCAGCATTGAGTTTGCTGCTCTTGAAGCTGACGCGCACCGGACTGATCTTGTGATTGTCGTTG
>Ga0209398_1000957_pt1 | contig 16013 bp, 10 predicted proteins | sample AshMeaBigSpring_FD_184125 | JGI IMG/M metagenome (GOLD analysis project Ga0209398, IMG submission 184125) | Groundwater microbial communities from Big Spring, Nevada to study Microbial Dark Matter (Phase II) - Ash Meadows Big Spring (SPAdes)... | ecosystem: Environmental > Aquatic > Deep... | reverse complement strand
AAAACAACTCTTTCGCTCAATGTGGGCATCGAAGATACTATTCAGGTTACGGTTGGTTTTACAGGCGATTTGCCGTCGGGTGCTATCAAATGGACTATAGCCGATCCAACTGTTCTTGAGTCAATTTCCGAATTTGATGGCGCAAAGGTCGTTGCAAATTCAGAGTCGAGTGTGGAGAAAAACATAGCAGTCAGGGCAAAAAAATCGGGTACTACCAAAGTTACACTGACTGCCGGCGATAAAACGATAGACTGTGTGGTAACGGTGGTGATGCGCAAATTAACCTTTACACAAATTATTGCCAATAATTATGGTGATTCGTATGATGTAAATTTAAATAACTTTGAAGTACTCTTATACGAAAGCTCAATTAAATTGAACAGTCAGGGGCAATTTGTGGGCGATGGTGCAATTGTTGTCCTCGATTTAAATGTACCAATTACACAAAATACATTTGCTTCAGGTAACTTTACAGTGTCCGAAAACTTTGAAGAAAATACGTTTACTCCGGGTTTTTATTATGCCAATAATGATGGCTATTATTTTTCATTGTTTGTAAGTACTCTGAAAAACGTACGGACATTTGGACTAATTACAGGCGGAAGTTATTCGATAAGTTCCACAGCCGAAGGATTTGCTATTACCGGCGAACTTGTAATTGATAATAAAGAAGTAGTTCAATTCGAATACAATGGCAGTGTAAATGTAGCCGATAAGCGCGATGATGACGAGGTGAAACCAGCATTAACTCACGGGTTACTGCATTATTATGGCGATTTTTATCAAACTGGTGTATCAAATAATTTCTCGGTTTATCTGGCTGAAGCAAGCTTAAATTTTGCGGATACTGCTACAAATGGCGACTTGTTGGCAATGGAGGTAAATGTGCCAAAAACTGTTACCGATTCGTTGCCAAACGGAACCTACAACATGATAACCGAGTTAAAAACTTCAAACTTAGTTGAATTTACTGTGATTCCGGGATTTTACGATGAAGAGTACAACGAATACGGCACGTGGTTTTACCCTGAAGATGAAAACAAAAACAGTAAGAAACTGAAAACCGGTTCGATGACTGTACTGAAAAAAGGTGCAAAAACCTACGAAATCAGCTACAGTTTTATGGACAGATTTGGTGCTGTGGTTTCAGGAACTTTCAATGGCGATTTGGAATATACCGATAAAACAAAATCGGCATCAGGAGTAAAGGCTGCAAAAGTACATGTCAAAACCAAAGCAATTACGGCGGTTAAACGAAATTTCAAATTCATTCCAAAGCAGAACATCAGAAGTTTCCGCTTCTGATTAACTTACCATATAAACGTATAACCGTTGCAGATGGCAAAGTCCCTCTCCTCAGGGAGAGGGATTTAGGGTGAGGTCGGTGAGAGGTCTTATCTCTTCCCCATTATCTCGGCAATTTTCACAATCACCATCATGGCTTTTTCCATGGACTGTACCGGTACATATTCGAAACGTCCGTGGAAATTATGACCACCTGCAAAAATGTTAGGGCAGGGGAGACCTTCGTACGAAAGGCGTGAGCCATCTGTTCCTCCGCGTATAGGCTTTACATTTGGTTTTACGCCTACAGCTTCCATGGCTTCGAACGCCAAATCCACAATATGCATCACCGGCTCTACCTTTTCGCGCATATTATAGTATTGGTCGCGCAGTTCGAGTGTGGCAGTGCCTTCGCCAAATTCCGAATTAATTTTATTCACCAAATGGGACATTTCCTTTTTGCGACGTTCAAAGCGGTCGCGGTCGTGGTCGCGGATAATATAACTCAATGTGGATTGTTCAACCGTACCTTCCATACCAACTAAATGGTAAAAACCTTCGTAACCTTCGGTATGTTCAGGTGTTTCGTGGCGTGGTAGCATAGAGGCAAACTGATGTGCCACGCGCATGGAGTTCAGCATTTTATGTTTGGCATAGCCGGGATGTACATTTAAACCTTTAAAGGTAATTTTTGCTCCGGCAGCATTAAAGTTTTCATATTCTAATTCGCCAATTTCGCCTCCATCCATCGTGTAAGCCCATTCTGCTCCGAATTTTGCTACGTCAAAATGATCGGCACCCTGACCAATTTCTTCGTCGGGCGTAAAACCAATCCGAATTTTACCGTGTTTTATCTCCGGATGCGCCAATAGGTATTCCATAGCCGTTACAATTTCGGCCAATCCGGCTTTGTCGTCGGCTCCAAGCAATGTTGTTCCGTCGGTTACAATTATATCCTGACCTTTGTATTGTAATATCTCGGGATATTTCTCAGTTTCGAGTACTATCAGTTTATCTTCATTTAGTAAAATATCTTCACCATTGTAATTGTTTACAATGCGAGGTTTTACATTTTTTGCAGTCATATCGGGGCTTGTGTCGATATGCGAAACAAAGCCAATTACAGGTATCGTTTTGTCGGTATTTGCCGGAAGTGTGGCCATTATATAACCATTGCTGTCTAAATCAACCTCTTGTAAACCAATTGATTTTAGCTCTTCCACTAAGTATTGAGCAAAAATCATTTGTCCGGGCGTACTCGGAGTCATTTTAGTATTGTCGTCGGATGTAGTTGTGAAACTTACATATTTCAGAAATCGTTCTACTATGTTCATATTATTTGTTTTTAATTTTTAAATCAATTCATCACATCATCATATCACCACATCACCACATCACCACATCATCACATTATCACATCACCACATTAACAAGATACAAATCCAGCAGCGTCATTGCCGCCATTGCTTCAACAATAGGTACTGCACGCGGCAATACACAAGGGTCGTGGCGGCCGCGCGCTTCTAATTCAACTTCGTTTTGGTGAATATCTAATGTGTCCTGTTTTTTCGATATTGTGGCCACCGGCTTAAATAACACGCGGAAGTAAATATCCTCTCCGTTGCTTATTCCACCTTGTATTCCTCCTGAATTATTGGTGCGTGTAGAAATTTTGTCGCCATCTTTCACAAAAGCATCATTCATTTCCGAACCTCGCAGTGCCACACCTTCGAATCCCCGTCCGTAATCAAAGCCATGCGAAGCGTTTATGCTCATCATGGCAGCTGCTAAACGCGCCTGTACTTTATCGAAAATAGGTTCTCCCCAGCCTACAGGCACCCCTTTCACAATACATGAAATAATTCCACCTGTCGAATCGCCTTCTTTCTTTAGTTCTTGTATATAATTTATCATTTTTTCGGCAACATCGGCCTGCGGGCAGCGAACGATATTGCTTTCAATTTGCTGCAATTCAACCTCTTCCAGGCTTTGTGTCATGGCAAACGGACCAACCTGCGAAGTGTACGCATTGATGCTTATGCCCATTTTCGAAAGTGCCGATTTGGCTACAGCTCCCGCAACCACACGGGCTGCTGTTTCGCGTGCTGAGCTACGTCCACCACCACGATGGTCACGTATGCCGTATTTTTGCTGATAGGTAAAATCGGCATGTGATGGTCGGTATATTTCTTTTAAATGATCGTAATCCTTGCTGTGTTGGTTCTGATTCCAGATAATAAATGCAATAGGAGTACCTGTTGTTTTACCTTCGAATAATCCCGACAAAAATTCCACTTTGTCGTCTTCTTTACGTGGTGTTGCAATCGACGATTGACCGGGTTTACGACGGTCGAGTTCCTGTTGTATGTAGGTTTCGTCAATTTCTATACCGGCAGGACACCCGTCGATAATTCCGCCTATTCCTTTTCCGTGCGATTCACCAAACGAGGTGAACGTAAATAATTTTCCAATTGTATTCGACATACTTTTAAGCTTATTATTTCAATTTTTGCAAAGATACGATTTTTTAAAAATATATTTTTAAAAAAAAATGGATAACGTTATTCCGCTATCCATTTTTTGTGCTAAATATAAATGTGATTAATGACAGCCACAACCCGATCCGCAACCACAGTCGTCTTCTTTGTCGCCTGTTCCACAACCACCATCGCCACAGCCTTCCGAGCCGCAACCACCGGAGCCGCAGCCACAACCACCGCCCATTAAAGCTTGTAATTCTTTTTCAGATGCTTCGCGCACTTCGAGTACCGAACCTTTGAAATGTAAAGTCTCGCCTGCAAGAGGATGGTTCAGGTCAACTTTTACATGTGTATCGTTAATCGAAACTACCTGAGCATTAATACGATGGCCTTCGTTATCCATTAAGGGTACCACATTGCCTTCGTAAACTACTTCGCTGTCTAATTTACCGTCAATTTCGAAAATTGTACGATCAAGATCCAAAACATTTTCGTCTTCGTAAGGGCCATAAGCATCTTCCACACCAATAGTGAAATCAAATTTATCGCCTACCGAAAGTCCGAATAAGTTCTCTTCAAATTTTGGTAACATCATACCAACACCGTATATAAAGTTTAATGGTTGTTCGGCTGTAGCACGCTCCATTAATTCTTTTTCACCTGCTGATTCGCCATCTACGTACAATTCGTATTCGGCTGAAACTGATTTGTTTGCTGTAATTTTCATTGCTTTTATTTTTTGTTTTTGTTAGTAATTCCGTTTTTATATATTTTGTCGGTTTAAAACCGTTTTCAGTATCAAATTGTTCAATGCTTTGTGTTAATAAGTGTCGTAAAAGCTACACAGTCGCTATCCCCAATTTCTTATCTTCTAATTTCTAACTTCTAATTTCTAATTTCTAACTTCTAACCTCAATACCATGTTATCACATTTTGGCCATATTCGCTTTGTTTGTCATATTTCAGGTCGGCAAGCATACTTGCATTTACACCTATATGGAAACTGTACGATTTGTATGTCCCAAATGGTACTACACTACCGGACATACTCCAGCAATGTAAACTTCTTGTTATGTTTATACTTGTATACGTGAATTTTTTAAACTCAAAATCGTAGCTCGAATTAGCAGTAAATTTCCAGTTTTTCGTTAAATCCAAACTGCCATTTAAACTCAAATTATGACGGAATTCCATATCATATTCCATTTTAGCTTTGTTAAATGTCGATGAATTTACATAACTTACTGAATAATTTATTGAAATACTCCATGGAATTGTGTTATTTACATAGCCATAACTGTCTTTACCTGTGGTCTCAGTTTTTGGCTTTTCGGTTGTTATCTCATCCGCTGAACCTTCTTTATCTTCTGTATTTTCAGTACTTGTTTCGCTTGTCTTTTTGATTGGATTTTTTTCAAACAACTTTTTAATTGTTTCGTTATTCAATGTGTAGCTATATGAAGTGCTCGTTCCCTGAAAACGGGGGAATTTGCCATTGTTCCAACGTAACTGGTTAACCCGAATCGGATAACCATTGCTGTTTAATGCATACATATACGGATCAAACGAAGTACTCAGATTTAATGAATAGCTCTTAGTGAGTTTCAGACGCAAACCTACCGAAAAATTCGACCAGCGCATGGAGTCGGCTGCTAAGTTGTAATTACCACCTATCGACAGATTGTCAATTAGACTATATATTTTAAAAGGAACAGTGCCTGTAGTATCTTTATCGTTGCGGACTTTCATTTCAACATTATTACCCAGCGAAAAATTAATGCTACCCGATTTTCCGGTTCCGGGCGAGCCATACAAACTACCATCGTAATGCGAGTAGCGTACTTGAGTGTCGGTGTATATAGTTGGGTCGGTAGAGTTTCGAACACTTCGGGTATAATAGTCGTAATAGCCCCATTTCGAATCTCCAAAATCGGGGGTGTAACCAAAACCGATACTAGGAGTCATTACGTGACGAATCCGGTCTACTTTATCGCCGAAAAGTGAACGAATTGGGATGTAAAATCCATATAATTTTGTCGAAGCCGACACGCCCATGTTAAAATCGTAAACCCTGTTGAAACCACTGGTTGTATCTACTACTTCCCGTTGATTGGTTTTATCCCAATCTTTTTTTACTGATTGTAAATACCAACGTTCAGTATAATTAAATGATGGTGAGATGTTTATGTATTTCAATACATTAAATGTTGCTGATACCGGAATGCTGTGGCGCATACCATTTTTCCAATCGCGCGAAAGCGACGATTTTAGTAGCAGGTTTTCTTTCGTTGTTATACTATTTGCCAACGAACCACTATACGACATAGAAATTTTTTCGTACCAACGTTCTTTTCCAACAATATTTTTTCGTTTAAAAGGATAAAATCGGCTATAAGCAATGTTAATGTTGGGTAAACTCATACTTATTGTCGAATCACTGGTACGCTGAGTTATCGACATGCCGCCCGAAAGGCTCAGAGAAGGTAAATCAGGAAATCTCTTCGAAAAATTAATGCTCGAATACTTGGTGTTTTCGGAGTTTAAATCGGGACGCGAATAATAATTGATATTGCTGCGGCTGAATCCACTTGTCGAAAAATTGACACTCGACGAAAAGTTAAAGTTCGGATTGGCTTTCTGATCCTGTGTATGGCTCCAGGTTACTCTGAAACTATTTGCCTTGTTGTAATCGCTCATTCCTTTCTCGCCGGTAATGTCAGCGCGGTACTCCACACCCAGACTTCCGCTGAATTTGTATTTTTTTCGGTATGTTGAATTGCCACGTAGCGCCCACGTTCCTTTGGTGTATATTTCGCCTCGCATTTCCAAATCCATATAATCGTTAATAGCAAAATAATAACCGCCATTCGTAAGCCCGAAACCTCTGTTTAGTTCATCAACATAACTGGGCATCAATATCCCCGACGAATAATCACTTGTAAACGGGAAAAAGCCGAAAGGAATAATCAATGGCAGAGGTACATCGGCAACAACCAAATGCGCTGGTCCTGTTACCACATATTCGCCGGGTTTCACTTTCCCGCGCGACATGTTCAGGTAGAAATCCGGATGGTCATGGTTGTCGCAGGTTGTAAATTTTCCATTTGTCATACAAAATTCCTCTTTCTGCGTTTTCTTCGTTTTATCGCTGATAATATAACCTTCACCTTCTTGGGTAACTGCCTGGCGTATAAAGCCTTTCTGGGTTTTTAGGTTGTAAGTAAGCTCACGTGATTTGTACGATTTATCGCCTTCACTGAATTCGGGTTCACCTTTTTTTACCCCTACACTATCTTTACTTCCTTTGGCAAAAATGGTTGAACTATCCATTTTTACCCTTACAAAATCGGCTTTTAAATTGATGTTTTTGTATTTAATATCACTTTCACCATACAGAAAACCGGTGCCGTTTCCGGTAAAAACTATAGAGTCTTTTGCTGTGTATTTAATTTCGGCATCAATTCGGTTCGGTTTTTGTGTGCGCTTTACAGAATCGGTTCGATTACGAACTAACGAATCATTATTTTGAGTGTTTTTAATATTTTGTGCAATGGTGTCATTCGTTTGTGAGTACGAAAAATTACACATAAAAACAAACAGTAAAATGCTTATTATTATGATGTTATTATAGGTGTTTTGGCGTACTGTCACAGACATTTGTAAACCGAAAAGGACTTTTAAATTCGGAATGCAAATTTAGTCAAAAATAACATGTACTGAAACGTCAATGTTTATTTTTATGATAAATTTCAAAAATTACGTATTCATAAAGTATTAATCCCGCAATAAAACACTACTTTTGCATGAAAATAAATAAACGCACCTTATTAGCTATAAATATGAGTAGAAAATACATATTCAGCATAATTAAAGTGACAGTATTTATAATTGCTGTTACTCTGATGCCATCCGTTTTTGCTCAGAACTCGAAATTTACGGTTGTAATAGATGCCGGACATGGTGGACACGATCCCGGCGCTATTGGAAAAATAACACGTGAAAAAGATATAAACCTTTCGGTGGCATTACAATTGGGTGAACTAATTGCAGCTAACTACAACAATGTTAAAGTGGTTTTTACCCGAACTACCGATAGATATCTTACACTGCAGGAAAGGGCTGGTATCGTAAATTCAAACCACGCCGACCTATTTATCAGTATTCATACAAATTCTGCAAAATCACCTTCAGCTTATGGTACAGAGTCCTTTACACTTGGTTTAGCTAAAACAAAAGGGAATCTGGATGTGGCCATGCGCGAAAATGCGGTTATGCTACTCGAGGACGATTACAAATCAAAATACAAGGGCTTTGACCCTACATCTGTCGATTCGTACATTATGTTCGAATTTATGCAGGATAAATACATCGATCGTAGCATTTCTATTGCTTCCGAAATTCAGAATCATTTCAAAAACTATGCTGGTCGTTCTGATAGAGGGGTACGTCAGGCAGGATTTTGGGTGCTTTATCAGTCGGCATGCCCAAGTGTGCTGGTCGAAGTTGGCTTTATATCGAATCCGGCAGAGGAAAAATTTTTAGCAAGTAGTGGTGGTCAGAAACAAATTGCTGAATCTATCTACAAAGCCTTTGTAACCTTTAAGTACGAATACGATAAAAAATCGGGCAAAACAACCAAAAAATCATTTAATGAAACGGAATCCATAAAAGTGGATGAGGTTGGTCGCAACGACAAGCGCGCAGATGGTGTGTCTGCTCCTCTTAAACCGGCAGTAGCTAATACAAAGGAGGCTGTGGTGCCTGTAAGCGAAATCGTAAAACCCCCATTGGAAAAAGAATCACCTAAAACAGACTCTGATATCGTACAGAAATCTGAAAAGGAGAAACCAAACGAAAAGCAAAATGATAAAATCGTAAAATCTGATAAAAAAGCTGTTGTAGCAGAGAAAAAAGAGAAAAAAGTAACAGAGAAAAAATCCGTTTCGAAAAATGCGGAAACAACCGAAAAACCGGTAGTTGAAACAGATGTAATTGCTGACTCGTTTTCGAAAAGCAAACCTTATATAGTAGCTAACGAAACACATAAGTTAACAAAAAAAGTGACTGAAAATGTTGATAGTGAAGATGTTGGAGTTGTAGAGTCAAAGTCGGAACCAAAAGTTGCTGAAAGAAAAACGGAAGAAGAAATTGTTGAAGCTCCACCTGTAAAAGCTACTTCGGCAATTGTAAAGCCAAAACCGGTACCTGCTGATAAACAGCAGTATATCGATATGAGAGCTTACGAAGCTGCAACCGAAAAACCAATATACAAACTTCAGCTTTTTTCGAGGAGTAAAAAATTGAATACGAATGCTGCAGAGTTTCGTGGCATACGTAATGCTGATTATTACATAGAAAATGGCATGTATAAATATACGATAGGTTCGGATAGTAAATACGAAATAATATCGAAACTTCGAAAAGAAATGCTGCCTCTGTTTCCGGATGCATTTGTGGTCGCATTTCTGGGAAAAACAAAAATACCTATCAATGAAGCATTAAAACTCACGAATAAAAATAAATGAAAAAGAATTTTTTTACCCGCGAAGTGAAAGTGGGAATTATGGTTACAGTAGCCATCTTTGTACTCTATTTTGGCTTGAATTTTCTCAAAGGAATTGATGTTTTTTCGCCAATTTCAAATTACTATGCAGTATACAGCAATATTGATGGTTTGGTACCTTCATCGCCTGTTCTGATTAAAGGATATAAAGTAGGTCAGGTTGAAGAAATAAAATATGATTTTACAAAGGAGCAATCTTTTGTGGTGCGTATATCAGTAAGCAAGGACATACAAATACCCAAAGGTGCAAAAATTGAATTATTTGATAACGGACTAATGGGTGGAAAAGCGATACAAATTGTATATGCGCCAATAAACGCTTCGCAACAAATTTTTGCCCAAGGTGACACTATAGAATCTTCCGTTGGTACCGGGCTTATGGCACAGGTAGCCGGTGATTTAATGCCGAAAATTCAGAGTATATCCGAGCAAGCCGATTCGTTAATACGCTCTCTTCGTGCAATTACCGAAGGCAAAGCATTGAAGAATAGTTTGACATCAATCGAAAATACAACTGCAAATTTTGATGCTTCGTCGGTGCAATTGAAAAAAATGATGAATAATGATATGCCGCGTATTATGAAAGATGTAAATGCAATTACAGGTGATTTGAAAAAAATCAGTGGAAATCTGAGTACGGTCGATTTTGCTGCTACATTTGCAAGTATTAATCATACTATTTCTAATCTGAACCTGCTTACTGATAAACTTAACAGTAAAGAAGGTACAGTTGGACTACTTTTGAACGATAAAACGCTGTATAACAACCTTTCAAACACTGCCGGTGATGCCGATAAATTACTGATTGATTTAAAACAAAACCCTAAAAGATATGTCCATTTCTCCTTGTTCGGAAGTAAGGATAAATAATGTGATTATTTAGAATTATTCTAAATAGCGAAAAGGAAGGATTTTTTTCTGATTATAATTTTTAATGGCTGAAATCATTTTGTATGAAAGGTTTCAGCCTTTTTTATCCTCAAAACCGAATATAAAAGTAATAATTTGTTAACCTGCTTGTAATCAATTATATTACAAAGTTATTACAAGAGTTTTATGTGTAAATATCACAAAATCAAATGGTTGTTGTAAATCGTTGAGAATTAGAACTATAAAATCAATTTGAAATCCCCAAATTTTTATCGATTTTTTTTTATCAATTTTCTTTCCGAATTTTGTAGTCCTGAAAATAGCCCCTGCAAAATTTCATGCGCTTTTTCAGAATAGCTAACAAAATTGTTTAACCGGTAATGTAATTATTTTTATTCTAAAAGAGAGTATGTTCAAGAGTCCTGAAGAATTGTGGAGTAAGTGCTTAAGCGTCATTAGAGATAATATAAGCGAGGCATCATTTAATACCTGGTTTGCACCAATTGTAGCATTAAAGTTCGAGAATAACGTTTTTGTTTTGCAGGTACCAAGTCAGTTTTTTGTTGAGTATATCGAAGAAAAATACATTGATTTGCTTCGAATGACACTCTTTCGTTTTGCCGGTCAGGGTATACGTTTGGAGTATCGTGTGTTAATTGACAAATCGAGCGATAAAGCAACTCAGATTCCAAGTACCAATGAGCTGCCTAAAACCCGAAATTCAGTTGCCGCAAACAATTATATAAGCCCGTATCATAGGGTACAGCTTCCTGAAATTGATCCGCAACTTAATCCATCGTATAACTTTAATAGTTTGATAGAAGGTGCTAGTAATAAGCTGGCACGTACTGCTGGTATAAGCATTGCCAATGAGCCTGGCAAAACAATTTTTAATCCTTTATTTGTATACGGACAGTCGGGAGTAGGAAAAACACATCTTGCCAATGCTATCGGCGTAATGACCAAGCAGCTTAATCCGGATAAACGGGTTTTATACGTTTCGGCTAATACTTTTCAGATTCAGTATACTGATGCGGTACGTAATAATTCCGTTAACGATTTCCTGAATTTTTACCAAACCATCGATGTGCTTATTATCGACGATATTCAGGAGTTTTCGGGTAAAACAGGTACACAAAATACTTTCTTTCACATATTTAATCATTTGCATCAAACCGGAAAACAGTTGGTTTTAACTTCCGATCGTTCGCCATTGGTGCTTGTTGGTTTGGAACAACGATTACTTACACGCTTCAAGTGGGGTTTGTCTGCCGAAATTGAAAAACCGGATTTCGATTTGCGTAAAGCGATACTCGAAAATAAAATTTATCGCGACGGTCTCGAAATTTCAGAAGATGTAATTGACTTTATAGCCGAAAATGTAGTTGACAATGTGCGCGACCTCGAAGGTGTGTTGGTGTCGCTTATGGCACATTCTACACTTACTAATATGCCAATTGATGTTGAACTGGCAGAAAAAGTGGTAAGCCGCATTGTAACTGTTACCCGTAAAGTAAATACAGTTGAGAAAATCCGCGATGTTGTGTGTGAGTACTTCTCACTTTCGGTGGATGCTATTTCTACTAAAAGTCGTAAGCGCGAAGTCGTTCAGGCTCGTCAAATTGCAATGTACCTTTCGAAACAGTTGACGAAAAATTCGTTGTCGTCAATCGGAAATGCAATCGGACAACGGGATCATGCTACTGTTTTACATGCATGTAAAATAGTAAACGATTTGATGGATATTGATAAAAGTTTCCGCACAAGCGTACGTGAAATTGAAGAGAAACTGAAAAAGTAAAGAGAATTTAATTGTATCCCGGATTTAATTCAATGTGCGATTTAATTCCGGGTATACTATTCTTGAATGATACATGTTTTTTACTTTTTCTTTAAATACTTGTTTTACAGTTTCAACATCCCGAAAACTGATTGGCGCATCTTTAAACTGACCATCTGCAATTTGCGAATCAATCATTTGTTCCACAGCATTGCTAATTGATTCGTCGGTATAAACTCCCAAACTACGTACACGTGCTTCTACAGCATCGGCCATCATAAGTATAGCTGTTTCTTTGCTGTTTGGCAGAGGCCCCGGATATGTAAACAACGCATCGTCCGGTTTGCTATCAGGATACATATTTATAAATGTATTGTAAAAATATTTGGTTTTGCTTAACCCGTGATGTGTTGTTATAAACTGAATAATTTGCTCTGGTAAATGACTTTTCTTTGCAATTTCTACTCCATCATTTACATGGCCAATAATTAACTTTGCTGCTTCTTCCAGCGGTAAATCTTTCATTGGATTGTGAGCTCCAAACTGATTTTCAATAAAATACTCCGGGTTCTTCATTTTTCCAATGTCGTGGTACAATGCACCGGTTCGAATTAACAAACTGTTAGCACCAATTTTCTTTGCTGCTTCGGTTGCCAGATTCGATACTTGTAGCGTATGTTGGAATGTGCCGGGGGCTTTTTCGGCAAATGTAATCATTAGGTCGCTGTTTACATTCGTAAGTTCCACTAATGTTAATGCAGATATAAGTCCGAATAATTTTTCAAAAATATAAATCAATACATAAGCAAATAGCAAAATAGTGCAGCTTATTGCAAAATAAATAATTGGTTGATAGTGAATGCGGCTCAATTCCCCCTCAGCAATAAACTCAAATGCAAAGTATAAAAAGGTGTACGAAAGAAAAATGTAAAGGGCTGTTTGTGCTAATTGCGAACGCTGAGTCATATCTTTTAAGCTCGAAACAGCTACCATCCCTATTGAAATTTGAAGCAATATAAACTGAAATGGATTATCAACAATTAATGAAATTATCAACATGGTAATAATGTGGGCAAAAAGTGCTGTTCGTGAGTCGAAGAATACACGTATTATAATTGGTAACAGTGCATAAGGAATCATCAAATAATGTATTGATTGTTCATGAGCCGAAATGGAAGCAAGTCCTGTTATCATTAATATTAATAAGGATATAAAAAATAAATTGCCAAAGCTTTCAAAAATTCGTGGACGGAATAAATGCAGATACAGAAAAAACAACACGATTAATGTTGTTATAATAATTAATTGTCCGATTGTTACTAATGCCGATTGCTCAATAGATGCTTTACGCTTATCGAATTCTATTTTCAGTGAACGTAATATTTTATAATTTTCAGGATTTACAATTTCGCCTCTGTCAATAATACGTTCGCCCGATTGAATCATTCCGGTCGTCAACGATAGTCCTTTGAGTATTTCCTTCTTTGAGTTTTCTGAAGCAATACTATCGTAAATCAAATTTTCAACAAGATATTTATTCAAATTATATTCTTTAATTTTTTCAGGAGCAAGATAAATCAGCTCTTCGTATGCCGTTTTGGGAGTTCGTACATCAGTTACAGGTAAAGTTACTGTATATCTGTTAGGCAAAATACATTTTATACTTTCAGAACCAAATTCATCAATTCGCTTTTTGTTATCAGCCGAAATAATTCCTTTATCATATATCTCCTTGAATCTTGAACTGATAAAGTTTAAAAACTCAGGTTCCTTTCCTGTGATTTTAATTTGATCGGCAACCAACAGATTTATTTGCTTCTGAACAATGGATGTGTCTGCTTTAAAATAACCACCAAAATTCCGCAGGAGATTTTTTGATTCTGTTTCAATTTCATGATCATTTTTATAGATCGGAAAATCAAAAGCAGCAGTTATCAATTCGTACGACCATGGTTTACCTATTTCGAACTGATAAGAGAATTTGTTCTGATTCGGAAAAAATTGAACTATAATAGCTATAACACTAATTATTAAACCTATTTTACTTATAGTTTCTAACTGTTGCTTGGTTATTTTTAGTTTCATACATTTATATTTTTGATATTTTATCAATAGTACTCAATACCAATCCGGCTATCCCGATGCCAATTATTATGATACCGGTTATTTTGTTAATGATTCTTAGTCCGTTAATGTTCAGTTTTAGTCTGAATTTACTAACCAAAAAGGTTAATAGGCTCCACCACATTGTTGCACCCAGCAAAATTGAACAGATACCGGTTGCTATTTCAGCTAAAGTCGATGTGTTAGTTATAAATTCGAACTTGGCAAACAAGGCTATTAATACGAAAAGGACAAGCGGATTTGAAAGTGTTAATCCAAATGAAGTTATAAAATCGCCGAAAAGACTGAATTGTTTTGAATCGTGAGGCTTAGGTTGAGCCGATGGGTGACTGTTGAAAATAAAATATCCGAACACAATCAAAATCAAACTACCTGAAATCTGAATGGCAAATTTGTAATTTTCTATAATATCTAATACAAAACTCAGAAAAAATAGCGATACAATAGTATATAGTAAATCTGATGCAGTAGCCCCGAATCCGGTTGCAATTCCGTATTTTTGCCCACGATTTAATGTGCGTTGTATACATAACATGCCAATTGGTCCGAGTGGAATGGAAACAAATAGCCCTACTAAAATTCCTTTATATATTGTTTCAAACATTATTTTGCTGTTGATATCGAATGCAAAGATAAATTTTTTATGCGTTTTTCAACCAACTTTTCTGATTTTTCGTCCCGTTTAAGTTGAAAATATAGCAGTTCCAACGGAAAACAAAACGAATTAGTTTTCCTTTCTCGCAGTTTTATTCTAATTATTTGTAGAATTCTGAATTTTTTTCAACCTCCAACGTACCGAAAATCAGGGTATTTAGCTGCAAAATATGTTTTTTAGCATAAAAAATAGCAGAAATAGTTTGGTAGAATGGAAAAAAGTATCTACTTTTGCACCCGCTTTCGAGAGAGAAACGCGCTACTAAATATATGTAATTCGACAATAGTATTTTTAAAGAAAAACTTGAAAAATAATTTCGAAAACATTTGGTAGAATAAAAAAAAGTAACTACTTTTGCACCCGCTTTGAGAGAGGAGCTTTTTAAGAAGAGTATTACAGAATAACGACCAGCAAACAATATCGCAAGGTATTGGGTTTTGAAAAAAAAAGAAATTATTTTTTTTTTGAAAAGTTTTGGTAGTTCAAAAAAAAGCATTACCTTTGCAGTCCGTTTCGCTTAAAAAATGAGCAGCACGAATCGCAAAAACACAATCAATAAACAGGGAGCTGTTTAGTGATAACACAAAAGAAGTCTTGAGAAACAAACACTGCGAAGTGAACGATTAAGTTAATCATTAACAATTAATCATTAATCATTATCAAGCAACGATCTTTGAATATATTGAAAACAACTAGATATAATGTAGTATAAGAAAGGGAACATTTCTTAGATAATAAGTAGAGACGCGGCATGCCACGTCTGTACAATGATTATCAAAATTTTTTATACCACGTCAATAACGAAAAAATAAAGACGAATCATTACTGAGCAAAAAATAAAAAAACAAGATACAACGAAGAGTTTGATCCTGGCTCAGGATGAACGCTAGCGACAGGCCTAACACATGCAAGTCGAGGGGCAGCACGGAAATAGCAATATGACTGGTGGCGACCGGCGCACGGGTGAGTAACACGTATGCAACCTACCTGTAAGCGGGGAATAACCCGGAGAAATTCGGACTAATACCGCATAATACTGAGATACTGCATGGTATTTCATTTAAACATTTATGGCTTACAGATGGGCATGCGTATGATTAGATAGTTGGTGAGGTAACGGCTCACCAAGTCAACGATCATTAGGGGTTCTGAGAGGAAGGTCCCCCACACTGGTACTGAGACACGGACCAGACTCCTACGGGAGGCAGCAGTGAGGAATATTGGTCAATGGGCGAGAGCCTGAACCAGCCAAGTCGC
>Ga0209398_1000956_pt1 | contig 16034 bp, 15 predicted proteins | sample AshMeaBigSpring_FD_184125 | JGI IMG/M metagenome (GOLD analysis project Ga0209398, IMG submission 184125) | Groundwater microbial communities from Big Spring, Nevada to study Microbial Dark Matter (Phase II) - Ash Meadows Big Spring (SPAdes)... | ecosystem: Environmental > Aquatic > Deep... | reverse complement strand
AGGTGTTCTCCATTGATCGTTTACAACTTTTATCTTCTTTTTCTCCAAAATATTGTTCATTACCCAATGAATAAATGTAGGTTTCATTCCTTGCAACAAAGGCCCATACATCAATACAGGACGCATTATGGCCGTTTTTAGTCCACTTGCTTCTACTAATCTTTCTGCTATTAATTTGCTATTGCCGTACACATTTAACGGACTAGTTGGTGCGTCTTCTATGTGTGGTCCATTTTCTCCAAAAACAAAATCTGTTGATACGTACAGAAGGTAACTGTTAACCAAAGTAGCTGCTTGTATTACATTTTGCGTAGCTACAATATTGTTTAGCACACATTCTGTGGGTTTATTGTGGCATTCATCAGGCTTACTCATAGCTGCATTATGAACAATGACTTGTGGTTGATGCGTTTTTACCAATTCTATAAATGCTTTTTCGTTGGTAATATCTATTTCTTCGTAAATAAATGGTGCATCTGTAATTAATCTACAAGCTCCCCTACTTGCTGCAATAACTTGAAAGCCTTTGTTGATAAGGTATAAAGTTAGGTGTTGACCTAAAAATCCGTTTGTTCCTGTTATTAATACTTTCATAAATCAACATTACAAAATTATTGTGTTGTGCAAGTTGTGAATTTATTTTAAAGCAAATGCTTACATTTGAAACTTGGTTTAATCAACAAGCAAGCAATTTATTTTACGAATGAACAAGAAAAAAGTAACTAAAATAGGTGTTCTAACCTCAGGGGGCGATTCTCCCGGAATGAACGCTGCCGTAAGAGCCGTTGTGAGAACAGGGCTTTATTACGGTTTAGAGGTATATGGAATTATGAGAGGCTATGCAGGTATGTTAGAAGACGAAATTGTACCTATGACTGGTAGAAGCGTTGCTAACATTATACAAAGAGGCGGTACCATTTTAAAAACGGCTCGTTGTATGGAGTTTTATGAGCCTGAAGGTAGAAAAAAAGCCTACGACACTTTACAGAAATATGGTATTGATGGTTTAGTAGTAATTGGTGGTGATGGTAGCTTTAAAGGAGCTCAAAAGTTTAGTAACGAGTACGATATTCCTTGTATTGGTTTACCCGGTACAATTGATAAAGACATTGCTGGTAGCGATATTACCATTGGCTTTGACACTGCTGTAAATACGGCTGTTGAAGCGATTGATAAAATTAGAGACACCATGGATGCCCACGACCGTTTGTTTATTGTAGAGGTAATGGGTAGAGATGCTGGCTACATTGCTTTACATAGTGGTATAGCAACTGGTGCAGAAAACATTTTAATTCCGGAAACAAAAACAGATATTGAAGAATTAATTGCTTCTTTAACAGAAAAAGAAAGAAGAAAAAAATTAGTGAATTTAATTGTTGTTGCAGAAGGTGATGAATTTGGTGGAGCTGAAGAAGTGGCGAAAATTGTAAAAGAAAGAATTCCTCAGGCAGATGTTCGTGTTTGTGTGTTAGGTCATATTCAAAGAGGTGGATCACCTAGTTGTAACGATCGATTAATTGCTAGCCATATGGGTTATTATGCTGTAGAAAGTTTAATGGTTGGCCGACACAATGTAATGGTTGGTGTAATCAACAATAAAATTCACTATACACCACTTGACAGTGCCGTTAAACAAAAACAAAAAATTGGTCAAGAATGGATGAAAATTGTAAAAATATTAGCCAGCTAATTGTTGTTAGTTGGCTTTTTAATTCATAAATAAATAAATACAAACAAACACATATTATGAGTAAAAAAGTAGATAAGTATTTAAATAAGCCTACCAATAAAGAGGTAGCTATTCACCACACACCACAAAGAACAAAAATTGTAGCCACTGTTGGCCCAGCTTGCGATACTTATGACAAATTATTAGACCTTGTAAGAGCTGGCGTAAACGTATTTCGTTTAAATTTTTCTCATGGCACACATGAAGATAAAGCCCAAATTATAAACCATATCAGAGCTATTAATGCTGCTGAATCGTACAATGTTTCTATTTTAGCCGATTTACAAGGTCCTAAACTACGTGTTGGAGAAATTGAAAACAATGCACTTGATTTAAAAGTTGGCGATATTCTTACGTTTACCAACGAAAAATGTGTAGGTAATTTTGAAAAAATTTACGTTTCGTATCCTAATCTTGCCGACGACGTACGTGTTGGAAACATTATTTTAATTGATGATGGTAAAATAGAAGTAAAAGTTGTAGACATTACCAAAGAGAAAAATGTAAAAGTACAAGTTACCTTAGGTGGCATTTTGTCTTCAAAAAAAGGAATTAACTTACCAGATACTAAAATTTCTTTACCTGCACTTACTGAGAAAGACCTTATTGATCTTGAATTTATCATTGAACAAAAATGCGATTGGGTAGCTTTAAGTTTTGTTCGTAGCGTTAAAGACATTGTAATTTTACGTAGTAAGCTAGACGAAAAGAAAAGCAAAACGAAAATTATAGCTAAAATAGAAAAACCAGAAGCTTTGACATGCATCAGAGATATCATTGTTGAAAGTGATGCAATAATGGTAGCTCGTGGCGATTTAGGGATAGAATTACCTGTTGAAAGAATTCCTTTAATTCAAAGAGAATTAATACGCAAATGTATTCACCGTGCAAAACCTGTAATTGTGGCTACACAAATGATGGAAAGCATGATTGACAGGGTAAAACCGAATCGTAGTGAAATTACAGACGTTGCTAATGCTGTTTTAGAAGGTGCAGATGCAGTAATGTTGAGTGGTGAAACTGCTGCTGGTCAACACCCAACTTTGGTGGTAGAAACCATGCGTAAAATTATTTTGGAAGTTGAACAAAAAGAATATCGTTATAACCGTGAAGATGATTTAAAACCACAACCACATTCTCCTTCTTTTTATAGCGATGCCGTTTGTTACAATGCTTGTAAATTGGCTGCAGACGTTACTGCTAAAGGTTTAATTTGTATGACTCAAAGTGGTTATACAGCGTTTGCAATTAGTAGCTTTAGACCACACTCACCTTTATATGTATTTACCAAAGAAAAAACATTGGTAAATCAATTGAGTTTAAGTTGGGGTGTTAGAGCTTTTTACTACGATGAAGAAAGCAATATCGACGATATTATTTCTGACCAAATCAGTATTTTAAAAGATAGAGGTCATTTAAAAGCTGGTGATATCGTAGTAAATACTGGTAGTACACCTGTTCATTTACATTTACATACCAATATGATTAAAATAACCAAAGTTGAGTAAGTTTTGCTCCTATTTTTACATTGCCCTTCTCCTAAAAAAGAAGGGCTTTTTTATTTTTTAAAAGCAAAATAAACAGCACCTAAAACAAGTACAAAACTGATTAAATAATTAATTTTAAGTGGTTCTTTTAAATACCAAACCGCAAAAATGGTAAATACAACCAACGTAATTACTTCTTGGGTAATTTTTAATTGAAATCCATTCATTCCATCTGCAAAACCTGACCTGTTGGCAGGAACCATTAAACAATATTCAAAAAAAGCAATTCCCCAACTTACTAAAATTGCTTTCCATAAAGGAATACCTGTTTGTTTTAAATGCCCATACCAAGCAAACGTCATAAATACATTGGATAGAATAAGCAGCGATATTGTTTTTATCATCATCTTAAATTAATGTACAAAATAATGAAATAACATCTGTATCTTAGAAGCAAGATTGCTAATTTGCCAGTTGAAAGCCTGTAGCATTATACTTGCTATTATTAAATAAGTAAATTAAATGGCTATGCAAAAATTTCAAGCAATTATTAAATTTAGTATGGATGAAGGCTTCATGACACTTGTTCCTCCACATCGTACTTATATTAATTACTTAATGAATAAAGGCATCATTGATTGTTATGCCGTAAGCATGGAATCGCAAACAAGCTGGATTACACTAAACTGTGAAACAAAAGCTGAAGCCGATACTTATCTTTCAAAATCTCCCCTTTATAAATATTGGACCTACGAAATTGAAGAACTCTTTGTTTTCGATAGTCAACATTATCGTTTACCTGCTGTTCAGTTAAACTAATTCATCCTATTTACAATTGCTTATTAAACAGTGCTATTTTATTTAAAATAGGAGAACTAATTTTAAAACAATTCAATTATTTAATCTGTTATTTATTAAAATAAGTACTTATGGCACATGCAAATTTTATATTGATAGATGCATTAAGAGAAACGGCTAATCGTTTAAAAAACGGTGCACATTATGCTTGGGGAAATCATGGGGCATGTAACTGTGGCAACCTTTTACAAGTAGTAACTCAATTAACAAAAGAAGAAATTTTAACCTACGCACAAACAGGTATAGGAGAATGGACAGAATTGGCAGAAGATTATTGCCCTGCAACAAACGCACCTGTAACTTTACTATTAACCAAATTGCAACAATTGGGCTTAACACCAACTGATATACACAACATAGAGTACTTAGAAGATAGAAAGGTATTAGATAAATTAGAAGGTGGATTTAGATGGTTGAGTAGAAATAAAAGAGAAGATGTAATAGCCTATTTTGAGGCATTTGCCAATGTTTTGGAGGAAGAATTAATTAATACTATTGAGATTCCTTCTACTGTGTTTGAACATGAAAAAACACTTGAGCCTGTTTTGGTAGAAGCTTAAATTAGTAAGTTTCATATTATAAAAGCTACTTCACTTCATGAGGTAGCTTTTTTTGTATCGATAACTCTCCTATTCAATTGTAAGATTGTATTATGGAATAAATAAAATCAATATTTTATTACCGTTTTTTTGTGAAGCTTTTGCTGTGAACTTTTTTTGTTCACAAAATATTGTTCACAGAGTTGTGAACTATTTTATTTTTAAAATAAAAAGTTCACAAATGGTTATGCACACACTTGAAACGATTATTGAAGAAATGGATATGATATTAAAGATGTAGATGCTTTTATTTAAAAAAAAATTTAATTCTGTTTCTTAAGTGTATTCCATCAATTTGGAGCTCTATAGTTAAATACTCATTTTTTGTTCATTGCTTTTCCGTAATCCGTCAAGCCAAACTTGCATTAAACCTATTGTTGGCGATTCGTTTTCTAATTAATTTTCCGCAATTGTTCGTCATAAAGTCCAACTAATATGCTATTGCCGGCTTTGTCAATTTTCACACCTCCATACTTTGCCTTTTCATATTTCTTTGCGAGTCCTTCTTGAAAAAAGAAATTTTCTGCACCAATATTTACATTCCAATTGTCCGAGGATGTATATTCAATAAGATATTCACCTTTGTTCAAAGGCGTTAAATTTTTTTGAAACCGTACTTTATTTGCTTTGCCGTCTTTATCAAGAACTACTACACAATATCCTCGTTTTGGCATGTTCTCTTCATCAATGTTTTCTGAAATTTTATACCGCAAAGTCATGTAGTCACCCTGCATAAGTGAACGAGGATCTACAGGAGCAAGCTCTAATAAAATTAATTGTCCTTCTTTTAATAACTCTTCTTTCTTCGCTATGGAATAGTTGAAATATATCAATAAAAGAACGAGGTTCAGAAGAATAATAATCCATTTATACTTTTTCATTTGCAGTCAATTTTTTATTGGTAAACAAATAAAGTGCAATAAAAAGTACACCTGTCGAAAATAAAAGTATGGACTTGGTAAGCAAAGTGAAATTCAAATCGTAATAGTATTGGGAAATGAAATAAATAAATGAAGCAATTCCCAAGACCAAGCCTGTTTTGTAGTTTACCAAAAAACTCAATAGTATCAAGAGAATTGCACCCGATATAGCAGGTGATAACGCTGTTGGTAATAACGTAAGGATAGTAAAAATGTAAATACCGATTTTATGTCGTGTTTCGGATATGCTTAAAATATTAAACAAATTGGAAATCAGATAAACGATTAAATAAATTATAATGATTGATGATAACCAAATATAGTCTAGTGATACTGGTAAAATTCCTTTTTTACCAAGAATTACTAACCCCGATAAAAAAGAAAAAATTAATCCTGTTTTGACAGGATTGTAAAGTTTGGATAAGGTATTATTGGTTGTGATTATTTTGGCTTCTTTTAAAAAAACATAATTCATTGTTAACGCAATACTAGAAACGTAAAGATGGGTAAGGTCATAACCTTTATTGGAGATGATGAGCGTTAAAATACTTCCGTTGATAATTAGGATAGAAACAAAAGACAGTATGTAATTTTGCACTATACTTAATGAACCTACAGCAACAATTATAAAAATAATACTTATAAAATTTTCATTCATTTTTAGCTGATCGCAACCAAAACCCAGAAGTATAAAACCAATAATAAAAAAAGAAACGCTTACTGTTTCAACGATTATTTTATCGTATTCTTTGTTTACCCAAATTGAGACTGCAATGAAAATTCCACCAAATGCAACCAACCCTATATCAGAATTGTATAATCCTGCAATAAAAAGAAATCCCAAAAACGCAAAGCTTGCCAATATTCCACCGAAAACAGATAGTATTTTTATTGCCAAAGATTGATTGCCGTCATCTTTCTGATAATTTGCAAAAATCGCTTCTTCATCAAAGTTCAAATCCTTGTCTTCTGAGTTTTGTAAATAATCCAATAATTCTTGTATGTTGTATTTATTTTTCATTTGCCCATTTCTTTTGAGTGTCAATCAAATTTTTAATAGTTAAAGTAACGCTTGCTATAATAAATAAGCTGACTAATAAAAACATCATTCCTCCATCCGATATTTGAATGAGCAAAGCCGATACAATAATGATAAAGCTAAAAGGTATTACAGAAAGATAAAAACCGCTTTTTGTTTTTATTCCGTGCCAAATTCCCAATGTAAATACTATAGCAGTAAGTAAAATCAATATCAGAAATGCTGTTTGATAATTGTCAAAAATTCCAATAACAACTCCAATGGTTGCATAGCTTGTACTAGCTAGTGAAACTATATTTAAAAACCAATTGGGTATTTGTTTCTTGCCAAAAGAAATGGCTGAGATTAGAAAGGAAGTATTGATGATAAAAAGAAAAGTGCAAACAAAAACTGCAGTCCAATCTTTGGCAACTTGTTGTGCATACAAAATGAATGTAGTGTTGATTAAAACAAGATACAGCAACCACAAAGGGGTAAAGTTTGAAATCAACACCCAAAGTGTTACAAAAACAGTCCATCCTAAAAAAAAGTCATATGCATTTGCACCCGTTTGATAAATCTGTCCGAATACGGCAAACAAAACACCTACTAAAAACGATGCTCCTGTAAGTATAATTTTTCTGATACTGATGCTTAATTTGGGAAGAAGCACTAAGATTGTTGTTGCAATCAGTACTCCTTCCACCAGTCCAATTTTGACAAATTTGTGTAGGTTGACCCAATTATATGCAAAAAAGAAAACAATACCTGATACCATAAAACCAACACCAAAACTTATGAATAATAGCAGTAGAAATTTTTGCCACTTTTCTTTTTTGTTATAAACATATTTGATCAAAGCCTTCTCTACCGCTTGTTCCGTTAAGTTGCTATGTCGGCTAATAAGATGTATATCTTCCCTTTGCATATTTGTTACTTGTGTCTTTTTTTATAAACCAAAACGATCCTAGTTTATATAGGTTTGACAGGATTAGAACACCGTCCGCCTATAACGTCAAGCCTAATTCTTATTTTTTGATTTTTTTTCTGTTACTCAATATCATTCGGTCAAGCTAGAACTATTGCTTAAAATTCATTTTCTGCCGATTACTCTTCCGTCAAGCCACACTTGCACAAAACCGCTTGTTAGCGGTAGTTTTTTATGCTAAAATCAAGTACTTCCTTAAATTTCGTATTTATTAATTTCCTAGCATCTGAAACTCTATCACTGATACGAAAGTTCTTTAAAACATCTTCAAAAAAATCAATTTTTTGTTTTGTTGTAACACTTAAAAAATTATCAATGTAAATAATGTAGAATATTTTTTGGTCTGTACTTAAAAAAGGGAAATATGTGTCGTATTCTTTTTTTGCTTCAAAATATCTTCTTACTAATTCTGCTGATTTAGAAATATCAAAATTTGTTTCTTTAAATATTTCTGAATAGTATTTATCAAAAATTTGTTTCTTCTGATTTGAAGCTTTTTCAGGATAGCCTTGCTTTGAAAACAATAATTGACCAAATTTCTCCATACTAATTTTATGGTCATATCGTTTTGTAGGAGTTAATCCTGTATCACCAATCTTTCTGGCATAAATAATATTGCTTTCATCTAAAAATTGTTCAATTTGAATTTGTTCTGAACTCAAAGATTTTAAATCAATGTTTGAAATTGCATTTTGACTGTTTGTGTATTCTGCAATTTTGTTTGTTATTCCTAAATTACTTGGTGTTTTAAAAATTCTTATAAGTAATTCAGAGCTAGAAAGATACTTACTAATATTATCTGTATCCGCTTGATTGAATTTATGGAGTGTTCTTAAAGTCTGTCCACCATTTACTATTTGAAAGTTTATAATTGTAATTTTTGACTTTTTATTTGCGTTTGTTGGTTCAGAAATAATATCACTTGCTGTAATTGTTAAGCCGTTATTATACATAAAAAATCTTGATGGTTCTTCTTTCAATGTTTTATACAAATTTTCATTAAACTTTGAACGAACAATCAGTCCTCTAACATTATCAAATAGCAAATTATATTCCATTTGTTTTGTGGAAATAGCTTGAAAATCTTCCATTTTATAATTATCCCTAAAAATTTTGTCATTGCAAGTTATCCTAAGTAAATCAGGTGCAGGAATTCTAATTATATATGATTTTGATGAGGATAAACTACTTTCAACAAAAGGTATTATTGAATCATTATCTATATGTAAAACAGCATTAATTGGTTCTGGCCTAATTGACATTAATTTTGAAATTTGCTCCAAACCAATTGGAGTAACTTCTAAATCATAAAGTTCTTTTAATTGTCTTATTTCAGCAGTATTTGTATCTAGTTCTTTACTATCATTACTTATTACATATAATCTTAATTTCCAAATATCATTACTATTAATTTTATTTAAAATATCTTCTGCTATTGACCTTATTTTACCTGTTAAATTAGATAAATCATCTGTGATAATTGAGTTGGTAAATTTTGTTGATAGAAAAGTTTCATTAAGCCCTTGTTGACGATCTTCATTAAATTTTTCCCTAAATTTAAAATTGAACAAATTGATATAATTACTTTCTTCATCAATATAAATTGCGTCTATTCCAAAATCTTCATCTTTATGATTAAAAACAATTGAATTAAATTCTTGGTCAGTAATAAGTTCTAAAATGTCATAAGTATCCTTGATATTACAAATTGATTCCAACATAAAAAGATAAAAACCAAATCTTTCTTTATGTTTTTCAGAAGGCAACTTTATTGTTTCACCAAGTTCTGCCTGTAAAATTTGAAAATAAGTTTGACACTTTATATTCAAGAGCTTAAAGTCGTTAATGTTTGCCATATTTTGAGAATATTTCGAAGGTTTATTTTAAAATTACCGCTAACACAAATATATACGCAAATAATCCTATTTATTCAAAATATTTTAACTATTTCGAATAAACCAGTATACAATTTAGTATAGACCAATCAACAAAAACTATTCAAATAAAACTCTTGCTGAAAATTCTTGGTTAAAACAAAACATATTTGATGTTTTTATATCCACCAATTTATTCTTAAAAGATTCATTTTTCAAAACCTCCCCTATTTCATGATAACAAACTATGAAGAGATTTTTTTTCAACTTAAATCAAGCATTAATTCTGTGAAGCTTTTTCTGTGAAGTTTTTTTTCTTCACAAAAAATTCTTCACAAGTTTGTGAAGTTTTTTCTGTGAACTTTTTTTTGTTCACAAAAATTGTTCACAGAGTTGTGAACTTTTTTATTTAAAAATAAAAAGTTCACAAATGGTTAAATATACATTTAAAACCAATTTATAGATGTGGATTTAAAAAAAATGGGAAAATCCTAGCTTTGATTGACAAAATAAAATTTGATTCTTTTACTTAGGCGTATACCATTATGCTGAAATCGTTGCTCAATATAGATTTATTACCCAATTTAGTGAATCTACGTTTACACAAAGGCTCTTACTATGTATAGTGCTTCTTGATTAAATAATTGAAAGTATAAAAGTCGGAACGTTTTGCCCCGACTTTACACATCTGTTCATCGTTTCTAACCTACCACTCTTTTGTCTTTAGCAACAAATTTTGCAAATGCAAGCAAAGCACCTGTTACCATAATGTTTCTAAAGAAGTTTACCATTTCAAGTTCCTTTTCTCTATCAATGTTGGCTGTCATTGCTGTTGTGTCTAATTCCTGCCCCAATGCTCTTGGTAAATGAACTAAGAAAGCCATGAAGATTACATAAACAGCCATTAAGCAATAAGCCAACTTATCGAACTTGCCAACTACTGCACTTACTATAAATAATAAAATGCATACCAAAGTGAAGTAATTCCAAAAGTATGGAAAGGGTATATAGTCTGGTACAAAAGCTGCACCAACATCTGGCTTGCCAACATGTAAACCCACATACAATAAAAATGATAATGGAAAAATATATCTTCCTGCATTCAAGATTTTGTCCATAGTTTGAAGTTTTAGTTTGTAGGGAATGGGATTAACGTTCTAACCTCTACCGAGCTGTTTGGGTATTTTAATATGGGGCAAGTTTTACTCCATTCTTGAACTTCTTCCAAACTATTTGATTTGCAAATCAAAAACCCTGAAACTAAAACACTATCAGCTTCTTTGTGTGGTCCAACTTTTAAGCCTTCATTGCTTACAATAGAAGCTGTGTATTCAATTGGTGCTGTGTAAACCAATTTTCCTTGCATTGCTATATTGCCAATCCAACCTTGCCATTTGGGCATATCCTCAGCCATATCTTGGCTTGTTGCTAAATAACCGTTTTCGGCACTTGCATTTCTAAATATTAATAGGTACTCTTTCATTTTTGAGATTTTAAATTTTAAATAATGCTGCAAAAATGAAAAGCAAAAAACTACTTGATGATGACAAAAGTCTATGTTTTTATAACTTGGCTTTTAAACGACTAAATACATCTTTGTTGATTCCTAAATAAGAAGCGATGAGCTTGCTTGAAACCCTTGTCATTAGTTTGGGTCTAAATTCCATGAGCCATTTTATTCTGTCTAGGGCTGAAAGTGAAACAAATGTGTTTATACGATAAACAGAGTTGGCGTAAGAGGTTTCTAATATTTGTTTATAAACTTTATCAAATTGTGGTACAGTTTCCATCATTTTTTGAAAACCTTGTCTGTCAATTGCTAATAATTCACAAGGCTCAACAGTTCTAATATTTTCGGTGGCAGGGTTTCCACTTCCAAAACTTAATAACTCAGAGCACCAAGCCCCTTCTGTAACTATGTCTCTTGTTGTTTCGTTCATATCGTTGTCGTAAACGAAAACTTGAAGGCAACCTTTAGCAATAAAATAAACATGCTTACATATTTGTCCTTGTTGAACCAAGTATTGGTTTCTATCAATTTGAAGTGGTTTGAAACAGTCTAAAACAGTATCCAAATGATCAATATCATTCCCAAGTCTGCTAATAATATGTTGTCGTAGAATTTCTATCATTATTGTCGTTTGTCAAATTTAGCAGAGTTGTTCTGTAGCATCACATACAAACCAAATATATACAAAACTAGACTTTATCAAAATAGATATTTATATGTAATAACATCTAAAAAATTACAAATGATTTCCGATTTTTTCAATAAACAACATATACTTTTATTAAAAGTTCTTTATCTTATTTATTCAAAATAATACAGGCACATAAAATGGTTATGTTTATACTTAAAACTAATTTATAGATGTGGTTTTGAAAAATGGGGAAATCCTAGCTTTGATTGACAAAATAAAATTTGAGTTTGTAGATAAAGCGTTTATTATCTGGCTAAACTGTTGCACAATATTGATTTTCTGCCGAACTTACTCCATCAAGCCTCACTTGCACAAAACCACTTGTTAGCGGTAGTTTTTTGTCATTTGTTTGGTGATTGATGTAATGCTATTCTGTTTCCTTCTGTGTCTTCAAATTCTGCAACAAAACCAAACCCGTTGTCTGTCTTTGGATATAAAATTTGCCCACCGTTTTCAGTTGCAAGTTTTAATGTTTTGTCAATATTCAATGTCTTAAAATATATTACTACACCATTTTTTGTTGGTTTGTAAATTTCTCCCTTCGCTAAGGCACCTGAAATTCCTGTCTTTCCGTCTGTAAATGGAAATAATGCCATTTCGTTGTGGTCAATCACTTCTTTTTCAAAGTCAAATTGAAAAACGGATTTGTAAAACTTTATTGCTCTGTCAATGTCAATTACTGGAATTTCAAAATACACAACTGGGTTAAAACTTGTTTCCATTTGCTTGTCAGTTTTTTTATTTTCTTCTTTCGCCCTGCCGTTTGTTGTATGCTTGCAACTACTTAAACACAAAATAAGTAGTCCACTGAAAATCGAGGTTGTTAATTTGTATTTTGTCAGTGTCATTTTTGCCTTTTATATAATTTTTAGCTACTCATAAAATTACCGCTAACATGAAAAATTAGTCTTGGTAATAATGTTTATAATTTTCCATATTAGAAACTCTACATCTTTTTTCTAAACCTCCCCTTTTCAATAATAACAAACGAACAACGAATGGATTAATTTTTCAACTTAAAAGAGCATCACTTCTGTGAATTTCTTTTATGATTATTTAATCACAAAAGAAAGTTGATTCGCCTTTAACGTATATAAAAATATATCTATAAGTTTTAGTGTTTGGTTTACAAGTACATAAATAAGTAGATACCGCTTTCATTTTAGCAGATATTTATAAAACTAGATGTAATTTATTTTACGAAAATATTTTATCAAAAAATCAATCAGAAAAAAAAGGCAACACTCAGTCTTGCAAAAAATGGTGTTCCTGGAGTAAAATGAATTTCCGAAATCGGCAATGCTTCTGTTTGAAGTTGGCTTTCGGTATCAAATTGCGTTTCTTTCCATTTAGTATTCAACAAATTTTGAATAGACAAACCTAGTTCCCATTGTTTTTTTGTATAGTTAATTGCTGCATCTACAACAAAATATCCTTTTGCCACTACAGAATTATCTTCATTTGCAGGTCTGTTGTTCATCAATCGGTAACGGATACTACCATTCCAACCATATTCTTTTCGATATGTTAGCCCGCCTGCACTTGTAAATCGGGGTGCTAAAGGCAAATTGCTTACAGCTTTTTCAACACCTATTGCTCTAGGATTTGCAAAGCTGATATCTATATCACTAAAAAGATTTTTTTTGATTTCATACCTTGCAGAAAAGTCGAAACCTAATCTTCTTGTTTGTCCACCTGCTTCAACCACTCCTTCATCACCTACATAAACAAACTCTTGGTCGAGCCATAAATACCAAAGTGCAGATTGCAAAACCACTTTTTTGCCCACTTTAAAAATCCCTCCTACATCTGTTCCGTATGCTGGCGGCAAAACCTTTTTCCCATTTTGTTGAACGGCAACTCTTGTATCGTTACTATGGAAGCCTCTTCCATTATACCAATACAATTGTACGTTATCATTTATACGATAATTAAAATTGAGTTTTGGGCTAAAAATTGTTGATTTTGAAGTTTGTATTTGGATTGCCAATTTATCGTTATATCTATTGAAAAAATAGTCTACTCTTAATGCTCCTGTAATATCAAGATTTTTAGAAAATGATAGTCGATTAGAATAATATATACCGGTACTCATTTCATTAACATCTCCCATCATAATGGTGGATGTATTGATTATTCTGTTTTTTGTTCTTGTTAATTCAACATTATCGACAGCATCGTATCTAACTTGAATTCCTGTTTTTGTTTCGGTTTTTAGTGACCCGATATAAAATTCTTTTTGATAAGAACCGTTATAACCAAAAATGTTTCTACTTTCTTTTTGCCGTATTTGATCACCATTTATTGGATCTTCTTTATAAAAAGTGAAATTAGAATACAATTCAAATTTGTATTTACTGTAAAAAAATTGGTTTCGTACGTTGCCTCCATTACCTAATTTAGTTTTCAACTCTAGTGTTGCATTATATCTTGAGGTTTTACCACCTTCGGTATCATCAATTGCACCATAAAAACCAACTAATCCACTTTCTACAGCCCTATCAGGTATTTGGCCAGATGCATTCCACTTACTTGTAAATCCAGAAAATATAGTTGTCAATGAATTGTTGCTATTCAGACTTCCATGATATTTGAGCATTCCATTGAAACGGCTAAAATTTTGTGCACTTTCAAAATATCCTTTCGTAAATGAGCTTTCACCCGAAAAATAAAAACTTTGGTTTCTTCTATCGCTATTTGGTTTTAATAAATTAATGCCTGTAATTGCACGGAAAGTACTAAACTGTCCGCCTTCAATTTTTGTAAAATTATTTTCTAAATAATCTTTTGTTTTAAATTCAACAAACCCAGCGGTAGTAAAATTACCCTTATCTGCATAATATGGACCTTTATTGAAATTTACTTTATTAATTAATTCTGGAATTACAAAATGCAAATCAGCGTAACCTTGTCCATGAGCATGACTTACCATGTTTACAGGAATTCCATCTACTGAAATATTTATATCTGTTCCATGGTCGAGATCAAAACCCCTCAAAAATATTTGTTCTGCTTTACCGCCTCCTGCATGTTGCCCAATAAATAAACCTGGCACCATACGTAAAACTTCTTGAGAATTATTAATAGGTCGTAAATGAATATCCAAATCGCTGATGGTTTTAAATATTCCTTTATTTGAAGTAGCAATAACTTTTATTTCTTTTAAACTGGAAACTTTTGGAGTTAACTGAATAACTACAGAATGATTATGCAACGTAAGTGTAGAAACATCTACCGTATCTGACTTATATCCAAAACAAGATATTAATATTTTTTTTGCAGTAGCAGGTAATTTTTGCAAAAAAATAAATCCATTTTCATCTGATATGGCATTGAAATTTACATCGATACCAAATAATGCTACATCTTGCAAAGGAACTTTTGAATATGCATTCACAATGTAAATCCCTTTTGAAATGTTTTGGGCATTCATTAAATTCGATACGAAGAGTATGAGCAACAACAGAATTAGCTTTTTTTTACTTACAGATGTATAATTCATGAAAATTGTTATGTCAATAAGTCGAATGAATAAGTTTGCAAAGTAATTAATTCCTATTTTATATAGTAGTATAAGTGGTTAAGTGACAAATGTTTGGGGTAAACGTTTTTTTACCCTATTGCTTAGTTTTATTTTTTTAGAATTACAACTGAATTTATTCTAAACTAAATAGATAAATTATTGAATACTGTTGCTGATGAATTGATTTTAACATGTAAAATCCCCAAAAAACAAAATGTTTTAAAAGTAGAAAAAATGTATAATTTTATAAACATAATTATGAATTTGAGTAACTTTAAATCCAAAACCAATTAAAAATGACCACCAAAGAAGTAGCATTTGCTTTGTACGAACTTTGTAGTATAGGCAAAATGAAAGAAGCCATTGAAACCTTATATGCTGACAATGCTGTTGCTATTGAAGCAGACGATTCGATGGGAAATAAAGTAACGGAAGGAAAAACCGCTATTTTAGAAAAAGAAGAACAGTTTAACTCGTATATAGAAGCATTTTATGGTGCAAAAATTTCTGAACCTGTTATTGCTGGCTCGTATTTTTCTTTAAGTTGGTGGGTAGATTGGCAAATGAAAGGACAAGAAAGAATGCAAATGGAAGAAATCTGTTTGTACAAAGTAGAAAATGGCAAAATTGTTTCGGCACAATTTTTTTATTAATAATATTTGAGTGATACAAAACAGGCTGCCTCAACTAAATGAAGCAGCCTGTTTTATTATTCGAAAAATCTATTATTACTGAGCTACCAAAAATGCAGCATTAAACAATAACATTTTACCATTTTGCCAAAACATTCTAAAAATAGGGTCTTCGACAAAATAAATAACAGCACCACTTCCCATT
>Ga0209398_1000955_pt1 | contig 16043 bp, 9 predicted proteins | sample AshMeaBigSpring_FD_184125 | JGI IMG/M metagenome (GOLD analysis project Ga0209398, IMG submission 184125) | Groundwater microbial communities from Big Spring, Nevada to study Microbial Dark Matter (Phase II) - Ash Meadows Big Spring (SPAdes)... | ecosystem: Environmental > Aquatic > Deep... | reverse complement strand
TTTCTCTTCTTTGTACCCTTAAAAACAAGGTGTTCTACAAAATGAGCCATTCCCTGTTCATTCTCAGCCTCATCACGAGTGCCCGCATCAATAGCAAATCCACAATATGCGACTTTCGAAAGCGTGGGTGCGTGAATAATACGTAGACCATTCGGCAAAGTATGTTCGTTGTAATGCATTGTATTCTACTTCATTATTAAATTGACAGCACAAAAATACAATAAAACTTATTGCCATTTATAGAAAATTGCAGATATTTGTGGGATATAACAGTAAGAACGTATATGAAAAAGATTGGAATTTTCTGTTCCGCCTCTGAAAATATTGACAAAATATACTTTGATAGTGCCAACCGTCTCGGTCAGTGGATGGGCGAAAATGGAAAGACACTTGTCTATGGTGGTGCAAATCTCGGTTTAATGGAATGCATTGCTCATGCCGTGAAAGAAAATGGCGGAAGAGTGATTGGTATCGTTCCATCCAAATTAGAAGAGAATGGAAAAGTCAGTGCATATTTAGACGAAATCATCCGTACACACAATCTCAGTGATCGAAAAGATACAATGGTGGAGAGTTCGGATATACTTGTGGCTTTAGCCGGAGGAGTAGGAACACTTGACGAGATATTTCACGTCGTGGCTGCTGCATCTATTGGCTACCATCACAAAAAAGTCATTTTATATAATGATCATGGCTTTTATGATCAACTAATAACTGCGCTGAACGAAATCTACACCAAAGGATTCGCACGCGAACCGTTAGCTACCTATTTCAGTGTAGCAAACACTTTCGAAGAGCTCACAATTTTATTAAAATAACTAACCCTATTTCACGAATAACATGATAGAGTCCATTAAAGAAATCCTACAAAAGGAAGCTGAAGCAGTATTAAGTATTCCTGTTTCTAACGCTTATGAAGAAGCAGTCGATATGATTGTAGAGCAAATACGTCATAAAAAAGGGAAACTTGTTACTTCCGGCATGGGAAAAGCCGGGCAGATTGCAATGAACATTGCTACGACTTTCTGTTCTACAGGTATTCCTTCTGTTTTTTTACATCCCAGTGAAGCACAACATGGAGATTTGGGAATTTTACAAGAAAACGATCTATTATTATTGATCTCGAATTCCGGTAAAACTCGTGAAATCGTAGAATTAACTCAATTGGCTCACAACTTGAATCCGTGTCTGAAGTTCATAGTTATAACCGGAAATCCGGAAAGCCCTCTTGCTAAAGAGTCGAATGTTTGTTTGAGCACGGGACACCCTGCGGAAGTTTGTACGTTGGGCATGACGCCAACTACTTCCACCACAGCCATGACTGTCATCGGTGATATCTTAGTAGTACAAACCATGAAGAAAACTCAGTTTACAATTGAGGAGTACTCAAAACGCCACCATGGAGGTTATTTAGGAGAAAAATCAAGAGAATTATGCGAAAAGTAATTGGAATAGGAGAAACCATCTTAGATATTATTTTTCAAAACGGACACCCTACTGCTGCTGTCCCGGGCGGTTCTGTATTCAACGGAATCGTTTCATTGGGACGCATGGGGGTAAACGTAAATTTCATCAGTGAAACAGGGAACGACCGCGTTGGAAAAACGATTCTGCAGTTTATGCAAGAAAACCATATTCCAACAGAACATGTAAATGTATTCCCCGATGGAAAATCGCCTGTATCACTCGCTTTTTTAGATGATAAAAGCAATGCAGAATATCTCTTCTATAAAGACTACCCCAAACAACGGTTAGACGTCATCTTCCCACAACTCTCGGAAGATGACATCGTTATTTTTGGTTCTTTTTATGCCTTAAACCCTGTCCTTCGTGAGAAAATTGTAGAGTTACTGGAACAAGCACGTGAAAAACATGCGATTGTATATTATGATCCAAACTTCCGTGCCACGCATAAAGATCAAGCCATGAAGCTATCTCCTACAATTATTGAAAATTTAGAATTTGCAGATATTGTAAGAGGATCATCGGAAGATTTCTTATATATGTACGGCATGCAAGAGGTGGATAAAATTTATACGGACAAAATAAAATTCTATTGTCCACGTTTCATCTATACAGCCGGCAACCAAAACATCTCTTTGCGGACTAATACCTTTAAAAAAGAGTATCTGGTAGAACCTTTAGAAACAGTCAGCACAATCGGAGCAGGCGATAATTTCAACGCTGGTCTTATCTTCGGGCTATTGAAGTATAACATCCGTTATCGGGACTTGGACAGCTTGACTGAAGAGAACTGGGACAAGATTATTAAATGCGGAAAAGACTTTGCAAGTGAAGTATGTAAAAGTTTCAACAACTCAGTCTCCGTCGTGTTTGGTAAGACATACAATCCATAAAAGCAGTTCTCTTTCAATATCCAACGTATATTAACTTTGGCTAATTATCGCAAAGTAATTAACATATATCCTAGTAATTATTATCTTTGCGGTCAGTGTTATTTATTAAGAAGATTTATGTGCAAAAGCGTATTAAATTACCTTGTCATTTTACTCCTTTTTTCATCCTGTTCAACAACTCCACCGAACATCTCGGTCGTTTGTGAGGAAAATAATGTGGGAAACTGCATCATTAAATGGGAAACTGCCCCCTTGATAAAGGGACAGGTGAAAGTCTATGTATCCAATAACCCTGAAATCATCGCCGAAGATACTCCCATCGCAATCGCTAACATTGCGGACGGAAAGATGACGATTGTCAATTCGGACCCTACCAACCGATACTATTACTTGATGATCTTTAATGAAAAATACCGGGTCAGAGTCTCCTCTAGAAATATCAATATACCCGGTGTACAGAACTTTAGGGATCTGGGAGGATATAAATCGAATAACGACGGAGGAGAAACTCGCTGGGGAATGCTTTATCGTTCGGCTCAAATGGATAGTTTAAACTTATGTGCGTGTAAAGAGCTCTGCAACATAGGCATCAAAACCATCATCGATCTGCGGACCAAAAATGAGCAGAACAGTGCGGACTCTCTAAAGCGTGGTTTTAACATCATTCATATTCCTATTGCCGCAGGAAATATGGAGAATATCTTGCACGGAGTAGAAAAAGGCCAGATAAAAAGTGACACCATTTACCGACTCATCGAACGTCAGAACAAGGAGATGGTTACTCACTACCAGAAAGAGTATAAGCAGATCTTTTCGATTCTTTTGAATCGTAGCAACTACCCTATTGTGATTCACTGTACATCCGGTAAAGGGCGTACGGGGATTGTCTCTGCAATCATCTTAGCTGCTTTGGGAGTCAATGAAGATATAATCATGGAGGATTATCGTCTAAGTAACTACTACTTCAATATCCCAAATGCTTCTAAATATGCCTATAGTCTATCGACCAACTCACAAGAAGCAATCACAACGATCTATTCGGCAAAGGAGGACTTCTTGAATGCGGCTAAGGGGCAGATTGAGAAAAGATACGGAAACGTAAACAACTATTTAAGAGAAGGAATCGGACTGTCTCAGCAAGATATTGATAAGCTAAGAGATATTTTATTAGTGAAATAGTAAGCTTATTTTCATATTGTTGAAGTGATAATGAAAGAATTATCTTAATTTTGCATTGTTATCATTACTACAAACTCATGAAGTACTGCGGACTGATCATCTTCTCTCTCTTATTGCTATGCGTTCCATGTAAAGGAACGCTGATCCCTTTTTCCCCTATTAGCCATAACTACCTCCCCCAGACATACAATGCCGGCAGTCAGAACTGGTCGGTCACTCAAGATAAACGCGGAGTGATGTATTTTGGGAATAACAAAGGACTATTGGAGTTTGACGGTAGCAGATGGAGATTGTATCCGATCCCTTCCGGTGAGGTTGTGCGCAGCGTTCATGCAGGAAAAGACGGGAGATTGTATGTAGGGGGATTCGAAGAGTTCGGGTATTTCGAACGGAATCTTTCAGGCACCCTCGAATACCATTCATTAAAACAGCGGGTCCAACATTTCAATTTCCACAATGATGAGATATGGACAATTGTAGAATCAAAAAACAAAGTTATTTTTCAATCTTTTGGTTCATATTTCGTTTACGACGGACAGAGAACGATTGGCTATAGAACGAAAGGATTACCTCTAAACCTGTTCAAGGTAGGCGAAACGCTCTATTCACAATTCATTGATGGTGGACTGAACATTTTCACCGGCAACTCTTTTCTTCAACTTTTCGATCGTAAACAGGTAGGGAATGATGATGTGATAGCTGGCTTGCCTCATCCCAATGGGATCTTATTTATCACTCGTAATCAAGGAGGATTTATCTACTCAAACGCTAAAATAACCCCTTGGAAAAGTGAGTGTACAGAGGCATTCAACCGTTGGAGCATCAATCGGGCCATCCTAACGAAGGACTCTTGTTATATCATCGGAACGCTCTCCGATGGTGTATATGCCCTAAATAAAGACGGCAAACTGCTATGGAAAGAAAATGCAGAAAGCCAACTCGAAAACAATACAGTCTTAGGGCTTTACTGCGACTCAAACAACAATTTATGGGCAGCTTTAGACTATGGAATAGCCTATATCCAATATAATTCTCAGATCTATCACTATGAGCCAACCTCTCAAAAGATGGGAATGGTATACGACGTGCTGGTTGCCGACAAAGAAGCATACATTGCCTCTAACCAAGGACTTTATCGGTTTTCTGAAGGCAAACTGGCAATTATCCCGGGATTAGAAGAACAGGCATGGACCGTCGGTGAATGGGGAAAACAGATCATCTGTGGTCACAATAAAGGAACATTTGATATTCAACAAATGAGCTTTCAACCTCTCTCGAATGTAAAAGGGGCCATGTGTATGCGTGAGGTCCAACTGAACAACAAAAATGTATTGCTACAGGGTACGTACACTTACTTGAATATCTACCAACAAGATGTTCAGACCGGTAAATGGAAGTTCAGTAACTCAATCAACAACTTTGTCCACATGGCCAAGAATGTGGAAGTCGACCACCGCGGAAATATTTGGGTAGAACATATGCGCAAAGGTTTATATCGGGTTAAACTAGATGAGAACCTCACTCGTGTGATTGATATACACCCTTACCAGGAAATAGATCGAAATCACCCGGAGAAATCGACTCTTTTTAAGATAAACGGACGGGTATCTTTTGCTGACAGAAGAAGGTTCTATACTTATGATGATATGCTCGACTCAATTGTTCCATACAATGCCATGAATGAACAACTGAAAGAGATCAAAGGGGTGAACTCCGTTAATTACATGAAAGATGATCTTTATTGGTTTATCACAGACCGAGATGCCTACCTAGTACAATGTCTGCTGAATAGTTTCAAAATCAAATTCAAAGTTTCACTGGGAATGTTTAAAACACCTCCTATCGAAGGTCTGGCTAAGATCGTGTACGATAGTCGTCACGACCTATCGTATATCTGCCTCAATAATTCCATTGCGCGCATATCGATCGATAAGAATAAATTAGAAGAGAGAAACAAAGATTGTCAATTGTGGATCTCCAGATTTTCTGCTTCCGATGAAAGCAGCGGAGAAAAGAGAGACTTCCCTATTATCAACGGGAATCAACTAACGGCAGGACTTAACATTATTACGATCTGCTTAAGTTACCCCAGTTACGACAATTGGTCCTATAAAATCCGCTATAAATTAGAAGGTCTATCAGATAAATGGGTGGAAGGATTGCCGGATATGAAGAAGGAGTATATGAACTTACCTGCTGGAGCATACTGTTTCAAAGCCGAGGCATACGATGGTAATCAGATTTTATCGAAGGTCAGCCTTCAATTTGAGATCATGCGTCCATGGTATCTTTCATATTGGGCAATCTTTTGTTACTTGATTGTATTTGCTGCGATATTAATCCTTTCATTATACTCTGTATACATATATACAAAACGTAAAAAAGATAAAGTCATTGAGAATCAACGGATCCGTCACAGAACTCAGATCGAAATACAAGAAAAAAAGATCATCGAATTAGAAAAAGAGCAATTAGAAGCTGATTTACGGTTCAAAAGCAAAGAGCTTTCAGCAGTAGTGATGACTAATATTGCCCATCAGGAATTTCTCACTACATTAAAAGAGGAGATTCAACAGCAAAAACTTTCAGGTCAATATACAAGAAAAAGCCTGGATAAGCTACTGCTGATGCTCAGTCAAAACATTGTTTCCGACGAGGAGAGTTGGAGTTTATTCCAAGCAAATTTCGATCGAATACACGAAAACTTCTTTCGTAACTTAAAAGAAAAATACCCGGAATTAACCCCCGGTGATTTACGATTATGCGGTTTACTCCGATTAAACCTGCCAACAAAAGAAATATCGAAGCTCATGAGCATCTCTATCCGAGGGGTGGATGCAGCCCGTTACCGGTTAAGGAAGAAGCTCAATCTATCACCAGATAGCAATCTAACTGATTTTATGATCAATTTCAAATAACTGACATACAGCAGTATAAACACTAAAGAAGTACTATAATAGTACTTCTTTTTTTTGTATTTACACCTTGCAGTACTCATAGTGTAGAAGCGTCTTGCAACAATAAGTATATAAATAACGTTATTTGCAGTAATCATAATGAAATCATTATCACTTAAAGAATTCATGAAACACGTATTTAAAAGGTTAAAGATTACAGTTGGGTTACTGATGCTGGTTGGCATAAGTGTAAATGCCCAAAAATCGCCATTAGACAGAGATAAGTTTATCGATGATCTGATGAAGAAAATGACGTTGCAGGAAAAAATCGGGCAGCTCAATTTGCCCGTTACAGGTGAGATTACAACCGGACAGGCTAAAAGTAGTGATGTTGCAAAACGCATACGAGCAGGCGAAGTAGGCGGTCTATTCAATTTAAAAGGAGTTGAACGCATTCGTGAAGTTCAGAAGCAAGCCGTAGAGGAGAGTCGCCTTGGCATCCCTTTGTTGTTTGGTATGGATGTCATACACGGATACGAAACGGTATTCCCCATTCCATTGGGATTGTCGTGCACCTGGAACATGCAAGCCGTCGAAGAGTCTGCCCGGATTGCCGCCATCGAAGCAAGTGCCGATGGCATAAGCTGGACATTTAGTCCGATGGTTGACATATCTCGTGATCCACGTTGGGGACGGGTGTCCGAAGGAAACGGTGAAGATCCTTTCTTAGGTGCGGCTATTGCCAGAGCAATGGTACGCGGTTATCAAGGCAAAGACATGAGTCGTAACAACGAAATCATGGCCTGTGTAAAACACTTTGCTTTATATGGTGCAGCCGAAGCAGGAAGAGACTACAACACAGTAGATATGAGTCGCCAGCGGATGTTCAACGAATACATGCTCCCATATCAAGCAGCACTGGAAGAGGGTGCAGGAAGCGTCATGGCAGCTTTTAACGAAGTAGACGGAGTACCCGCCACCGGGAATAAATGGTTGATGACAGAAGTTCTCCGTAACCAATGGGGATTTAAAGGCTTTGTAGTAACCGACTATACAGGAATTACCGAGATGACGGATCATGGGATGGGTGACACGCAAACGGTTGCTGCTCTTGCCATGAATGCAGGAATAGATATGGACATGGTCAGCGATGCTTTCACAACTACCTTGATGAAATCTGTACAAGAAGGAAAAGTTTCGGAAAAAGCAATTGACGCAGCCTGCCGTAGAATACTAGAAGCAAAGTATAAATTAGGATTATTCGAAAACCCTTATAAATATTGCGACGTCAAACGCCCAAAGAAAGAGATCTTTACTAAAGAGCATCGGGCAATCGCACGCAAGATTGCAGCTGAGAGCTTTGTTCTTTTAAAGAATGAGCAAAATGTATTACCTCTGAATAAGAAAGGTACAATCGCTGTTGTAGGTCCGTTGGCGAATACCCGTTCCAATATGCCGGGAACTTGGAGTGTAGCTGCCGTACTCGATAAAGCCCCTTCTTTGGTTGAAGGTTTGAAAGAAGTTGCAGGAAAGGATGTCCAAATAGTGACAGCCAAAGGAAGTAACCTTGTCAGTGATGCAACTTATGAGGAGCGTGCAACCATGTTCGGACGTAGCCTGAACAGAGATAACCGTACAGACAAAGAGTTGCTGGATGAAGCACTGAAAGTCGCTTCTAAGGCAGATGTGGTTGTGGCTGCACTCGGTGAATCTTCTGAAATGAGTGGAGAGAGTAGTTCACGTACCAACCTTGAAATACCAGATACTCAAAAAGGACTTTTAAAAGAACTATTGAAGACAGGTAAGCCCGTTGTGCTTGTACTGTTCACCGGACGTCCATTAGTACTCACTTGGGAAAATGACAATGTCCCAGCAATCCTGAACGTTTGGTTCGGAGGAAGTGAAGCTGCCTTAGCCATCGGTGATGTTCTTTTCGGAAATACCAATCCAAGTGGTAAGCTAACAACAACATTCCCACAGAATGTAGGGCAAATACCTCTATATTACGCACATAAAAATACCGGACGACCTTTGAAAGAAGGACATTGGTTCGAAAAGTTCCGCAGTAACTATTTGGATGTCAGCAATGATCCGCTCTATCCCTTTGGGTATGGCTTATCGTACACAAACTTCACCTATAGCGATATCACTTTGGACAGAAGTGAGATGTCTCAGTCGGGAGAATTAACAGCCACTGTGACGGTTACCAACGCAGGAAAAAGAGAAGGAGCTGAAGTCGTTCAATTGTACATACGCGATTTAGTAGGAAGTGTCACTCGCCCGGTAAAAGAACTCAAAGGTTTCGAGAAGATCCATTTAAAAGCCGGGGAATCAAGAAAAGTAGTTTTCAAAATTACCCCCGATCTTCTGAAGTTCTATAATCACGACCTAATGTATGTTTCTGAGCCTGGAGACTTTGATTTAATGATCGGAGGAAACAGTCGAGATGTTAAAAGTATACGTTTCCGATTGATATAGAAGGAAATAATAAACAATAATTGTTATTGTTATGGACTGTTGCTACCGTCAATTCTGACAAACCCTAATTCATAGCAACAGTCTTTTTCATCCATATATAAAAGCATAGTAATTAAAATAAAAAATTGATAATCACAATGATAACAAAACATGCAGTAGCAAAATAGTAGTTCATTTACAAGTGCGGTACTCTTGTAGTACTAACATTCTTGATTTATATCAATTTCAAAATTATGTTTGCACATATTTTTAAATCAATGCCCAATGAAAAAAAAATTATTAATCGTATTTGCATCACTGCTCATGTCAATCAGTGCTCTTGCACAAGACTTCGCAGTATCAGGCATCGTTACTGAAAAGAAAACAGGCGAACCGATTATCGGTGCAACTGTACAAGTAAAAGGTAAATCTCTAGGAACAGTAACAGGAATTGACGGCGACTATAAGTTATCCGGCCTTTCTTCTAACGAAACGTTGATCTTTAGTTTTATAGGAATGAAAACTCAGGAGATAAAGCTAAACGGACAATCTAAAGTAAATGTCTCACTAGATGAAGACAACTTAGTGATCGATGAAGTGGTGGTAGTAGGTTATGGATCTGCCAAAAAACGCGATTTAACCGGTTCTATCTCTACCGTAAAAGCGGCAGATATAGCGAATAAACCTTCCACTAACCCTTTGGCATCTGTTCAAGGCAAGATTGCCGGTGTACAAATCGTTAACACCGGTAGAGCTGGACAAGACCCCGAGATTAGGATTCGCGGTACAAACTCTATTAATGGATACACTCCGTTATATGTAGTAGATGGGCTGTTTACAGATAATATCAATTACATCAACCCATCAGATATTGAATCAATGGAAGTATTGAAAGACCCCTCTTCACTTGCTATTTTCGGTGTTAGAGGTGCAAACGGTGTCATCATTATCAATACAAAAAGAGCCAAAGAGGGACAAACAGTGATTAGCCTGAGCTCCTCTGTAGGTTTCAAAAATGTAAACGATCGGATCAATCTGACCAATGCTGCTGAATTTAAGGAGTTATACAATGAGCAGCGAATGAATCAAAATGCAACTCCTTTCGATTACACCATCTGGAAAGCTGACACAGATTGGCAGAATGAAATTTTTCAAACAGGATTGATTACAAATAACAATCTGAGTATCACCGGCTCAAGCGAAAAAAGCAAGTTCTACATGGGACTGGGTTACACGTTGGAAGAAGGATCCATCAAAACAGAAAAGCTGAACAAGGTAACTCTTACTTTGAACAGTGAATACAAGATGACCGATTACCTGCGTTTTGGTTTCCAAATAAACGGAGTTCGCATGAAAACCCCAGATGCCAAAAACGTAACTGCCGCTATCAAAGCAGCACCTATTGCTCCGATCTATGACGAGAATTCAGGATTGATTCATACTTTACCCGATTTCCAACGTGCACAGGTAAACAACCCTATGATCGACATCGACCTTCTGGGACGTCATAATATTGGAATCAATTACCGGGTAGCAGGAAACATCTATGGAGAGGTGGATTTAATGAAAAATCTGACATTCAAAACAACATTCTCTTTGGATTATGCTTCTAACTCAAACCGTATATATGCACCTTCAATCACTGTTTATAACCCTGACAAACCAGATGGAAAAGACGTTATTGTTGAAAAAGAGAGAATCAATCAGACGAAAGCTACAGATATGTCTGCTCAATCAGATTATATCTTAACTTATAACAATAAGTTCGGTTTCCATAACTTAACGTTGATGGCAGGTCTTACCACTAACTACAAAGAGTTCTCATCATTAGATGGAGGAAGATCTCAAAATATAGGTATGGGTATACCTTCAGTAGGAGAGAACATTGATAATTGGTGGGTTAGCTACATTGGAGATGCAGCCAGTGCAACTAACGGCAGTAGCCAATACAAACGCTTCACGATGTCGTATCTTGTCAGAGCGCTATATAATTATAAAAACCGTTACCTCTTGAACGGTTCTTATCGTCGCGACGGTTCTTCCGTTTTTCGTAAAACAGGAAACACATGGGATAACTTCTATTCTGTTGGTGCAGGTTGGGTGGTTTCCGAAGAGAAATTCATGGCCAATCAAAACGTGATCAACTATCTTAAATTGAAAGGATCATACGGAGTGCTGGGTAGTCAGAATACCGGTTCTTATAATTACCCGACTTATCCGACTATCATTAATGCAGGCTCTGCTGTCTTCGGCGACAACATCATTGCAGGTAAAACCTATGGCTGGTTGGTTTCTCCAACTCTTGGATGGGAACATAACCATGCTTGGGAAATTGGTGCCGATATTCGCTTGTTCGACAGTCGTCTGGAAATCTCGCCGGTGTACTACAATAAAACTACCAAAGGAATCATTGTGAAGTTAGACGGTCTGTCGGGTACTTCAGTTGGTTTAAGAAATGCGGGAGAAATTAAGAATAACGGTTTTGAACTAAGTGCTTCATGGTCGGATAAGCTTGGTAAAGACTGGAAATATGGAATCAATGCCAATCTTACCACTATCAATAACGAAGTAGTATCACTGGCAACTAAAGACTATGCGATTATTAATGGTGCTTCTCGTACAACAGAAGGGTATCCGATTGGATATTTCTATGGTTACAAAGTAGCCGGCGTTTATCAGAACGAAGAAGATATCCGTTTGTCACCTATCAATAAACTTGCCAGCGTAGCTCCTGGTGACTTGAAGTTCAAAGACATCAACGGCGATGGCAAAATTACAACTGACGATAGAACGATGATCGGTAATCCGACTCCGGATTTAACTTACGGTCTGACTCTTAGCGTAGGATATAAAAACTTCGACTTTAGCGTCGATATGATGGGAGTTTTTGGTAATGAGATCTACCGCGAATGGGATTCGAATGCCTATGCACAGTTCAACTACCGCAAAGATAGAATGAACAGATGGAATGGAGAGGGAACATCTAACTGGGAACCGATCCTTGATCCTTCAAGATCCATCAATCTGGAACATTCTGATTATAACATCGAAGATGGAAGTTTCTTCCGTATCCGTAACATGGAGCTAGGTTATACTTTCAACTCTGCTCTTCTGAAAAAGATTCATTTGAACTCATTGCGTCTTTACGCCAATGTACAAAATCTGAAAACATGGAAGAAAAACTCCGGATATACACCCGAGATTGGTGGAGATGCCATTGCTTTTGGTGTAGATAAAGGAAGTTATCCTATGCCAACAACTTACTCTTTCGGATTTAATGTCTCTTTCTAAAAGCAAACTCTAAAAAGGTATATTATGAACTTAAAAAATATAGCATACATACTAGCTGCTTGCACCATCAGTCTAACTCAGGTAGGATGCAGCGATTTACTCAACCAACGTCCACAAGGAGAACTCCTTGCGGAAGATCTTCCGGCAGGAACTCACGAAACAGAGGTTTTTGCCATGTATTCAGCCCTCCGTGGATACCAGTTAACCAGCGGAAACACACCGATGTGCATTCACTTCTTCCGCTCTGAAGATGCCGAAAAAGGAAGTACTGCTTCGGACGGTGCTGCTATCGGAAAGATGTTCGACGATTTTGAATATTCTGCAACAAACAGTGTCCTCAGCGGTTACTGGACAGCTAACTACTCATTGATACATAAAGCGAACGACTTGATATTCGACATAGAGCAAGCTGGAAAGACATCGCAAGGCGATCTAGTGAATAAAGCTGAAGCTAAATTTTTCCGTGCATTTGCTTATTTCAACCTTGTTCGTGCTTTTGGAGAGGTTCCATTGATCGACTTTAAGATCTACAATGAAGGCGAAGCAAATATCGCTAAAGCAACTACCACCAAGATTTATGAGTTGATAGACAAAGACCTGGAAGAAGCAGAACAAAATCTGCCCCGTACTTGGAACAGTCAGTACATCGGACGCCTCACTTGGGGAGCGGCTCGTTCGCTCCATGCGAGAACTTATATGATGCGAAATGACTGGAGCAACATGTATGCTGCTGCCAACGAAGTGATTCAATCAGGAATCTACAACCTAGATACTCCTTTCGATCAGATCTTCAGAGAAACAGGCGAAAACAGCAGCGAATCTGTTTTTGAACTCCAATGTACTTCCACAGAATCTCTCCCGGAATCGAACGAGATCGGAAGCCAGTTTGCCCAAGTACAAGGTGTGAGAGGTGCAGGTGAATGGAATCTCGGATGGGGATGGCATACGCCTACTCAACTATTAGCCAATGCTTTCGAACCAGGCGACCCACGTAAAGATGAGACACTGCTCTATTTCATCAAAACGGGAGAAGATCCTAATTCTATCCCGGCCAATAAACCTTATGGTGAAAAACCGATTGCCAATGCAGATGTAACGGCTAAATATTTCAATAAAAAAGCCTATACCAATCCTGAACTACGCAAAAGATACACCAAAGGTGGTTCGTGGTTCAATATCCGTCTGATTCGATATGCAGATGTAGTGCTGATGGCTGCCGAAGCTGCAAACGAACTGAACAATACAGCAGCTGCCAAACAATACTTAGAGATGGTTCGTAGTCGTGCAAGAGGTGCGAATAGAAATGTACTTCCTGAAGTAACAACCAGCAACCAGTCAGAACTACGTCAAGCTATCCGTCACGAAAGAAGAGTGGAACTAGCCATGGAGTTCGATCGTTTCTATGATTTAGTTCGTTGGGGAATAGCCAAAAGTGTTCTGAATGCTGCCGGAAAAAACTATCAGGATAAAAATGCACTTTTGCCATTACCACAGGTAGAGATCGACCGTTCGAACGGTGTTCTTGTTCAAAACCCTAATTACTAATTTTATTCGATTCACACCATGAAAAAGAAAATATATATCCTAATGGCTGCTATGCTTTCAGCCGTTATGCTTCAGTCCTGCTTTCAAGACATGAATCATCCGGATTTCGATTATCCCGATAGTTCGGCTCCCAAAGTGTATAGCCCCATGAAAATCAACCTTCCTTTTGATGACGATATACGTGACAAAGGAAACTATGGTTTTTTGGTGCGTAACGATGGAAACTCTAGTTTCACTGAAGGGGTTAACGGTAAAGCTTATCAAGGAGCTGCCAAAGCGTATGTGCTTGCCACTACACCGGCATATCTAAAGGACACCATCCCTGAGCTAGGAAGTTTTACAGTTGCATTTTGGATGAAATCGAAAAAGAACACCTCTGCAGAAGGTCTGTTCTCTTTATCTAATACGGTCGCTTTCTGGGGTAATCTGGATATCATGCTCGAAAACAACAATAGCGATACAGAGGCTTTCTTTAAGATTCACCTTCTCAATGAAGTATCTGGAACAACCAGCGAGAAATGGGTGACTGCCAAAGTAGCAAATGTATTTGGTACCAACTGGGTCCATATGGCTTTTTGTTACGATGAGAAAACCTCTACAGCCAGCATTTACAAAGATGGACAGAAAGTACATACTCAGGATTTAGCTAATTATGGAAAGCTTAAATTTAAAAATGCCGGTGCTATTGTCATCGGAGGCTTCCAGTTCTCTACCAATCCAAGTCTGACAACAGGTGCTACCGATCAAGAGTGGGCTAGTACCTATAAGGGACAGATGGACCAATTCCATTTCTATAACAAAGCAATCAGCGAAACTGAAATACAACGCTTAGTCAGCGAGAAGCTTTAATCAGCCCCCTACATCCGAATGCAAAATCTGTGTTCGGATGTGGTTTCTTTATATCCAGGCCCAATGTTTTCACTTAAAACAATGAGTATCTATATGAAACATCTTATCCCCCTCTTACTCGTCCTACTCCTATCATCGTGCAGCAATAGCCAAGATGAAACTTCTCCCATTGCCTTCGAGATTCAGAAGATTTCAATTGGGAATGCTCAAAATCAAACGACTTTCATCGACGTGGATCCATCTGCCACCATCGTACTTGAATTCACAGATGCTGTAGAGGAATCCACCATAAAAAAAAGCATCACTTTACAGAAGAACGGTGCTAACATCAATTACAACTTCCAATTAAAGGAAAATAAACGCATTGAGATAACCGCAGCTCCTTCTTTCGATAATTTCTCAACCTATCAATTAACGATCCATCCCAATCTGAAGTCCACTTCGGGAGTGATTTTATCGAATGGGAAAATTTACACAATCAAGGTGGGTATGGATCATACAGATAAATTCGACCGTATCCCCGATGAAGAGTTAATGACACTTGTACAGAAACAAACATTTAAATATTTCTGGGATTTTGCCCACGAGACTTCGGGAATGGCTCGAGAAAGAAGTACTTCAGGCAATACAGTGACCACAGGCGGCACGGGGTTTGGAATCCTGTCGATGATTGTTGCCGTAGAAAGAGGTTTTATCACCCGACAAGAAGCTGTTCAGAGGATCAATCGGATCACCACCTTTTTAGGAACCAACTGCACCACTTATCACGGTGCGTTTGCTCACTGGATCAATGGTGAAACAGGTCAGACAATCGCATTTAGTGAGGCGGACAATGGCGCTGATCTGGTTGAAACAGCTCTTTTATTTCAGGGACTACTCACAGCAAGAGCCTACTTCAACCAAGCAGAAGCACAAGAAACAACCTTACGCAATAACATCACCCGCATGTGGGAAGCCATCGACTGGAAATGGTTTCAAAAAGAGGGTGAAAACAAACTTTATTGGCACTGGAGCCCAACGAATAACTGGCAGATGAACATGCCGATAAGCGGTTGGAATGAGGGACTCATCGTCTACGCTTTGGCTGCCGCTTCTCCTACTCATCCTATCAGCAAGGAGGTATACGACCAAGGATGGGCACGGAATGGTAATTTTAGAAATGGGCAATCCTATTATGGTCACAAACTCCCGCTTGGTCCGGAGAAAGGAGGACCATTGTTCCTATCACACTATTCGTTTTTGGGAATTAACCCGAAGGGGCTGACAGATGCATACGCAGATTATTGGGAACAAAATACCAATCATACATTGATCAACTACCAGTATTGCATGGAAAACCCGAAAGGATTCAGCGGATATGGGGAAAACTGTTGGGGACTGACTGCCTGTGACGGGGACAAAGGATATAATGCCTTTTCGCCGACCAACGATCAGGGAGTGATTGCACCGACTGCTGCTCTTTCTGCTT
>Ga0209398_1000954_pt1 | contig 16043 bp, 11 predicted proteins | sample AshMeaBigSpring_FD_184125 | JGI IMG/M metagenome (GOLD analysis project Ga0209398, IMG submission 184125) | Groundwater microbial communities from Big Spring, Nevada to study Microbial Dark Matter (Phase II) - Ash Meadows Big Spring (SPAdes)... | ecosystem: Environmental > Aquatic > Deep... | reverse complement strand
CCGCGGGGCGCTAGCCCGCGGTCTTTCGCGGATGAACCGCGGGCTAGTGCCCGGCGGCTGATGAGTGATTTCGGTAACTTATTGTTGAACAGCGCCTAAGCTGTGACAAACTGAGTACCGGCTACCGGCTACCGGCTACCGGCTACCGGCTACCGGCTACCGGCTACCGGCTACCGGCTACCGGCTACCGGCTACCGGCTACCGGCTACTGGGTACTCGGTACTGGGTACTGGGTACTGGGTACTGGGTACTGGGTACTGGGTACTGGGTACTGGGTACTGGGTACTGGGTACTGGGTACTGGGTACTGGGCACCAGGCCACGCACCGCTGCACGGGAGTAACGGCAGCCCCCCGGAGCCGCGAAGCGGCCGAGAACCGAGCAAACTACCCGGGGCCAACATCCATGCTGGCCGCGGTGGGTAGCTGCCGGTGGCACTTCGTCGCTGCGGGCGGACGAAACGCGCTCGGTCCGAAACGGCATCGCAAATCCATGCTAGCCATCCGTGGATTTTTACCCCAGCCAACATCAGATGGCCGGGGCCGGCAGGTCAGCAGGTGGCCGCATACTGACCGCCTCCGTCTCCACCACAGGCGAACCAACGGACGGACGTACGGGTGGGGCCAATCCGCGATCCAGACGCGGCACCGACGATCGCCCCTACGTTGACTTGTGAAACGCCTTCTCCGCGATCTCGTCGTAACGAGCTTGCTTGTCCGACAGGTAATCGGCCCACCGCCGGCTGTCCCAGAGTTCCAGGTGGTCACGAACCCCGACCAGCACGACTTCCTTGCCCAACGCGGCCAACTCCACCAGCTCCGGCGGAATACGGATCCGACCCTGGCTGTCCACTTCGACTGCCTGCGCCTGGGCGTAAAACAGCCGACTGAAGGCGCGAACATCCTGAGCCGTGGGAGACGCCTGGGCCAGCTGGTCGGCCAGCCGCGAAAAGGATTCCTCCGTGTACAGGGCCAGCGATCCATCGGTCCCCGGAGCCACGTACAAGACCGCTTGACCATCGGGACTGGGCAGCGCGTCGCGGAGCCGCTTCGGGATTGCCAACCGCTGCTTTTCATCCAGGGACCGCTGAAATCGACCGGTCAGCTGCATGAATCACCACTGCTCCCCACTCACTCCCACAACGACCCCAGCATATCCACTTCTCGCCCCACGTCAACACGGTTTTTCCGGCCGTTGCGAAAGTTTTTTTTCGGGCCCTCCGGGACCGGGAAAAGCCCGAAAAACCGCGGCGAAAACGGCGATTGAAGGTCCTGACCCGGCCCCAGTGGACGGATCCTGCCGGTCCCCGGGCCGGGAGGCCGGACGGCTCAGGATCGAGCCGTCGGGGGCGTCGCGCAAGACCACGCTCGGCCCCGTCTGGCGGCGCTCGCCCGTGCCGGGCTGGTGGCTGACCCAGCGGCGCGACATCCGCGTGGCTGCGTCGCGCTGTCGCGCCGCGCGGAGCAACGCTTGATCTAGCGCTTCCTGGCATGCACCGCGTTCGCTGGCCCAGCGCGTCGATGACGCCCGGTTCAGTCCCCGAGAGTCGTGTACAGCCGCGCATAGGACGAGACCATTTGCGCAAGTGAAAAGTGGAGCCCGACGCGCTGCTGGTTGAGTTGTCCCAGCTGCCGACCTTGCTCCTCGTCGCTGACCAGCTCGATCAGACGCGCGGTCCAGGACGCCGTATCGTCGCGCGGCACCACCTGGCGGCCGGCCAAATCGCCGAGCACCTCCGCGACCCCCTCCACGTTGGTGGCGAGCACGGGACGGGCGCAGGCCATCGCTTCCAGCAGCAGGTGCGACATACCTTCCCAGCGCGACGGCAGGAGCACTGCGTCGGCAGCGCAGAGCAAGGGTGCCACGTCCGGCTGCCAGGGTGCGAAATGCACGCGGCCAGCCAATGGGGCGCGGGAGGCTAGTTCGCCCAGTGTGGCCCGCAACGGTCCGTCGCCCGCAATCAGCAGGTCGTGCGCCGGGAGCCGAGGCAGGAAGCGCGTGGCGGCCTCGAGCAGCCAGTCGACACCCTTCTGCACGTCGAGCCGCCCCGCATAGAGCAATAGGCGGCGGTGCGGCGCCAGGCCGTAGTCCTCCCTCCGGGCGGGCACCGCCGGCGCGAGGATGTTCAGATCGACGCCGTTGGGAATCACAACCAGGGAAGCGGCAGGCCATCCGCCGCGCCGCTGGGCCAGACTGGCCACGGCCTGACTGACGCACACCACGCGGTCGAATCGATGGCGGAGACGGCCTTGCAGCCACCAGCGCCAGGTCGGTTGTTCCGCCACGCGTAGCCCAGCCACCACGTGACCCACGTCGCGCCGCCGCGCGGCAAGGGCCCCCACGACGTTGGCGTGGAAGAGAAAGGTCTGCAGGATGTGCGGGCGCTGCCGCTGCAGTTGACGGCGCAGCCGGCTCACCGCGAACGGCAGATGAGCCGCGTGGCGCGCGCCGAGAAAGTGAACGGGGACGTGAGCCCGGTGCAGGCGGTGGACGAGCGCCCCGCGTGGGCCCCGCGGCGGCGGACCCAGGCTGTAGACCTCCGCTTCGAAGCAGGAGCGGTCCAGTCCCTCGGCGAGGTTGGTCAGGCAGGTTTCCGCCCCCCCGACGGACAGCTCGGTGATCGCCAATGCCACGCGAATTGACTCGGACATCGGGCCCAGTTATACCGCGGCGCGCGATCCTTGTCCCGCTGGCGGCCGCGAGGTAACCGGTCAGACCCTGGTTGAAAGTCTTCCCTGATTCAAGGGTTTTGGCCCTGTGCGGTCGCTGATTCGGCAATTGCCGGGTCAAACTCTGGTTGAAGGTCTTCCCTGACGCAACGACCGTTCACACCCCGGCTGAGCATTTTGGCCGGATTCGAGTCCAACCCTGGTTGAAGATCTTCCCTGACTCAAGGGGTCAGGTCCATGTTTTCGGCCCACGCCTGTTGACATGGTGGAGTTCATCGGCCGAAAAATGGACCAGACCCCGGCCCGTGAGCGGTTATACGGCACCCGCCGAGGATGGTCGCCTTTCGCTCCGCGAAAGTACGGTCTTTCGCGGAGCGAAAGACGACGATGATGTGACAAAGCCGACCGGCGGCAGCATACCTCATTTTTCGACCGGTAGATCGCTCGGTGTCGTGCAGCGGTCCCGCCGAATAATGTGCCTGACCCCTTGGGGTGCAGCACGACTTGCCGTGGGCGCAGATCGGCGTTCAACTTGTCAGCCTGGCCGGTCACGGCCTCCTTGAGGCTGAGCGGTGATGCGGGCGGGTCCGTTCCAGGCCTTTGGCCGAGGCGTGTCCGCCACGGGACCCTCCTTTCACGGCGCGGGGCCACGTGCGGGTAGGGTTGTCTCCAGCGCCGCGTGTTGCGGATGTAAGCGTTCACGGGTCGGGGTCTGGTCCATTTTTCGGCCGATAAACTCGACCTCGCGGATACGCGCCGGCCGAAAACATGGACCTGACCCCCTGGAATATCACGGAAAAACTTCCACCGGGCTGTGAACGGTTACGTTGCGGATAGATGGGTGGGCGCGATGTCGCAGCTGGATCAATACGACTACGCATTGCCGAACGAGCTGATTGCCCAGTTGCCGCTGCCTTGCCGGAGCGACGCCCGATTGCTGGTTGTCCAGCGGGCCGACCAGTCGCTGCGCCACGCACATGTCCGCGACCTGCCGGAAATCCTCCGGGCGGGGGACCTGCTGGTCCTGAACGACACGCGGGTCCTGCCGGCCCGCCTCGTCGGGCACCGGGCCCGGACCGGCGGGCGCTGGCAGGGGCTGTTCCTTTCGACGGATGCCTCCGGCATCTGGCAACTGATGTGTAAGACCCGCGGCAAGCTGGTCACGGGCGAGACGATCGTGCTGCACGACTCCACCGGGCGAGAGGCGGCACGCCTGCGGATGCTCGTGCCGCTCGGGAATGGGACCTGGGCGGCGCGGCCGGAGACGAGCGAGGGCGCGTGGGAGCTGCTCGAGAGGGTCGGGCGGATCCCCCTCCCGCCCTACATCCGGCGCGGGGAAGCGCGTGAGCTGGACCGCGAGGCCTATCAAACGGTCTACGCCAGCCAATCCGGCTCGGTGGCGGCCCCCACGGCGGGCCTGCACTTTACCCGGCCGCTGCTGCAACACCTCGAGGCCGCCGGGATCAGACACCGCTACCTGACCCTGCACGTCGGCCGGGGAACGTTCCGACCGATCAACTCGCTGCAGCTGGGTCAGCACCGGATGGACCGGGAGTGGTGTTGCGTCACGGCGGACCTTGCAGGGCAGTTGCAGCAGACCCGCTCGTCGGGTGGCCGCGTCGTGGCGGTCGGCAGCACGGTCGTCCGCGCCCTTGAGTCCGCTGCGGCCGGCGGCCCGTTGCAGCCCTGGTCGGGCGAGACCGATTTGTTCATTCGCCCGCCGTACACCTTCCGCGCGGTGGATGCCCTGATGACCAACTTCCACCTGCCGCGAACCACCCTGTTGGTACTGGTCCGGACCTTCGGCACTGACGAGCTGATCCGCCGGGCCTACGACGAGGCGATTCGCGAGCGATACCGGTTCTACAGCTACGGCGATGCGATGCTGGTCCTGTGAGCGGAAAGGAGCGGGGCGGCGCGTAACCGTTCACGGGCCGGGAGCTGGCTGATTCTTCGGCGGCAAGATCGCTCGGAGTCGTGCAGCGCTCCCGCCGAAAAATGTGCCTGACCCCATGGGGTGCAGAGGATCTGGCGTCCACCCCGTGAACGGTTACGGCGGCCCAGGCAGGGCGCAACCAGCACACGGATCACCCCAGGGGCGCTCGCCGACCTCACGGCTCTCGGCGGCCACCGCCGCGGGTCCTCCAGCGAACGTCGCGGCGGGCCGGTCGCGAACGACATGCCCCGCGGCTATACTGCGGCCCGCGGATAACTCGTCTCCCAGAACCGTGGGCGGCGAGCGGTCCGCCGCGATCGCCCGCGCGGACCCTGCCGGCCGCGGAGAACGATGGCGTGATTCCGCGCGGGCGAGGCTCCATCAGGCGCCGTGTCCGCGGATGGACGATTACGTGTTCGTGGATGGTCAAGCTGACAGAAAGGAGTCGTCCCGTGTCGCTGGTTCAGACCGAACATGTGCTGGTTGTTCCCACCGAGGTCTTTCATCGCCTGGGATACTTTCAGGGTCTTTGCCGAGACGTGGATCGCTACCTGGACGAACTGTTCCTACCCGAGCACATGTCGTATCGCCCGCGCTCGGAGATGGAGCACGATCCGAGCTATAAACAGCTGATCCCGTACGTGATCTTCCGCCACGTTGATTCGCAGGGACAGCCGTGGCTGTTCCAGTACACGCGCGGCAAGGGGCAGGGGGAAAAGCGACTGCACAGCAAGCGGAGCATCGGGGTGGGGGGGCACATCGCGTCGGAGGATGCGTCGGCCGATGGACAGCGGCATCCCTACCAGGAGGGCATGCGGCGCGAACTGGAGGAAGAGGTCGTGATCGGCAGCCCCTTCCACGAACGTTGCGTGGGATTGATCAACGACGATGAAACGGAAGTCGGGCAGGTCCACCTGGGCGTGGTCCACCTGGCCGATGTCGCGCGGCCGGAGGTCGCGCCGCGCGAGCCGGAGATCATCTCGGCCGGGTTTCTGGCCCTCGACCACCTGCGGGCGCTGCGCGACGAGATGGAGAGCTGGTCCCGCATCTGCCTGGACGCACTGTTTGCCGACGCAGCCGTCATCGGTCCGACGCGCGACTGAGGCGACGACGCATCGCGCTGGTCGGGGCCTCGTGCCTTGATTGGCTGAGCCCCTTGGGCACCCATCGATCAATCCGCTCAGAAGGGTTGCGTGATTCCGGGGGAGGGCGAGTCTCCCGCCGAGCCGAAAACGCGCTCCACGCAGCGGCTCGGCGGGAGCCTCGCCCTCCCAGGACCTGACCCCCGTGGAATCAGCGACGCCGAGCAGTCTTTCCGCCGAAACATGAGCTCGACCCCGGCCCATGAACGGTTACAGAGTTCCCTGGCATGTCTTGCTCATCAATCTTGCTGTTGTTGATCGCCCCTGGTGTTACGCCCGTGGAGCAGATGTACGAAACGCACACGTACCACTACTCGGGCGGCGCATTGCAGGAAGACCCGTTCCGCTACCGCCTGCTGAAGCCGGCCCGGGTGGAGGCGGGCCGGGCCTATCCGCTGGTCGTCTTCCTGCACGGGGCCGGCGAGCGGGGCGATGACAATGTGAGCCAGCTCAAGTATCTGCCGACCTGGATGGCGGAGCCGGAGCGGCGGGACAGGTTTCCCTGCTTCCTGCTTGCGCCCCAATGCCGTGCAAACGACCAGTGGGTGCGGGTCCCCTGGGGCGAATCCCAGTCCCGGCCATTGGCCCGTGAGCCCAGCGACGCGATGAAGGTCGTGCTGGGCATTCTGGATCATGTCATCAGCACGTACCCGGTCGACGAGAATCGCGTCTACTTGACCGGGCTTTCGATGGGCGGTTACGGCTGCTGGGATCTCGCCCTGCGGCAGCCAATGCGATTCGCCGCGGTGGCACCGATCTGCGGCGGGGGCGACGAGTCGCAGGCGGCACGCCTGATCGCGGTGCCGATCCTGGCCTATCACGGCGACGCGGACCAGGCCGTGCCCGTGGTGCGCACACGCCGGATGATCGAGGCGATCCGGCAGGCCGGCGGCCAACCGCTCTACCGGGAGCTGCCGGGCGTGGGCCACGACAGCTGGACGGCCGCCTATACCAACGCCGATGGCGTCGTGCCCTGGATGTTCCAGCAGCTTCGCAAACCGTGATTGGTTCCGCCGCGGACCTGGACGAACCTTCGTCGCCGGCGGCTGTGCGTTGAACGAGCCGCTCTTCGGCGGGACGGGGATGCGCCGTCCGGAACCGTAACCGTTCACGGGCCGGGGTCTGGTACATTTTTCGGCCAATCCGCCCGACCTGGCGCAGACGCGCAGGCCGAGAACATGGACCTGACCCCCTCGAATCCGGCGAGATGCTCAGCCGGGGTGTGAACGGTTACTCCGGAACCAAATCGGGATCGCGGGGCAGCGTCGGCCGCGACGGGCTGCCTTTTCCTTCTCTTTCGCGGCCTCCCGCGTGACTGCTCGGCGAACTCCGCCCCGCTGCGGGCCTTCATCGTCCGGCCGCGCAAGGCTGGTCCGGCCGGCAGGCTCGTGCCGTGTTTCGTGGTGTACTCCTTGATCGCCGGCGACGGTTCGGCCTGCCGCGGCGTAGGGGTCACGTAACCGGGCCTGTACGGATTTTTGTGTCAATGGCTCTGCCGAAGGGGACAGTCCCATTTTTCTGGCATCCATGCCACAAAAATCGGGACAGTCCCCGTAACCGTTCACGTGCACCCCAAGGGGGTCAGGCACAATTTTTTCGGCAGCAGCGTCCCACGACGCCCAGCGGTCTTCCCGCCGAAAAACGAGCCAGACCCGGGACTGTGAACGGTTGCGTGGTCGCTTACCGTGCGCCGACGTAGCCGTCCGCAACCCGGTGGAGGATTTTCCCTGATTCCAGGGGGTCAGGTCCATGTTTTCGGCCAGCGCGTATCCGCGAGGTCAAGTTGATCGGCCGAAAAATGGACCAGACCCCGGCCCGCGAACGGTTACGCGCCGACCATCGGCGGGGAAAAAGACGGGCCACGCCCTGTAACACCTCCGCGGGACGTCCGTACGAGCAGGTGACAGAGGAGTACGAAGTCGGCTCCTCAAGCGAAAATCACTTTTTTGGGAAGAAGCGAGGTGCAACATGGTGACGCGACAGTTGTGGACGCGTGTCGTTCTGGGGCTGGCGATTCTCTACGGCGTCGGCGTCCAGACGGCTCAAGCCGGGTCGGCGGCTGCGGCGGCAGCCAGTGGCGGACTGTTCGGCGGTTCGGCCGCAGCGGCCGCGGCCAGCGGGGGCGGGTTCGGCGGCGGGTCGGCGGCCGCGGCGGCAGCCAGTGGCGGGCGATTCGGCGGTTCGGCTGCGGCAGCCGCTGCCAGCGGTGGCGGATTTTTCGGTGGCGGCTCGGCGGCGGCTGCGGCCGCCAGCGGCGGGCGATTCGGTGGGTCGGCTGCGGCAGCCGCTGCCAGCGGAGGCGGATTCGGCGGCTCTGCGGCAGCTGCTGCGGCCAGCGGCGGCGGACTGTTCGGCGGTGGGTCGGCGGCTGCGGCTGCGGCCAGCGGCGGTCCGTTCGGAGGCTCGGCGGCGGCTGCTGCGGCCAGCGGCGGCGGACTGTTCGGCGGCTCGGCGGCTGGGGCCGCGGCCAGCGGCGGTCCGTTCGGAGGCTCGGCGGCGGCTGCTGCGGCCAGCGGCGGCGGACTGTTCGGCGGCTCGGCGGCTGGGGCCGCGGCCAGCGGCGGTCCGTTCGGAGGCTCGGCGGCTGGGGCCGCGGCCAGCGGCGGCGGACTGTTCGGCGGGTCTTCTGCCGCCGGTGCGGCCAGCGGCGGTCCGTTCGGAGGCGCGGCGGCTGGGGCCGCGGCCTCGGGTGGCTTCAACCCGTTCTTCCCGTAGTGATCCTGACGCGACCGACGGCCCCGGCCCCATGGCCGGGGCGTCGGTCCGCGTCGCGACTGCATTTCATTTTCTGACAGGCACTCGTTCTCACAAAAAAAAGGAACTTCACGATGAAACCCACGCTTTACACTTCCGTCGCCGCCACACTCAGTCTGGCCGTGCTCATGGCAGGCCAATCCCACAAGGCAGGAGCCCAGGGGACAATCGTTCGCAGCCCGGATGGCACCTCGGGCGTCTATGTCAGCGGCCACGGTACCGGCTTTGCCGGGACCGTCGGCCGGAACGGATTCCAGGGGGTTGCGGTCGCCCCCGATGGGAAGGTCCAGAAGATCGACTCGCGATCCGGGATCAACCCGTTCGGCGGAACCGTGACGACCGGCCGGATCGCCTCGGGCAACGGGGTGGCGGTCGGAGCGGTGGCCGGCAACCCTGCGGCGGCGAACCTGCCGTTTGACCCGTTCCAATTCGTTTTTGGTCAGAAGATGCCGGGGCTGGTCGGGGGCGGGATCGTCGCCGGCGGAAACGGGATCGCCATCCTCAACACGATGCCAGAAGAGTACGAGTTGGCGGTCCGCGAGTTCCGCGGCGGCCAGTACCTGCGGTCGCTGCGGATCGTGGAACAGCTCCAGCGCGTCTGGCCCGACGACACCGACATCGCCCAGCTGCACGGCCTGGTGCTGTTTGCCCAGGGCGAGTACGCCCGGGCGGCATCGGACGTCTACCTGGCGCTGTCGTCCGAATCGAGCTGGGACTGGTCGCACGTTCGCACCATGTACCCGGATGACCAGACGTACCTCGGTCAGTTCGCGAGGCTCCAGGAGAGGGCGATCCAGGTGCCCGACTCGGCTCCGGTCCAGATGGTGCTGGCCTACCATGCACTGCTGCTGAAGCGTACCGACGTGGCCCGCGTGGCCCTGGAGAACGCCCAGCGGCAGCTGCCCCATGACGCCCTCGTGCGTAAGCTCTTGCGGACACTGCCGCCGGTGATCGACGGCCAGCCTGGACGTTAGCCGCGGTATACTTCCGGGCCCGGCATCCGGGCGTGTGCGGACGGCCGTGCGTTCTTCCTCGGAGGGACGCACGGCCAGCTTTTTTGGCGGGCGTGGCCGTGCTATAAGGACCAGGGTTACGGCGGCCGGGTAACCGTTCACAACCCGGTGGAAGATTCTCCCTGATTCCAGGGGGTCAGGTCCATGTTTTCGGCCAGCGCGTATCCGCGAGGTCGCGTTTTATCGGCCGAAAAATGGACCAGACCCCACACGGTGGAAGATTCTCCCTGATTCCAGGGGGTCAGGTCCATGTTTTCGGCCAGCGCGTATCCGCGAGGTCGCGTTTTATCGGCCGAAAAATGGACCAGACCCCACACGGTGGAAGATTTTCCCTGATTCCAGGGGGTCAGGTCCATGTTTTCGGCCAGCGCGTATCCGCGAGGTCGCGTTTTATCGGCCGAAAAATGGACCAGACCCCGGCCCGTAAACGGTTACGGCGGCCGGTGTTCATTTCCCGCGGCACCGTCGCGTTCATCGGTCGTTTGCCACGAACCGTCGAACGGGCTCGCCGCGGGCTCGCACGCTGCGGGCCGGAGGCGCGGGCGCCGGGGACAGGCCGGTGATCGGTTGCCGAGGGCGTAGTGGTTACAGAACTCGCTCCTGGTCGTGCGAGCTTTCAACGATCGCGGGCCAACCGCCCGCGGTTCAAGCGAGTCGGGTGGCGCGATGGATGCAGCGGATTTGCGGCTGAGCGAGATCGAAACGCTGTGGTCGGTCGTGCGGCGGGCCCACGATGGGGCGGGCAACTCGCTCCGATCGGCGCAGCAGACGCTGTTGGATCGCTACGGCCGGGCGATTCGCCGGTACCTGCTGGGGGCACTCCGCAGCGAGGAGGCGGCCGACGACCTGTACCAGGAGTTCTCGGTCAAGTTCCTTTCCGGGGCCTTCGCCGGGGCCGACCCCGCGCGGGGCCGGTTCCGCAGTTTTGTCAAGTCGTCCATCTTCCGCATGGTCGTCGACCACCAGCGCCGGCAGCAGCGCCAGGCCCGTGTGCAGCCCTTGCCGGCCGACGAGTTGCCGGGCGCGGCGGGGGATGAGCTGCTGGCCGAGCAGGAGCGGGCGTTTGCCCAGAGCTGGCGACAGGAACTGCTGGCCCGCTGCTGGGAATCGCTGAGCCGCCTGGAACGGGACACCAAGCGCCCGTACCACACGACCTTGCGGTTTCGCGCCGACCATCCCGATCTGAATTCGGCACAACTGGCCGAGGCCCTGGCGCAGCAGACTGGCCAGCAGCTGACAGCGGGCAACGTGCGGGTGATGCTCCACCGCGCAAGAGAGAAGTTTTCCGACCTGCTGCTGGACGCTGTCCAGGAGACGCTTGCCGACCCGACGCGCGACCAGCTCGAGGAAGAGCTGATCGAACTGGACTTGATCGGATACTGCCGCCCCGCCTTGGACAGGCGGCGGGGCGGCTGATCGCAGGCAGATTTCGAGCTGGAGGCTGTTCATTTCGCTCCTGGCCGGCGGCGCTGACCCAATGCCGCTTCCGTTCGTCAGGTTTCGGCGGTGGGCTCGTACTCGTACTCAGCATCGCGGTACTCGTACTCGATTTGATCCTCGGGTACCCCGGTGGATCGATCGACAGGCGATAAACGTTGAGTCGCTCCGTGATTCCAGGGGGTCAGGTCCATATTTTCGGCCGGCGCGTATCCGCGAGGTCGAGTTTATCAGCCGAAAAATGGACCAGACCCCGACGCGTGAACGGTTACCCACGATCCTTTCGTTCCAGGGGGTCAGGTCCATATTTTCGGCCGGCGCGTATCCGCGAGGTCGAGTTTATCAGCCGAAAAATGGACCAGACCCCGACGCGTGAACGGTTACCCACGATCCTTTCGAGTACGAGTACCGTTGCACTGAGTATGAGTACGACTATCCTGACGAACTTTTGAAATGGGCAGAACATTCGATAGCCTTGCGTGTTTCCGGGAGGCGAGGCTCCCGCCGAGCCGAAACAAACCGCTCCCCGAACCGGCTCGGCAGGAGCCTCGCCCTCATAAGATCGTGCCATTCTGGGTCGTGCGTGCCGGCTCGTACTATCGTCCCAGGATCACGCAGAGCAATTTTGCGCCGTTCCGCCCGAAGTACGCGGCATGGGGCGCTGGGCGTTGTCGGGGCGTGCGTCCTGCATGATGGCGGCCGAAGCGGTAACCGTTCACGGGCCGGGGTCTGGTACATTTTTCGGCCAATCCGCCCGACCAGGCGAAGACGCGCAGACCGAAAACATGTACCTGACCCCCTCGAATCCGGCGAAATGCTCCGCCGGGGCGTGAACGGTTACGCCGAAGGGTAATGGGGCCTGTCGATGGAGCATCGCCCGCACCAGCAGGAGTCGCCCGCGCGATTGGCTGGCGCCGACCGGCCGGCGGAACGGGTCGAGGCAGTGGACGTGCCCGGTCCCCACGGCTGGGACGTGGAGTTGCTGGAATCGCAACGGGCGGCGGCCGCCGCCCTGAACGACGCCGCGCTGCGGGAGGGGACGGCGGCGGCGCCGACCTTTGTCCCCCTCGAGTCGCCGCTGGACAGCTCCGCTGTGCGGGGCGTCGATCTGCAGCGGGAGGCCCAGGAGCGGGTCGGGGACTTTGAGATTCTCAGGGTGCTCGGACGCGGGGCGTTCGGCGTGGTCTATCTGGCCCGCCAGCTCTCGCTGGATCGCCACGTGGCGCTCAAGGTGACGGCCACGCTCGGCGACGAAGGCCGCACGATGGCGCGGCTGGAGCACGAGCATATCGTGCAGGTCTTTTCCGAAACGGTGGACGCCGACGCGGGGCTGCGCTATCTCTGCATGCAGTACGTCCCCGGGACGACGCTGCAGGCCGTGATCCAGGGCTTGCGGCTGCGTGGCACCGCCTGGACGGGCCGCGATTACCTGCAGGTGATCGACGACCTGCATCGCGAGCCGACGGCCTTGGATGCGGCCGCCCTCCGCGACCGGCAGATGCTGGAGCAATGTGACCGCGTGGAGACGGTCTGCTGGATGGGGGCCCGGCTGGCCGAGGCCCTGGGACACGCTCACGGACAGGGGGTGCTGCATCGCGACATTAAGCCGGGCAACATCCTGGTCAGCCGGTACGGGCGGCCGCTGCTGGTCGATTTCAACCTCGCGCTGCCGTCGGTGTCCGCCGGTCCAGGGGACGAGCTGTTCGGCGGCACCCTCGCCTACATGGCCCCCGAGCATCTGGCGGCGTTCAGGAACGGTTCCCTGGAGGAGCGCGATCGGGTGCGGGAGCAGGCCGATACCTATTCGCTGGGCGTGGCCGTCTTCGAGCTGGCCACGGGCCGGCTGCCTCCCGAGACCACGCGGCAGGCGGGGCTGACCCGCGACGCCTGGCCACCACCGGCTTCGTCCCCATCCCCCTGGGCTGGAGAGCGGGAGAGATCGCTCTACCGAACGCTGCGCCGCTGCCTGGCGGTCCGCCCGGAAGAGAGGTTCGCGACGGCCGGCGAGTTGGCGGCGGAGTTCGACGGCAGCCGCCAGCGGCACCAAGCGCTGGGGGAGATGCCGTCGCTCGGCCGGTTCGGCTCCATCATGCTCAGGCACCCCTGGCTGTCCTTGATCCTGGCCGGAGTCCTTCCCAACCAGCTGGCCGGGGCCGTAAACATCGCCTACAACCACGCCCGCATCGTCAGCGACCTGTCGCCGGCCCAGGACCGGCTCTTCCAGCGGCTGGTGATCGGATTCAATCCCGTCGCCTACGCCTTGTGCGTGGCATTCGTGCTCTGGGTGCTGCTGCCGACGTTTCGCACCTGGCGGCGGCTGGGGCAGGAGTCGGCGGACGACGACGAGGTGACCGCCGCGCGTCGCCGCGTGCTGACGATCCCCCAGTTGGCCGTGGCGCTCATCGGCGGGGCGTGGACGCTGGGAGCGTTCTTCTTTCCCTTCGGGTTGCACGTGTTCTCCGAGCCGCTGCCGCGGAGCGTATTCGTCCACTTTGGCGTCTCGTTTGTGATCTCGGGACTGATCGCCGTGGCCTACTCATACCTGCTGGTGCAATGCCTGATCGTGGTGGTGATCTATCCCAAGCTGTGGGGGCGCGTTGGCGGTTTTACCCGCACGGCCGCGGAGGAGCTGCGGCCGATCATGCCCCGCGTTCGCTCGTTTCAGGCACTGGCGGGGTTGATTCCGTTGTCCGGTGCGGTCCTGGCCCTCTCGATCGGGCCGCAGTCGTTCACGCTTGGGGAATTCCGCTGGTTCCAACTGCTGGCGATTGGGCTGATCATCGTCGGCATGGTGGGCGTCCAGATGGCCGCCGCCATCTCGGGGCTGCTGCACCGGTCCTTGCAGGTTTTGGCCGGGAAATAGCCGCCGCGGTTTACCTCTGCCCAGACCCGAGCGAGTGGGTACTGGCGGGGTGCCGCGTCGGTTGGCCGCCGCACGGATGGGACTGTCAGGATTCTTGGGGCACAGGTTTCCTGCCGGTTTGGAATCACGGTCAAGGTCCCCTGGATATCGCCCCTGCGACGCGACATTCGGGACAACCCCGCACGGCGGGGGCGGCTGGGTTGGCCCGGATTATTCATGAGCCGCAAGCGCGCCAGCGTCCGGTTTTGGTGGAATTGGGAAGAACCGGGCGCTAGCGCGTGCCGGCTGATGTGGGCGGCGATTTTCGGAAGATAGCCACAACCTGTTTCTCTGCTTCACATTGCAACTTTACTCGTTAGGCGCTGTTCAACAATAAGTTACCGAAATCACTCATCAGCCGCCGGGCGCTAGCCCGCGGTTCATCCGCGAAAGACCGCGGGCTAGCGCCCCGCGGCTGATCCACAAAACCGGTAGGTAATTGTCGTGCAGCACCATAGGTTGATGAATAATCCGGGTTCGTCTTCCCCGGCGGCAGACCTGCGACACCATGGCACCGCGGCATTCGCGTCCCGCGCACGAGGGCGCCCTGTCCTCCGAACTGTCCGGTGGCGGTGGTCCGGTCGACTTTTTTTGTTGCCGCCTTGTAACACCCGCCGGAGGGCCCCGTAGGAGGTGGTGATGGGACGAAGCGCCGCGGAGCCGCGGGCCGCCCAGCACCGCACATCCAGCACAAGGAGCCCGACCATGACCCGCCCGAACTACCTGAACCTCACACTCGCTCTCGCTGCCCTGTCGGCGACCAGCGGCATCGGCTCGACCGTCCACGCCCAGCGGTTCAATCTGGGCGGAATGGCCCAGCAGATGATCCGGCAGTCGGCCAACCCGTCGCCAGCCAGCGGCGGTCAGTCATCCCACGCGTTTTCCCCGCGCATGGGCCTGGGCAGCTTCAGCCAGACCACCGATTGGCGGGCGGTCACGACGGGACAAAACCAGGGCCAAACGCTCGGACAGACGCCTAACTCGAAGAAGGGCAACAAGGCGGTCAGCATCGGCCTGTCCAACGGCGGAATCGGGATCGGCGTCGCATCCGAGAAGTCGTCCACCGCCATCGCGATCGGCCAGGGCGGGGTGGGCGTCGGGGTGGGCTCCGCCAACGGCAGCGCCGTGGCGGTGGGCGTGGGTGGCGGCAGCGTCGGCGTGGGGGTGGGCACCAGCAGCGGCTCGGCCGTTGCGGTCGGCGTGGGCGACGGGAGTGTCGGAGTCGGCGCGGCGGGGGCCAATGGCGGCGCCGCGGCCGTCAGCGTGGCCACGGGTGCGGGCTGGCGTCCCCATCACGCCGGCTACTACCAAGTCTGCCACAAACCGATCTACGTCTACGACAACCCCTGGTGCACGGTGGTCCCCATCCGGCCCGAACTGGACCGAGCCACCACGCGGGGGCTGGCCCTGGCCCGCCGGGCCAGCGACGAGTTCCGCCTGCGGAACTACGGATCGGCCCTCACCTACGTGAATCTGGCGATCCAGGAACTGCCCCACAACACCGACCTGCACCAGCTGCGTTCGCTGGTCCTGTTCGCCCTGGGCGACTACCAGCCCGCGGCTGCCTCAGCCTACACGGCACTGGCCGCGGGACCCGGCTGGAACTGGAAGACGCTGTCCGGCTTCTACGCCAGCACCGACCACTACACGACGCAGGTGCGGGCCCTGGAGCAGGCGGCCCGGAATGACAGTGCGGCGGAGAAGCACTTCCTGCTGGCCTACCACTACCTGATGCTCAGCCACCTCGAAGCGGCTCGCAGCCAGCTGGCCCAGGTCTTGCAGGTGATGCCCCACGACAAACTGTCCCAGAGCCTGCTGGCCGCCCTGCCGGTGGCCAAGGCCGACGCCGTGGCGGCGGTGAAGTAGGAAGCCGAAGCGGAGCGGCAATCGCGTGCTCGGCAATCCGATCCAGCCCAACCCAGCGGGGGAGGCGGCGCAGCCAGTCCTGTCGCAAGGACGGCTGATGCCCCCTCCCCCGCGCTGCGTTGTCGGCTTGCCGCTGCAAAACGTGTCGAACTCGCCGTGTCAGGCGAAGAGCACCTGGGCCGCGTGAGCCCGGTTCCGTTCGGCGGGAGCCTCGCCCTCCCAAAATCACGAAAACCCATGGAGATACGCGACGTGCCAACCGGAGCTGCACAATCGTGGGAGGGCGCGGCTCCTGCCGAGCCGGCGCGCTGAGCCGGTTCTCGGC
>Ga0209398_1000953_pt1 | contig 16071 bp, 15 predicted proteins | sample AshMeaBigSpring_FD_184125 | JGI IMG/M metagenome (GOLD analysis project Ga0209398, IMG submission 184125) | Groundwater microbial communities from Big Spring, Nevada to study Microbial Dark Matter (Phase II) - Ash Meadows Big Spring (SPAdes)... | ecosystem: Environmental > Aquatic > Deep... | reverse complement strand
TCATGCGACAGGCGCGGGAAGGGAAATTGTCCTATACACACGAAGGGCATTTCCCCTGGTCAAATGACCAGGCGGGGATTATTGCTGGCTTTCCCACCACTGGCGCGTCACTTCGAGGTGACCAGTGTGCAGCGCCACATGTTCGAGGGCATGCTGGAGTGACCACGCCACGTCGTAGGCAAACCCGTGCTGCGACACACCAACTGGCCTGGTCAGGTCATCAAGCGAGAGCTTTGCGAGCACATCGCGCGCCTGCGCCAGGCTCTCATCGAGCGTGGCGCTCAGAGCAGCGCTGTCCATGCCGCGCACGACAAATTCAGCGCTGCGGTTGCGCGCCGCGGGCAACCCGCCCACCTTCTCACCGATCCAGAACCGTTCGGAGCCACAGACATGCGTCACCAGCACTGCTACAGAGTTGACCCCCGCTGCCGGCGACCAATCCAACGCAACGGGTGGCAGCGCGACGATGACCTGTTTCATACTCGTATGAAGTTCTTCAAGTCGGTGCAAAGTGGCGGCGGCAAGCGCATTCATAGGTAAGGTCTCCGATTATGATAGGCCCGCAGCGATGATGTTCAGGCGTCAGGCGTCAACCGCTGGACTAACGAGCGACGCTTGACGAGTGATGCCTGACGCTATTTTGCATACACTGCGCTGGCCGCTGCCCAGAAGCGCACGCCAAGCCGATCCACTGGGCGGATTGCACCATGCTGCGCCAGTTCCTCCAGCGCAGCGACGACCTCGCCTGGCGCCCAGCCAGCCAGCGCCGCCAGCAGTTGCGGCTGGCTCATCGGATGGCGGGTGACGATGCTGACGATCGCTTCAGCGGGTGTGGCGTAGTCGCTCACGCGAACATTGGTGGAGAAGGGGTGTACGATGTGTGCAATCGGGCCAAGCACGGCCTCGGCGCGCAGCAGCCCTTCCTGATCCGCCGGCAGCACCCAGGGTTCTGCGGGCGGACGATCCGGCAGGATGACATGCACTTGATCCGGCTGGATGCGACGCAGCACGGCGGCCAGGTCAGTCAGGGCGGCTTCGGAGTCATTCACGTCACGGATCAACATCACCTCGACCCAAAGCTGGCCGGTGTAACTGGCGCGAAACGCCGTGACGCCCTCGATCAGACGGGCAAAGGTTGCTTCAGGGTGTGGGCGGTGGATGCGCCGGTGCAGTTCTGGCGTGCCTGCGCTCACCGTCGGCATGACGATGTCGGCGGGTAACAGATCGGCGCGCACATCGGCGCAGTGTAGGAGGGAACCGTTGGTGATCACCGCCACCGGGATCGTCGTCATCGACTTGACCGCGCGAATCAGCCAACCCAACTCACTGTGCAGCGTCGGCTCGCCGGAGCCGACAAAGGAGATGTAATCAATCTCATCGGGGGTGTGGTGTGCCAGCACCGCCTGCAACTCCGCCAAGATCGCCGTGCGCGGGATATATTCGCGACGCACATTCGTCATCGGCGTCGAACGTCCAAGCTGGCAGTAGATACAGTTCCAGTTGCACGTTTTGGACGGGATCGGGTCAACGCCCAACGAGCGCCCCAGGCGACGCGATGGAATTGGGCCGTAAACAGTCTGCATGATTCGCTACACTCGGACTTAAGCTGCGTCTTCTTCGACGTGCTGAATCAGCAGCGGCACCCGCGCGCGATGCAGAATCTCAGCGGCGACGCTGCCATGTAAGATACGCGCCAGCCCCGAATAGCCATGACTTGCCAGCGCAATCAGATCAGCCGCTTCGTCCTTTGCGACTTCAAGAATGGTCTCGACGACCGGGCCTTGTTTGACGACGGCATTGGCGTTGAGACCGCGCGCCCGTAAGTTGTCGCACAGATCATGCACGTAGCGTCTGATCTCTGTCGTGCGCTGGGCAGCGCCAGCGGCAATCAAGTCGGGCACAACCGCAGCCGCGTAATGATGCTGTGACGGCTCCAGGACTTCGAGCAAAATCACTGTGGCGTCGCAGCGTTGGGCAAGCTCCTCCACTTGGAGCAGGATCGCTTCAGCGCGCTTGCTGCCGTCCAGCGGGACAAGAATCCGTGTGTACATCGCACCTTTCCTTGTTGAACTTTTGTGCATCAGTCCTGTGCGCGGATCAAGAGCAGCGGTCGATCGGCTTTGTGAAGCACACCGGCGGCGACGCTGCCATAGAAGACGCGTGCCAGCCCGGTGCGCCCGTGGCTGGCCATCGCCACCAGATCGGCCTGCTCACGTTCAGCCACTTCAAGAATGACGCTGACAATCGGCCCGCTCTCCACCACCATCTTGACGTCGATGCCCTGGCTGCGCAGTTCGCCTTCCTTGCCGGCGAGATAGGATTTTGCTTCTTCCAGGCTCCGTTCGGCGGCGTCTTTGTCTACATATGGCACCATGTCGTAGGGCGTCACCATAGCGACTAGCGGCTCCACGACTTGCAGGAGCACCAACTTCGCCTCATATTTTGCGGCAAGTGATGCTGCATGAGCAAGAATTGTTTCGGCGCGTGGCGACCCATCCAGTGGCACCAGGATTGTCTTGTACATACGTCTCCTCCTTGAGTTATGTACTCGCACACCATGGCGAGTAAGCAATGTGGTTTCAGTAAGGCGTCGGCCAGGCAATGCCTTGGCGGCGTCGTCATACCAACCATCTTAATACTAGCCGGAATGCACGGGCGGCGGATTCACCGGACGTAGAGTTCGCCGCCTGGTCATGTGACCAGGGGCGGCAGGCTGAGATACGCCCGATCCCGTATGCAATGCGCTTGTCTGGTGTGCGACTATGATATACTGCCCCTTCGAGCAAAGTCAGTTGCCTTGCAGGTGCTCCTGAATGTGATGGCGCACCGCATAGGCCGCCGCCTCGGCGCGTGACGACAGGTCAAGTTTTGACAGGATCGAGCTGACATAGTTGCGCACAGTCTTTTCGCTGAGAAAGACGCGTTCAGCGATCTCACGGTTGGTCAGACCCTCCGTGATCAAGGAGAGGATATTCAGCTCTTGTTCAGTCAAGGCGGCGAAATACTCATCTTCTGCGCGCCGCGCCGACTCGCGCACACGCTGAAAGACCTTCTGCGTCAACGCCGGATCAAGCATCGACTCGCCGCGACCGACCGTTTCCAGTGCGCGCACCAGGTCGTCGCTGCCGATCTGCTTGAGCACATAGCCGCTGGCGCCGGCGCTGATTGCGTCGAAGAGTACATCGTCATCGGCGTGTGAGGTGAGCATGATGACCTTGGTGCCGGGACAGGCTTCAATGATCTCACGTGTAGCCTGAATGCCGTTCTTGCCCGGCAAACGGATGTCCATTACGACGATATCGGGCTGAAAACGTAGGGTCTGTTCGAGAGCTTCCTGGGCATCGCGCGCCTCGGCGATCACCTCAAAGTGTGGGTAGCGTGATAGCAGCGCCTTGAGGCCAAGCCGCACAATTTCGTGGTCGTCTACGAGCAAAATTCGTATATGCATAGGCGATGTCAATCCTGATGATTTCGTGCATCTTATTGTTGACCGGATACAGTCAAGTATAGCACAGGGTGTGGGTGACGCGGGTGACGCAGCGTAGGTTTGGGTTTGGAACTGTATGAATCGAATTGATACGCGCTCATTGCGCTGGTTGGGTGTGGTTGCGCCTCTACTCTCGTGGGCAGCTTGGGCCGTCATCCGCAGCCTGATTTGGCGCCAGCCATTCTCGCCCATCGCCGCACTGGTGGAAGTGCTGATCATCACCGTCGGCGCAACGCTGTTCGCCAACTGGGTCGCGACCAACCTGGAGCAGGGCGAGGCCGAAATTCGCCGACGCAGTGAACACTTGGAGGCGCTGCGCGAGGCGGGACTGGCGCTCACGACCGAACTTGATATCGCCAACGTCCTGCAGCAAGTTGTCGACCAGAGCCGAGCGTTGGTGCAGGCGCGCTACGGTGCGCTGGCCGTCATGGGCAGCGATGGCCAGTCGATCGAACATTTCTACACGTCGGGGATCAACCCGGAAGTGCATCACCACCTGCCCGGCGCGCCAGCGGGTGTTGGCATCCTCGGCGCGCTAAGCCGAGACGGGCGCTCCATTCGGGTCATCGACCTTGCCGCCGACCCGCGCGCGGCGGGCTTCCCCGCCGGGCACCCGCCGATGCGCACGCTGGTCGGCGTCCCCATCGCCTCGAAAGGCAAGTATTACGGCAACCTCTATCTCACTGATAAGCGCATCACGCTGCCTTCCGGCGGCGTCATTGATGGCGAGTTCACACAGGAAGACCAGGAACTGCTGTCGATGTTCGCGATCCAGGCAGCAATCGCCGTCGAGAACGCCCAGTTATCGCGCGAGAATCAGCAGCTTGCCGTGCTGCGCGAGCGCGAACGCATCGGCATGGACTTGCATGACGGCGTCATTCAGTCCATCTATGCAATCGGGCTGCTGCTCGACGACGCTCGCCACCGCCTGGACACTGCACCTGAGCAGACGCACGACAGCATCGGCGCAGCGATCAACGGACTGAACCAGGTGATTGTCGACATCCGCAACTACATCCAGCATCTGCGCCCGCAACGTTTTCAGGGGCGCAGCATCAAACAGGGGCTGGAGGCGCTGGCGCAGGAGCTGCGCACCGACACGCTGCTGACGGTTGACCTGAGAGTCGATGAGCAGGCCGCCAGCGTCTGCACCACGCGCCAGGCTGACGAGTTTCTGCACATCGCCCAAGAAGCTCTCGCCAACGTGCGTAAACATGCTGCGGCCAGCACCGTCATCCTCCAGTTCGGCTTCGAGGAAGGGCTGTTGCAGCTTTCGATCCAGGATGACGGCGCAGGCATGAATACCGAGCAAACGCGCCGCAGCCAGGGCAATGGATTGCGCAACATGCGTTCGCGCGCCCGCGCGCTGCACGGTGAATTTCGGTTGCAAACCGCCCCCGGCGCCGGCGCCTGCCTCTTTGCCACCGCACCCATCGAGAAGCGCGACGCCTGAGCGGCGCTCGCCCGACACGCAACACCTGTCACACCAGCAACGTGACACCTGCCCCTGGCAACACCCCCGCATTTTCTCGATACTGGCACTGCAACGCGACATGTACGACCTATCGGCGAGCAAGACGAAAGGAGTCTCGTGCCAGCACCGGCTGTCCTCACCCAGCAACTTACCCGCACTTTTGGCGACCAGACCGTGATCGACCACATCGATCTGGCGGTGCCGTCGGGCGCGGTGTATGGCATTCTGGGACCAATGGGTGCGGGCAAGACGACGCTGGTGCGCCTGCTGCTGGGGCTGGTGCCACCAAGTGAGGGCAGCGCGCACTTGCTCGGCTACGATGTGCGCACCCACGCCGACGCCATCCGCGCCCGCACCGGCGTCGTGCTCGAAGCGCCCGGCCTGTACGAGAACCTGACTGCGCTTGAAAATCTTGACCTGTACGCCCGCATCTGGCGGCTGCCGACCGCAGATCGCGCGGTGCGGATTCAGCAGTTGCTCGAACATCTGGAACTCTGGCCGCGCCGTCACGAACGCGTCGCCGGGTGGAGTCCGACTATGAAGCACAAGCTGGCAATGGTGCGCGCCCTGCTGCACCGCCCCGCGCTCCTGCTTCTGGACGAGCCGACTACCGGGTTGGATCGACTCGATCAAGAGCTGCTGCGCGCCGACTTGAGCCGGCTGGCGCATCAGGAGGGCGCAACGGTGCTGATCACCACGCGCGACCCGGCCGAAGCAGCGGCGCTCTGCGACTGGGTCGCCATCCTGCAGCAGGGGCGTCTGCTGGCGCACGGAGAGCCAGCGGTGCTGGCGCAGCGCAGCGACACCGCGCACATGGTGATCCGCGGACGCGGCTTCACCGCCGACCTGGTGCGCCTGATCGAGAGCCGCCGCGATGTCAGCCGCGCCGTTGTTGACAAGGAATGTCTGAGCGTGGAACTCGTCTGCCGCTCCGCCTGCGCCGCCATCGTCAACCTGGTGGTGGAGTCGGGCGCCGATGTCGAGTCGGTGGAACAGTGTCACGCCAGCCTGGAAACTGCCTATCGCGCCCTTCTGGAGCAAGCCAATGCTGCCAAGTATGCTGTTCGATAGCTGGATCGTGATCGCCAAAGAGTGGCGCGAGTGGTGCTGCGTACGCGCCCGGTCCGGCTGGAGCATGTTGATCTTGTTGATCATCGCCTGGAGTTTTGTCGCGCCGGTGTTGGTGGGTGGACTTGCCACCGGCCCACTCCTGATCCCGGTGATGTGGGCGGCGCTGCCGCTGGTGCTCGTCGGCGCCATGATGGCTGATTCGATTGCCGGCGAACGCGAACGCCAGACGCTGGAGACGCTGCTGGCATCGCGCCTGCCTGAGCGCGCCATTCTACTCGGCAAGGTGGCGGCAATCACGCTGCTGGGCTGGCTATTGCTGTTCCTGGGATCATTCCCTGGCCTGCTGCAACAGATGGTGAAGCCAACCGACGCCGCCGTGTCGCCCGCCACCATGAGTGCGGTGTTGCTAGGTGTGATCACACCCTGTGTTGTGATGGTGGTGATCGTCGGGGCGCTGGTCTCGCTGTATACGGCCAGCGCCCGCTTTGCCCTGCTGCTGACGCTTGCTTTTGCCGGCTTCCTGATGGTGGGCGCCACAGTACTGGCCGTTGGGTGGGTGGGGGCGCACAGTGGCAACGCCAGCGCAACGGCAACGCCGCTGGCCGTCATCGCTGCAGGTCTCACCCTCGTCGATGCGGGATTGCTGGCGTGGTTGCTTGTGGCTGTACACCGCGACCGTCTGCTGGCGATCGGCTGACCGCAGCGAACGATACTCCCCTGCCAGGAGGCGACAAGGCTGATTCACAGGACAACCTGACTACCAACCGTTGTGATGTGTTCACCTCATCAGGGTGCGCGCACAACATTGACAATCAAGTGTAATGGTGTTCGACAAGGAGAGACAGAACCTATGACAGCGCAAAGCACAAGCCGATGTCCATTTTGCGGCATTCTAGACGGCACAGAACCCGGCACAGTCATCGCCCGGAACGAGGCCAAACGGTTTGCCATCATCAAGAGCATTCACCCTGAAAGTGTCGTCCACTGGCTGGCGATTCCTTTTGAGCACATGGAGAGCACTGAAACCTATGAAGATATGCACGCCAGCCGCTTTATCGAGTTGTTTGAGTGGGCGGTGGCCCAGACCAAGCAACTGGTTGGCGACGAACCGCACCTGGAGCGTGGGTTTACACTCAAGACCCACTTTGGTTCCTTCGAGACCGTCCCACACCCGAAAATCCATATCCTTGCCGTAGAGTGAGATAGCTTTTCATGCGTCACTCGTCATGCGTCACTCGTCATGCGTCATCGAATGACGGATGACGAGTGACGCATGATGCCTCTATGCCGCTTTGGTCGTCGCTTCCCTCGCGACGTATGATGACGCTATGCCAAACCGCAGCAGCGTTTTCATCATTTTCACCGCCGCGTATTTTCTCTCCTATTTTTATCGCTCCGCTAACGCCGTGATCGCACCTGATCTGGTGCGCGCGATGGGGTTGGGCGCGGCGCAGCTCGGACTGATGACGAGCCTCTTCTACGCCGCATTCGCCGCCATCCAATTGCCGCTCGGCGTCGGGCTGGATCGGTGGGGGCCACGCCGCGTCACCCCAGCGTTGATGCTGGTCGGCGCAGCCGGCAGCCTGGCCTTTGCTGCTGCGCATGACTTTGGGATGCTGGCGCTCGGTCGCGCCCTGATCGGCGTGGGGATGGCGGGCATTTTGATGGGTGCGCTCAAGGCGTTCAGCCAGTGGTTCACGCCTGCGCGCTATCCGGTGGTTTCCGGGTTGCTCATCGGGCTTGGCTCGGCTGGCGCGCTGCTGGCAGCCACACCGCTGGCCTGGCTGAACACAACGCTGGGCTGGCGCACAGTCTTTGTCGTGGGCGCCGCGTTCATCGTAGCGGTGGCGGCGGCGATCTACTTTGGCACGCGCAACGCACCGCCGGGCGTTGTCTGGCCGGGGCGCGCCGCCGACCTGCGCGCCCTGCGTGGCGTCTTTGCCGATGTGCGCTTCTGGCGCATGGCGCTGCTGGTCTTTTTCACCAACGGCACACTGCTCGCCTTTCAAGGCTTGTGGGCTGGGCCCTACCTGACCGACATCTACGACATGGACGCCATCGCGCGCGGCAATGTGCTGCTGCTGTTAAGCATCGGCGTTACGATCGGCTTTCTGCTTTCGGGCTGGCTCAGTGCATGGGTGGGGCTGGCAAACCTGGTGATCGGGGGCAGCACTTTGTTCGTATTGGCGCAGGTCGTACTGGCGCTGCACCCACCGCTGCCGATCGCCGCGCTTGCCTGCGCGCTCTTTGGCGCTGCCGGCGGCTTAACGATCATGCTGCTGGCGCAGCCGCGCGCCGTCTTTCCCGTGGCGATCACCGGACAAGCGACCACCGCCGTGAACCTGTTTGCCATCGGCGGTGCGGCGCTGGTGCAGTGGTGGATGGGGCTGGTGATCGGGGCGTTCCCAGCCACTGACAGCCAGTATCCACCCGTGGCCTACAGCACGGCGCTGCTTGCCACGGCCATCGGCACAGCGACGATGCTCCTGTTCTATCTGCCCATCCGCCGTGTGAACCGTTCGTCAGGATAGGAGATCATGCCCACAACAGAAACCACTTCCTCGGCGCCGACAGCGCCCGTCTCACTGCGGCGCTACATCTATCTCTCCATCGGCGCGGCTGTGCTGACGATCGGCTTGAAAAGCACTGCGTATTTTCTCACCGGATCAGTTGGTCTGCTCTCCGACGCGATGGAGTCGCTTGTCAACCTGGTGGCGGCGCTGCTGGCGCTGCTGCTGTTGACAATTGCCGAACGCCCGCCGGACGCCGATCACGCCTACGGACACACCAAGGCCGAGTACTTCTCCAGCGCTGCCGAGGGCGCTCTGATCTTGCTGGCGGCGTACAGCATCGGGGCGGCTGCGCTCAATCGCATCGTGGCGCCGCAGCCGTTGGAGAATGTCGGCATCGGTGTGGCGGTGTCGTTGGCGGCGGCAGCCATCAACTTCTTCGTGGCGCGCGTCCTGTTGCGCGCTGGACGCCAGCACCACTCGATCACGCTGGAGGCCGACGCCCACCACTTGATGACCGACGTGTGGACTTCGGCGGGAGTGGTGGCGGGCATCATCGCCGTTGCGCTCAGCGGCTGGGAGTTGCTCGATCCGCTGATTGCGCTGGCGGTGGCGGCGAATATCGTCTGGTCAGGCGTACAGTTGATGCGCCGCTCGGCGCTGGGTCTGCTCGACTCAGCCATTCCACAGTCCGAGCGCGACGCGGTGGTTGCAGTGCTGGCGCGTTACGCGCCGCAGGGCGTGCAGTTCCATTCGCTGCGCACACGCCAGGCCGGTCAGCGCCGCTTTCTCTCGGTGCATATCCTGGTGCCGGGCAAGTGGACGGTGCAGCGTGGACACAACATGTTGGAGCAGATCGAACGCGACATCCGGCAGGCGCTGCCCGGCCCCACGACGACCCTCACACACCTAGAACCGGTCGAAGATCCCGTCTCGATGGCAGACATAGAGATCGACCGCTAATGCGCCGCATTCCAGCATTTGCCGGAGGCCAGGCACTCTGGTAGATTGCCTACCGACCGTTTAGTAAAAAGTCTGTATCTTGACGGCACATTGAACACATTGATTGAGTTCACAAAAGTATAAAGGAGTAAACACATGGACAGTCTAATGTCGCCGCTGCTGATTTTGCACAACGTAATGCGTTGGGTGGTCGTCATTCTGGCGATTTACGCCCTGGCGCGCATGTACATGGGCATCTTCGGGAAGCGCGATTTCACTGAAAGCGATCGCAAGTCGCTTACCTGGTTTGCCATCTCGATGGACATCCAGTTGGTGATCGGGCTTGTGCTCTATTTTGGGAAAGGCTACCTGAGCGTATTCCAGAACATGGCTAACGCCATGGGACAGGCCACCGTCCGCTTCTTTGCGGTCGAGCATATCAGCCTGATGATCGTCGCCGTGATCCTGGCGCATCTGGCTGTGATCTTCGCCAGGCGCGCTCAGGCGTCCGCTGGCAAGTTCAAGCGCGGCGCCATCTACGGGACGTTGGCGGTGCTTGCCCTATTCTTCGCCATTCCCTGGCCGTGGATGGCGCAATATGGCCCGCGCCCGTGGCTTCGCCTGGCGGAGGCCGCCTTCTTCTGGTTTGCCTAGTCGCACCTCAACGCCACAACCCCGGTTTGTAATAAAAGCCTGGGTTGTGGCGCTAATGCCGCGTCATTGTCAAAACATTCAACATTATGTCACACACAGCAAGTTCTGACAGTCGTGATGCCATCCTGACTGCGGCGCAGCGCCTCTTCGTCGAAAAAGGCTATCACGGCATCTCGATGCGCGAAATCGCCGACGCAGTCGACATGACCAAAGCCGCGCTCTACTATTACTTTCTCGACAAGGAGCAGCTCTTCGTCGCCATCCTTGATCGCGTCCTGGATGAACTCAGCGCACTTGTCGATGCGCAGCGCGCCGCCAACACCACCTGCCGCGCGCAGATCGAGGCGATCGTGAACGCGATCATGCTACTGCCAGTCGAGCGGCGCGCCGGGCTGCGGCTGGCAAGCCAGGAGTTGGGCAACCTTGACGCCGCCACCCGCCAACAATTTATCGAACGTTATCATGCTCAATTCATCGGGCGCATCGCTGACGCCCTGACGGACGGCATCCAGCGCGGCGAATTCAAAGCCGTTGACACCGGCGTCGCCACCTGGGCGCTGCTCGGCATGATGTACCCATACCTGCACACAACCCCTGTACCGGGCGCGCTCCCAACCGCGACGATCATTGAACAACTGCTGACGATCTTTTTCGACGGCCTTCATCGCGCAGCGTAATCGTTCACCCTGCCTGCCCCACCACCGATCAAAATCCTGGTCAGTTGACTAGCCCCTCGACTGAACATCTGACTAAAGCGAATCTCCCCACGTGCATGACGCATGGCGGGGAAACTTTGCTTTATAGTGGTTTAGCCCTACGTCCTGCGTTATTCAAGGAGGAATATTATGTTAGTCCGTGAGCGGATGACATCGCCAGCGGTGACGATAACACCGGAGACACCGTTCCAGGAAGCGCTGAAATTGATGCGCGACAAAAAATTCAGACGGTTGCCCGTGGTGGACAGCGTCGGGAAGATCGTCGGGATCGTGTCCGAGCGCGACATGCTGCACGCATCGCCCTCGCCCGCGACATCATTGAGCGTGTGGGAAGTCAATTACCTGTTGTGGAAGCTGAAGATCAGCGACATCATGACCCACAACGTCCTGACCCTCAACCAGGACACCCCCATTGAGGATGCCGCCAGCTTGATGGTCACCTACAAGATCGGCGGCGTGCCGGTGGTCGATGACAGCGGCAAGGTCGTCGGCGTGATCACCGAAACCGACATCTTCCGCGCTTTTGTAGAGATGCTGGGCGGCGGCGAGCATGGGTTGCGGCTGACAGTGCAGGTGCCGACCGGGTCGGGTACGCTGGCAAAACTTGCTGGCAAGATCACGGAGCAGGGCGGGCTGATCCTGAGCGTTGGTTCAATGGATCGCGAAGCCGATGGCGCCCGCGAACTAGTCGTCAAGGTCAAGGGCGTGACTAAAGACAAGTTAATTCCCGCGCTTGAGTCGATCGGCGATCACGTCGTCGACGCACGCGAAGTATAACAATTCAGGCTAGAGAGGAAACCCATAATGCCACGAGCACAAGTGACGATTGACGGCAACGAGGCGGCCGCCTATATCGCCTACAAGACCAACGAAGTTGCCGCCATCTACCCGATCACCCCTTCCTCACCGATGGGTGAATTGGCCGATGCCTGGGCTGCCGCCGGGATGCGCAACCTGTGGGGCAGCGTCCCGACCGTGGTCGAGATGCAGTCCGAGGGTGGCGCGGCGGGCGCTGTACATGGCGCGCTGCAAACCGGCTCGCTGACGACGACCTTCACCGCCAGCCAGGGTCTGCTGTTGATGATCCCCAACATGTACAAAATCGCCGGCGAGCTGACAAGCACCGTCTTCCAGATTGCCGCGCGCTCGTTGGCGGCGCAGGGACTGTCGATCTTTGGCGACCACAGCGACGTGATGGCGACGCGCAGCACCGGCTGGGCGATGCTCTTCGCCAACTCGGTGCAGGAAGTGATGGACATATCGCTGATCGCCCAGGCCGCCACGCTGGAGTCGCGCGTGCCCTTCCTGCACATCTTCGACGGCTTCCGCACTTCGCACGAAGTCGCCAAGATCGAGCAGCTCGATGACGCCGACATCCGCGCCATGATCGATGACGACCTGGTGCGCGCACACCGCGCACGGGCGCTCAACCCCGAAAAGCCGGTCATGCGCGGCACAGCACAGAACCCGGATGTCTACTTCCAGGCGCGCGAGAGCGCCAACCCCTTCTACGTGGCGACGCCGGAGACTGTGCAGCAGTTGATGGACAAGTTCGCCCAGATTGCCGGGCGGCAGTATCACCTCTTCGACTACGTGGGGGCGCCGGACGCCGAGCGCGTCATCGTGGTGATGGGGTCAGGCGCTGAGGCTGTACACGAAACGGTGGACTGGCTACTAGCGCGTGGCGAGAAGGTCGGTATGCTCAAGGTGCGCCTCTTCCGCCCCTTCTCCGTCGAGCACTTCGTCCGGGCGCTGCCGGCGACGACGAAGGCGATTGCCGTGCTCGATCGCACAAAGGAACCAGGCGCGGCGGGCGAACCGCTCTATCAAGACGTGCTGACGGCGTTGGCCGAAGGCGCCATGCAGGGTTGGTCACCGTTTGCCAAATTCCCGCGCGTCATCGGCGGGCGCTACGGTCTGTCATCGAAGGAGTTCACGCCAGCGATGGCGAAGGGCGTCTACGACGAACTGAGCAAGGCCGAACCGAAAAACCACTTCACGATCGGCATCATCGACGACGTGACGCACACCAGCCTCGACTACGACGCCGCCTTCTCGACCGAGCCGAAGGAAGTCGTGCGTGCGCTCTTCTGGGGGCTTGGCTCTGACGGCACGGTGGGCGCCAACAAAAATTCGATCAAGATCATCGGTGAAGAGACCGACAACTACGCCCAGGGCTACTTCGTCTACGACTCGAAAAAATCGGGCGCACGCACAGTCTCGCACCTGCGCTTTGGCACCAAGCCGATTCACAGCACCTACCTGATCCAGAAGGCCAACTTCATCGGCGTTCATCAGTTCGGCTTCCTCGAACGCTACGACGTGCTGGGCGAAGCGGAACAGGGCGCAGTGTTGCTGCTCAACGCACCCTATCCCGTCGATGAGGTGTGGGATCACCTGCCGCGCGTCGTCCAGGAAAAGATCATCGCCCGTAATCTCAAGGTCTACGTGATCGACGCGTACGCCGTCGCCGCCGCGCAGGGCATGGCTGGGCGCATCAACACCGTGATGCAGACCTGCTTCTTTGCCATCAGCGGCGTGCTGCCGCGCGAAGAGGCAATCGCCAAGATCAAGGAATCGATCAAGAAGACCTACGGCAAACGCGGTGAGGCCGTCGTGCGCCGCAACTATGCCGCTGTCGATGAAACGGTCGCCAATCTCTTCGAGATGAAGGTGCCGGATAGCGTCACCAGCGCAATCGAGTTGCCGCCGGCTGTGCCTGCCGCTGCACCCGCCTTCGTGCAAGATGTCACCGCCGCCATGATTCGCGGCGAGGGCGACCTGCTGCCCGTCAGCGCCATGCCTGTCGATGGCACCTACCCGACGGCGACAACGCAGTGGGAGAAGCGCAACATCGCGCTCGAAGTGCCGGTCTGGGATCCCGATGTCTGCATCCAGTGCGGCAAGTGCGTCTACGTCTGTCCGCACGCCGTGATTCGTTCCAAGCTGGTGGAGCCGGAATTGCTGGCAGACGCACCGGAAGGCTTCCTGACGGCAGACTCCAAGTGGCGCGAGTTCCCCGATCGCAAATACACACTGCAAGTTGCGGTCGAGGACTGCACCGGCTGCCAGCTCTGCGTCGAGGTCTGCCCGGCGAAGAACAAGGCCGCTGTCGGGCGCAAAGCCATCAACATGGCGGATCAACTGCCGTTGCGCGAGGCGGGCGCCCGCAACTGGGACTTCTTCATGCAGTTGCCGGAGACGCAGCACGTCGATACGCTCAAGTGGAACAACATCAAGAACGTGCAGTTGCTGCAGCCGCTCTTCGAGTTCTCGGGCGCGTGCGCCGGCTGTGGCGAGACGCCCTATCTCAAGCTGATCAGCCAACTCTACGGCGAACGTTCTGTGATCGCCAATGCCACCGGCTGCTCCAGCATCTACGGCGGCAACCTGCCGACGACGCCGTGGGCAGTGAACCCGGAAGGCCGCGGCCCGGCTTGGTCGAACTCGCTCTTCGAGGACAACGCCGAGTTTGGTCTGGGGATGCGCGTCACGCTCGACAAGCAGAACGAGTACGCGCGTGAACTACTGGAACGGCTGCGCGATGTGATCGGCGACGATCTGGTGAGCGCACTGCTCACCGCTGACCAGAGTGAGGAGAGCGGCATCGTCGCGCAGCGTATGCGCGTCGAACAATTGCAGCAGGTGCTGGCTGGCGTCGACCGCCCCGAAGCACGCGACTTGCTGAGCCTGGCCGACAAGCTGATCAAGAAAGATGTCTGGATCATCGGCGGCGACGGCTGGGCCTACGACATCGGCTACGGCGGTCTGGATCACGTGCTGGCAAGCGGGCGCAATGTCAACATCATCGTGCTCGACACCGAGGTCTACTCCAACACCGGTGGACAGGCATCCAAGGCGACGCCGTTGGGCGCGGTGGCGAAATTCGCCGCTGGCGGCAAGGCAACCGGCAAGAAAGACCTGGCGAAGATGGCGATCGATTACGGCAGCGTCTATGTGGCGCGCATCGCCATGGGCGCCAGTGATGCGCAGACGCTGCGCGCAATTCAGGAAGCGGAGTCCTACGATGGGCCATCCCTGATCATCGCCTACAGCCACTGTATCGCCCACGGCATCAACATGGCCAAGGGTCTGGAGCAACAGAAACTGGCGGTGGAGACTGGGTACTGGCCGCTCTATCGCTACGATCCGCGTCTGCGCAACGAAGGGAAGAACCCCTTCCAGCTCGATTCCAAGGCGCCAAAGGGACGCTTCCGCGACTACGCCTTGAACGAGACGCGCTACCGTATGTTGATGCAATCCGACCCAGAAACGTCAGAGGCGTTGCTGGCGGAGGCGGAGACGATGATTGCCCGCCGCTGGAAAGATTTGGAATATCTCGCGGCCGAGCCGGTGTGAGCGCACGCGTGCGGCGCGTGGCGGCTGGATGGCCGCTCGAACGTCGATGCAGACGGGTCGCCTGGAGGAATGGTGCTCCCCACCCCAGCCGCCATGCGCCGCACGCTGCGCCACAAAGTAAACAACGGTTGAATCACAATCCATAGGAGACAATTTCCATGGTTGACCTGACTACGAACTATTTAGGGCTGAAACTCAAACACCCGGTCGTGCCGTCGGCTTCACCGCTCTCAGAGAGCCTCGACAAAATCAAACGCCTTGAGGACGCTGGCGCCGCCGCCATCGTGATGTACTCACTCTTCGAGGAGCAGATCGTCGGCGAGAGCCACCTCCTCGACCACTACCTCTCTTACGGCGCCGAAAGCTTTGCCGAGGCGCTGGATTACTTCCCAGAGATGGACAGTTATAACATCGGCCCACACGCGTATCTGGACTTGCTCCGGCGCGCCAAAGAGAGCGTCAGCATCCCGGTCATCGGCAGTCTGAACGGCGTTTCGACCGGCGGCTGGGTGGAATACGCCCGCATGATCCAGGAAGCAGGCGCTGACGCGCTGGAACTCAACATCTACTACATCCCCACCGACCCGGCGATGACTGGCGCCGAAGTCGAGCAGATGTACCTCGACGTGGTGCATGATGTCAAGGCGAACATCTCGATCCCGCTGGCGGTCAAGGTGGGGCCATACTTCAGCTCCTTCGCCAACATGGCGATGCGGCTGGCTAAGGCCGGCGCCGATGGGCTGGTGATCTTCAACCGCTTCTACCAGCCGGACTTCGACCTCGACCGCCTCGAAGTTGTGCCCAACCTGACGCTATCAAGCCCCTGGGAACTGCGCACGCCGATACGCTGGGTGTCGA
>Ga0209398_1000952_pt1 | contig 16097 bp, 10 predicted proteins | sample AshMeaBigSpring_FD_184125 | JGI IMG/M metagenome (GOLD analysis project Ga0209398, IMG submission 184125) | Groundwater microbial communities from Big Spring, Nevada to study Microbial Dark Matter (Phase II) - Ash Meadows Big Spring (SPAdes)... | ecosystem: Environmental > Aquatic > Deep... | reverse complement strand
ATGTACATGACCGTGAGCGCGGCGATGAGCATGAACGGCGAGAGCCCGAGGCCGTCGACCCAGGACGCCAGCGCCGCCGGGATGCCGGTGTAGCCCATCGACGTCGACATGAAGGACGCGCCGGCGAGGATCAGCATGATCATCGCGGTCAGCCGCGTTGCACCCATGACGCTCGCCCAGAAGCTTTCCCGGGTCAGCGAGCCGGACCACCAGGCGATGGCGAGCGAGCCGAGCGCACCCCACGCGGCGCATTCCGTCGCGGTTGCCCAGCCGATGATCAGGACGACGAACACCATCGTGATGAGGAGCAGGCAGGGGATGAGGTTGGCGCTCTCCTGCAGCTTAGTGGCGAAGCTCGTTCGCGGCTCGATGGGCGGCATCTGCGACGGATTGAAGAGCGCCCAGACCGCGATGTAGCCGGAGTAGAGCACCATCACGAGCAGACCCGGCAGGAAGCCGGCGAGGAACACCTTGAGGATCGAGACCTCGGCCGCGACCGCGTAGACGACCATCGTGATCGACGGCGGGATCAGGATGCCGAGCGTGCCGGCGCCGGCGAGCGAGCCGAGTGAGATCATCTCGGGATAGCCGCGCTTCTTGAGTTCGGGCAGCGCGATCTTGGCGATTGTCGCGCAGGTCGCCGCCGACGATCCCGACACCGATCCGAAGATGCCGCAGCCGAGCACATTGACGTGCAGCAGCCGGCCTGGAATGCGCCGCAGCCAGGGTGAGAGCCCGCGGAACATCTCCTCGGACAGCTTTGTGCGGAACAGGATCTCGCCCATCCAGATGAACAGCGGCAGTGCCGCAAGCTCCCAGGAGGCGGCGTTGCCCCAGATCTTGGTCGCGAGCACAGAGCCTGCCGGGATGCTGCCGGGCGCGAACTGCATGCCGATCCAGCCGCAGGCGAGCAGACTGATGGCGATCCACACGCCCGAGCCGAGCAGCACCACCAGCACGACCGAGATCAGCAGCGAGATCGATGCGAGGTCCATGCCGTCACACCCCGCTCTGCGCTGCGCGCTCGATCAGCTCCTCGGCCGAATTCGGCGGCTCCCGCTCATAGCGCGGCTTGTGGCCGCGGACGACGTGGACCAGCTCGTCGACCATGGCGATCCAGAGAATTGCGAGCCCGCTGGTGAACCCGATCTGGGGGATCCAGAGCGGGATCACGAGAACGCCGGTCGACATGTCGTTGATCAGCCATGAGGTGTACGTCATCTTCAGCGCGTGCCACGAGAAGTAGCCGATGAATCCGACGCCCATCAGCAGCGCGAACATCTCGGCGAGCCACCGCGCGCGGCCGGTCAGACGGTCGGTCAGCAGCCCGACGCGGATCATCTCGCCCGACTTGAACGTGTGCGCGAGCGCCAGGAACGCCATGGAGGCCATGCACCAGGAGGCGATGTCGTCGCCCGACTTGACGTTGATGCCGAGCTCGCGGCCGAGCGACAGCGCCATCATCATCAGGAAGATGGCCAGCATGAACAGCCCGGCGAGATAGCCGGCGCCGAGATAGAGCCCATCGAGCAATCGTCGCATCTCGTCCCCCGAAACCGCCGTCCGTCCGCCCAACTACAGCGACGCCGCCGCCCGGGCCGCCTGATCGTAGTGCCCCGAGAGTGCTCGGAGCAACGCCCCGATCTCGGAAAGCAGCGACTCTTGCAGGCCGGTCGACTTCACCGGCCGTACCAGCAGCCGCTCGCGCACGGCATGATAGCGCGCGCAGGCGTCGGCCCCTGCCTTGGTGGCGGCGATCAGCTTCTCTTTGCCCGACCGCTTCGAGGCGACGAGCCCGGACGCCTCCAGCTTCTTGATCGCATAGGTGACAACGTGCGTGTCCTCGATGCCGAGCACGAGGCAGAGGTCGGCGATCTTCTTCGGCTTGTCGCGATGGCGCACCGAGTGCAGCACCAGCACCTCGATGCTCGACAGGTCCGCCAAGCCCGCCGCCGCCATGCAGCGCACCATCCAGCGCTCGAAAGCATGGCCGGCGAGGATCAGTCCGAACTCGACTTCCGAGAGGCCGGGCGCGCCGCCCGCCGCCAGGTGCGCCGACGAGACGATCGGTCCCAGCTCGGCGCGCGCGGCATCGCGGCCCGTCACCATCATTGCCGTGCGTCTTGGCCGCTCCGCCCCCATGGGGACCTCCGCGAGTGTCATCAGGGCAACGTGGTCCAGGTCTCGCAATATGTCAACATATTATTGACAATTTCTCGGAATGAGCGCTATGGCAGGCGGATCGGCATCGTGAGGGCCTCGAGCCATGGCAACCGCAGCGCGCAACGGCGGCACGTGGGATTTCTGGATCGATCGCGGCGGCACCTTCACCGACGTCGTCGCCAAGGCGCCCGACGGCACGCTGCACGCCCGCAAGGTGCTGTCGGTCAACCCTGGAGTCTACGACGACGCCGCGCTCGAGGGCATCCGCCAGTTCCTCGGCGTGGCGACCGACGCACCGATCCCCGCCCATCGCATCGCGACCATCAAGATGGGGACGACCGTCGCGACCAACGCCCTGCTCGAGCGCAAGGGCGATCCGACGCTGCTCGTCATCACCGAGGGCCTCGCCGATCAGCTCGAGGTCGGCTACCAGAACCGGCCCGACATCTTCGCCAAGAAGATCGTCAAGCCGGAGATGCTCTATGCGCGGGTGATCGAGGCGGCCGAGCGCGTGCGCGCCGACGGAATGGTGGAGCAGGCCCTCGACCTAGAGAGCCTTCGTCCGGCACTGCAGCAGGCACTCGCCGACGGCATCCGCTCGGTCGCAATCGTGTTCATGCACGCCTATGCCTATCCGGCACACGAGAAGCTGGCGGCGGAGCTGGCGCGCAGCCTCGGCTTCATGCAGGTCTCCGCCAGCCACGAGGTCTCGCCGCTGATCAAGATCGTCGGCCGCGGCGATACCAGCGTCGCCGACGCCTATCTCTCGCCGATCCTGCGCCGCTACGTCGAGAAAGTGGCGGGTGCGCTGACGCCCGGAGGCATCCCAACCCCTCCCCGTCAAGGGCAAGGGAGCGGAGCAGCGCAAGTCGCACCAAAGGTTCTGTTCATGGCCTCTTCCGGTGGGCTCAAGGCCGCCGCGCTGTTCCAGGGCCGCGATGCGATCCTGTCCGGCCCCGCCGGCGGCATCGTCGGCATGGCCGAGACGGCGCGGATCGCCGGCTTCGAGAAGGTGATCGGCTTCGACATGGGCGGCACGTCAACGGACGTCTCGCACTTCGCCGGCGACTACGAGCGCGCGTTCGAGACCGAGGTCGCCGGCTGCCGCATGCGGGTGCCGATGATGCGCATCCACACCGTCGCCGCCGGCGGCGGCTCGATCCTGTTCTATGACGGCACGCGGTTCCGGGTCGGGCCCGAGAGTGCCGGCTCCGATCCCGGCCCCACCTGCTACCGCAAGGGCGGGCCGCTCACCGTCACCGACGCCAACGTGATGGTCGGCAAGCTTTCGGCGGAGTTCTTCCCGAGGATTTTCGGGCCGGCACGCGACCAGCCCCTGGACGAGAGCGCGGTCCGAGCAGCATTCGCCGATCTCGCGGCCCGCATCGGGCAGGGCCGCACGGCCGAGGACGTCGCCGACGGCTTCATCCGCATCGCGGTCGAGAACATGGCGAACGCCATCAAGAAGATCTCGGTGCAGCGCGGCTACGACGTCACCGAATATGCGTTGAACTGCTTCGGCTCCGCCGGCGGCCAGCACGCCTGCATGATCGCCGACACGCTCGGCATGGAGACGGTGCTGCTGCACCCGCTTTCGGGTCTGCTCTCCGCCTACGGCATGGGCCTCGCCAACATCCGCGCGAGCCGCGAGCAGTCGATCGAGGCGGCGCTCACGCCGGATGCCATGGGCGACATCGAGAGCCAGTCCTATCGGCTCGGCGAGGCCGCGACGGCGGAGGTCCTCGACCAAGGCGTCGAGCATTCCGACATCGCGGTCACGACCTTCGTACATTTGCGCTACGACGGTACCGACACCGCGCTGCCGGTGACACTGTCGGAACCCCGCATCATGCGCAGCGACTTCGAGCGCCAGCACCTGCAGCGGTTCGGCTTCGTCTCGCCCGAGAAGCGCGTGTTCATTGCCGCGATCGAGGTCGAGGCGGCGGGCGGCGGTGCCACACCCGACGAGCCGGAGCAGGCACGGTCGGCCAAGCCCGCCCAGCCGGATCGAACGATCCGGTTCTATTCGAGCCGCGCCTGGCACGAGGCGCCCGTCCATCTGCGCGCGGCTCTCGAGCCGGGCCATCGCATCGCCGGTCCGGCGATCGTCATCGAGCCCAATCAGACCGTCGTCGTCGAGCCGGACTGGAGCCTCGAGGTCACGTCCCGCAATCACCTCGTCATGCGCCGCACCGTCGCGCGCCAGCGCGAACGGCTCGGGAAGACAGCCGATCCCGTGCTGCTCGAGGTGTTCAACAACCTCTTCATGTCGATCGCCGAGCAGATGGGCGAGGCGCTGCGCAACACCGCGCAGTCGGTCAACATCAAGGAGCGGCTCGACTTCTCCTGCGCGGTGTTCGATGCCGAGGGCCAGCTCGTCGCCAATGCGCCGCACATGCCGGTGCATCTCGGCTCCATGGACAAATCGGTCGAGACGATCGTCAAGCAGCGTGCCGGCACCATGCAGCCGGGCGACGTGTACATGCTCAATGCGCCCTACAACGGCGGCACGCATCTGCCCGACATCACGGTCATCACACCGGTGTTTGCTGGTGGGGGCCTACTTTCCCCCTCCCCCTCGCGGGGAGGGGTCAGGGGTGGGGGGCAGTCGACACCAGCGCATCCGTCGAGCGATTCACGCCTGGGCATCACCCCACCCCCAACCCCTCCCCATCAAGGGGAGGGGAGTAGAAGCGATATGACCACGTCTCAGCCGGAGATCCTCTTCTACGTCGCCTCGCGCGGCCACCACGAGGACATCGGCGGCCTGACTCCGGGGTCGATGACGCCGCGCGCGACCCACATCGACGAGGAAGGCGTCTACATCGACAACTTCAAGCTGGTCGACCGCGGCCGCTTCCTCGAGGCCGAGACGCACGCGATGCTGGCGGGTGCCAAGTATCCGGCCCGCCGACCCGACAAGAACATTGCCGACCTCAAGGCGCACGTCGCCGCCAATGCCAAGGGCGTGACCGAGCTCGAGAAGATGGTCGCCCACTTCGGTCTCGATGTCGTCAAGGCCTACATGGGCCACGTGCAGGACAACGCCGAGGAGAGCGTGCGCCGGCTGTTGACCCGGCTGAAAGACGGCCATTTCCGCGTCGAGATGGACCAGGGCACGCACGTCGACGTGAGAATCACGATCGACAAGGCCGCGCGCTCGGCGGTCGTCGACTTCACCGGCTCGAGCCCGGCGCAGGCGAACAACTTCAATGCACCGGCGCCCGTGACGCGCGCGGCAACCCTCTACGTCTTCCGGGTCATGGTCGACGAGAACATCCCGATGAATGCCGGCTGCATGAAGCCGATCACGCTCCGGATCGGCGACGGCTCGATGCTGGCGCCGCAGTATCCCGCCGCCGTCGTCGCCGGCAACGTCGAGACGAGTCAGATCGTCACCAACTGCCTGTTCGCCGCGCTCGGCGCCATGGGGCCGAGCCAGGGCACGATGAACAACCTCACCTTCGGCAACGCCCGCGTGCAGTACTACGAGACGATCTGCTCGGGCTCGCCGGCGGGTCCCGGCTTCGACGGCACGTCGGGCGTGCACGTGCACATGACCAACACGCGGCTGACCGACCCGGAGATCCTCGAGCTGCGCTACCCCGTCCTGCTCGAGCAGTTCTCGATCCGGCGCGGCTCCGGTGGCCGCGGCAAGTGGAGCGCGGGCGACGGCACCTACCGGCGCATCCGCTTCCTCGAGCGGATGGACTGCGCGATCCTCTCGGGCTACCGCGAGGTCCAGCCGTTCGGGCTTGCCGGCGGCGGCTCCGGCCAGTGCGGCGCCAACACCGTGCGGCGGAGCGACGGCCGCATGGAGCGGCTGCAGGGCTGCGACCAGACCGTGCTCGAGGCCGGCGAGGCGATCATCATCGAGACACCGACCGGCGGCGGCTACGGCCAGGCCTGAAGTTCCGCCCGACCACTCGTCGCCTGCGGTGCCACGACGAACCAGGTCCGCTGCGGACCAAGCCCCTTGACGTCGATGCTGCCGCGCGGCTCGATCGTGAAGTCGGCCTCGATCAGGCGGCGCGTGTCGTCCGAGACCTGCACCCGGCCCGGCTCGCCGTGGCTTTCGAGGCGGGCGGCGAGGTTCACGGTATCACCCCACAGATCGTAGGTGATGCGCTTGGTGCCGATGACGCCGGCCATCACCGGACCCGATGCGAGGCCGATGCGGATCGCGAACGGCTGACCGATCTCGGCCGCCACCTGCTCGACCACCATCAGCATGTCGAGCCCCATGCGCGCGAGACGCACCGCGTGATCGGATACCGGCTCCGGCACGCCGGCCGCAACCATGTAGGCATCACCGATGGTCTTGATCTTCTCGACGCCATGACGCCCGGCGAGCGCGTCGAATGCGCTGACGATCTGGTTCAACAGCTCCACCGTGCGCAGAGGCCCGAGCGCGTGGGCGATCGGCACGAAGCCCTTCATGTCCGCGAACAGCACCGACGCCTCGCGCACGCTGTCGGCGATCGTCGCGCCGGGCTCGGCCTTGAGCCGATCGACGATCGGATCAGGCAGGATGCTGCGCAGCAGCGCCTCGGTCTCGGCGCGCGCCTGCTCGACCAGCCGGAATGCATAGTAGACGATCGCCGCCGTCATCGCGAAGGTGGTCACCGCCGCCGAAACGTAGATCGAGGCGATGAAATCCGGCCTCGCTGCGAACGGCTGCCGGGTCGCCGGGAACATCGCCCACACCGCCAGATGCAGTGCCAGGCAGCACGCGACGATGACCAGGACGAGCCTCAGCCGCGCCAGGCCGAAGATGAAGAACGGCGCCGCAGCGCCGATCACGTACTGGATGTGCACGCCCGAAGGGCTGCCGAGATAGAACGCCAGCGCGAACAGCCCGGCGAACTCCGCGCCGGCGATCAGGAAGCCGCCGGCGGTCTCGCCGTAGCGGTGCATGAACGGCACGAGCACGGCCGCGCCGACCAGCGCAATGTTGATCCAGATGATCGGCTTGAACGTCTGATAGTCGACGAAGAGATGCTGCACCGCATAGAGCAGCGTGAAGACGGCGATCAGCCCCGCCATCATGTTCATGATCTTCAGGCGGGCGCGCACCTCGGGCGGATATCCGGCGGTGCCGAGCGCCGCCAGACCGTCGATCGTTGCGCGCAGGCGCCGGAGCGTGGCCGCTGGCGACGTTTGGATCCGGGGCTGGAGCATGATCGCCTCGCACGGTCTGAGGGACGAACGCGGCTTGCGGGCACTCGGGGCCGCGCCTAGTGTAGTTCAAGTCCCAGCAATCGAGCACGGAGCCGCCGGCATGCGCGAGGTCTTCATCTGCGACGGCGCACGCACGCCGATCGGCCGCTACGGCGGCGCGCTCGCCAAGGTCCGCACGGATGATCTCGCGGCCGCACCGATCAAAGCATTGGTTGCCCGCAACGCCAAGACCGACTGGTCGCGGATCGACGAGGTGTTCTTCGGTTGCGCCAATCAGGCCGGCGAGGACAACCGCAACGTTGCGCGCATGGCGGCCCTGCTCGCCGGGCTGCCGGCCAGCACACCAGGCGTGACGCTCAACCGGCTCTGCGCCTCGGGGCTCGAGGCGGTCGGCGCCGCGGCGCGCGCGATCCGCACCGGCGAGATGGACCTCTGCATCGCCGGCGGCGCCGAGAGCATGTCACGGGCGCCGTTCGTCATGGGCAAGGCGACCGAGGCGTTCCAGCGGACCAGCGAGGTCTACGACACGACGATCGGGTGGCGGTTCGTCAATCCGCTGATGAAGCAGCAGTACGGCATCGACTCGATGCCCGAGACGGGCGAGAACGTCGCTGCCGAGTTCCAGGTCTCGCGCGCCGATCAGGATGCCTTCGCGCTGCGGTCGCAGCAGCGGGCCGGGAAAGCGCAGAAGGCCGGATTCCACGCCCGCGAGATCGTCGGCATCGAGGTGCCGGCGGGGCGCGGCAAGACGCTGCTCGTGGACAAGGACGAGCATCCGCGTCCCGAGACGACGGCCGACGAGCTCGCCAGACTCAAGACGCCGTTCCGCACGCCGGGCACCGTCACCGCCGGCAACGCCTCCGGCGTCAACGATGGCGCGGCGGCGATCATCGTCGCGAGTCCGGAGGCGGTGAAGGCGCACGGTCTGACGCCGCGCGCGCGCGTGGTCGGCATGGCCTCGGCCGGCGTACCGCCGCGTATCATGGGTATCGGCCCGGCGCCGTCGACCGAGAAGCTGATGGCGCGATTGAAGCTGGCGATCGCCGATTTCGACGTCATAGAGCTCAATGAGGCGTTCGCCGCGCAGGCGCTCGCCGTCACCCGCATGCTCGGGCTGCCCGACGACAGCGAGAAAGTCAACCCGAACGGTGGTGCCATCGCGCTCGGACACCCGCTCGGCATGTCGGGCACCCGGCTGGTGCTGACGGCGGTCAATCACCTCGAGCAGAGCAAGGGCAAGCGCGGCCTCGCCACGATGTGCGTCGGCGTCGGCCAGGGCGTGAGCCTCGCGCTCGAGTGCGTGAGTTGAGCGGAGCGCCGGAAGATGGACCAGCCCAACACGCTCGCCGCCAGGCTCCTCCAGGTGCGCCGCTCGGGCAGACGCATCGCGGTGCCGGACGCCGCCGACGCGCCGCGCTCGCTGGCTGAAGCCTACGGCGTGCAGGCGGCGGTGACGGCAGGCCTCGGCGAGATGGCCGGCGGCTACAAGGTCGGCATCGCGGCCGATGGCGGCACGATCTTCGCGCCCATCCACCGGTCGCAGATCGTCATGTCCGGCGCGAGCTATGCCTGCAGGCCGTTCGACAGGGTCGGCATCGAGCTCGAGCTCGCGTTCCGCTTTGCCCGGCAGGTGCCGGCGGGGGCGAAGCCGGAGGAGATCCGCAGAGCGATCGACCGCGTGCTCGTCGCCATCGAGCTCTGCGAGACGCGGTACACGACGAATGAAGGCGTCGCCAAGCACACCGCGCTCGCCGATCACCAGTTCAATCGCGGGCTCGTGCTCGGGACCGAGCTGCGCTTCGACCCGGCACGCGATCTCCCGAGCGTCGCGTCGCGCTGGATCATCGACGGCAAGCCGGCACTGGAAAAGAAGGCGTCACACCCGAATGGCAATCCGCTGGCCCCGCTTTCGACCCTGCCCGCCGCCATGGCCGAGCAGCGCCGCGGCCTCGAGCCGGGCGATGTCGTCATCACCGGCAGCCTCAATGGGATCACCTGGGTGAAGCCAGGGGCGCGCGTCGAGGGGCAGATCGACGGAGTAGGCAGTGTGGCGATCACCATCGCGCCTTAGTCTTCTGCGTCCAGACCGAAGAGCCACGTCATGATCCGCACCGGTGAGCAGTATCGTCAGTCGATCCGCGACGGTCGCGAGGTCTACATCGCTGGTGAGCGCGTCAAGGATGTCACCACGCATCCGATGTTCAAGCCGCTGGTCGATATCCGCGCGCGCGTCTACGACATGCAGCACAATCCAAAGACGCGAGCAGTGATGACGGTGGAGGAGAACGGCGAGCCGGTCGCCGTCGCACAGAAGCTTCCCCATACGCAGGACGACTGGGCGGCGAAGCGCAAGGCCGTCGATACCGTGATGTGGGACATCGGCGGCATCGTCACCCGCGTCGGCGACGAGACGGTCGGCGAGATGTGGTCGCTGTGGGACGGCAGGAACGTCCTCGACGAGATCGACCCGCAGTTCGGAAGGAACATCGAGGCCCACGTCCGCCGCGCGGTGAAGGAGGACCCTTTCCACGTCTCCGCCAACACCGACCCCAAGGGCGACCGCTCCAAGCGCCCGCAGGACCAGGATCCGGACTTCCTCGTCCATGTCGTCAAGGAGACGGACGCCGGCATCGTCATCCGCGGCGCCAAGTACGAGACCGCCGCCGCCTACGCCAACCAGGCGTTCCTGAAGCCGACCATCGCCAACTGGGGCGACGCCAAGCTCTCCGACTACGCCGTCGGCTGCATCGTCAAGATGAACGCTCCGGGTGTGAAGCACATCTGCCGCACCGGCTTCACCGGCCGCGCGGACCCGCGCGACTACCCCCTCGCCAACCGCTTCGACGAGGTCGACACGCTGATGGTGCTCGACAACGTGCTGATCCCCTGGGAGGACGTGCTGTTCTTCCGCCACACGCGGGCGGCGACCTTCATCCGCGCGACGCTGCACCGCTACTCGGCGTTCCCCTACGTGCAGCGCACGCTCTCGATGGCCGACCTGATGATCGGCGCCGCGCTCTGGAACGCGCGCCAGACCGGGCTCGACAAGCAGCAGGCCGTTCAGGAGAAGCTCGCCGAGCTAGCGGTCTGGCGGGAAGGCATCAACGCGCATCTGACGGCTTCGATCGCGACCGGCGAGAAGAGCGAGGCCGGGCTGCTGATGCCGAACCAGTCGTTGCTGATGACCGGGCGCTATCACGCGATATCGGGACTGCCGCGCATGATGCATCTGGCGCGCGAGCTCTGCGGCGGTCAGATCTGTGTGACGCCCGACGTCGCGGCGTTCGAGGCGCCGGAGACCAAGCCCTGGCTCGACAAATTCTACTCGATCAACGCCAGCTGGGTTGCCGAGGACCGCCGCAAGCTGCTCGCCTTCGCGCGCGACCTCCTGAACTCGGACTACGCCGGACACCGGCTGACGTTCCAGCTCTTTGCGCAGGCGCCGCCGTTCGCGCATCTCGCCGCCGTCTACCGCACCTTCGACTGGCAGACTGCGCTGGACCTCACGCAGCGTTGCGCGGGTCTCTCCGACCGGGTCCGCGGCGAGCAGAAGCCAAAGTCGGCAGACGGGGAGCCGCGATGACGGGTAGGTCGGGTTAGCGCCGACGTTGCTGGTTACGTGTGCGACCAGCATGAATTCCGCGCGCACCCCGACATCGGGTCATGGAACGGCGATGGGCTCCGCGCTGATGCACCAACCCAGACTACCCCAGCCTCAGTCAATCGCAATCTACGTCGCGTGCGCCTTCTTGGCCGCGGCCTGCTCGCGCAGCCGGCTTTCGCGCAGCTCGCCGGCCGCTTCGAGGATCGGGTAGGCGACGGAGGTGAGGTGCGAGTTGATCCGCTTCAGGTCGCGGATGATGTCGATGTGGATCGCGCTCGTCTCGATCGATTCCGGCCGGCCGCTGCGCAGCCGCGCGAAATGGTGCTCGGCCGCCTCGAACTCCTTCGCCCGCATGCCGGTCTTCTCGACGAGCAGCCGCCGCGCCAGCACAACGTCGCGCGTTGCGAACACGTTGAGCGCGAGTCGCATGTTGTCGACGACCTGGGCGTGGAAGCGCTTGAGCTCGGCAAGGCCTTCGGGCGAGAACGCTGCGCCCTTCTTGATCTTCTTCGACGCCAGATCCATCAGGTTCTTGTCGATGATGTCGCCGATGTGCTCGAGATTGGTCGTGAAAGTCAGGATCTCGACGTGGCGGCGCGACTCCTCCTCGCTCATGTCGGCCTTCGACGCCTGGATCATATAGAGCTTGATCGCTTCGTGCAGCTTGTCGACGTCGTCGTCGGCCCGCTCGAGCTCCTTGACGATCTTGGGGTCGTCGCCCTCGATCGCGACGAGCGACCGGCGCAGCATGTCGAGCACGATGTCGCCGACGTTCAGCGTCTCGCGCATGGCGCACGCGATCGCCTCGCCGGGCGTGTCGAGGGCGCTCGGATCGAGGTGCTGGGCGGTCGCGCGGTCCTGCGGGCCGACCGGGGTCGGCAGCAGTCGGGTCGCGATGTCGGCGAGCGGATTGAGCAGCGGCAGGAACAGCAGCGCCACCACCACGTTGAACGCGGTGTGGAAATTCAACACGAGCTGTGCGGTCGACCCGCTCCAGGGCGCCAGCAGGCCGGCGGCGCGCGCGAGGAACGGCAGCGCCAGCAGCGCCACCACGGTGCGTGCGATGAGATTGCCGAGCGGCACACGGCGCGCCGCGACCGGCGAGCCCGAGAGCGCCATGTAGGGCGCGACGCTCCCCCCCACGTTGGCGCCGAGCACCAGCGCCATGGCGAGCGTCGGACCGACGACCCCGCTCGCGGCGAGCGACATCACGAACAGCACCACCGCGAGGCTCGAATGCGCGAGCCACGTCAGCAGGGCGGCGACGATCACAGCAACCACCGTCTCCGCACCGAGCGCCGACAGCACCGTTTTCAGAGCCGGGCTCTCGCGCAGCGCGCCCGAGACATTGGCGATCGCGGCGAGTGCCAGCAGCATGAGCCCGAGGCCGATGCAGATGCGACCCGCGCTGCGCAGCTTGTCGTTCTCGGAGGCGTTGAACAGCACCACGCCTATGAACAGCCCGACGGCCCACAGCCACTTGATGTCGAAGGAGAACACCTGCGCGACGAGCGTGGTGCCGACATCGGCGCCGAGCATGATCGCGAGCGCCACCGGCAGCGTGACGAGACCACGCCCCGCAAACGAGGCGAGCAGGAGCGCCGTCGCGGTGGCGCTCTGGAGCACGCCGGTGACCCCGATGCCCGCAGCAAAGGCGGTGAAGCGGTCGCGCGAGGCCTTGGCGAGGATGGTGCGAAGTGCGACGCCGAATGCCCGCGTCATGCCGGTGCGGACCATGCGCACACCCCAGAGCAGCAGGGCGACGGCGCCCAACAGCGTCAGCAGTGCCTCGCTTCCCGCCATGTCCCGGTTCAGGCTCCTCGGATGCAATCGCGGATCGATAATCCAAACCGAACAGTACGGCGAAACGTGCGGGTCGAAAAGTGGCGTTTCCCGGTGATGCCGGAGGGGATGTCGGAGGCCGGGGCGCGGCGTGCCGCGTGCGCTGACTTTCGCTCCAAGAGGCGCAGGTCCGCAGACCTGAGCCCCAGCAACCGCGCGGGTCGCGCCCGGACGGCGCGGGTGACCGCCGGCTACTTCGTCTCGTCGGGCGCGCGGTGGTAGACGTCGTCGGCGCGAACGATGTCGTCCTCGCCGAGGTAGGTGCCGATCTGCACCTCGATCAGCTCGACCGGCACCTTGCCCGGGTTCTCCAGCCGGTGCCATTGCGTGGCGAAGATGTAGACACTCTCGTTCTCGCGCACGAGCTTCTCGATGTCGCCGACCACGACCTTGGCGGTGCCCTGCACGACGATCCAGTGCTCGGAGCGATGGTGGTGCATCTGCATGGAGAGCTTGCCGCCCGGCTTCACGTGAAGCTTCTTCACCTGGAAGCGCGGGCCGAGCGAAAGGGTCTCGAAGTAGCCCCAGGGGCGGAAGTTCTTGAGGTGCTGCTCCTGTTCCTTGCGGTTCGACTGCTTGAGGCGGGCGACGATCTTCGACACGTCCTGCGCCTTCGCCTTGTCGGCGACGAGCAGCGCGTCGGGCGTGTCGACGATGATCAGGTTGTCGACGCCGATCGTCGAGACGATCGCCTTCTCGGAATGCACATAGCAGTTCCGCGTGCTCTCGAGCACCGCATCACCGTGCACGAAATTGCCGTCGGCATCGCGCTTGGCGATGTCCCACAGCGAAGCCCACGAGCCGACGTCGTTCCAGCCGACGTCGATCGGCAGCATCGCCGCCTGGCTCGTGCGCTCCATGACCGCATAATCGATCGAGATGTTCGGCGACTGCGAGAACGCGGCCCGATCGAGCTTCTGGCAGCCGAGATCGTCGACCGCGCGGGCAAGTGCTGCGCGCGCCGCCTCGATGATGCGCGGCTCGAGCCGGGTCAGCTCGTCGATCAGGGTGGTCGCATGCAGGACGAAGATGCCGCTGTTCCAGAAATAGTTGCCGGCGGCGAGGTACTTCTCCGCGGTCGCCTTGTCGGGCTTCTCGAAGAAGGCGTCGACCTTGAACGCGCCGCCGCTGAACCCCTCGAGCGCAGCGCCCTGGCGGATGTAGCCGTAGCCGGTGTTGGGTGCATCGGGCTTGATTCCGAACAGCACGAGCTTGCCGGTCGCGGCGACCTTGGCAGCACGGCGAACGGCCTCGATGAAACGCGCCTCGTCCCGGATCGCGTGGTCGGACGGCATCACCACCAGAAGCCCCGCGGGGTTCTCGCGGGCGACCGACAGCGCCGCGACCGCGATCGCCGCCCCGGTATTGCGCGCGACCGGCTCGAGGATGACCGCGCGCGGCTTGATGCCGGCCTGCTCCAGCTCTTCCTTCACCAGAAACCGATGATCGTTGTTGCAGAGCAGCATCGGCGGCTGGAAGCCATCCGTGGCGCCGAGTCGCTTCAGCGTCGCGCCGAGGAAGCTCGGTCCGCCGCCGTTGAAGAAGCGGATGAACTGCTTCGGGTACATCGCGCGCGACAGCGGCCACAGCCGGGTGCCGGAGCCGCCCGACAGGATGACGGGATGAATGGAGGTCATCGCTTCTCGTCCTCGGCGGCGATGGGAGGAGGGGCCTGCAGGCAGGGGCCGCGAATCGAATTTATCAGCGCCGTCCCGTGCACTCAAGGAAACCGCCGCCAGCTCGCGGCCGGGCCGGGCCCGTAGCTGCGGCTCACGCGCCGCCGCCGCGCCTCGACTTGCACAAACCCCCGAATCAGCCCCCATGTGACCGTCGGGGGACTTTCGAAGGGCGGGGGCCATTCGACGATGACGACCATTGAGGCTCAGAGCTTCCAGGCGCAGTTGATCAGCTTCGCCGGCAAGGTCTCGCGCATCAAGACGCACTGCCAGAGCGAGGAGAGCACCAAGATCTACCTCGTGGTGCCGTTCCTCGCGCTGCTCGGCTACGATGCGAGCGACCCCTCGATTGTCGTCCCGGAACATGACGCCGACCTCCACCCGGGCGGCAGCCGGAAGGTCGACTTCGCGATCATCCATCACGGCGCGCCCGCGATCGCCATCGAGGTCAAGAAGGTCGGAACCGGACTGACCGACGCCCGCAACCAGCTTCGCAGCTACTACAATGCGCTCCCCACCGCCCGCCTCGGCGTCACGACCAATGGCGTGATCTACGAGTTCTTCCTCGACTGCGAGCAGCCGAACATCATGGACGGCGAGCCGTTCCTGACCCTCGACCTCGAGGCGGCGGCGACCGGCGCGGTCAATCCCGATGTGCTGCGCCTGCTCGAGGTGATCCGCCAGAGCGCCTACGACCCGGAGGCGTTGGTCGAGCAGGCGTTCAGCACGCTCTTGCGCCAGCGCCTGAAGACGCTGCTGCTGCAGGAGTTCCGCAATCCCTCCGACGAGTTCTGCAGAAACCTGCTCCAGCAGCTCGACATCAAGGGCGTGCGTGGCCCCCAGATCGACCAGCACTTCCGCCCGATCATCAAGACGGCGATGGAGGACGCGATCATCGTGCCGGTCCTCGAATCGCTGCGCCAGCGGCCGATCGAGGCCGAGGAGAAGGGCGCGACCGGGGGCAGCAACGACAACACCGAAACGATGAGCCGGCGGATCGTGACGACGACCACCGAGCTCGACGTATTCGACTACGCCAAGCGCCGCCTCGCCTTCCTGGTCAACGACGAGCAGGAGTACTCGGCCGTCGATCGGCTGTGCTGCAAGGACTACATCGGCAAGTTCGCCGTCTATCTCGACCGCGAGCGCAAGGGGCGGCTGTTCGACTACATCACGCTCGGCGACGGCCGCCACCGGTTCGTCTTCCCCGATCTCGACATCGACATGATCGTGTCAAGCTTCGAGGAGATCGACGGGCCGCTGCTCGAGGTGTTCTCGCGCAAGCTGCGGGAGCTGCGCGCCGCGGCGTGAGTGGGTTGACGAGGTCAGACCCTCGGCCGAGATCATCGCAGTTCATCTCCCCCTCGCCGTCCCGTGCGCGGCGTGCGCCGCATCCACAAAAAATGGCTGTCATCCCGGGCTTTAGGCCCGGGACCCATGGTGGGGCATGCGCGATGTCGAGATCGCGGACGCTGTCGCTAATGCACGCGCGGCACGACCGCGCACGCTCTCTCGCGGCACGACCCGCCGATGCATGGGTCCCGGGGACAAGCCCCGGGATGACAGTGTTCGTGTGGAATGAGACGCCGTCCCGTGCGCGGCGCGAGCCGCGACAGTGGTGCGCCGCAGAC